>Ga0070741_10007658_pt1 | contig 22194 bp, 19 predicted proteins | sample Coa_R1_4_FD_66440 | JGI IMG/M metagenome (GOLD analysis project Ga0070741, IMG submission 66440) | Surface soil microbial communities from Centralia Pennsylvania, which are recovering from an underground coalmine fire - Coalmine... | ecosystem: Environmental > Terrestrial > Soil > Unclassified ... | reverse complement strand
CAGAAGCCCGACGCTTTCTGGTCCTTTGCCGACTACATTCATTCCAACCAGGGAATGGTGAACAGCCAGCGCGGCCGGGATGCGCAGTTCGACGCCGTGGACAAGATCGCCATGGAGCAAGGTCAGAAAAACAGCGTAGACGCGGCCAAGCTGCAGGCTTGCATCAAGGCGCAGAATGACGATGCGGTGAAGGCTTCGGTGAAAGAGGCAGATGGGTTGGGCATCACGGCCACGCCCACCATGTACGTGAATGGCGAGAAAATCGATGGCGCCCTTTCGCTGGATGAAATGCGGGCGGTTTTCGACCGCGCTTTGAAGCAGGCCGGCGTGCCCGCTCCCGACCATGCGACATCGGCTTCGACCGGTACTCCCGCAAGCGCCGCGACAGCAAAATGAGCCGTCGCACTTGCGGAAGCAGGAGACAAACAACTTGAGCGTGAATGGAACCTTTCGACACGGTGCGTGGCTTTGCCTGCTTGGCGCGACGATGTTGGCAACGTTTGGCTGCCAGTCGAAGCAGACGGGCGCTGACGTCATGGCATCGGTGGATGGGCGCAAGATCTACCGCACGGACGTGGAGAAGTATTACCAGAACCAGACCGCGGGCTCGGACCAGCGGCCGGTTGGCGAGCAGTCGACCAGCCTGCGCCTGAGCATCCTGCGCGAACTCATCGACGACGAAATTCTGACGCGCCGGGCGGAAAAACTGGGACTGCTGGCGACCGACGATGAAGTCGAGAAGAAGCTCAGCGAGATAAAGTCGCCTTATACCCAGGAGCAGTTCGATCAGAAGCTCAAAGAGCAGAAGATCACGCTGGACGATTTCAAACACGATCTGCGGCGATCGCTGACTGTGGAGAAAGTTTTGAACAAGGAGATCACTTCCAAGATCAACGTCACCGATCAGGACATCACCGACTATTACAACGCCCACAAAGCGGAATTTAACCTGATCGAACCGCAATACCACCTGGCGCAGATCTGGGTCACCACCCAGCCCAATCCGCAGGTGCACAATTTGAAGAACGACAAGGCGCAAAACGAGGCGGAAGCGCGCAAAAAAATCCAGATGCTGATGAACCGCCTGGATAGCGGCGACGACTTCGCTACCCTCGCCATGAACTATTCCGAAGATTCGGAGACCTCGGGCAATGGCGGGGACCTGGGTTTCACCGCGGAGTCGTCATTACGCAACACCGATCCGTTCACTCGCGATGCGGTCATGAAGCTCAAGCCCGGACAGTACAGTCCGATCATCACCGTAGGCAATCCCGCGAACCGGCAGGTGTTTGGCTTTCGAATCGTGAAGCTGATGTCCAAGGAACCCGCGGGCCAGCGCGAACTGAGCGATCCTCGCGTGCAGCAAGCGATACGGCAGCAGTTGCGGGACCGTCGTGAGCAGTTGCTGAAAGCCGCATACTACGAGGACCTGCGGGACCACGCCAAGGTCGACAATTACTACGCGCAGGAAATTCTCAAGACCACGGGACAGGCTAACTAGTTATTCGACGATGGCCAGCACGTCGCCCGCATTGACGGCCGTGCCTTCCGAGACGGGTAATTGACGAATAATCCCGCGCTTGGGCGATTTGATTTCGTTCTGCATCTTCATGGCTTCCACCACGACCACGCCCTGACCGGCTTCCACTTCATCTTTTTCCCTGGCCAGCACGCGCACAACTTTTCCCGGCATGGGCGCGACTAGCTTCTTTGGACCTGCGCCCGCGCCCACGCCCGTTCTGCGGCTGCGGAGTGAGCGGGGGTCGCGCAATTCAGCCGCGTAGCGCAGGCTGCCTACCCAGAAGTGCAAATCGTCCGCGGTCGCCTCGCGCTTGATCTCGTATGCCTTGCCGTCGAGGATCAGCGAGAGCACGTCGCGACGGGCAAGGACCGCGTCCAGATCGACTTCGCGTCCGTCCAGGTGGCAATGCCAGCGGCCTTCAGCCTGGCTGAGCTCCAGTTGGTAGGACTTCCCGTCGATGAGCACGTGGTAGAGCATGTGTCTAGAGCTTCCGGTACCAGGCAGTCGGATGCCGAGCTGTCCGGCCGCGCCGTTTTAGTGCAGCGCCTCCGCGCGTCCGGTTTGCTTCCAGTTGGAGGGCTTGTGGCGCACAACGTCCTCGCCGCTGCCATTTCGCGAGGCGCCATTCGTTGCTGCCGGCGCTGTCGGCTCAAGTATGGCGAACAGCCCAGCCGCGATGGCTGCAATCTCCGCGCCGCCGCTGTCGCTTACGTCCAACTTCGGCCCTCGCTCCAGCAGGCGATCAAGATACCCGGTGTCGATCTTTCCCGCTTGATACTCCGGGTCTCGCAGAATTCGCCGAAACAACGACAGGTTGGTCTTGATGCCTCCCACAAAATACTCGCTCATGGCACGAGTCAGACGCGAGATGGCCTGCGCGCGGTCGGTCCCATAGCCAATCAGCTTTGCCAGCAACGGATCGTAGTCGATGGGGACTGTCCAACCTTCATACATGCCGCTGTCGCGACGGATGCCAGGGCCCGAGGGCGGCAGCAATAGCGTGATCTTGCCAGGGCTGGGAAAGAAATTGTTGTCCGGGTCTTCGGCATAAATACGGCATTCGATGGCGTGCCCGCGCAGCCGTACGCCCTCTTGATTGAATGGCAGTCTTGCTCCGGAAGCAATGTGAATCTGGAGATGAACCAGGTCGAGCCCGGTGACGATCTCGGTAACCGGGTGTTCCACCTGCAGGCGGGTATTCATCTCGAGAAAATAGAAATTCTTATCCTGATCGACGAGAAACTCGATGGTACCGGCGTTGGTGTAGCCCGCAGCCTGCGCCACACGCACGGCAACCTCGCCCATGCGGCGGCGCATATCTGCGTCCACAATCGGCGATGGGGCCTCCTCCATCACTTTTTGATGGCGCCGCTGAATGGAACACTCGCGTTCTCCCAGGTACACGGTGTTCCCGTGCTCGTCGGCGAGAACCTGCATCTCAATGTGCCGGGGATTCACAATGGCTTTCTCGATGTACACTTCGCCGTCGCCGAATGAGCGCTGGGCCTCGCTCTGGGACGATTCGAGAGAGGACTGCAGTTCCTCGGCGCTGCGCACCAGCCGCATGCCCTTGCCGCCTCCGCCTGCCGCGGCCTTCAGCATGATGGGATAGCCGATGGTGGCTGCCACCCGGTAGGCCTCTTCCACCGACTGCAAACCACGAGACGTGCCCGGCACGAACGGCACGCCGATCTTCTCCATGGCTTGACGGGCGCGGGTTTTCGAGCCCATCTTCTGCATGGCTTCAGCGGTGGGGCCGATGAACTTAATCCCTGCGTCGGAGCAAGCTTGCGCAAACCCCGCGTTCTCAGAGAGGAATCCGTAACCCGGATGGATGGCGTCAGCGCCGCAGCGGTGGGCCACGTTCAGGATTTTGTCGATGTTCAGATAGGACTCGCGGGCTGCCGCCGGGCCAATCGCGTAAGCTTCGTCAGCTTTGCGGACGTGCAGGGAAGCGCGATCCACATCGGAGTAAACCGCCACCGACGTGATTCCCAACTCCCGGCAGGCGCGGATCACGCGCACAGCAATCTCACCGCGGTTCGCTATCAGGATCTTCTTGAACATGCAGGAAGCGCAGGAAATTCTCGAGCCAATCCTTCATTGTACCGAAGTTGCCGACCAAGTTCAGTGGCGCAAGCCGCTATGATGATGTCGGTGTTTCCATGCTGAAGATGCAGGCAAATGCGGAGCTCACTTCCGCGCCGGAAATCGCAGACAATCCGCAGGACAGCCGGTTTCCATTCGGCTGGCTGCTGGTTGCGCTGCTGGCTGTCATCGCCGCAGCCCTGCGGTTCCATGCGCTCGCGGTCAAGTCCTTCTGGCTGGACGAAGGCGTGAGCGTCGAAATCGCCCGTTTGGATTGGTACAACTTCGCGCGCATCCTGTGGCGGCGTGAAGCCAACATGGCGCTCTACTACCTTCTGCTTCGAGGATGGCTGAAGTTCGGCGACACCGAATTCTTCGTCCGCAGCCTCTCCATACTGCCCGCGCTCGCGATGTTGCCGGTTCTGTACTGGCTGGGAAGAAAATTGTTTGATCGGCGTACCGGCCTGATTGCCGCCGCGCTTTTTACCGTGAACGCCTACAGCATCCGCTACTCGCAGGAGGCGCGCAGTTACTCGCTCTACATTCTGCTGGCGACAGCCTCTTGCGCGGCGTTCATCGCATTTCTCGATTCCCCGATCCGGAGAAATCGTTTCCTTCACGTCGCTGCGAGCGTGCTGGCGGTGTACGCCCACTTTTACGCGGCGTTGATCGTCGCCGCTCAATGGGTGTCGGCGCGGATATTGGGCAGCAGGCCTGAGCAACTACGACGGAATTGGATCTGGATTGCTGTGCTCTCGTCGCCGGTGCTGGTTTTTGCGGCGGCGACCGGCGTCGGTCCACTCGCCTGGATTGAGCGGCCTGGGCTGAAAACACTGTACAAATATTACGATCACATGGCGGGGAACGGTGGCCCGATCCTGCTATGCGTGACTCTGTTGTGCTGTCTTGCCGCGCTCGCGCCCGTTGCAACCGGGCTGCTGCAGAAATCCCGGTCCCGCGGGGTGTGGCGATTTCAGTTCCTGCTGGCTTGGCTTCTTCTACCGGTTCTGTCGGTCGTGGCTGTTTCGCTGGCGCGGCCGATGTTCGTCGCGCGGTACTTTGTCGCTTGTCTGCCCGCGTTCCTGCTGCTTGTGGCCGCCGGGCTGCGGCGTCTGCCTCAAACCTGGATGCAGGTGGCCGCGCTGATCGTGGTGATTGCATTCTCTGCGCGAGGCGCCAGATCGTATTACCACCAGGATTTCGACCTGGGCAGAGATGACTGGCGCGGCGCCACAAGCTTTATAGTGAGCCACTCGCAACCCGGCGACGTCATCATCTTTCACCTTGCGATTGGGCGCATGCCGTACGAGTACTACAAATCTCTGAGCCCCCAGGCGGTCAATACGCCGATGGTGGTTTTCCCGTCCCGAGGCGCGAGCATGGATTACCGCGATTTCATCGGAAAGCCTTCAGTCGAGTTTCTCAAGGACGCTGCGGGAAAATATTCTCGGGTGTGGGTCGTACTTAAGGACAACCAAACGCGGGGGGGCCCAGACCAGACGACGCGAGCGCTGGACCAGCTATTTCGAACGTCATACGCGCACGTCGATACGGCCGACTTCGCCGGCCTCGAGGTGAGGATTTACTACTAATTCGCCGCTCAACAGGGTCTCTGAGATTCCGACGTTGCATTGCGCGTCTTTTTCCTGCAGAATTCGCTAGTTCCTTCCCCACCCATAATCGCGTATACGGCGTGGCCTGCTGAATACAATGCACGTGCGAAAGCCGGACGTGTTCAAGGAGAGGTGTAGCCATTCGACGCACAGGCCCCGCCAGTTTTCTGATATTAGCTTGGAGATCTTTATCGTGCGTTAGCACGGCAATTGCCCTGTCGCTGGCCATTGTGTTTTTCTGCACAGGCTCGGCCGCTCAGGACCAGGCGTCGTCAGCGACCGCGTGGTCTACACCTGTAAACGAATTTGATCTGTATGTAAAGGTGCGGCTGGATGCGCCGTTGAAAGTTTCCAGATTGACGCCCGGCGAAGAGGTCTCGGGCACACTTCTACAGGACGTCTACTCTGGCAGCACGCAAATCTTTCCCGCTTCCAGCATGGTCCACTTGACGGTCGACCGGCTGGAGCGCCGTCCGCGCGGGCCCAACGATCACTGGCCGAGGGTGATCAAGGCATTCATGCGCCGCCATGAGATGTATCCCGTGTTTCGCTCGGCAACAGTGATCAGTCCCGACGGCCGGCAGACCTGCGTGCCAGTCTCCGTGGTATCGGTCAGCAAAGAGGTTGAGGTTGAGTCCACTCGGAAGAGAGATGCTCATCCGGATGCAAGCCCCATTACTGCCCGTAAATCACGACGCGAGCTGGGCCCGATTCTCACGCTCGCGGCCAGTAGCACGAAAACCTCGCCAGGGAATGAGCGCTTCACCGCGCAATCGCTAAGCCTTGTGCCGGGCATGGAAGCAAAAGTCATTCTGCTGCGGGACGTGAGCGCCTCGAAAGATCATGCCGGCGCTTCCTTTCAGGCGCGCCTCATCGAGCCGGTGAAGGTTGATTCAAAGATTGTCCTGCCCGAAGGCAGTGTGCTCGCGGGAAAGGTGGTGAAGAGTCGCGCGCCCCGGACCCTGAGCCGTTCCGGTTCAATCTATCTCGCATTCACCGATGTCACTGTTCCCGGAGGAGCCAGCAGCCCCATCGCAGCATCGATTGCCGGCGCGGAGATCGATCGCAATTCTCACACCATCATTGATCCCGAAGGGCAGATGCATGGCGACCGTCCCGGAAAAGCCTGGATGATCATGAACGTTGGCGTTACCGCGGGGATTGCAAAAGGGGCCGATGATGGCGCGCAATTGCTGATTGAGGCGCTTGTGTCGAGCGCGACCGATGTTTCGACAGCCGGAACGGCAAAGATAGTCTCGAGCTGTGCGTCGGCGATTTTCTTATTGACGCGGCACGGACGCGATGTCGTCCTGCCGAAGTACACGCAGATGAAGATCGTGTTCGACCGCCCTGCGCAAATTGCTGAACGGCCGCTCAGATCCTCGCCGGGTTATTGAGCCTCGTCTCGGAATGGGAACAATGGCGCTCTGCAGCCCAGTTTTGCCGCCAAACCTACGCTTTTTGGAAGTGTCCCAGGTACGGCAGACGCTCGGGCGTGCAAATCTCCACCCCAAGTCTTACTATCCCTGTACTCCGGCCGGATAGACCTTGCTTTCCCACAAGAGCTGATGTAAAAACCACGCGGTACCACCTCCCACAATGCATTCCTTCAGAATGCCGCGGGCTTTCTGCCGGTTGCGCCTGCTCGTCGTGCGGGCGATCCCTAGGAGAGTTATGAACTCGAAAATCGCTTTCCTGTTGTCCTCGCTGGTGTTGCTGAGCGCTTTGGCCGCCGGCCAGGGCGCTGCCACGGGCGATCTGCGCGTCACCGTGAAAGATCCAAAGGGCGGTCTGGTTACAAATGCGACCGTGACCGCGCGCGAACAGGCCAAGGCTACCGAGCGGACCAAGAAGACGAACGCCAACGGGGAGTACCGGCTGGTCGCGCTGCCTCCGGGGGACTACACGATCCTGGTGAATGCGCCGGGTTTCGCCAAGGTGGAAGCCCACGATATTCACATTACTGTGGGACAAATGGCGGACTTGCCGATCAACCTCGAAGTTGCGGGAACGCAGGAAGTGGTCACGGTAAGTTCGGAAGCGGAGTTGGTGGAAACCACGCGCACCTCGACCACCGACACGATCGAGCAGCGGCGCATCGATAACCTGCCGATCAACGGCCGCAACTACATCAATTTCGCGCTGACGGATTCGCAGGTGCTGCGCGACAACGCGCCCAGCATCGGCGCAGCTCCCACTTCCGGCCTCAACATCAGCGGACAACGCGCGCGCTCGAACCTGGTCAATGTGGACGGCGCAGACGCCATCGATAACTCCGTGAATGGCGTGCGTTCCACCGTGTCGCAGGAAGCGGTCCAGGAGTTCCAGATCATCACCAACGGCTACGCGGCGGAATATGGAAGAGCGTCGGGTGGCGTGGTCAACATCATTACGCGGTCCGGTTCGAACGAATTCCACGGCGATGTGTACGGGTACATTCGCAACCGCAACTTCCAGGCGGTGAATCCCTTCAGCAACGTGTCGAATCCTGCCTACACTCGCGTGCAAGCCGGCGCGGCGTTTGGCGGCCCTATAAAAAAAGACAAGACATATTACTACTTTGCTTACGAGGTTACGCGGCGGCACGAAACCGGATTCTCCAGCATCGGGCAAGGTGGATACGGCCTGGTTCCATTTGACGCCTCGGGCCTGTTTGGCGCGCCCGCCGGGAGCTTCAACATCAATGTGACGCCACAGCAGGCGGCCTTTCTCGGCAATCCATTTCTGCCCCCCACGCTCACCCAGCCGTATGCTTTGCTGGCAGGTGAATCTTCCGGCATCGCACTGAATGGAGCTTATCCGCAATCATTCCTCGGACTGGCCGCGTTGGGCATCATTCCCACGCCGGCAAACGGTACCAGTCCGCTGACCCAGTTTCCGACGTCTTGCAACCTGGCTCCCCCTCCCGCAACTTCCAACGTGCTCTGCAACGGACTGCCGAGCGGCTTTCTGACCTTGACGTCGCAGGCGGGCAATTACCCGATCTTCGAAGGCACGAGCCTTTACTCGCTGCGCCTCGATCACAACATCAACAATAGCCAGAGATTGATGCTGCGCGGCAACGTGAGCCCCAGCACCGTCACCGGTATCCAGGTGAATGGCGAGAATCAAACGTTTGGGCAGAACGCATACTCGCGGACTTCACAGCAGACCTATCGCGACATTGCCATCGTGGCGCAGCATACGTGGACACTGGGCAGCGACAGGGTAAACGAGTTCCGTTTTCAGTTCGCCCGGCGCGGGCTGCTGTACGACTTTTCCAGCGCGCCCGGGGGCTCGAACCTGGCGGTCAATATTCCGGGCTTCGCCTTCTTCGGCCGCGAGCCTTATAGCTTCATTCAGCGCGAGGAACTGCGCTACCAGTTTACCGACAATTTTTCCTGGACTAAGGGGCGCCACGACATGAAGTTCGGCGTCGATTTGAACTATATTCCCGTAACAGCGACCTTCACCGTCAACTATGGCGGCGTGATCGATTTTGGCGGACTGCAGGCCAGCCAGTTGGGATTCCCTGCCGTTCCAGGCGTCAGCATTCCCGATTTCTCCCCGGTGCAGGCATATGGACTGGGCATTCCCAGCGACTTCATTCAGGGGATCGGAAACCCGCACGACAACTTCCGCAATATTCCCCTCGGTCTCTTTTTTCAGGACGCCTGGAAGATCAGGCCTAACCTGACTCTGAACTATGGCCTGCGGTACGACATTGAATTCCCGCCGCAGTTTGCGCCTCCTGACGCGTTGGCGCGATCGGCGTACAACAGCCTGGGTCTGCAGAAGGGAATTCAAACCGACAAAAACAACTTTCAGCCGCGAGTAGGTATAGCGTGGAATCCACGAGGCGATGGCAAGACCGTACTGCGCGCGTCATACGGAATCTTTTATGACCACCCGTTGCTCGGTCTGTACTTTCTGGGTGATGCCTCTGATGGATCGAAAAGCGGACAATTGCTGTTTGCCGGCGGTGCACCGTGCAGTTCGGCAGGCGCGCCCGGCCCGCAGAATCTGAATGCGAGCAACATCTTTCAGGGTATCTTAGGGCTGCCGTCGTGCTTGCCCACAGCGGGCTCGGCATTCGGATACCAGGCGAACGGCAATTCGCAGCGCTTCGATCCCTTCTTCCCCAACTCGTTGTTTATCAACCAGGGATACATTTCGGCGGGCTTTCCACTTGCCTTCCAGCCGTTCGGCTATCCGCAAAGCAAGAACTTCGTGTACGCCTACTCGCAGCAGGCAAACCTGAGCTTCGAACAAGACCTCGGCCACGGTTTCGCCGTGAACGTCGCCTACAACTACAATGGCGGGCGGCACCTGAATCGTCCGATCAACGCGAACACTCCGCGAGGCGACCTGCTGGTGGCGAACTGGCAAGCCGCTGTGGCTGCCGCCACGGCAGCGGGCATCGCTCCCAGCGATCCCAATTTCCCCAGCAATCCTCTTTTTGTGGGAACCTCGACGGCCTTCGCCCCCTGCGGGCTGAGTCCGACGGGCAAGCCTTACGTTCCGGCGGCGCTGGTCAACTTCTTCCGGCCCTCAGGATTCAATCCTTCGCTCATGAACGCGTTTGCGCCGTGCGTGCCGCTGGCGACCTCAGTCCTGCAAGGCGCCGGGCTGAACGCGGCCTGCAACCCGGTATCGCTCGCTGATTGCGTTCCCTTCAGCGACATGGACGCGAACTATTCCAACGGCAGCTCGATTTACCACGGCCTGACCGCAAACTTGCGGAAGCGCTTTGGCAATCACTACGAGTTCCTGACCTCTTATACGTGGTCGCATGCCATCGACGATTCGACCGACCTGCAGTCGCCGCTGGCGCCCCAGGACAGCTACTTCCCCAGCCGCGAGCGCTCGACCTCGCTGTTCGATCAGCGCCACCGGCTGGTCTTCAGCGGCGTCTACCAGTCGGGAAGGGTTTCGGGAAATGGTTTTACCAGCAAGCTGCTCAGCAACTGGACAATCGCACCCATCGTCGAACTCGCATCCGGACGTCCGTTCAATATCATCACCGGCGAGAACACCAACTTCCAGTTCTCGCCCAACTCCACCCGTCCCAACGTCGTGACCCAGGGAACTCCGGACAATCCCTGCGGTCCCACCATCGCTTCAAAATTTTCCGCCACCGGCTTCTATCAGCTGCCGTGCTACGTGAACGAGTTTGACGGAACTCTGGCTTCGCTCGATGGTACGCAAACCCGCAACGGTGGCGTGAAGCCGTGGACTGTATTCAATGACCTACGCATCGCGCGCAAGATCAACTTCACCGAGCGTGTAAACATGGATGCGATGGTGGACATGTTCAACATCGCAAATCGGTTCAACGTGGCCGACGTCAATCCGTTGTGGACGGCGGCAGGCGTGCCTACAGCGGCATATGACCCGCGGCAGTTCCAGTTCGCGTTGAAGCTGAATTGGTAAGAAGCGGGTCGTCGCAGCCCGTCCTGCTACACTTCTTTTTTCATCCTTCACGACCTGCCGGAGACTCCCGGGATGCCCGAAACCTATTCACCTAGTGCGCGCACACGCATCGTGCGCGAGCCGCAGCGGGCTGTTTATGACCGCGCCCAGGCCTACAAGATCCTCGATGAGGGCTTTATCTGTCATGTGGGATTCGCAGTGGACGGCCAGCCCTATGTGATACCCACATCCTACGGGCGCCAGGCAGACAACCTCTATATCCATGGCTCCGCCGCCAGCCGCATGCTGCGAAACCTCGACCAGGGCGTTCCAGTTTGCGTGACGGTGACTCTGCTCGACGGCTTGGTATTAGCGCGTTCGGTTTTCAATCACTCCATGAACTACCGCTCGGTGGTGATCCTGGGAACAGCCGCGGCAGTGGAGGAGCCCGAGGAGAAAGTCGCGGCGCTTCGAGCCTTGACCGAGCACATTATCCCGAAACGTTGGGATGACTCGCGCCAGCCCAACGAAAAAGAGCTGAAGGCCACATCCGTACTGCGGCTGCCCATTGAGGAATTTTCGTGCAAGATTCGCACCGGTCCTCCCATCGATGATGAAGAGGATTATTCCTTTCGCACATGGGCCGGCGTCGTCCCCCTGGAGACGGTGGCGCGCCTCGGCATTCCGGACGAGCGCTGCGATCCCAGCTTGCCGATGCCGGAATACGCGCGGGCTTACCGCAGGCGCTAGGCCCGACGGGCTTCAGGTGCTCAAGGATTTGGCCGCCCGTGCTCCACATCATCCCGGTACTTCTTCCCGGTTCCGTGCTGATTTATAACTGAGAAGGAAATGATCACCGTAGGAGTCATCTCCGACACCCACGGTTTATTGCGCGCCGAGGCTGTCGAAGCGCTCTCCGGCTCCGACTACATCATTCACGCGGGTGACATCGGCAAGCCGGAAATTCTGGATCGGTTGCGTCAGATCGCGCCGCTCACGGTGGTTCGCGGCAACGTCGACACGGATGACTGGGCGCGCCGGATTCCCTTTACTGATGTGCTGGAGGTCGAAGCAGTTTCCGTTTACGTGCTCCACATCCTTCAGGAACTCGACACAAAACCGGAAGCCGCGGGATTCGGCGTCGTCGTGTGTGGTCACAGCCACAAGCCGAAGCAGGAGACAAAGAAGGGGGTGTTGTACTTCAATCCTGGAAGCGCGGGTCCGAAGCGGTTTTCGCTGCCCGTGACCGTGGGCAAGTTACTGATAGAAGACAAAAAGGTGCGCGGGGAAATCATTGCGATCCGCAGCTGACAAGCGGTTTTCGTTTTTCGCTGATGACAAACCTCGAAGCCTGAATTGTTATTGTGATTGCGATCTGTTGATTCAACTATTCACGTTTACCGAGGCTGACTTATGGCTCCAGCAAAACCAGTCCTCCATTCCATCACCCCCATGATCCCAACCGGAGGAAGCCTGAGCGACGCCCTGACATTTTTCCAGGGCCAACTGGGGTTCGGCATCATCTGGCAAGGTGCAGGCATGGCTGGCATTTGCCGCGATTCGGTCTGCTTCAATCTCATTGAGAACGCGAATCGAGAGTGGGCGGAAAATGCTAGTTTCAGCATAGCGGTCTCGGACCTCGACGGCCTCTATGCCGAGTACCGGGCTGCGGCGGCGCGGATCACGCCTCCAGAGGTCAAGGCGTGGGGAAGGCGCGAGTTCCACATGATTCTTTCCTCAGGAGTGTGTTTGCAGTTCTACGAGCGCGGGAACTGAGGACTTTCATAGAATTCCTACTATCCTGACGTGTGTATTCAATTCAAAATCGAAGCCATCAACGGTGCCGCCCGCACCGGCAAACTGACCACCCCGCACGGTGAAATCGAAACCCCGGTCTTTATGCCGGTAGGGACGGTGGCCTCAGTCAAGGGAGTGTCGCAAGATCTGCTGGAGGAACTCGGCGTCCAGATCCTGCTGGGCAATACCTACCATCTGTATCTGCGGCCGGGCGTCGAAACCGTGCGAAACGCGGGTGGACTGCACCGGTTCATGAGTTGGAATCGTTCGATCCTCACCGATTCCGGAGGTTTCCAGGTCTTCAGCCTCAGCGAGTTGCGCAAGCTGACCGAGGATGGCGTAACATTCCGCTCCCACCTCGACGGCTCATCCCACTTTTTCAGCCCCGAGAGCGCGACAGAGGCTCAGATCGGGATTGGCGCTGACATCATCATGGCGTTCGACGAGTGCACGGAATTTCCCGCCGAAGGGGAACGACTGCGGGAGTCCATGGAGATGACCTTGCGCTGGGCGGAGCGCTCGAAGCGGTATTTTGAGCAGCATAAGCATGACGTGCCATGGTGCACACCGGTGCGCTTTCCTCCAATGTCGCGGATCGATGGTGATTCGATCGATCGCGAACGCGAGCTAACGCCAGATCCTGACGCTACACAGGCCCTGTTTGGGATTGTCCAGGGCGGCATGGACCGGGAATTGCGCCGCGAGTCGGCCCAGCGCACGGTTGAGATCGGCTTTCCCGGTTACGCTATCGGCGGCATGAGCGTGGGAGAACCCCGGGGCCTGACGCGCGAAGTCGTGGAACACACGCTGCAGTTCCTGCCTGGCGACAAACCGCGCTATCTGATGGGAGTGGGAACACCGGAAGAAATAGTGGAATACGCGCAACTCGGGGTCGACATGATGGATTGCGTTTTGCCAACCCGGGCGGCGCGCCACGGACTTCTCTTTACCTCGCAAGGCAGGCTCTCGATCAAGCAGGCGCGCTATGTCGCGGATGAAAAACCCCTGGACCCGCTTTGCCGCTGCCAAGTGTGCCACAGGTACTCGCGAGCATATCTCCGGCATCTGTATGCATCCAACGAAGTATTGGCCCAGGTCCTGAACACCATTCACAATCTGAGCTACTACCTTGACACCATGCGGTCAGTGCGGCATTCTATTCCACTTGGGGCAAGGGCCCGTTTGTTTTCTGTTGAAAGCTCTCAACCGAAACCATAGCTCGGCATCCCTGGTTCGTGCCTGAAGCTGAAGGATATCCGGCCTGACAAGAAGAGACTTCCCGCGGTGAAACGAGGATGAGGCTTGGAGTGCTTGATGCCTCTCGTTCGGGCCGCTGAGAAGGGACCCGCCCGCACATTTTCATGAGCATTGAGATCAGCGCAGGTATGTGGTTGCTCCAGTCCTCAGGCGGGCTGGGATGGGTGGGATTCGCACCGCTCATCTTTATTTTTGCCATCTTCTATTTCCTTCTCATCATGCCGCAGCAGAGGCGGCAGAAGAAGTGGCAGCAGATGCTGGGCGAACTCAAGCCGGGAGACAAGGTGGTCACCAGCGGGGGCTTGCGCGGAACCATCCTGTCATTAAAGGACGATTACATTCACCTCCGGGTGCCGCCCGACAACTTGAAAGTGGAAGTCTCGCGCGGTTCCGTGGTTTCGGTCACCACTCCGGAGGGTGAGGCCACCAATAAATAGATCCAGGGCACACGTATTCATATGAATAAAAGTATGGGCTGGAAAGTCGCACTCATCATTGGGATCTTGCTGATCTTCCTGTTCGGGATTTTCGGCGTTCCGTCGAGCTTTTCGGGCCAGGGACTGCTCGCTGCCATGCAGAACCGCATTCACCTCGGCCTGGATTTGCGGGGTGGAACTCACCTGATCCTGCAGGTGCAGGTGAATGATGCCGTCAACGTCGATTCTGACAACGCCATCGAGCGGCTCAAGACGGAACTGCGCGCCCGGAAAATCAACTACACGGAAATCACCAAGCCCGATCCAGCCAACAATCCCGACAAAATCCTCATTAAAGGCGTCCCTCCGGAGAACAGCTCGGATCTGCGTTCCATCGTCAGCGACCGCCTCCCCGAATACGACTTGACGTCCGGTGCCGAGAACGGCTGGACAGTGGCAATGAAGGCCCAATCGCTGACCGCGTTGAAGAACCAGGCGGTCACGCAGGCCATCGAGACCATTCGCAACCGCATTGACCAGTTGGGCGTAAGCGAGCCTGTCATCCAGGAGCATGGACTGGGCCAGTATCAAATCCTGGTGCAACTGCCCGGAGTGGATGATCCGGCGCGCGTGAAAGAGATCATGCAGTCCACTGCCATGCTCGAGATCCGCCAAACGTTGGGGGGACCTTATCCCAGTGAACAGGCGGCTTTGCAGGAGCACGGTGGGGTACTGCCGCCGGATGCCGTACTGATGAAGGGCAAGAGCATTGGACGTGCGGGGGATGAAGGAGCCGAGAGCTGGTACCTGGTTTCGCGTTCCTCCGCCGTGACCGGACGCGATCTGCGCAATGCCGAGCCGGGCCGCGATGAGAATGGCGCGCCCGATGTTCGCTTCACTCTGACCGGAGAAGGCGGGCGTAAGTTCTACGCATTCACCTCCGCACACGTGGGCGATAATCTCGCGGTGGTCCTGGACAACAAGGTCCAGGAGTCGGCTGTGATTAAAGAGCCGATCCGGGATTCCGGCGTCATCAATGGCCGTTTTACTGAGCAGGAAGCCAAGGACCTCGGAATGATTCTTCGTTCCGGCGCGCTGCCCGCCAGCATTCACTATCTGCAGGAGAGCACCGTCGGTCCATCCCTGGGAACGGACTCGATTCGCGCCGGCGTTCGCGCCGCCGTGATCGGGATGCTTGCCGTGCTCATATTTATGCTTGTCTATTATCACGGGGCGGGTATTAACGCAGATGTGGCGCTCATCCTCAACCTGATCATTCTTCTCGGTTTCATGGGCTTCACCCAGGCGGTGCTGACTCTGCCGGGAATCGCCGGCGTCATCCTCACAGTTGGTATGGGTGTCGACTCAAATGTGCTGATCTTTGAGCGAATACGGGAGGAGTTGCGCAACGGCAAAACCCCGCCTTCCGCTGTGGATCAGGGTTTCAGCCACGCCTGGATCACCATCGTGGACACCCACATCACCACCATGGTTTCGGCGGCGATCTTATTCATCTTCGGCACCGGCCCGGTTCGCGGATTCGCCACCACCCTGTTCTTCGGTCTGGCAGCCAATTTGTTTACGGCCGTCTTCGTTTCCCGTGTCATTTTCGATTACAACCTCAGCCGCAAGCAGCGCGGAGAGGCATTGAGCATCGGGTAAGTTTTCAAGCTAAGGGGTCTTAAGCAGCGTGGAATTCTTTAAGAATCCGAACTTCGATTTTCTTGGCAAGAAGTGGTACTTTCTCGCCTTTTCACTGGTCTTCAGCGTAGCGGGAATTTTGTCCATGCTGCTCTGGCATGGCATTCCGCTGGGCGTAGATTTCCGTGGCGGCACCCTGGTGACCCTCAAGTATTCGCATCGGCCCGATAACAACCTGATCCGGGCGGCGATGGACGAAGCTGGCCTGAAGAACGCCCGCATCCAGAGCTTCGGCAATCCCGCGAACAACGAGGTTCTCATCGACCTGGATGTACAAGAGACCAGCGAACAGGCGCTTGACCGCGGCAAGAACCAGATCATCAATGCGCTCGAGGCGAAGGCCCATGCCCCGGCCGGGAAGCAGGATCTGAACAATGCCAGCGCGCTCACGCTGACCGACTACCTGCTGCAGAAGGATCCCCAGCATCTTGGAACCGACGCAAATCAGCGCTATTCGGCTGAGGCGCAGGCCATTGTGAATTACCGCGACAAATCCCGGGGCGGCGTCCTGGCTTCCTTCGACGAACTGAAGGGCGTAGTTGATCCTTCGGTCGTAACCGCACTGCAGGACGGGTTCTTCCTTTCTGATTTCGGTGTAAAGAACGTCGACATTATCGGGCCACAGGTGGGAGCCCAGTTGCGCCGCCAGGCAGTGCTCGCAACCGTCTACTCGCTTGCGGGAATGCTGGTTTACCTGTGGTTCCGGTTCGAGTTGATTTACGGAGTGGCCGCGGTCGTTACGGTGTTCCACGACACGCTCATTACGGTCGGCGCTTTCTCGTTGATGAATAAGCCACTTTCGCTCACCGTGATCGCCGCTATCCTGACCCTGATCGGCTACTCCAACAATGACACGATCGTGGTCTTCGACCGCATCCGGGAGAATATCAAGCTGTTGCGGCGCGAGAAGCTGGCCGACATCGTTAACAAGAGCATCAACCAAACCCTAAGCCGGACCATCTTGACGGCGGGATTAACTTTCCTTACAGTGCTTGCGCTTTATGTTTTTGGTGGAGAAGTACTTCGAGGCTTCTCCTTTGCTCTCGTTGTCGGCATCTTAATCGGGACGTATTCGTCGATCGCGATTGCGGCCCCGATCCTGGTGGCTTACCAGGACTGGCGCAGCAACCAAGGCAAGAAGACACTGGTCGTTCCTGCAGAAGCTCCAAAGCGCGACCGGTTGAAAGTCAAGGCCAAGGCTTAATAGCTGTAAGTTGCTGAACAGCTGTCGAAAAAATTGCAGATCAACGTAGCTGTTGTCCGTGGCTGCTGAGCCTTTCCAAGCACTTAGCGTGCCTGGCACAGGTCCTGAAATTGCATTGTCGACCCTTGACTTCGCTCGGGAGCAAGATGCGGTCGGTCGGTGTCTAAGAAAGAGTTAGGGTCTGTGTAGGGAGAAACCTTTATGTTTGAAGATAGCCTGATTGAGTCGGGCGGTAGGCTGAAGACGAAGCGGGGCGCGACCACACTGGTTTCATTCATTTTGCAGGTTGCACTAGTCGGTGTTCTGGTCATTTTGCCCCTGGTCTTCACTGAGGCTCTTCCCAAGCAACAATTGATGACTTTCCTGGTGGCTCCTCCGCCACCCCCCCCACCCCCACCCCCTCCGGCGGCTGCTCCCGTTCGAACCGTGAAGGTGGTGCAAACCGACTTGGTCAACGGTCAGTTACGAACTCCGACCAAGATTCCTGAAAAAGTGCAGATGATTAAGGAAGAAGAAGCGCCCCCTCCGGTGATGGCGGCGGGCGGAGTAGTGGGCGGAGTACCCGGCGGCGTCCCCGGTGGCCAAATGGGCGGCGTGATTGGGGGCATCATCAGTTCCGCTCCCGTCGCTGTGCCCAAGGTGGCTACCCCACAACGCGTCAGGGTTTCGCAGGGCGTCTCTCAGGGTCTTTTGATTAAGAAAGTGAATCCCACCTATCCACCTCTGGCGAGGCAAGCACGCATCCAAGGTCAGGTAGTGCTGCAAGCCGAGATCAGCAAGGATGGCACCATCGAGAACCTTCGATTAATGAGTGGACACCCGATGCTGGCTCCGGCGGCCATCGAGGCTGTGAAGCAGTGGCGCTACAAGCCCTACATGTTGAACGGAGAACCGGTGGAAGTAGAAACAACGGTCATGGTCAACTTTACGCTGTCGGGCGGCTAGACATCTTGAGCCGTCCGGCTTCTCCTCGGAAACGCATTTTCATTCCATGGAGCAGCAGGACACCAAGGTCGCGCGACAATGGGCGTCACCCCGGTCAAAGCACGTCAGATCTACTGAATTCTGAAGCGATAGTGCGGTTTCGATAAACCCAGACAAGTTCTGAGGAGGAAAAAGCAACTCATGTTAGCAACTCTAGCAACACTCGCAATGTGCAAGATGACGACGGTCGCTGTGTGGCTGATGCAGGAACAGCCGATCGGTTGGGATCCAATTTCGTTGTGGCGCCAGATGAACTGGGCCGCTCGGACCGTGGTCATTATTCTCTTCATCATGTCCGGATGGTCTATTGGCGTGATGATCGACCGCTGGATGGCTTTCAGCGCTGCCCGCAAGCAGTCGCGCAGCTTCGCCCCGGCAGTCGCCGGCGCGCTTCGCGATGGGAAGATCGACGAAGCGATTAAAGTCGCAGAGCGCAACAAGAAGAGCCACCTGGCCAAAGTCGTTACCGCCGGCCTGATGGAATTCAAAGCTCACCAGGACAGCCCGGGCGAAATTCCCGGTGAAACCATTGAAGCCTCCAAACGCGCGCTGGAGCGCACGGAAGCCATTGTCCACGCTGAACTGAAGCGCGGATTGGGTGGCTTGGCCACGATCGGCTCGACCGCTCCCTTCGTCGGGCTGTTCGGCACCGTGATGGGCATTCTACACGCCTTCCAGGGCATTTCTGAGCAGAAAGCCACCGGTCTGGCGGCGGTCGCCGGCGGTATCGCCGAAGCGCTCGTCACCACGGCTATTGGACTGTTCGTGGCGATTCCGGCCGTTATGATGTTCAACTATCTCACTGGCCGCGTAGAAGCGTTTGACGTCGAGATGGATAACTCGTCGAGCGAACTGATCGACTACTTCCTGAAGCGCCGGGGCATGCGCCGGTCCTAAGCGAGAAGGCAGGACTTTCGTCGTCTGAGTTGCTGGCCTGGCGTCGGGTTACGAGCCCGGCGCCAGGATCCTCCTCCCGATGGCTGGCCTGCAATGGCTTGGAACGCGCCGTGAAACGCGCGGGAGACTTAAAAATATGGCAATGGCAAAGAGGAACGAAGGAGCCAAAGTCAACTCCGACATCAACGTCACCCCCATGGTCGACGTGATGCTGGTGTTGCTGATCATCTTCATGGTGATCACGCCCATGTTGCAGAAAGGCGTCAGCGTGGACTTGGCAAAAGTCAATAACCCGGAGCAGATGCCGGACGCCGATAAGGAAGACGCATTAGTCGTCGCCGTGATGCGCGACGGTAAAGTGTTCTTTGGCAGCGACCAGGTGCCGCCCGACCAGTTGACCAACAAGGTGAAGGATAAGCTGGCGAACCGCACGGATAAGCGCATTTTCGTACGGGCCGATGCCCGGGCGAAGTATGGCGCGGTCGTTGCAGTGGTTGACAACGTCCGCTCCGCCGGCGTGGATCAGTTGGGCTTGCTGACGGACCAGCGCAAAAACAATCAGCCAGGTACGGCTCCCGCGCCGAGTACGGGCGGGCAATAGAGGAGATCCGGTTATGAGTATGGCCGTGGGCCCGAGCGGAGGGCAAAACGCAACCATCAACGTCACACCGCTCATTGACGTTCTGCTGGTGCTGCTGATCATCTTCATGGTCATCACGCCGCTCACTCCAAAAGGTTTGGAGGCGCTGGTGCCGCAGCCACCACCGCCCAACCAGAAACAACCACCGCCGCAGGCGGACCGCACGATCGTAGTCCAGCTGATCGACAAGGGCGCCGGACAAGCGCCGGGCGTCAAGATCAACCAGGAAGATGCCACCTGGGACGGTCTGCAAGGACGGTTGACCGACATTTTCAAGACACGCGCGGAGAAGGTCATGTTCGTGAAAGGCGACGACAACGTGCCCTTCGCCGATGTGGCCAATGTCATTGACATCGCCCATGCCGCAGGCGTAGACAAAGTAGGTTTGATCACGGCCAAGATCGAGGCGGGCGGTTAAGCACGCGCCTGGTCGGAACTCGTAGGGCCCGGCGAAGAGTTTGCAGGTGTCTCGGTGTCGCAAGACACCGGGACAGCCCAGCCGAGCAGCAACATCACTGCAAATGCAAGCGATCCTGCCGTTCCGCCGCGAGTCGGTGTAGACTCAAGCAGGCGAATTCAGCACCTCAACGTCTGCCGTCGTCCTCGAATTTTTTATGAGGCAAGGGAGACCTAATAACTGCAAATGAAAAATCACTTAAGAAATCTGGCTCTCATTGGAATCGGACTGGTCGTGCTGGCAAGCGCCGGCTGCAGCAAGCTTCGCGCGCGCGATCAGCTCAACAAGGGTGTTCTGTCCTATAAGAATGCAAAATACGAAGAGGCGATTGACCATTTTCAGACCGCCGTCTCACTCGATCCCTCGCTCCTGAACGCGCGCCTGTACCTGGCGACCGCGTATGCCCAGCAGTACATTCCGGGCGCCGACGTCCCTGACAACAACAAGATGGCGGAACAAGCGATCGATCAGTACAAAGAAGTTCTGAATCGCGATCCCAAGAACATCAACAGCGTGAAAGGCATCGCCTACCTCTATCTGCAGATGAAGAAGTTCGATCAGGCGAAGGAATACTACCGCAAGGCGACGGAACTGGATCCCAACGATCCCGAGCCCTATTATTCGGTGGCGGTTATCGATTGGACGGAAAGTTACCAGCCGCGCATGGAAGCCCGCGCCAAGCTTGGTCTCAAGCCGGAAGAAGCATTTCCCACCAAAAGCAAGAGTGACAAGCAAGCCTGCGACGATCTGAAGACCAAGAATGAGCCGTTCGTACAGGACGGCATCGACAATCTGAACAAGGCGTTGCAGTTGCGTCCAGACTATGATGACGCCATGGCGTACTTGAATCTGCTATATCGCGAGAAAGCGGATTACGAGTGTGGTGACGCCGCAGCGCGCGCCGCTGACCTGAAGACCGCCGACGAGTGGGTAGACAAGACCATGGCGACGAAGAAGGCGAAAGCCGAAAAGCAGCCGGGCGCGACCGGCATCACTATGGACCAGCCTGCCAGCAAGTAAGTTTCTTTATCGTGACTGGAACGGCCTCTTTCGCTTATGCGGAGAGGCCGTTTGCTTTGTGCCCGACTCAGCGAACGGGGTCACTTCGCGGTTGAGAAGAACTCGCTCATGTCCGGCGCGGTCGCGGCATCGCCAGGGAAGCGGGTCCCGCCCAGGCCTTTGAGGATCAGCCGCAAGGTGCTCTGGTGCTGATAGAAAGTCGTGGATTGGTAACCCTTCTTTGACTGTGTGCTGACCAGCACGGCGGGAACGTGTCCACCCAGGTTCTGAAGGTCGGTGAATTCAGACTCGTCAAATAGGACGATCAGCAGACCGTCGTTTTGAAAAACTGGATTGGAAACCAATGGACCTATGTTCTGGCTCAGCCAGGTATCGGCATCGGTCAGGCTGCCGTCATGCGCGTCGTTCAGCAGATTGGGGACGATGAACGAAAAGTTTGGGAGTCGGCTGGCCGCAAGATCAGCGGCAAATTGGGTAAACGGCACGACATTGTTCAGTTGCGTGGGGCTGTTGAGCACATCGGTGAAAAATACGAACGGATTGTGGCGCTTGGAATACGGATACACGTCTTCCCCGGTATAACCAATCGAGGGCAAGCTTTCCGCGTACACCTTCCACGTCCGCCCGATCGCCAGCAGCTCGCGAACTACGTTGTCATCGGTTTCAGGGACGGGGCCCACATAGGTTTCATCGTCGGTAATGACGATTCCCGTGGTCAGCTCAAAGTAATTTCCAATCGACGGATGGGTGTTCGCGTAATACTGCGTGGCCAGGCCGTATTGGGTAGCGAGGCTGTTCAGGTAAGGCATTTCCGAGTTGCCGATCACGTCGGAAAAGCTGTGGTTTTCCTCAACCACAAGAATCACGTGACCGAATTGAGAGGCATTGATCGGGGAAGGCTGTATGGGAGCCGGAGAGGATGGAGTCCCTGTGCTTACCCCGCCACAACCAGTCATGAGCGAGACAGCTGCCAACAGAGCGTACAGTAGCAGCGCCCCACGCATGAGAGAGACGGTTCTCATGAATGTTGGCCCTTTCGTGCACCTCTGGCGCACGCCTATTTCAACTGCTCGTCTTATGATGCGGGCCCGTTCGGGAGGGTGGGTAGCGCGTGCCCTAATGGTGGGAGTAGCAGGCTTTAAGGGCGTGGTCCTGCGGACGACCAAAGCGAAACAACGGCGAAGCAATCCAGCTCTGACGAGCTACT
>Ga0070741_10007657_pt1 | contig 22197 bp, 21 predicted proteins | sample Coa_R1_4_FD_66440 | JGI IMG/M metagenome (GOLD analysis project Ga0070741, IMG submission 66440) | Surface soil microbial communities from Centralia Pennsylvania, which are recovering from an underground coalmine fire - Coalmine... | ecosystem: Environmental > Terrestrial > Soil > Unclassified ... | reverse complement strand
ATGGCTAAAGAACATGCCCTGCCGCGCATCGGGACCATGGCACCATGTGGCGACCATGCCTCCGCACGCGCAATGGCAGACATTCGTGGCCGAGCTTCGTTCCGATGTCGCGGCGGACGCGATCACGACCTGCATCGTCGCGGCCCATCCGGACGACGAGGTCATCGGCGCCGGCGCCACGGTCCTGCCGCACGCCGGCCGTTGCACCGTGGTGCACGTGACCGACGGCGCGCCACGCGATCTCGCCGATGCGCGTGCCGCCGGCTTCAGCGCCCGGGAGGCGTATGCACGCGAGCGCCGCGCCGAGGCGCAGCGTGCCATCGCGCTGGCCCGCTCGCACTGCCAGGTGATCGAGCTCGACATCGAGGACCAGTGCGCGAGCAGTGCCCTCGTCGCGATCGCAACACGGCTCGCCGGACATTTCGCTGCCCTCGAAGCGCCGGTCGTGCTCACGCATGCCTACGAAGGCGGCCATCCCGACCACGACGCGACCGCCTTCGCGGTGCACGCCGCGTGCGCGAAGCTGCGCCGTCAGGGCATGGCGGTGCCCCTCGTGGAGTTCACGTCGTATCACAGCCGCGATGGGGAGACCGTCCATTCCGATTTCCTGCCGCACGACGCCGCCGGCGCCGCGTGGAGCCTTGTCCTCACACCCGCCGAACGAAGGCTCAAGCGACAAATGTTCCAGTGCTTCCGCACCCAGCGCGAAGTGCTGCGCTGGTTTCCCATCGACGTGGAGCGCTTTCGCGTCGCTCCCGCTTACGATTTCGCGCGGCCCCCGCACGGCGGCGCGCTGCACTACGAGCGATACCCGTGGGGCGTGACCGCGGCCCAGTGGCGGGCGCTTGCGACCAAGGCGCAACGCGAGCTCCACGTCGGATCGCCCGCCTCGCGACCATGAGGCCGACATGGCCCTGACGGTGCTTTCGGCGGCATTTCCGCTTGCGCCGGTGGGACCCGACGCGGTGGGCGGCGCCGAGCAGGTGCTCAGCCGGCTGGACGCGGCGCTCGCAGTGCGTGGCGATCGCTCCATCGTGGTCGCGTGCGAGGGCTCACGCACCGCCGGCAGGCTCGTCTCGACGCCGGCGGCAACGCCCCCATTCGACGAAGCGGTGGTGGCCGAAGCGCACGCGCTGCAGCGCACCGCGATCGAGGGCGTGCTCGCAAGCACCCCGGTCGATCTCGTGCACATGCATGGCGTGTATTTCTTTCGCGCGCTGCCGCCGCCCGGTACACCCGTGCTCGCGACCCTGCATCTTCCGCCGGCGTTCTATCCGGCCGGCGTGTTCACCCCCTCACGCCCGCGCACGTACCTCAATTGCGTGTCGGCATCGCAACGCCGCGCCTGCCCGCAAGGTGCCGCCATCGCCGCGACCATCGAGAATGGCGTGGAGATTCCGCAGCGCGAGCCGCCGCATGCCATTCGGGACTATGCCCTCGCCATGGGGCGCATCTGCCCGGAGAAGGGTTTTCACCTCGCCATCGCGGCCGCGCAAAAGGCTCGCCTGCCGCTGCTCATCGCCGGCCGGGTGTACCCGTTCCCCGCCCACGTCGAATACTTCAGGCATGAAATAAAGCCGCATCTCGACGCCGGGGTGCGGTTCATCGGACCCATCGCGCACGCACGCAAGGCGCGTCTGCTGCGCGCCGCGCGCTGTCTCCTGGTGCCGAGCCTCGTCGCCGAGACGAGCTCGCTGGTGGCAATGGAAGCGCTCGCGTGCGGCACGCCGGTCATCGCGCTGCGCTCGGGCGCGCTGCCCGACATCGTCGAGCATGGTCGAACGGGGTACATCGTGGACGACGAGCGCGGCATGGCCGAGGCGATGCATGCGGTCACGGCAATCGATCGTGCGGCGTGTCGCGAGGCCGCCCGCCGCCGATTCGCGCTGCCGCGCATGATCGAGGACTATCTCGCGCTGTACGCTCGCGTCATCGCCAAAGCGCCCCACTGACCAGGAGCGCCGCCCCGTCGCAGCGACAGCCCGACGAATCAGGCCCGCATTGACATCAATCGATCAGGTGGGGCACTCGACGATGCTGGCGAGCTTCACGTCGTCTTCCCACGTCTCGAGCCGAACGGTAAAGCCCCACAGCCGCCGCAGGTGCGCCACCACCTGCGCGCACTGGTTCGTCAGCGGACGCCCGCGCCGGCGTTGATGCCGCAGGGTCAGCGAGCGATCGCCCTCGCGGTCGTAGCGGATCACCTGCACGTCGGGAACGCGGATCTCCTGCGCGTGCTGCTGCGACAGGAGCTTGCGCACCCGGCGGTAGCCGCGGTCGTCGTGGATGCTGTCGACGATCAGCGTCTCCTCGTTCTTGTAGTCGGCGACCGCGAACAGGTGGAACTCGCGGATGAGGCGCGGCGACATGAATTGCGCGATGAACGACTCGTCCTTGAAGTTGCGCATCGCGAAATCGAGCGTCTTCTGCCAGTCGCTGCTGGCAATGTCGGGGAACCACTCGCGATCCTCGTCCGTCGGACTCTCGCAGATGCGGCGCAGGTCGGAGAACAGGGCGAAGCCGAACGCGTACGGATTGAGCCCGTTGTAGGCCGGCGAGTCGTACGACGGCTGGGCGATGACGTTCGTATGGCTCTTCAGGAACTCGAGCATGAAGGCGTCGTCGACCAGGCCCTTCTCGTGCAGGCGATTCAGGATCGTGTAGTGCCAGAAGGTGGCCCAGCCTTCGTTCATGACCTTGGTCTGGCCCTGCGGATAGAAGTACTGGGCGAGCTTGCGCACGATGCGCACGAGCTCGCGCTCCCACGGCTCGAGCTTCGGCGAGTACTTCTCGACGAAGTAGAGGACGTTCTCCTGCGGCTCGGCCGGGAACACGTCCTCGGCCTTTTCCCTGGGCTTCGCGTTGAGCTCGGGAATCGTGCGCCAGAGGTCGTTGAACGTGCGCTCGCGATGATCTTCGCGCTCCTTCAATCGCGCCGTTTCGGCCTTGAGCGTGAGCGGCGCGGGACGGCGGTAGCGGTCCACGCCATGGGGCATGAGCGCGTGACAGGCGTCGAGCACCTGCTCGACCGCCTCGGCACCCTTGCGCTCCTCGCACTCCATCACGAAGCGCCGGGCGAACACGAGGTAATCGAGGATCGACTCGGCGTCGGTCCACTGCCGGAACAGGTGATTGCCCTTGAAGAAGGAGTTGTGGCCGTAGCACGCGTGCGCCATCACGAGCGCCTGCGTCGCCATCGTGTTCTCCTCCATGAGATACGCGATGCACGGGCTCGAGTTGATGACGATCTCGTAGGCGAGGCCCTGCATCCCCCGCCGATAGGCCTGCTCGTTGCGGATGAACTCCTTGCCGTACGACCAGTGCGGATAGCCGACCGGCAGCCCCGTCGTCGCGTAGGCGTCGAGCATCTGCTCGGAGGTGATGATCTCGATCTGGTTGGGATAGGTGTCGAGCCCGAACTCGGCCGCGATCTTCGCAATGGCCGCGTGGTATTCCTCGAGCAGATCGAAGTCCCAGTCGCAGCCGTGCGAGATCGGCGTTCCGAGCAAGGCAACGTGATCACTCATGACTTCCTCCGTGGCGCGTCACCCTTGCGTGTCCTTCTTGAACAGGTCCCGGAACACGGGGTAGATCTGCTCGCGGTGCGCGGCGCGCCGCATGGCGAAATTCGCCGACAGCTCCTGCACGCGCTGGTACTCGGCCCATAGCGAGGACGCGCGATCCTGCGCGTGCGGCGCGGTGAGCTCGAGGTAGGTGTAGTAGCGTGTGCGGGGCAGGAACTGCTCGCGCAGGAAGCGAGCGCTCCTCGCCGGATCGGCACCGAATGCATCGCCGTCCGAGGCTTGTGCCGCGTACACGTTCCAGCCGGTCGCGTAGCGGTCCGCGCGGATCTTCTCGGCAAGCTCGAGCGCGGAGAGCACCACCGTGCCGCCCGAGCGCGTGTCGTGGAAGAACGTGTCCTCGTCGACCTCCTCCGCATCGTCGGTGTGCCGGATGAACACCAGGTCCACCTCGACGTACTTGCGGGTGAGGAAGAGATAGAGCAGCGTGAAGAAGCGCTTGGCGAGGTCCTTCTTGTCCTCGTCCATCGACGCCGAGACGTCCATGAGACAGAACATCGCCGCACGCGCGATCGGCTCCGGACGCAGGACCCGGTTGCGGTAGCGCAGATCGGTCTCGTCGAGGAACGGCAGCCCGCCGCGCCGGCGACTGAGGCGCTCGATCTGCTCGTTCAGCGCCGCCATGCGCGAGGCGTGACCCACCGCGGACGCGACCTTGAACTCGGCCTCGGCCGCCTGCTGCTCCTGCTCGATGCTGGCGCCGAGCGCGATGCGCCGCGCGAGCGATTGCGTCAGCGTGCGCTTGACCGACAGGTTCGCCGGCGCGCCCCACTTGGTGTAGCCGGCGCGCACGCTCTTCTGCTTCTCCGACCGGCCAAGCTCGGTGCGGGCGAGGTTCGGGAGCTCGAGATCGTCGAAAAAGATCTGCATGAACTCCTCGCGCGAGAGCGAGAACACGAAATCGTCGTGACTCTCGCCTTCGCCCCCGTCGCTCGAATTCCCGCCCTGCCCGCCGCCGCCTTCCGGCCGTGGAATGCGGTCGCCGGCGACGTATTCGCGGTTGCCCGGCAGCACGATCTCGCGATCGCCCCCGCGGCCGAAGGTGAACGTCGGCTCCGAGATGTCCTTCTTCGGAATGCGAACGACGCCTCCCTGCTCCATGTCGGCCAGCTTGCGCTCGCCGATCATCTTCCTCACGGCGTCCTGGACCTGCGCCTTGTACCGGCGCAGGAAACGCTCGCGATTGACCGCGCTCTTGCCCTTGGTGTTGGGTCGGCGATCGATCAGGTGGGCCATCGATGTTCCTAAGGAGCCGTCAGTTGGGCCGCGTCATCACGACGATTTGTGCACGCGCAGGTACCACTCGGCGAGGAGCCGCACCTGCTTCTCGGTGTAGCCCTTCTGCACCATGCGCGCGACGAAGTTCTGGTGCTTCTGCTTCTCGTCGGCCGACGCCTTGGCGTTGAACGAGATCACCGGCAGGAGCTCCTCGGTGTTCGAGAACATCTTCTTCTCGATCACCTCGCGCAGCTTCTCGTAGCTGCTCCAGGTCGGGTTGCGGCCGGCGTTGTTCGCCCGCGCGCGCAGCACGAAGTTGACGATCTCGTTGCGGAAGTCCTTCGGGTTGGCGATGCCCGCCGGCTTCTCGATCTTCTCGAGCTCGGCATTCAACGCGGCGCGGTCGAACTGCTCGCCGGTTTCCGGATCGCGGTAGTCCTCTTCCTGGATCCAGCAATCGGCGAACGTCACGTAACGGTCGAAGATGTTCTGGCCGTACTCGCTGTAGGACTCGAGGTAGGCCGTCTGGATCTCCTTGCCGATGAACTCGGCATAGCGCGGGCCGAGATAGCCCTTGATGTGCTCGACGTAGCGCCGGCGCGTCTCGTCGGGCAGGTCTTCGCGCGCGAGGCGGTTCTCCAGCACGTACATCAAATGCACCGGGTTGGCGGCGATCTCGGTCTGGTCGTAGTTGAACACCGCCGACAGCACCTTGTAGGCAAACCGCGTCGACAAGCCGGTCATGCCTTCGTCCACGCCGGCGTAGTCGCGGTACTCCTGGATGGTCTTCGCCTTCGGGTCGACGTCCTTGAGGCTCTCGCCGTCGTAGACGCGCATCTTGGAGTACAGGCTCGAGTTCTCCGGCTCCTTGAGGCGCGTCAACACGGAGAACTGCGCCATCATGTCGAGCGTTCCTGGTGCACACGGCGCACCGGAAAGGGACGAGTTCGCGAGGAGCTTCTGGTAGATCTTCACCTCCTCGGACACGCGCAGGCAGTACGGGACCTTGACCACGAAGATGCGGTCGAGGAACGCCTCGTTGTTCTTGTTGTTGCGGAAGCTGTGCCACTCCGACTCGTTGGAGTGGGCGATGATGAGGCCGTTGAAGGGAATCGCGGAAAAGCCTTCCGTGCCCTTGAAGTTGCCTTCCTGCGTCGCCGTGAGCAGCGGATGCAGCATCTTGATCGGGGCCTTGAACATCTCGACGAACTCGAGCAGGCCCTGGTTGGCGAGGCACAACCCGCCGGAATAGCTGTACGCGTCGGGATCGTTCTGCGACAGGTGCTCGAGCTTGCGGATGTCCACCTTGCCCACGAGCGACGAGATGTCCTGGTTGTTCTCGTCGCCGGGCTCGGTCTTGGTGATCGCGATCTGGCGCAGCACGGAAGGGTTCACCCGCACGACGCGGAACTTCGAGATGTCGCCGCCGAACTCGGCCAGACGCTTCACCGCCCATGGCGACATGATGCCGGTGAGGTAGCGGCGCGGAATGCCGTAATCCTGCTCGAGCACCGCGCCGAAGCGGTCGGGATTGAATAGTCCCAGCGGCGATTCGTTCACGGGCGAGCCCTGGATGGCATAGATGGGCTTCGTCTCCATCACCTGCTTCAGGCGCTCGGCGATGGACGACTTGCCGCCGCCGACCGGACCAAGCAGGTAGAGGATCTGCTTCTTCTCCTCGAGGCCCTGCGCGGCGTGCTTGAAGAACGACACGATCTGCTCGATCGCGTCCTCCATGCCGTAGAACTCCCGGAACGCGGGATAGCGGCGGATCACGCGGTTGCCGAAGATGCGCGACAGTCGCGTGTCGTTGCGTGTGTCGACGAGCTCGGGGTCACCGATGCCGGCCAGCATGCGCTCGGCGGCGCTTGCGTAGGCGTCAGGATCGCGCTTGCAGAGCTCGAGATACTCCTCGAGGCTCATCTCGGCCTCCTGCGTGGCCGAGTAGGTGGACCGAAACTCTTCGAGCAGCGTGGACATATGCATCACTCCAAATCAGGCGGTAGTTGTAACGAAACAGCTCACGGCTTTCCGGCCGCCGTGCGCCGCGTCGTCCTAACTCGGCGGCTCGCGTCGCCTCGTCACGTTAAAAGCCGGACCTCGGGCCTTTGCCACCGCTCCCGGCATCCATGAGCGGCTCGCCTTCTTGGTTTTGTGGGACTGCATTCCTCCCGCATCACCCTGGCCAATCCCTCGTTTGGCCACCTCTTGCTCCGAAGCCTCGTCCTCACCGGACGACACCCCGCGCGCTCGTGCACGCCATTCGTTCCATGCCCCGCATAAGCCATGCCACACCGCAACTCACCCGCCGTTCCGCACCGATTAGCAGACACGCGTGGCGATTGCCAAGTTGTAGGACGCGCAGCAGCCTTGGCACGCTGGCTGTAACGCACAGGGCCGGTGCGGGTTGACCACTCGATCGTTGGCGGGGGCCCGCAACGGCCGTTGCGCACCTGAATGACGGCGTCGAAACATCGTGCGCCGCACGTGGTGACAACGCGTGGAGGTGACGATCTGCGTCGAAGGCTGCCGTTCGAGAAAACAATCTGACGCTATGCGCGCAATTCACTCTTCAACATTAACGGCGCGTGCGGCAATTTTGCAACGCGCAACGATGCGAACACGCAAAAATATAGTCACGCCGTTTTACATGCGCAACATGATTTCCCTATGATCCGCCCAACGACCGCCTTTTCACCGGACGCGAGTGTCTGTCTCACATCGTTTTTCGCGCCATCGGTCGTGATGCATAGGTCGAATGTCGAGCCCCGTGCATGCGCCGCATCACACTGCTTTGCCAACATGTCGTCGAACGCCGACAAACGCTTGGCGCGCCGACTGACGTCGCCATGTCCGCACCGCGTGCTCGCGCGGTGCCTGCGGTGCGTGCCGGCGACCCGTGCGACGCCGTGTTTCGTGCCGGCGTGCGTCGCGTGCTGTCGCGCGCGGAACTGATGCGCGCGAACGCCGATCCAACGTTTCTTGCGGGTTCTCTCGATTGCATGGACGCCTGCGCTGCGCCGTAAAAAGTCTATGCAAACGTTACCGAATTTCACCACGCCGGCTTGAGCTTCGTGCACGCCGCGGGCTCGCGCCGCGCTTGCCGGCCGCGCCTTCGGACGCTCGTATGAGCAGCACCGGCACGGTGGCATTGCGCACCACGCCCTCGGCGTCGCTTCCCATCACGATGCGCGCCAGGCCGCGACGGCCGTGGGTGCCGAGCACGATGAGGTCCGCGCGCGTCTTGCGCGCCTGGTCGAGGATCACGTCCGACACCGACTTTCCTACCGTCTCCACCAGCAACGGACGCAGCCGAACGTCGCGCTTTTCAGCCTTGCGCACCGCGCTCCCGAGCACGTCGCGCCCGGCTTGCTGCAGCGCCTCGAGGATGGGTCCGGTCGCGTAAGTGAGCGCGTCGACCGACACCGCCGCGGGGAGGTCGTCTAACACGTGCAGCAACACGAGCTCGGAGCCCTGCTCCACCGCGAGGTCGAGAGCTGCGGTGAGCGCTCGTGCGGCGGGCGCGCTGCCATCGACTGCCACCAGGATTCGCTTGAACATGATGTGCTCGCCCACCGGGAAACATGCTAGGACAGCGCGAGATGAGAAAAAATTGCGGGTCCCATGGAATCAACGCGCGTTGCAGGGCTCCAAACCACGCTGCCCGGCAGCAAATCCGGAGCGGTCTGCTCCGTCCCCATCCGCACCCATGGAGGTCACCATGAGCCAACCCACTCCATCCAAAACCTCTGCGGACACGAGCGCGAGCGATCGCGCGGCTCGCGCTCCACGGGTCGACGAGGAGGAGCGCAGCCCCGCGGCACAGCCGTCGGTCCGTGAGCCGGTCGCTGGACCGATCGACTCCACCGAGCGGCATCGCCGCATCTGCGAGACCGCCTATGAGCTTTATGCGCAACGCGGCTATGCGGATGGCTACGACGTCGAGGACTGGCTGCGCGCCGAGGTCCTGGTCGACCAGTCGCTGCTCGACTCCCGCGCGCCCTGAGCGCCAGGGACGCCTTCATTGGGCCGCCGAGCGCCGGTGCTCGGCGGGCCCTCGCCGCTGCGTGATGTTCATCGCGGTGTTGACGAGGGACACATGCGAGAACGCCTGCGGAAAATTGCCGAGCAGGCGCTTCCCGACCGGGTCGTACTGTTCCGACAGCAGACCGACATCGTTGGTAAGGCCGAGCAGCATCTCGTAGAGACGGCTCGCATCGTCGCGCCGGCCCTGCAGCGCGTAGTTGTCGGCGAGCCAGAAGGTGCACGGCAGGAACACCCCCTCGCCCGGCGGCAGGCCGTCGACCCCGCTGTCCGTGCGATAGCGATGCAGGAAACCGTCGTGCATGAGCCCGCGCTCCACCGCCGTCACGGTGCCGGTGCATCGCGGATCATCGGGCGGCAGGAAGCCCACCAGCGGTAGCATGAGCAGGCTCGCGTCGAGGCTGTGCGAGCCGTAATACTGGGTGAAGCTGCCGAGGTCCCGGTCGAAGCCCTTGTCGCAGACCTCGTGATGGATCGCCGCGCGCAGCTTGCGCCAGCGCTCGACCGGAGCGGGAAAGCCCTGCTCCTCCGCGATGCGGATGGCGCGGTCGACGGCGACCCACGCCATCACCTTCGAATGCGTGAAATGGCGGCGCGGCCCCCGCACCTCCCAGATGCCCTCGTCGGGGTGCTGCCACACGGTCTCGAGGAACTTCACGAGCTTGCGCTCCAGCGCCCATGCGGCGGGGTCCGGCGGCACGCCGGCACGCAGCGCAGCGCACATCGCATCGAGCATTTCACCGAAAACGTCGAGCTGGACCTGGTTCACGGCGGCATTGCCGATGCGCACCGGGCGCGAGGCTTCGTAGCCGGGCAGCCACGGCAGCTCGAGCTCGGTCAGGCGCCGCTCGCCCGCCGGCCCGTACATGATCTGCAGCGCCGAAGGATCGCCCGCGACGGCTCGCAATAACCACGTGCGCCATTGCTCCGCTTCCTGGGTATAGCCGGCCGCGATGAAGGAATAGAGGGTGAAGGTGGCGTCGCGCAGCCAGCAGAAGCGGTAGTCCCAGTTGCGCACTCCGCCGATGCGCTCGGGGAGCGAGGTCGTCACGGCCGCGACCATGCCGCCCGTCGGCGCGAACGTGAGGGCCTTGAGCACGATCAGCGAGCGCAGCACGGAGTCGCGCCATTCGCCCTCGTACGTGCACTGCGCCGCCCAGCGTTCCCACCAGCGCTGCGTCTCCTGCACGGCCGCGACGCCATCGATCGGCCGGCGCGAGGGCTCGTGCGAGCGATGGTATTGCAGCACGAAAGGCACGCGATCCCCGGCCCGCACCGTGAACTGCGCGCGCGTGGTGAGGCCTACGCCGTGGGTGCGCACCGGCGTCCACAGCGACAGGGCGTCGGGCCCGCCGATCGCGACCAGCATGCCGTCGTCCCGGTGCACCCACGGCACGATCGAGCCATAGTCGAACCGGATGACAAGCTCCATCTCGAGCGTGACCTCGCCGCCGACGCCTTCCACCACGCGCACGAGATCGAGCGCATCCTGCCGCGGCGGCATGCAATCGACCAGGCGCACCACGCCACCGGCGGTCTTGAATTCGGTTTCGAGGACCAGCGAGTGACCTCGATAGCGGCGCTTGATGTCGACCTTGCCGTCCTTCGGCGCGATTTGCCAGTGGCCGTGCACGGGCGTCCCCAGCAGTGCCGCGAAGCAGGCAGGCGAGTCGAAGCGCGGCAGGCACAGCCAGTCGATCGAGCCGTTGCGCCCGACCAGGGCTGCGGTCTGGGTGTCGCCGATCAGCGCGTAATCTTCGATGCGCAGCGACATCCCTCGATCAGCGCAGGAGCTGCGTCATGAACGTACCCGCTGCGGCACGGGGGCGTCGCTGCGTTCGGCCGGCGAGGCTTGCGCCGCCAGCAGCGTGAGTGCGCCGCGATAGCCCTGCAGCGTGCCCACGTCGACGTAATCCTTGCCGGCGCGCACGGCGAGCGCGCAGCCACCGCGGGCGATGTATTCGTTGACCAGCGTGCCGACGTACTGGTCGCGCTCGTTGCGCTCCCGCCACAGTGCGTGCAGCTGCGCGAGCACCGCGCCGGGCATGCGAAACGCGCCCCAGATCCACGACGAAGACGCGTTCTGCTGCTTCACCTGGATCTCGAGCACGCGATCGTTCGCGTCGGTGACCACCGCGTCGAAGAACTCGGGGCGGCTCACCGGAAACAGCAGGAACGAGAACTCGGCCTTCGGCAGATGATTGAAGCCGTTCTCGGGAAACCATACCGTGTCCGGCAGGCCGATCAGCACGTCCTCCTCCGGGGCGATGAACGGCAGCGCGCTGAACAGCGCGTCGCACAGTCCATTCGGCCGGGCCTGCACGACGTAGCAGATCGCCGCATCGCCGAACCGCGCGCCGTAGTAGTTCATGATGTCCGTCTTGCCCGGGCCGATCACGAAGCAGATCCGGTCGACGCCGGCCTCGACCATGCGCTCGAGCAGGTACTCGCTGACGGCGCGCGGGCGCTCCGCATCGCCATCGCGGCGGCTGCCGACCGGCAGCAATTCCTTGGAGAAGGCGAGAGGCTGGATGCGGCTGCCGAGCCCGGCCGCCGGAATGATTCCCCACATGATCAGGCCCTTTCCGTACCGGTGGCGCGCGGCCGCTCGGCAACGATGGCTGCGACCTCGCCCGTGAGCAGTCCCACGAGCTCCCTGGCGCGATGCATGGCGGTGTGCTCGCGCAGCGTTCGCGCGTAGGCCGCCTCGCCGATTGCGGCAAGCGCTGCGCGCGGCAACGACAGCGCGCGAACCACGTCTTCGCTGCAGCGCGCGATGATGATCTCGCGCTCCGGCTCGAAGAATTCCGCGAGTCCCTCCCACCCGTCGCTCACGACCGGGGTCGCGCAGGCGGCCGCCTCGAACAGCCGCCCCGAAGGGCAATACCCCATGCTCGCCATCGCGGCGCGAGTGATGTTCAGGGTCAGCATGCCCGACGAGTAGAACTCGGGGTGCTGTGGCGGCGAGACATGGCGCGCGAACCAGATGTTTTGGGCCCAAGGAAAATCGACCGGATATTGCGCACCGCCGATCAGGAAGCGCTTGCCTGGCAGCGCGCGCGCCGGCTCGAGGAAAAGCTCCTCGAGTGCACCCTGGCGATCGCTCGCATAAGTTCCGAGGTACGAAAGATCGGCCGCGAAGTGCGGGACCGCCGGCACGCGCTTGTGGATGGCAGGATCGACGCTGCCGTAAAGCGGCGCGACGGCGCGCGCGCCGAGGGTCGTCATGAGGTCGGTGAGCGCGCGCCCGCCGGTGTAGGAGAGCACGAGATCGAAGTCCGCGAAGCCCTGCGGCGGGACATAGGCGACGCTGCCCGACTTGCGCAGGCCGTCGAGCGTGACGGGCGTGTCGAGATCGTAGAACACGCGCAGCGGCACCTTGCTGTCGAGCAGGAGCTCGGTCGCGGCGAGGGCGTCCGGACAGTACGAGGTGACGATCGCCGCATCCGCGCAATCGAGCTCGCTTTTCGCGACGTCGCACACCGCATCCCACGCGTCGTACAGCGCGATGGCGTATTGCGGCGAGCGGTGCAGGTCGCGATGCGCGGCGTAGTACGGCACGTTGCGCTCGAAGAACGTGACGTCGTGCCCGAGCGCGGCAAGCGAAGACAGCAGTCCTCGCCAGATGGTGGCGTGGCCGTTGCCCCACGACGAGGTGACGGTCAATCCGAAGACGACGAGCTTCACGCGATTCCGTGTTGGCGTTGTGGTGACGCGCTCGCGGGCACCTTGCGTCGGCTGACGCGTCGGCCCACCTGCGCGAAGACAGCCGGCGCGCCGGTACGTTCCCTGCGCGGGCCGCAGCGACGCCGCGGCTGTGCGGTCGCGCCGGGCAAAGCAAACAGACGTTGACCATCGTCAAGATGGATCCGCGGGCGGGGGAAGAGCATGGGTTTTTGCCGGTCGAGGCGTCCGTGCAGAAAACGTTGCGGGCTGCGGACATCATCGTGGGCGAGCACCGCTCGCTGGACGCGGTGCTGCACGGCATGCTTTATGTGCTGCGCCAGATCCGTTATTTCGCCGAAAAGCCCGATTTCGTGCTCCTTGGCGCGATGACCCGCTACATCGCCACCTTTCCCGAAGGTTTCCACCATCCCAAGGAAGACCGGTACCTGTTCCGGCTGCTGCGCGAGCGCAGCGAAGATCCGACCGGCGTGCTGGGAGTGCTCGAGCGCGAGCACGTCGCAAGCAAGGACAGGGTCGGCGAGCTGCAACGCGCGCTGCTGCAGTACGAGCACTACGGACCGCAATCGTTCGCGACGTTCTCCAGCGCCGTCGCATCCTACGCGGCGTTTCACTGGGAGCACGCGCGCGCCGAGGAGAACATCGTGCTGCCCTGGGCGCGGCGCGTGTTGACCGCGCAGGACTGGAAGGAGATCGACGACGCCTTCGGCGGCCACAGCGATCCGCTGCTGGGAATCGACACCGGTGCACAATACGAGAGGCTCTTTCGCCATATCGTCGACCTCGCGCCGTCGCCGCTCGGCCTGCGCGACCATCGCTGATCCGTTCACCGCGCCATGGCCTCCGACCTCCGGCTCGTCCCGGTGCAGGACCTTCGTGCGCTCGAGGCGCTCGCGACACCGTGGGCACGGCTGCATCGGCGCTGCGCGGATGCAACGCCCTTCCAGTCGCCGCAGTGGCTGATTCCGTGGTGGCGGCACGTGGGCGAGGGTGCGCTCTACACCTTCGCAGCGTACGCCGGCGACGAGCTCGCGGCCGTGCTGCCGCTGTATATCTGGGAACGGGCGCAACCGCGTGCGCGTTTCGTGCTGCCGCTGGGCGCCGGCACGTCCGATTACCTCGACGTCGTGTGCGAGCCGGGAAGTCGCGGCGCCGTTGCGGAGGCGCTGCGTCGTCAGCTCGAGCGCGATCGGGCGCGCTTCGATGGGTGCGAGTTCGCGCAGCTGCGCCCGACATCGGTGCTGCTCGAGATGGCGCTGCCCGACCGCTGGCGCGACGAATGCAACCAAGCGGAGCCCTGTCCGGTGCTCGATTTGCGCGCCGGCCGCTCGGTCGAGGAATGCGTACCCGCACGCATGGTGCAGAACCTGCGCTATTACCGCCGTCGTGCCGAGCGCCGGTCGCCCCTGCACTTCAGGCACGCGCAGGCCGACAGCGCATCGGCGATGTTCGAGCGCCTGGCGAGCCTGCACGGCGCCCGCTGGTCGACGCGCAATGCGCCTGGCGTGCTCGCCTCCGATGCCGTGCGGCGCGCGCATCGAGAGACGATTCCGGCGCTCGCCCGGGCCGGGATGCTGCGAATGTACGAGCTCGTCATGGGCGAGCGCGTCGCCGCCGCGTTGTACGGACTCGCCGACGCGCGCGAAGGCGGCTCGTTCCACTATTACATCGGCGGCTACGAGCCCGCGCTTGCCGACGTGAGTCCCGGGACGTTGCTCATTGCGCATGCCATCGAGCAGGCGTTGGTCGAGGGCGCCGGCACGTTCGACTTCCTGCGCGGTCGCGAGCCGTACAAGTACCTCTGGGGCGCACGCGACCGCCCCACCTGGACGCGGCGCTGTCATCCGGACTGACTGCGCGCGGGAGATCAGGCCGGCGGTGCGCGGCCGACGAAATCGCGGCTCGCTCCCTCGCTACGCCAAGCGCGCGCCCGGAACGCGAGCGCCAACAGCAGGATGCCCGTGGCGATCGCGTAGATGCTGATGAGCCACACGAGCGCGAGCGCGCCGGCGCCGGGATACAGGAACACCCAGACGCCGAACACGATCGAGATCGCGCCGGCAAGCATCAGCAGCCACTCGCCGCGCATGACCTTGCGCAGCCGGATCGCCATCACGATGTCGAGCACGCCCGTCACCAGCGCGTTGGCGCCCATGATCAGCACCAGCACGAGCGCCGTGATGCCGGGATGCATGATGGCGATCGCGCCCGCGACGATGCCCACGATGCCGAGCAGCAGCAACAACCACCAGTCCTCGTCCTGCCCGCGCTGCGAGACGCCGGCCGCGAGCGACGCCACGCCCCCAACGATCGCGTACGCGGCAAAGAATGCCACCAGCCACAGCAGCGTGAGCCCGGGCCAGACGAAGGCCAGAACGCCGAATGCAATCGCCAGGATGCCGCGCAACGCGAGCATCCACCACGAGCGCCACAGGATGCGATTCATGGTGATCCTCCCCGTGCTTGCACCGCGATCCGCCGATCGCCGTGTTTTGCTGTGACCGGCACGGCGCCCGCGCGTTCGCAGCCAGCGCTGGAGGGTGTGCGATGATCACGCCGTGGCTTACCAACCGCTGACAATGCAAACATGATTCCCGTTGCCGCCCTGCGGTGCGATTTCTATCGCGTGCCGCTACCCACTGCGCTCACCGACAGCACGCACGGCGCGATGCATGCCTTCGAGCTCGTCACGGTGCGCCTGACCGATGCCGACGGCGCCGAAGGGGTCGGCTATACCTACACGGTCGGCACCGGCGGTGGCGCGATCCACAGCCTGATCGTGCGCGATCTTGCACCGGTCGTCATCGGCAGTCCTGCCGAAAACATCGAAGCGCTGTGGCAGAAGATGTGGTGGACCGTGCACTACGGCGGTCGCGGCGGACAATCCGCTTCCGCGATCTCGGCGATCGATATCGCCCTTTGGGACCTCAAGGCCAGGCGCGCCGCGCTGCCGCTGTACCAGGCGCTCGGTGGCTACGATGCGCGCGTGCCCTGCTACGCGGGAGGCATCGACCTGGACCTCGGCATCGATGCGCTGCTCGCCCAGACCGAGGACAATCTGCGCAAGGGCTTTCGCGCGATCAAGATGAAGGTCGGCCGGCCGAAGCTATCCGAGGATCTCGCGCGCATCGAGGCGATGCGACATCATCTCGGCGCCGAATTTCCGCTGATGGTCGACGCCAACATGCGCTGGAGCGTCGACCAGGCGATACAGGCCGCGCGTGCGATGCAGCGCTTCGACCTCACGTGGCTGGAAGAGCCGACGATCCCCGACGACGTCGCCGGCCATGCGCGCATCGTGCGCGACGGCGGCGTGCCGATCGCCGCGGGCGAGAACCTGCACACGCTGCACGAATTCGCGCACTACCTGCGCATGCAGGCGGTCACGTTTCCCGAGCCCGACGTGACGAACTGCGGCGGGGTCACCGTGTTCATGAAGGTCGCGCATCTCGCCGAGAGCTTCAACCTGCCGGTCACCTCGCACGGCGCACACGACGTCACCGTGCACCTGCTCGCGGCCGTGCCGAATCGCTCCTACCTCGAGGCGCACGGTTTCGGGCTCGACCGCTATCTCGCGCATCCGCTCGCGATCGCCGAGGGCAATGCCATCGCGCCGTCGCGGCCCGGGCACGGCATCGAGTTCGACTGGCAGGGGCTCGAGGCGCTGCGCGCCGCATGAATCAGCCGATGCACCCGCAGCGCGCGGCAGTGATCGGCGCGGGCGTGGTTGGTCTCGCATGCGCCAGCTACCTGCAGATGCGCGGTCATGCGGTCACGCTCGTCGATCCGCGCGCTCCCGGCGAATATTGCTCGTATGGCAATGCCGGCGCCTTCAGCCGCGCTTCCTGCGTGCCGCTGGGCCTGCCGGGAAGCTGGAGAAAGGTGCCGGGATGGCTCATGGATCCCATGGGACCGCTCGCGATCCGCATCGGCTATCTGCATCGCATCGTTCCGTGGCTGTGGCGGCTGCATCGATCCACCTCGCTCGCGCGCGTGAACCGGATCGCGGATGCGCTGCACTCGCTGCTCACGACCACGCTGGACAAATGGCGACCGCTCGCGCAGCGCGCCGGCGTGCCCGAGCTCATCGTGCAGCAGGGCTACGTGTTCGCGTACGAAGGCAACGCCGCATTTGAAGGCGATGCGCTCGGCCGGGAGCTGCGGATGCAGCGCGGAGTGCAGATCGAGGTGCTCACCGGGCCTGCCGTGCGCGAGTTCGATCCGGCGCTCTCGCCGCGCATCACGCATCTCGTGGTGCTGCCCGAGCAGGGTCATTGCCCGAATCCGTTGCGACTGTCGCGTGCGCTCGCCCGGCGCCTGCGCGACGACGGCGCGCAATTCGTGACGCAGTCCGCGCGCGGCTTCGAGCTCGTCGATGGCGCCGTGCGCCGGGTGCACCTCGATGATGGCAGCATCGACGTCGACGTGGTGGTGGTCGCGGCGGGCGCGCACTCCAAAGGCCTCGCGGCGAAGCTCGGCCACGACGTCCCGCTCGAGACCGAGCGCGGCTACCATGTCATGCTCGAAAGCCCGAGCGTCGTGCCACGCGTGCCGATCATGTCCGGCGAGGGCAAGTTCTTCGTCACGCCGATGGAGGAAGGATTGCGGGTCGCGGGCACGGTCGAGCTTGCCGGGCTCGATGCGCCTCCCGACAACCGGCGCGCCGACATGCTGATTCCTGCCGTGCAGCGACTGCTGCCCGGCCTCACGTTCTCGGCCGCCGAGCGCTGGATGGGCCATCGGCCGTCGCTGCCCGATTCCCTGCCCGTACTCGGTCGCGCAGCGTCGCTGCGCAATGCCTTCTTCGCCTTCGGCCATGGTCATGTGGGCCTGACGGCCGCCGCGCCCACCGGCGAGATCATTGCCGACCTGGTGGACGGACAAGCTCCTGCGATCGACCTGCGGCCCTTCGCAGCCGATCGCTTCTAGCCGGCGTGTCGTTCATCGTGTGAAGCACACCGTTCGGCCCGGGGTCGATTGTGTGCATAATTCTTTAGGGCTAGCCTAATCGTCCCAACAGGGAGACGAATCATGGCCATGTGGAAAGACAACACCGCCGTACGTACGCCCAATCCCGAGCCGGCCCGCTACGATCCGCCGCCGAAGTCGGAATTCACCAGCGTACCCAGTCCGGCGCCGGCACCCTCGCCCGCGCCCGCCATGGCCGCCGTGACAGCGGCGGCGCGGACCGACCACGAGGGGCCGCGCAAGGAGTCGGTGATCGCCGCCGATCTCACCATCGAAGGCAAGATCGAGGGCGGCGGCAGCGTGCGCATCGCCGGCCAGTTCAAGGGCGACGTCAACGTGCAAGGCGACCTCACGATCGAGGTGGGAGCCAAGCTCAACGGCGGGTGCCGCGCCGACAAGATCACCATCGCCGGCGAGCTCGAAGGCAACGTGCAGCAGGCAACGCGCGTCGACCTCCTCGCCACGGGCACGGTCGTCGGCGATCTCAAGGCAGGCTCGCTCACCGTCGCGGCGGGCGCGCGCATGCGCGGGCAGGCCGAGTTCGGGTGGGAAGAGGTGAAAGGATCGAAGGGCTCGTGAGCACTCTGCCTCCCGGCAGCGCGGGCGCGACACGACAGTGCCCGCACTGCCGCGAGACCATCCTGCAAAGCGCGGCGATCTGCCCCGCCTGCAGGCATTACCTGCGCTTCGAGCCGATCGGCGATCCCACCGCGGCGCCGGCCCCGGTCCCCGCGCTCACGCCGCTGCGCATCGAGGGCAGCATTCGCCATCCCGCCGAAGGCGAGGCGTGGGAATACACCGTGGTCGTGTTGATGCGCAACGACCGTGGCGAGGAGATCGGGCGCAAGCTCGTCGCGGTGGGTGCGCTCGCGCCCAACGAGCAATGCACCTTCACCTTGACGGTGGAAGCCACCCCCGCGAAGGTGAAGCGCGGGCCGACCCGGCACTAGCAGGCGCGATTACGCGCGCTGTGCGGCGGCGGCCGGGGCACTCTGCCCGGGCGATTCACCATGCAGGAATGCCGCGAGCGCGGCATTGAATTCACCGGGCCGCTCCAGAAACGGCAAGTGGCCGCACGCAGGCAGCTGGATGACGCGGGCATCGCGCATGCGCTCGGCCCCGCGACGGTGCGCCTCGAAGGACGTGCGCACGTCGTTTGCACCGACCACGACCAGCGTTGGCACCCGGATCTGTTCGAGTCGCTCGAACACCGTGGCATCGCGCTCCATGATGGACGCGATCAGGCCATCGATGATTGCCCGGTACGCCTCGCGCGCACCCGGCCAGGCGTATGCGGTCATGGTGGCGAGCAGCACGTCCTCGGCCTCTGGCATGCCGTGACACGTGTTCGCGATGCGCGCGCGCAGCGTTGCAAGCGATGGATCGGCATAGGCGCGCGATCCGTTCGCGTACACCTGCTCCAATACCGCCGCCTGTTCGCGCGGCTCGTTGAACACCGAGCCGGTCCCCACCAGCACCAGCTTTGCCACACGCTCCGGCGCGCGCAACGCGACCAGAGCGGCGACGAGGCCGCCAAGCGAGCTGCCAAGAAGAGAGAACTTGGAAAGCCCCAGCACGCGCGTGAGCTCGATCACGTGATCGGCCATGATGAGTTGCGGCGCGCGATTCCATGTCGGCGGAGGCGCGGTGAAGCCTTGGCCGGGCAGATCCGGAGCGATGAGATGAAAGCGGTCTTCGAGGCCGGCAATGGTGCGGGCGAACACCTCGGCGGGATAGCCCACCGGGTGCACGAGCAGGACCGCATCGCCCTGCCCTGCAACGAGACACCGCGTGCGCAGTCCTCCCACATCGACGAACTGCGCCTTCATGCCGCGAAGCACCAGGACCGGTTGTCTCCCGCACGTTGCGCATCGGGCAGCGGCATGCGCGCGGTGCGCGGGGCGTAGAACTCGACCAGGAACCCGTCGGGATCCTCGAGCACGATGCTGCGCTTGGTGCCGGTGTCGTGCGAGGCATGCACAGCGCAGGCGTGCTCGGTGGCAAGCCGCTCGCCACGCTCGATGCCGGCGGGGTCGTCGACCAGGAACGAGATGCCCTGCAAACCGGGTGCGATCGCTGCGCCCGCCGCAATCACGATCAGGTCCAGCGACGAGGCATCGCCATGCAGGCTGGCGCTGGCGGCGTTGCGCTCGGCGCAGGTGAGGCCCGCGACGTGCTCGAAGAACTCGAGCGCGCGCTCGAGATCGGTCACCGCCAGCACGGCGTGCGTGATCCGCCGCGGATGGAAGATGGCGTCGTCGACACGACGCTCATGCTCGGGCGGATGAATCGGCTCGAGGCCCGGACGCGCATGCTGCCAGTCCCAGCGCTCGGTCACGAGCTCCTCGCGCTCGAGATTGAAGATCTTGCGCCAGTCTTCCACCACGTCGGCATAGAACTCGTGATAGTTGCCGTCCGGATCGGGCACGTACGCGCTGTGCGAGATCTGGTGGTTGGCGTAATTCACGATCTTGACGGCGGCGGCTTCAGCCCGCTCGACGGCGGCGATGAGCTCGGCCTCGCTGTTCATCTCCCAGCCGAGATGATTGAGGCCAGGCGAATGGCCGCGAAAGCTCGACGGTTGAACGAACCCCCCGATGCCCCGCCGCGCGCCACCCGAGCACTGGATCAATCCGATGTCGTGGTGGGTGTTGCCGTTGGAGTGGAACGCCGCCTGGATGCCGGGCTCGCGCCGCACCAGCTGCACGCCGCAGACGCGGGAGTAGAAATCGACGGAGCGCTCGAGGTCGGCAACGAAGAGGTTGGCGTGGCCGAGCCGGCGCGGATGAAAACCGATAGGGGCCATGAGTCGGTGTCTCGCAGGTCGCGAAGTGTATGACGAAGCTCGCGTGGTGGCGGCGAGTGCGTGCGCGTCAGCGCTCGACGGCTGCCACCGCCTCGACCTCGATCAGGAAGTCTTCCTTCACCAGCCGGTCGATCATGAGCAGCGTGTTGGGCGGATACGGCTCGCTGCCGAACAATGTCGGAAACAGCGCCTGGCGTTCCTGCATGAACGGCTCGATGTCCTGGCTGTGCACGAGATAGGTGGTGAACTTGACGACATTGCGGTAATCGGTGCCGAGGCCGCGCAGCACATCGCCGAGGTTCGCGAACACCTGGCGAAACTGCGCGCGAAAGTCCCCTCTGCCCACCACGCTGCCATCCGCGCCGACCGCAAGCTGTCCGGCGATGAACGCGAGCGTTCCCCCCTGGACGAAGCCGACGTGCGAATAAAGTCCCTGCGCGGGCCCCGCGCCCGGCGGATTCTCGTACCAGACCTTGCTTTTCATCGCTAGTCCTTCACTGCGAAAGCGCGGGCTCGGCCACGCGCGACCACTCGGCGACATGGTCCTGCATGTTCACCGGCGCGGGCGCGGGAAGCGGCTTCGCGTTCGTGCCGAGATACAGGAAGCCCACGATCGCATCGTCGGGCGCGAGTCCGAGCGCGGTCTTGACCTCCGGATCATAGGCAGCGTCCCCGGTCTTCCAGGCGCAGCCATAGCCCAGCGCGTACGTCGCGAGCATGATGTTCTGCGCCGCGGCGCCGGCGGAGAGCACCTGCTCGATTTCGGGAATGTGCGCCTCGCGGTGGATCTTTGCGCATACCGCAATGATCAGCGGCGCTCGCATCGGCTTCATTTTCTCGCGCTCGAGCTGCGCGGGCTGGATCTCGGGCATGCGCTTGTGCAGGCAGCGCGCGAGAAGCTCGCCGAATCTCTCGCGCGCCGGGCCGCGGATGATCACGAACCGCCACGGCCGCAGCCGGCCGTGATCGGGAGCGCGAGCAGCGGCCGCCAGGATCTGGTGCAACGCCGCGTCGTCGGGCGCGGGCTCCGTCAACGGTCCCGCGGAAACGCGCTTGGTCAGCGCTTCGATGGCATTCAATGCGATGTCTCCCTGTTGTTCTTCAAGCCTGCCGCACGCGGCGGTAAATCCCGTCGTAGAGCACCTGCGTCACCCGCAGCATGTCCGACACGGCCCGTTCCACCCGGCCGAAGTCTTCCCATTGCGGGTCCGGGCAGATCACGTAGAGGGGCCCATGGTACAGATGCCACGCTAGTCCTCCGTGATGTCGTTGTTCGTGTCGGCATCGGTCGGCAGCGCGCCGGCCCCGACGAATGCCACCGCGTTGATCTCCACCAGCAGGCGCGGGTCGATCAGGGCCGTGACGGCCACCAGCGTCGAGCACGGGAAGTCGCCCGAGAAAAACCGCCGCCGCGCGTCGAGCACCGCCGGCCGGTGCTTCATGTCGGTCACGTAGATATTGAGGTTGATGACGTCGTTCATCTGGCCGCCGGCGGCACGCAGGTAATGACGCATGGTCTCGAAGATATGCATCGCCTGGCGATGCGGATCGCCCTCGCCGATGATGCCGCCCTGGTCCATGGCCACGAGCCCGGAGATGTAAACCTGCTGCCCGAACGTACGACAGTTCGACCACAGCCCGGGGGGCGGCTCCTGCACTTCATCGGTCACGATGCGTCGCATGCGCTCCATGCTCACTCCTTCCGTGCGATGTCGAGGGCCGGCTCGGCGAGCGCCAGGTCAGCCGCACGTCGCGCCGCCTGCAGCTGCTCGATGCGCGACACGCTGGTGAGCACCGCCGTGACGCTACGCCGCGTCATGGCCCACGCCAGCGCAAGCTCCGCCATCGCCACGCCGCGCTCCCGGGTGACGCGGGCCAGCGGCTGCACGCCCGCCT
>Ga0070741_10007656_pt1 | contig 22198 bp, 24 predicted proteins | sample Coa_R1_4_FD_66440 | JGI IMG/M metagenome (GOLD analysis project Ga0070741, IMG submission 66440) | Surface soil microbial communities from Centralia Pennsylvania, which are recovering from an underground coalmine fire - Coalmine... | ecosystem: Environmental > Terrestrial > Soil > Unclassified ... | reverse complement strand
GCGCCCTGGCCGGGCAACGTGCGCCAGCTCCTGAACGTGATCGAGCAGGCGGTGGCGCTCGCCGCCACCGAGGTCATCCCCGAATCGCTCGTTCGCCAGGCGCTCGACGTGGCGGATGTGACCTTGACGCCGTTGGATGCCGCGCGCCGCGCGTTCGAAAGGGAATACCTCGTCCGGATTCTGAAGATCACCGGGGGCAACGTGACCAAGGCGGCGCGCCTGGCGGGGCGCAACCGCACCGAGTTCTACCGCCTGCTCGAGCGCCACTCGCTCGAGCCCGGGATGTTCAAGGCGGCCTGACGCGCATCCGCAGGCTCAGGCGGCCCGGGCGCGGAACGCCCAGTGCCGCGCCCACGCGATGAACAGCGCGCAGGCAAGACCGAAGGAGCCGACCGCGTAGAAGCCCGTGACGATGCCGTAGCGGTCGGCGAGGAAGCCCATCACCAGCGGCGTGGTGAAGTGCGAAACGCTCCAGCCGAGCCCGCCGAGCGCGAGCGCCGAACCGCGCTCCTCGACCTTGCTCGCCTCCGAGATCGTGATCTGGAAGTAGAGCGTCATCGCCGCCGAGCCGACGCCGACAAGGACCATCCAGAAGGCGATCGGCGCGACATGGTTGACGATCGGCATCAGGCCCACCGAGGCCGCCACGGCGAGCCCGCACACGACCGGCCAAAGCGTCTGCGGCCCCGTGCGCACGAAGCGCCCGACGATCAGCCCGGCGGCGATCGCGCCGAGCGCCCGCAGGGCGAGGAGCAGCCCGGAGCTGTCTTCCGCATAGCCGAACTGGGCGAGCAGCAGGGGGTAGAACGACACGGAAAGGGAGAAGGGCAGCGCCGAAAGGTAAGCGCACAGCATGGAGTAGGGCACCACGCGCTTGCGCAATAGCGGCAGGTAGGCGGCGAGCACGTGCCGGTCCGTGGCGGCGGCCCTGGGACGTGCGCTGCGCGTGCCCAGGCCCGTCAGGAAGGCCGCCAGGCCCATTGCCGACAGGGTGGCGAAGGTGGCGGCGAAGCCGGCCGAGGAAAGCAGGAAGCCGCAGAGCGCGGTCCCCGAGATCTGGCCGACGTTGGTCACCGCATTCAGGCGGCCGAGCTGCACACCCCGGTCGCCGGGCAGCTCGCTCGCCATGGCCCAGGTCGCCGGCCAGAACGAGGCCCGCGACAGGATGAGCCCCAGCTGGCCGAGGATCAGCATCCAGAAGCCGTTCGCGAAGACCAGCCACAGCGCCGCGCCCGCCATGACGCAGCTCGAGGCGAGCATGATGCGCCGCCCGCCGATGCGGTCGGAGTAGGCGCCGCCGGCGAGGTTGAGCGGCATCTGGGCGAGCACCGGAAGCGAGATCAGGGCGCCGATCTGCGCGTTGCTGAGCCCCTGGTGGCTGGCATAGAGCGGCAGCGCGAGCCAGGTCATCCCGAGGCCGAAGTTCCAGGTGAGCGAGGCAAGGAAAAAGAACCCGTGCGCCACGGCGAATTATGGAAGCAGGGGGTAAGGTAAGGGCCTGCATTTCGACAAAGCCGCCATGCGCACCCTCTCCACGCTCCTCTGCCTGACACTCGCATCCCCCGCCCTCGCGGCGCCTTGCGCCTCCAGCTCCGGCCCCGCCACGGCGGCGCTGGTCGAGCTCTATACCTCGGAGGGCTGCAGCAGCTGCCCGCCCGCCGACCGGTGGCTCTCGACGCTCGGCAGCCATGCCGGGCTCGTGGTGCCGCTGTCCCTGCACGTCGACTACTGGGACTACATCGGCTGGAAGGATCGTTTCGCCAAGGGCGAGTTCTCCTCGCGCCAGCGCAAGCTGACGACGCTCCAGCGCCGCGCCCTCGTCTACACGCCGCAGGTGCTGCTGCAGGGACGGGAATTCCGCCGCTGGGGGAGCGCCGAATTCGACGCCGCGGTGGCGGCCATCAACGCGCAGCCGGCGCGGGCGAGCCTGCACCTGGAGATCGAGGCGCTGCGACCCGAGCGCATGGACGTCGCGCTGCGCGCCGCGCTCGCCGATCCCGCCGAGGCGGACGCCGTGCTCTACGTCGCGGCGTACGAGAACAAGCTCTCGAGCGAGGTGGCCGCAGGCGAGAACCGCGGGCGCAAGCTCGCCCACGACTACGTCGCGCTCGAGTGGCAGGGGCCCTTCGCCGTCGGGGCCGGTGGATTCGCCGAGCGGCGCGCCCTGCCGCTGCTGCCCAGGGCGGTTCCTGCCAATTCCGGGGCCGCGGCTTTCGTGCAAAACCGCCGCACCGGAGAGGTGCTGCAGGCCCTGATGCGCCCGGCATGCCGGGGCTAGGGCGTTTTTCGCTTCGCCCATCCTCGGGTATATTCGCGGCCTCAGCCCACCCCTAGCGGGGGGTTCCGGGAGGGAGCGCGTACATGCAAGCGACGCAGATCCGCCAAAAGGACGGCGTCTTCTATTTCGTCAGCTATCCCGCCAAGGAGCTGCTGGCGAAGGTGCGTTTCATCAGCCGCTTCTACGGCGAAGGGGAGGAGATCGCCCCGAGCCGCATCTCGGAAGACGACGACATCGCCCAGTTCATCGCCAAGATCGAGCGCAACGACCAGGCGTTCCAGCGCTCCATTTCCCGCGGCAAGGTGCGGCAGCTGAAGAACTTCTACGAGACCGCGGTCTCGCAGCCGCCCATCCCGGGCACGGTGCTGCTGTTCACGCCGGAGCGCCTCAACTTCCGCGCCGGCGGCGACGGCGGCCAGGGCTCCATCAGCGACCCGGGCGCCAAGTTCCTGATCATCGACGGGCAGCACCGCCTCGCGGCGCTGCGCTTCTATCTGCAGGAGCGCCCCGAGGAAGGCGCCTCGATCCACGTGCCGTGCATCATCTTCGACGGCCGCAGCGAGGACTTCGCCACCGAGATGTTCGTCATCATCAACTCGACGCCGACGCGCATCAACAAGAGCCACCTCGTCGACCTCTACGACCGCGTCTCCTTCGCCGCGCCGGACCGCAAGTTCGCGGCGCGACTGGTGGAGAAGCTCTACGGCGAGGGCGACAGCCCGCTGCGCTACCGCATCAACCGCCTCGGCGGCCGCAGCCAGCGCGACAAGTGGGTGCTGCAGGCCGAGCTCTTCAACGAGCTGCACCGCTGGGTGCGCGGCCGCTGGCGCTCGATCCAGCTCGCCGGCGGCAGCTCGAAGGAAGTGCCGCGCTACTACGGCATCATCCGCGACTTCTTCAAGGCGGCGCGCGCCGTCTTCGGCGACGCCGTGTGGGGCAAGGAGAACTACATGGTCACCAAGCCCGTGACCATCAAGGCGATGGTCCGGGTCTGCGCCGACCTCGCGCGCGACGACGCCGAGCCGGAATCCGGGCGCCTCGCGCGCTGGGAGGGCCGCCTCGCGCCGTGGGGCGAGATGGCGCGCCAGTTCCGCGACGAAGGCTTCTACGAGCGCTTCCCGGCCAAGGGCGAGGTGGAGCGGGTCGCCCGCATCCATCGCGACCTCGCCCGCGCCGCGGGCATCGAGGCCGGCAAGAAGGCCTAGACCGCGCCTTCCGCAGCGAGGCGCTTCGCGTCCGCTGCGCTGTAGCCCAGCTCCTGCAGGATGGCATTCGTGTGCTCGCCAAGCGCGGGCACCGGTCCCATCGCGGGCTCGACATCCTCGAAGTTGAAGGGCGGCTTGAAGAGCTCGAGCTCGCCCGCGGGCGAAGCGACCTTGGCCCAGCGCCCCCGCGCCGCGAGCTGCGGGTGGGCGCGGAATTCCTTCATGTCGTTCAGCCGGGCATTGGCGATTCCGGCGGCCTCGAGCTTCCCGACGAGCTCGCTTGCGGTGATCCCGGCAAAGGCGCGCTCGATCTCGGCGTGCATGGCGGCGCGGTTCTTTTGCCGCGCCGGCCCGGTCGAGAACCGGGCGTCGTCCTTGAGGCTCTTCCTGCCGAGGACGATGTCGCAGAAGCGGCCGAACTCGCGATCGTTCTGCACGCTGAGGAAGATGCTCGCGCCGTCGCCCGCCTTGAACGGACCGTAGGGCACGATGGTGGCGTGATAGGCGCCGGAGCGCGGCGGCGGCGTGCCGCCAAACGCGCTGTAGTACGCGGGGAAGCCCATCCATTCGCCGAGCGACTCGAGCATCGTGATGTCGAGCGTCGCCCCTTCGCCGGTGCGGCTGCGGCGGAAGAGCGCCGCGAGGATGGAGGAGAACGCGTACATCCCGGCTGCGATGTCCGCCGCGGGGATCCCGGCCTTCGCCGGGGCATCCGGAGTGCCGGTCACGGAGAGCAGCCCGGCCTCGCACTGCACGAGAAGGTCGTAGGCGCGCTTCTGCGCATAAGGACCCGCGGGCCCGTAGCCGGAGATGCCGCACCAGATGAGCCGGGGATGCGTCTTGCGGAGCGCCGGGCCAAGGCCCAGGCGCTCGGCGGCTCCCGGCGCGAGGTTCTGTACGAAGACATCGGCCTCGCCGAGGAGCTTTTGCAGGATGTCGCCGGCGCGCGGATGCTTGACGTCCAGCGTCAGGCTCTCCTTCCCGCGGTTCACCCAGACGAAGTGCGAAGACAGGCCTTTCACGGTCGTGTCGTAGCTCCTTGCGGCGTCGCCGGTCCCGGGGCGCTCGACCTTGATGACGCGCGCGCCGAGGTCGGCGAGCTGGCGCGTCGCGAACGGCCCGGCGATCACCTGCTCCAGCGCGACGACCGTGATGCCGTCGAGTGGTCTCATTCGAAGCGTACGGTGAGCCCGGGGAGCGGCACTCCGGAAAACGCGGTGCTCCAGATCTCGCCCGGATGCACCGGATGCGCGTCCGTGAGGGTCCCGGTGGTGACAAACTCGCCCGGTGCGAGCCGGGGCGCCTGCGGCTGGCGCGCCAGCACGGAGACGAGATGCGAGAGCGCGAGCAACGGGCTGCCGAGCACGTTCTCGCCGCGCCCGCGGTCGACGAGCTCGCCCGCCTTCCTGAGCTCGACCGTGCAGCCCGGCAGGCGCTCGGCGAGGTCGGGGATTTCGCGCACCGGGATCTGCTTTCCGACCACGAGGCGGCCATGCAGGCCGTTGTCGGCGGTGCAGTCGGCGAGAGCCACCTTCCAGGCGGGGTGGTGGCATTGCACGATCTCGATCGAGTGCGCCACCCATTCGGTCGCGTCGAGCGGCCGCTCGGCCGTGGGCGGGACTTTCAGGCCGAAACAGATCTCGGGCTCGATGCGCGGCTGAACCAGGCCTTCCAGCGAAACGGTTGTCGTGTCGCCTTCGGCCAGCGATACGGTGCGGTCGTAGACCATGCCCCACATCGGCTCGTACACGCCGTAGCGCGGCCAGATCGTGCGGTTGGTGAAGCCGATCTTGCGGCCGAGGAGCTTCCAGCCGAGGGTGAGGCGGTGCTGGTGAAGCGCCAGCGCCGCCGCATACCCCGCCTCGGGCGTCAATCCTGGATAGCGGGCGCTGAACGAGGCCACTTCCCGGGGATTCGCGTGCAGCTCGATCAGGTCCTCGGCCAGCATGGCCGGGATTCTATAGTCCGGGCGGACTACGGCCCGGCATTGCGGATGCGACGCGCAAGTCGCATCATCCTGACCCGTGTAGAGCGCAATCTACACACGGTCGGCACCGGCCAGCACGCTGTTAGCAGCCCCACGTCGGATTCCGCGCGATGCGCCGAATGCGAACAGCAGGGCCAAACAAAGCGCAGTCAGTCGTCTGATCGCCGCTAGAGCATCACCGAGGGCACGGCTACCGGCCGTGCCCTCTTCATTTCTGCACTCCAAGCGCATCGTACGGACCTGGCGCATCGCGCGCTATCGGCGCCTCTCGCTGCCGCATGTCGCGCCCTCCGGCGGCGTGCCGTGGCAGGGCAACGACGTCGTGCGACGGCGTCTGAATTAATTCACGCGCGATGCCGCGCCCGCAGCGGTGTGCCACCACAGGGCAAGGGGCGCGCCAATCCCGAGAAGCCAATGTGCCGCGCTCGCGAGCGCGCGCGCGGCTTCGTCACCGACGTAGTAGAGGAGATATCCGGTGATCGTAAGCGCGAGCAGCGCTGCGGCGAGCGCGACGCCGGAGGCGATGTTGCGGCGTTCAATCCACGCGGCCTTGACGTGCAGCGCGGTCACCGCCCCGATCAGTGCGAGCGCGGCCATTGCTGCCGCGCCGTGGATGCGCATGGACACGGTCAGCACGCCGCGCGGCCTGGAGTCCTCCGGAATGCCATAGCGCACATAGAGCCAGGCCGCGCCCGAGGCGAGCAGCGCGAGGCCGGTGCCGTACAGGCTCCAGCGCAGGCTAGCCGCGAGGCGTATGGAGCGTTCCATGGCGGTCCACGAGATAGGCCTGTGCCGCGAAGCGCTCGAGGAGCGCGCGCTGCGGCCCGAGCGCCGCCACCGCCTTGGTCAGGGCGTCGGCGACCATGCAGGATCGCGCGCTCACGGTGATGCTGTGCCCGATGCGGAGGCGACGCCGGTCGCGGGGATCCACGAGCTCGTCGCTGAAATAGCTGCCCGAGGTGGCGAACGCGCGCGCGCGGCTCCGTGCGAGGGGCACGGTCTGGTGCGGATCGCCGGGCACGCGAACGCGCACGAGCTGGGGCCGCTTGCCGAAGATCGCGAGGTCCCCGCCCGCATTGACCGAGCCGTGCGCTGCGCCGCTTTTCTGCAGCGCAGCCACGGCGACATCGACCGCGAATCCTTTCGCAATGCCGCCGAGGTCGAGCCGAGCCCGCCGGGCGAGGCGAACCTTGCGCCCGGGCAGGAGCTCAATGTCTTCCCAGGTTGCGCCGCGGCCGAGGGTGGGATCGAAAGCCCCGTCGCTTGCGCGGCTTACTGCACGCGACGTGCGCAGCACCCGGTACGTCCAGGGATGCACGCGAACGGCGCGGCGATGGCCGAGGCGGTTGATCCTCGCGAGGTCGCCTTCATCGGAATGAGCGCTCATGAGCCGATGCGCCTGCGCCACGAGTGCGAACGCATGGTTCACGGCCTCCTCGTCGCCATCGGTGCGGATCGACACGAGTGTGCCGAGAAGCGGGCGGGCGCGGGCAATCATCTGGCCTGGGCCGTGCGCGCGTACGCGTCGAGCAGCCGCCGAACGCCCTCGGTGATATGCCGGCACGAAAGCGTCGCCCCGCTGATGTTCTGGATGTCGTCGTCCAAGGTCAGCCTGGCGCCGTTCCGCTTGCCGACGAATTGCGAGCGCCAGCGCGGGTCGCGCACTTCTCCACCGCGCGGCTCGCGGTAGTCGAGGATTTCGAGCCCCCGCAGCGCTCCGTCCGTCCCGATGCCGACGGCATACGTGATGAGCTCCTCCTTGCCGATGACCTCGTCGACAACGACCAGGCCGAGCCGCGCGCCGCCCTTGGACGCGGACCATGCGCGCCGATCGGCGAGCACTGCGGGCGCGAAGCCGTCGGCTTGCGGGAAAAGCACGCGCTGCGCCTGCTCGACCGTGAGGTACTGCGTCGCATGGACCGGCGCCGCCGCGCAGGCGAGCGCAACGGGCGTCCACAGTCGCAGGTCGATACGCGCCATCAGAACATGTAGCCCAGGCCGATGTTGAAGCGGTCCTTCGAGCGGTCGGTGCTGTAGCGCTGGTAGTCGGACTTGATCACGACCTGCGGGTGCACCCGGAAGTTGAATCCGACGGTTCTGACGCGTTCCAGGTTGTTCGGGTCCTGAAGCAGGCCGTTCGCCGGATCCTCCTGCTGCCGGATCTCATAGCGCTCCAGGCGCACGAATGGGGCCAGGTCGAAGTCGCCCTGTCTCCAGACATGGTAGGCGGCCTGGCCATACCAGCCGCTCAGCGAGCGCGGAGCGGCGAACGGGGCGCTCGAGGTGGCGAGGATAGCGGCATTGACGCGATCCGCATCGCCGATGCGCCCCGCGGCATACAGCGCCTGCAGATCCCATCCTCCGCCGGTGTACTTGGCGTGCACGTCCCAGAGCGTCAGGTTCGCGGAGACTCCCTTGAGCAGCGCATTGGACTGCCCGTTCTGTCCGGTATTGCCGGTGAAGAGGCCTCCGCCGAGCAGCAGGCCGGGCGTGCGGTAGTTGAGCGCGCCGTAGACGGAGAGGTCGCGCGCGTCAGCGAGCTGGCCTTCCTGATGGGCGCTGCGCACGCCGAACGCGGGGTCATCCAGCTTGCCGATGTTGAATCCCGTCGTAAGGCCGACGTCATAGCGCAGGCGCTGGCCGAGGAGCCCGTGCACCCCGACGCCGAGCTCGCGCCATGTGGTGGGGATGATGCGCGTCTCGACTTCGTTGCGCTCCACGCCGTAGTAGGTGGGCGGCTCGTGGGTCTCGTTCAGGAGGCCGAGCGGAATCAGGAACAGCCCGCCCTTCACGTTGAGCGCGTCGCTGACCTCGTAATTGAGGTAGGCCTGCTCGACTTCCACTTCGCCCTGGTCGCTCGCGCTCGCCACGGCATGCTCGAGCTCGACTTCCGAATTGAACGTCAGGCGCTCGTTGAAGCGATGGCCGAATCCGAACACGAAGCGCCGCAGGTCGGCGCGGCTCGTGCGCTCGCTGTCGCGATAGCGGTTGTAGTTGAATTCCCCGTAGCCGAAGAACGATGTCGCGCGCTGTGCAGGCGCGGCGGTTGCCGGCCGCGCCGGCGGCGCATCGGGCGGCGCCGGAGGTTGCGCGGAGCGCAGGCGCGAGACTTCGGCTTTCAGCTCCTCGATCTGCTGCTGCAGCGCATCGATCTTCTGGTCGATGCTCGATTGCGCGGGCGCACGCAGCGGCGCGCACAGGCACGCCGCGGCCAGGACGATGATCTTGTCTTTCATGGATCAGCCAGCTCCTCTCTCGGAAAACGAACAAGGGCTGGCTTGCGCCGCCCCCGGGAGGGCGGTCGCTGGCTGGCGGAAGGACTACGCGGTCTGGCTGCGCCCGGGCGCGCTCACGCGGCGATTCGCCCACGCTGCCCACGCCAGCCAGATGGCCGGTACGAGGACCAGGGCGTAGGTGAGCATCGCGCCATATTCGCCTTCCGGGCCGTACGGCTCGGTCGCAGCGTGCCAGTAGGCATTGTCGATCGGCAGCAGATTGGCCTCGGTCGACTCGTGGAACGCGTACACGACGAGCTGGACAGCGAACAGGACCAGGAAGATGGAGGTGACCCGGAAGAAGAGCTGCAGATTCACGCGCTGGCCGTACTGCGACCAGGCCCACGCCAGCCCGCCTGCGAGCGCCAGGCCGACGAGCGCGCCCAGGACGAAATGCGACGTTTCGGTCTGCCGGAAGAGCGATGCCGTGATGAACGCGGTTTCCATTCCTTCGCGCGTGATCATCAGGACGACGAAGAGAAACACCCCGAGCCACGCGCCGCGGCCGGTGCGCGCGGCAGCCGCTTCGAGCCTGGCGCCGATGTCGCGGCGCAGGTGGCGCGCGACCCTCAGCATGTAGATCACCATCGAAGTGACCAGCACCGCCGCAATTGCCGCCAGCGCCGCTTCCCATTTCGGCTGCACCGCGTTCTCGGCAAGCCAGGTGCCGAGGATCACGGACATCCCGATCGCGGTCCCGGTACCCCAGGCAACCGCTGGAACCAGGGAAATGCGGCCGGTCTTGCGCAGGTAGGCGGCGGCGATCGCGACGATGAGGAACATCTCGATCCCCTCGCGCAGCGTGACAAGAAGCATCTGGCCCATGAGTCGCTCTTTCTATGCGGTGAGGATCAGCTTTCCGCTCTGCGTCTGGCGCAACCGGTACTCCCTGCCGTTATGCACGATCACGACCTCCTTGCGCTCGCCGAGCAGCGCGCGACTCGCAATGCGGGCAGGCGCTGTCAGTGCGTCCGTACGGGGTGGAGAGCCGTCAGCATGGACTTCACGGATGCGATCCATTGTTTGACGATAATCGTTCTCATTAACTATGTCAATCTGGGTCCTTAGCGAGTTTGAGATATATCAAAGGATGTCCAGAAAGTGGTCGCTAACATCCAGCGTCGGAGTTGCAAGGCGGCCCGGTTCATTTGATAATCATTCCCAACCGATAAGGATTATCGTGTACATCTGCATCTGCAATGCCATCACGCAGCGCCAGGTCGAGGAATCGGCCCGGGCCGGCGTGCGCTCCGTGGACGAGCTCGCTTCGAGCCTCGGCGTGGGGACGGGGTGCGGACGCTGCCGGGAATGTGCCAAGGAGCTGCTGCGCGAGGCCTGCGGCGCGCTTTGCCCGCAGCCGGCGCTCGACTAGCGCGGGCCCGAGGCGAGCCGCCCGGGGTGGCCTTAGACTAAGCGGCATGAAGGGCGATCCGAAGGTCATCGAGCACCTGAACAAGGTGCTTTTCAACGAGCTCACCGCCATCAACCAGTACTTCCTCCACGCGAGGATGTTCGGCAACTGGGGCCTCTCGAAGCTCGAGGACTACGAAAAGAAGGAGTCGATCGACGAGATGAAGCACGCCGATCGGCTGATCGAGCGCATCCTTTTTCTCGAAGGCCTGCCCAACCTCCAGGATCTGGGCAAGCTCCTCATCGGCGAGAACGCGAAGGAGGCGCTCGAGGGCGACCTGAAGCAGGAGCGCATCGCCCGCCCGGTGCTGCAGGAGGCGATCGCGCATTGCGAGACGGTCAAGGACTACGTCTCCCGCGAGCTGCTCGAGGACATCCTCGAGTCGGAGGAGGAGCACATCGACTGGCTCGAGACGCAGCTCGACCTCATCGGACAGCTCGGCCTGCAGAACTGGCTGCAGTCCGCCGCGGGCGCCCCCGCGAGCTAGACCACCCGCGTCAGGACGGGCTTGCCGGCGAAGTGCCGGCGCAGGTTCTCGATCTGCAGGTCGCCCATCGCCTTGCGTGTCTCCTGCGTCGCGCTCGCGACGTGCGGGAAAAGCACCGCGTTGTCCAGCGTGAAGAACGCCGGCGGCACGCGTGGCTCGTCCGCGAATACGTCCAGCCCGGCGCCCGCGATCCGGTTTTCCTGGAGGTATCTGAGCAGAACCGGCTCGTCGATCACCGAGCCGCGCGCGATGTTGACCAGGTAGCCGGTCGGGCCGAGCGCATCGAGGACCGAGGCGTTCACGAGGGCACGCGTCTCGGCGCCGCCCGGAGTCACCACCATGAGCACGTCGCTGTTGCTCGCCAGGGTCACGGGGTCCGGGTCGTAGGGGTACGGCACGTCTTTCTTCTTGCGGTTGTGGTAGCGGATCTTCATGCCGAACGCCATGGCGCGCTTCGCCACGGCTTCGCCGATCCGGCCCAGGCCGAGGATGCCCATCGTCTTGCCGCCGAGCGAGGCGGTGAGCGGGTAGGGACCCTTCTCCACCCAGTGGCCGGCCCGCAGGTGCTTCTCCGACTGCGGGAACCGGCGCAGCGTGTTCAGCACGAGCGCCATGCCGGTGTCGGCGACGCATTCGTTCAGCACGTCGGGGGTGTTCGTGACGATGATCTTGCGCGCCTTGGCGTCATCGAGATTGATCTGGTCCACGCCGACGCCGAAGTTCGCCACGATCTCGAGCTTGGGCAGCGCGTCCATCAGCGCGCCGTTCACCGGCATGAGCCCGAAGCTCGCGATGCCCCGCACGCGCTGCGAAATGGACTTGAGGAAGGCGTCGCGTTCCTTCGCTTCGAAGAGCTTGTGGACGGTGAACTCGGATTCGAGGGTGGCCTGCGTGCCGGCGTGGCCCTTGCCGGTGAAGACGATGTCGGGTTTCATGACTTGAATTTTGCCGCAAGCGCTTCCGCGCCGCGCGCGAGGATGCCGACGTCGGCCCCGACGGCGACGAAGAGGGCGCCGCAGCCGAGCCAATGGCGCGCGTCGGCCTCGTTCGGCGTGAGGATGCCGGGCGCCTTGCCCGCCTTGCGGATGCGCCGGATGGCGTCGTCGATGAGCGGCTTCACCTTGGGATTCGCGATCTCGCCGGGAAACCCCATCGAGGCATGCAGGTCCGCCGGCCCGATGAACACGCCGTCGATCCCGTCGACGGCGCAGATCTCCTCGATGTTGGCGAGCGCGCCCTGCGTCTCGACCTGGACGAGCAGGCAGAGCTCCTCGTGGGCGCGGCGCGCGTAGTCCTGGACGCGCCCAAAACGCGTCGCGCGCGTGGTCCCCGCGACGCCGCGCACGCCCTGCGGCGGGTAGCGCGTGTGCGACACGGCGCTGCGCGCCTCGGCCGCGTTGCAGACATACGGCACGAGGAGGGACTGCGCGCCGACGTCGAGCACGCGCTTCATCGTCACCATGTCGTTCCACGGCACGCGCACCACGGCGTGCGCCGGATAGGGCGCGGCCGCCTGCAGCTGGTGCAGCAGGTTCTCGAGATCCGCGGGCGAGTGCTCGGTGTCGAGCAGGATCCAGTCAAAGCCCGCGCCGGCGATGACCTCCACGCTGTAGCTCGAGGAGAGGCTCGACCACAGCCCGATCTGGGCTTTGCCGGCGGCGAGCGCGCGCTTGAAGCGGTTCGGTGGCAGGTCCATCGCTAGTGGATCTCCGGCTCTGGCGTGGCCGCGGTGCCTTCGAGGAAATCGAAGTCGCAGCCTTCGTGCGCCTGCTTGATGTGCCGCGCGAAGAGCGCCCCGTAGCCGCGCTCGAACTTCGCCGGCGCGGGCTTCCAGGCGCTGCGGCGCCGCGAGAGCTCGGCGTCGTCGATTTTCAGGTTGAGCTCCCTCTTCTCGACGTTCAGCTCGACCGGATCGCCGCTGCGGACGAGCGCGAGCGGGCCGCCGACGAAGGATTCCGGCGAGACGTGCAGCACGCAGGTGCCGTAGCTCGTGCCGCTCATGCGGGCGTCCGAGATGCGCACCATGTCGCGCACGCCCTGCTTCAGCAGCTTCTTCGGCACGGGCAGCATCCCCCACTCGGGCATGCCGGGGCCGCCGAGCGGGCCCGAATTCCTCAGGATGAGCACCGAGCTCGCGTCCACCTCGAGGTCGTCGCGGTCGATGCGCGCGGCCATGTCGTTGTAATCGTCGAAGACCACGGCCTTGCCGGTGTGCCGCAGCAGCGCCGGCGTGGCGGCCGCGGCCTTGATCACGGCGCCGTTCGGGGCCAGATTTCCGCGCAGCACGACGAGGCCGCCCGAATCCTTCAGCGGATTGGCGCGCCGCCGGATGACTTCCTCGTTGTAGATGCGCGCGCCCTCGATGTTTTCGCCGAGCGTCCTGCCGTTCACGGTCATGCAGTTCAGGTTGAGCAGGTCCTTGAGCTCGGCGAGCAGGGCCCTCAGGCCGCCCGCGTAATAGAAGTCCTCCATCAGGAACCGGTCGCCCGAGGGCCGCACATTGGCGAGCAGCGGCGTCCTCGCCGAGAACTCGTTGTAGCGCTCGAGCGGCAGCTTGACCCCGGCCCGTCCCGCCATGGCGATGAGGTGAATCAGCGCGTTCGTCGATCCGCCCATCGCCATCAAGGTCACGATGGCGTTGTCGAAGGCTTCCTTCGTGAGGATGTCGCGCGGCTTCAGGTCTTCCCACACCATGTCGACGATGCGCTTGCCCGTCAGGCTCGCGAGCTTGGAATGATTGGAGTCGGGCGCCGGGATGGACGAGGCGCCCGGCAGGCAAAGGCCGAGCGCCTCGGCGATCGACATCATCGTCGCCGCGGTGCCCATCGTCATGCAGGTGCCCGGAGAGCGCGCGATGCCGTCCTCGATCTCCTGCCAGTCGCGCTCGGTGATGGTCCCGGCGCGCAGCTCCGCCCAGTATTTCCAGGTGTCGGAACCGGAGCCGAGCGTCTGGTTGCGCCAGTGCCCGGAGAGCATCGGCCCTGCCGGCATGTAGATCGCCGGCAGGTTCATGCTGGTCGCGCCCATGACGAGCGCGGGCGTCGTCTTGTCGCAGCCGCCCATGAGCACCACGCCGTCGGCCGGATAGGAGCGCAGCAGCTCCTCGGTCTCCATGGCGAGGAAATTGCGGTACATCATGGTCGTCGGCTTCTGCAGCTGCTCGCCGAGCGACATGGCGGGCATCTCCATCGGGAAGCCGCCCGCCTGCCAGATGCCACGCTTGATCTCCTCGGCGCGCTGGCGGAAATGCGTGTGGCAGGTATTCGCGTCGGACCAGGTGTTGATGATGCCGATGACCGGCTTGCCGGCGTAGTCGCTGCGGTCGTAGCCCATCTGCGCGGTGCGCGAGCGGTGGCCGAACGCGCGCAGGTCCTGGACGCCGTACCAGCGGTAGCTGCGCAGCTCCTGCGGCGCTTTCTTTTTCATCGTCCTTATATACCACGGCGAAAGCCGTAAACTCCGCTTCCGCTATGGACCACACCTTCCAGAAGGGCCCGCTCGAGCGGGCGATCGAAGCCCTCGCGCTCGCCGGCGGCAGTCACGCGGAGGAAGCGCGCAGGGTGGCGGAAAATCTCGTCATGGCGAACCTGTGCGGGCACGACTCGCACGGCATCGGCATGATGCCGCGCTACGTCGAGGCACTGCAGGAGGGCGGCCTCACCGTCAACCAGACACCCGAAGTCAAGCTCGACGGCGGCGCGCTGCTCCTGCTCGACGGCCGCCAGGGATACGGCCAGACGATCGGCCATGCCGCGACGCTGCTCGCAATCGAGCGCGCGAAGAAGCACGGCTCGGCCATCGTCGCGCTCGGCAATTCGCACCACCTCGGGCGCATCGGCCACTGGGCCGAGATGGCGGTGGCTGAAGGCTTGATCTCGATGCATTTCGTCAACGTCCAGTCCTTCGCCCGGGTCGCGCCGTTTGCCGGCGCCGACCGGCGCTTCGGCACCAATCCGGTGTGCATCGGCATCCCGCTGCCGGGAGAGGCGCCTTTCCTGCTCGACATGGCGACGAGCGCCGTGGCGCAGGGCAAGCTGCGCGTCGCGCACAACAAGCGCGCGAAGATACCGCACGGCTGGCTGATCGACGAGCAGGGCAATCCGACCGAGGATCCGCGCTGGGGCGTGGTCGCGCCTCTCGGCGCGATGCTGACCTTCGGCGAGCACAAGGGCTACGGCCTCGCCGTGGCTTGCGAGCTCCTCGGCGGCGCGCTCACCGCGGGCGGCGTGACCGACTACGACAACAAGACGCGGCGCCGCGTGCTGAACGGCATGCTCTCGATCCTCATCGATCCGCGGCGCCTGGGCACGCAGGACGCCTTCGCGCGCGACGCGAAGAGCTTCCTCGCCTGGCTGCGCGCCTCGCGCGCGGCGCCGGGCGCGGACAAGGTGCGCATCGCCGGCGAGCCCGAGCGCGAATGGCGCGAGCGCCGGCTGCGGGAGGGCATCCCGGTGGACGAGGAAACCTGGAACGAGATCCGCGCCGCGGCGCGGAAGGTGAAGCTCGAGCCGGAGCGCATCGACGCGCTTGCCCGCGGCTAGAGCGGCGCGATCTCCAGGCTCGCAGCGAGCGCGTTCAGCTCCGCGAGCACGCCTTCGCCGACGGGCACGCCCGCCTTTGCGCGCGCGCGCGCGCACGCGCGCTCGGGGTCGCCGGGCGCAAGCGGCGGGCGCTGCGGGTCCGAGGGCTCCTGCCTGCGGATCTCGCGAACCAGGGCGTCAATCTGCGCGCGGAACCCCGCGGCGCCGGTGAAGCGCGCGACGTCGAGCGCGAGCATGAAATGGCCCAGGTTGCGCGGCTTGTCGAGCTCGCCGTACATCTTCGTGACGTGCGGGCCGAACGGCACGCCGGCGAGCTGTGCGCAGAGGATCTCGATCATCAGGGCGAGCGCGTAGCCCTTGTGGCCGCCGGTCGGCGCGAGCCCGACCGCCTGCGCCGCGTCGGTCGTCGTGCGGCCGGCGGCGTCGAGCGCCCAGTCGGGCGGGATCGGCTTGCCCTCCTGGCGCGCGACGATCACCTTCCCCCAGGCCGCGTGCGTGGTCGACATGTCGATCACGATCGGCGCCTCCTCCGTGCCCGGCGCGGCGAATGCGATCGGGTTCGAGCCGAGGAAGATGCTCTTCATCCCGGGCGGCACCATGATGGAGTCGGTGTGCGTGAGCGCAATGCCGATCATGCCCGCCTTCGCCGCCATTTCCACGAACCATGCGCACGCGCCGCAGTGCGAGCTGTTGCGCGCAACGACCGCGCCGACGCCCGTTTCCTTCGCGAGCGCGATCGCTTCCTGCATCGCGCGCGTCGCCACGAGCTGTCCCATGCCGGCGTCGCCTTCCACCCGCGCGGTCGACGGACCGGTGCGCTCGACGCGCAGGTCGGGGCGCGCCTTGACCGTCCCGTTGCGCAGCCGTGCCGCATAGTGCGGCAGGCGCACGATGCCGTGGCTGTCCACGCCGCGCAGGTTCGCCGCGACCAGCGTCTCGGCGACGAGGCGGGCGTCCGCGGCGGCGAGCCCGAGCTTTTCGAGGCAGGCCGCTGCAAACGCGGTAAGCTTTTCGTGTGCGATTGTTTTTTCGCTCATCCGCGGATTCTAGATGACGCGCGCAGCGAGCCCCGCGACGCGCTCGGCCGGCGCCTTCCTCTTCCGGCGGCGCAGCTGGCAGCGGATCGTGCGCTTCGCGGGGATCGCGATCGTCACCGCGCTTTCTCCCGCGAGCTACGGCGAGCAGGGGCGCGAGCTCGCCGTGCGCCAGATCTACTACACCGCGTGGCAGATCCTGCCCGGCTATGCCCTCGTGTGCGCCCTGCTGGGCCTGCTGCTGATCGAGGTCGTGGAAGTCCTGGCGCGCAAGTATGGCGTCGAGCGGTTCTCGCTCGAGTTGGTGCTGAGCGTCCTCGTCCTGGAGCTCGTGCCGCTCATGACCGCGCTTTTCGTCGCGCTGCGCTCCGGCGCCGCGATCGGCGCCGAGATCGCGCTCATGAGCGTGCGCGGCGAGCTCGAGGACAAGGCGGGCGCCGGAGCGAGCCCGCTGCACGCCGAGCTCGTGCCGCGCATCGCCGGCGCGGCGCTTGGCGTCACGGCGCTCACGACCTTCGGCTGCGCGATCACCATCTGGCTCGCCTATAGCGCCTTCTTCGGCTTCAGCTCCGCCGGCGTGCCGGAGTTCTCGCGCATCGTGATCAACGTGTTCGACGGCCCGGAGCTCGGCCTGTTCTTCCTGAAGTGCCTGCTGTTCGGCCTCGCCGTGGCGATCATCCCGGCGGCCGCGGCGCTGGAAGCGGAGCGCGGCGTGCTCGAGTCCCTGCCCGCCGTGGTGCTTGCCGGCCTGCTGAAGCTCTTCTTCGTCGTCGCCGCCATCGAGGCCGTGACTTTGGTGGTGAAATACGTCTGATATGGCGGACGAGGACGACAAGCGGGCGCAGGCGGAGGAGGGCAGGCGCTCGCTGCCGGGCTTCGCCCAGGTGCTGCTGCCGCGCAGCCTCGGCATCAAGGTGGGCATGCTGCTCGCCTTCACGATCATGCTGATCGGCGGCTTCATCCTGTACGTGCTCTACGAGCGCGGCACGTTCGAGGAGACGCAGCGGCTGCGCCTCTACGCGGACAACGCCGAAGGCATCACCGTCGGCACCGACCTCACCTTCGCGGGCTTTCCGATCGGCCGCGTGCGCCGCATCACCCTGCGCGAGGACGGCAAGGTGCGCATCAGCGTGCGCGTGCCGGTGAGCGAGGCGAAATGGCTGCGCGAGTCGAGCGTCTTCGTCATCGACGTGCCGCTGGTGGGCGCGGCGAAGCTGCGCGTCATCACCGCCAACCTGCAGGACCCGCCGCTCGCCGATCTCGCGGAGCGGCCGGTCCTGCGCGGCGACACCGCGCAGGAGATCCCGCGCATGGTGGCCACGCTGCGGAGCGTGCTGGAGAACATCGAGGAGATGACGAAGGCGGGCGGCAGCGTCCAGGCGACCCTCGGCAACGTGCGCGCGGTGAGCGAGCGCCTCGCCGGCAAGCGCGGCGCGCTCGCGGCCGTGCTGGGGAGCGAGGAGGATGCGCAGAAGATCGTCGAGACCGTCGAGCGCGCAAACGCGCTTCTCGCCTCGGTGTCCGGCGTATCGAAGCGGCTCGACGAGCTGCTCGCGAAGACCGACCAGCGCGTGTACGGCGAGGGCGGCATGATGGACGCTACCCAGCGCGCAGTCGGCCAGGCGAATGCGCTCCTCGGGGAGGTGCGCGAAAGCCTGAAGAAAGTCGATGCCATCCTCGCCGACGCGCAGGTCGTGAGCGGCAACGCGAAGAGCGCGAGCGCCGATCTCGCGGGGCTGCGCGCCGAGGTGGACGCGAGCGTGCGCAAGATCGGCGGCCTCATCGACGAGATCAACCGCAAATGGCCGTTCGAGCGCAAGACGGACATCAAGCTGCCGTGAGAAGGATGCTCGCCGTCTGCGCGCTCGCCGCGGCGGGGTGCAGCTCGTCTCCGCCGGCGACCGACTGGCAGCTGAATGCGAGCCAGTCGCTCGCCGCCTTCCAGCAGAGCTATCTCCTCGGCAATACGGCCGGGGCGGAGGCGGAATTCGCCCGCGCCCGCTCGGAGCTTGCGAGGACCGGCCGCGCCGACCTCGTTGCGCGCGCGGAGCTCGTGCGCTGCGCAGTGCGCACGGCGAGCCTGGAATTCGACGATTGTCCCGGCTTCCAGGCGCTGCGCGAGGGCGCGGACGCAGAGGAGCTTGCCTACGCGGACTACCTGGCGGGCAAGGGCGCGCACGCCGCGGCGGACGAGCCGCTGTCCCGGCTCGTCGCTGCGGGCGTGTCTTTGCGCAAGACGAGCCTCGCGCCGGCGCAGATCCAGGCCGCCGTCGACATCGCCTCGGCGCAGGGCTGGCGCCGACCGCTGCTCGCGTGGCTCGGCGTGCAGGCGAAGCGCGCCGAAGACGCGGGCGACGGCGAAACAGCGGCGCGCCTGAGGCGCCGGATGGCGCTCATCTCCGGCTAGAATCCCCTCCCCGAGGAGATCCCATGGCGAAGCAGAGGCGGCGGCCGGAGCCGAAGATCGTCCGGCCCGACGACATCGACCCGCACCACAACTGGAGTCGGCCGCTGCAGGCGCCCGGGCGCACGCAGGTGGACTTCGAGGAGCGCGTCGACTTCCGCCGCCTGCATCAGTACCGCCTCGCGCGCGTGCGCGCCGCGCTTGCGGGCTCCGGGCTCGGGGCGCTGCTCTGCTTCGACCAGCACAACATCCGCTACACGACGAGCACGGTGATCGGCGAATGGGCGCGCGACAAGCTCACGCGCTATTCGCTGCTCACGGGCAACGGCGATCCGTACATCTGGGACTTCGGCAGCGCCGCGAAGCACCACAAGCTCTACGCGCCGTGGCTGCATACCGACCACTGCCGCGCGGGGCTGCTCGGCCTGCGCGGCGCCACGGGCTCCGATCTGGTCTTGTTCAAGCAGGCGGCAAAGGAAATCAAGGCGATCCTCGAGGAAGAGGGCGTGGCCGGCATGCCGCTCGGCCTGGACGTGGTCGAGCCGCCGATGCTCTTCGAGCTGCAGCGGCTCGGCATCAAGGTGAAGGACGGCCAGCAGGTCATGCTGCAGGCGCGCGAGGTGAAGAACATCGACGAGCTGACGCTCCTCAACATGGCCGCCGCCATGGTGGATGGCGTCTACCAGGACATCGCCGAGGCGCTCAAGCCCGGCGTGCAGGAGTCGCAGATCGTCGCGCTCGCGACCAAGCGCCTCTACGAGATGGGCTCCGACTGCGTGGAGGCGATCAACTCGATCTCCGGCGAGCGCTGCTCGCCGCACCCGCATAACTTCACCGACCGCCTCATCCGTCCGGGCGACCAGGCGTTCTTCGACGTCATCCAGTCGTTCATGGGCTACCGCACCTGCTACTACCGCACCTTCAACGTCGGGCGGGCGACCTCGGCGCAGCGCACCGCGTACCGCAAGGCGCGCGAGTGGATGGACCGCGCCATCGAGCTACTCAAGCCCGGCATGTCGAGCGACAAGATCGCGCTCGCCATGCCGGAGGCGAAGGAGATCGGCTTCGCGAGCGAGATGGACGCCTTCGGCCTGAACTTCTGCCATGGCCTCGGCCTCGGGCTGCACGAGCGCCCGCTCATCTCGCGGGTCAACTCGCTGCGCGAGCCGATCGAGCTCAAGGCAGGCATGGTGTTCGCCGTGGAGACCTACTGCCCGGCAAGCGACGGCGTGTCCGCGGCGCGCATCGAGGAAGAAGTCATCCTCACGCCGAAAGGCGCCAAGATCATTTCGCTTTATCCCGCAGAGGAACTGCCCATTGCCAATCCCTACTAAGCTGAAGCTCGGCTGGATCGGAACCGGCCGCATGGGCTACGCCATGGCGGAGCGCCTGGCGAAGAACGGCTGCGACATCAGCGTCTGGAACCGCACCGCGGCGAAGGCGCAGCCGCTCGCCGAGCACGGCGCGAAGATCGTGCGCATGATCCCCGACCTCGCGGGCTGCGACATCGTGTTCTGCATGGTGTCGACCTGGGAGGACGTGAAGGAAGTGATCGGCAAGCTGCTCTCCGGTCCGGACAAGCCGCGCATGGTGGTGGAGTGTTCCTCCATCTCCCTGGAGGGATCCGCGGAGCTGCGGGGCATGCTGAAGAGCAAGAACGTCGAATACCTCGCCGCGCCGGTGAGCGGCAACGCCAAGGTGATCAAGGCCGGGAAGCTGACCTTCGTCGTTTCGGGGCCGAAGGCGGCCTACGAGGCGGCGCGGCCCTACCTCGACATGATGGGCACCGGCTCGAGCTATGTCGGCGAGGGCGAGCTCTCGCGCATCGCGAAGATCTGCCACAACGTGATGCTCGGCGTGGTCATCCAGAACCTGTGCGAGATCACCGTGCTCGCCGAGAAGGCCGGCATGCCGCGCCACGCATTCCTCGACTTCCTCAACAAGAGCGTGATGGGCTCGATGTTCACGCGCTACAAGACGCCGGCGCTCGTCAACCTCGACTTCCACGTCACATTCACGCCCAAGCTGCTGCGCAAGGACCTCGACCTCGGCCTCGAGGCGGGGAGGAAATTCGAGGTGCCGATGCCGCTCACGTCGCTCACGCGAGACGTCCTGCAGCAGATGATCGGCCGCGGCATGACGGAGGAAGACTTCTCGACGCTCCTGCTCATGGAGGCGCAGAACTCCGGCCTCGACATCAAGGCGGAGAACGTCAAGGTCGGCGACGGGCTGTCCTGATGTACACCGCGACCGCCGAGCTGAAGCTGCCGACGACCATCATCGGCTCGCTGCCGCGGCCATCGTGGTACACGCAGAACCTGGGACGGCGCGAGTTCCGCGAGGCGATGGTCGACCGCGCCTACCGCGAGCAGTACCTCGACGCCGTGTCGACCTACCTGAGGGACCAGGAGGTCGCGGGCCTCGACATCGTCACCGACGGCGATTGCCGCTTCGACGCCGACGTCGCCGGCCACAACTGGTTCTCCTACGCGCCGCTGCGCATGAGCGGCTTCTCCGGCACCTCGTACTACCGCGCCGGCGGCAAGGCGGGCTTTCCGCACAAGCCCGGCCATATCCTGCACGATGTGCTCGAGACCCGGATGATGCCGGACCTCACCGGCCCGGTCGGCCGCGGCACGCTGCAATACACCGAGGTGTGGAAAGCGGCGCAGCGCCTCACGACGCGCCCCGTCAAGTTCGGCACCATCATGCCCGAGCTGATCGCCATGGCGGTGCGCGACCTGCACTACAAGGACCTGCGCAAGGCCATCCTCGCCATCAGCGACGCGCTGAACGAGGAGCTGAACGAGCTCGCCGACGCCGGCTGCAAGGTGATCCAGATGGAGGAGCCGCAGATCCATCTGCTCGCCGCGAAAGGCCTCTCCGACCAGGTGCTGAACGTGGACTTCATGGTCGAGGTGTTCAACAACACGGTGCGCGGGCTGCGCGGCAAGACCGAGGTGTGGTGCCATACCTGCTGGGGCAATCCCGCGGCGCAGCGCCTCTTCGCCAGCACGCCGAGCTACGCCCCGGCGCTCGCCGCGCTCTCGCGCATCGACGCCGACGTGATCACCTTCGAGACCTGCAGCTCGGGCGGCATGGACCTCGAGGCGATCGGCGCCGCGATCCGCGACAAGAAGATCTGCATCGGCGTGGTCGACCACCACACGCTCCAGGTCGAGACGCCGCAGCAGGTCGCGGAGCTCGCGCGCAAGGCGCTCAGGCACGTCCCGCCGGAGCGCCTGATCCTCGGCTCCGACTGCGGCATGGGACGCGAGGGCATGAGCCGGCGCCACGCGTTCTACAAGATGGTGTCCATCGTGCGCGGCGCGAACCTGGTGCGACGCGAGCTCGGCCTGCCCGAGGCGGCGTGCCTCGCCGCCGACGAGCGCTTCTCCATGGTTGGAACCGACGCCTAAATGGCGTAAGGTAGTGCCGCCCTACTTGGAGGAGGACGGCACAATGGCTTTCAATCGCAGGAAATTCATCCAGGCGGCGAGCGCCGCCGCCGGCGCTTCGGCGATCGGCTTCCCCGGCATCGTGCGCGCGCAGTCCGAGCCGATCCGCATCGGTCTC
>Ga0070741_10007655_pt1 | contig 22198 bp, 23 predicted proteins | sample Coa_R1_4_FD_66440 | JGI IMG/M metagenome (GOLD analysis project Ga0070741, IMG submission 66440) | Surface soil microbial communities from Centralia Pennsylvania, which are recovering from an underground coalmine fire - Coalmine... | ecosystem: Environmental > Terrestrial > Soil > Unclassified ... | reverse complement strand
TGGAACGGCGCGAGACGCCAGTGCTTCCAAACGGCGTACCACGCAGGCAGCTTCTTCGGCGTCTTCGGGCGTGCGCCCTTGTGATGCTGCTGCCACGCGAAGAGCGCCCACGCCCAGCGCGGGACGATCTTCGGCACGTTCTTCGGCCGCGGGCTTGGCCGCACGGCGACTGCGCCGCTCTTGGCGCTCTGGTTCCCCGCAGCATCGAACGCGGTGACGGTGTAGGCGCCCTGGCCGTGCGGCTCGAAGGCGCGCGTCGCCGCCGTCGTCGCCGAGGCCGGGACGCTGACGATCGGCGTCGCGTTGAGGTAGAGCTCGTAGCGGACGACCCCGACGTTGTCGGTCGACGCATGCCAGTCGAGCGTCAGCGTTCCATGCGCAATCGTGCCCACCAGTCCCGAAGGCGGGCTCGGCGCGTGGGTGTCCCGCGGTACCACCGCATTGGATGCGGCGGATGCCACGCTCGTGCCGAGGCTGCTCGTGGCTGTGACCTTGAACGTGTACGACGTCCCGTCCGTCAGTCCGGTGACGGTGATCGGGCAGGTCGCCGCCGAAGCGTGAGCGCCGCCCGGCGAGGCAGTTGCGGTGTAGGCGGTGATCGCTGCGCCGCCGTTGCTCGCAGGTGCCGTGCAGCTCACCGTCGCCTGCTGGTCGCCCGCCACCGCCGAGACTCCGGTAGGAGCCGCTGATGGGCCGACCGGCGTCACGGCGTTCGACGCGGCCGAAGCGGGCCCGTCCCCGGTGCTGTTCGTCGCCGTCACGGTGAACGTGTAGCTCGTTCCGTTGACAAGGCCGGTGACGGTGCAGCTCAGCGTGCCGCTGGTCCAGGAGCATGACTGGCCGCCGCTGCCGGACGCCGCAACGGTGTACTTCGTGATCCTCGCTCCGCCGTCCGACGCAGGCGCGGTCCAGGTCACCTTCACCTGCTGACTACCCGCGGTGGCTGCCACGACGTGCGTCGGGGCGCCGGGGACCGCGGCGGGCGTTGCGGCGTTGGAAGCAGCCGACGCCGGGCCGGTTCCGACACTGTTCGTCGCGGTGACCGTGAAGGTGTAGCTCGTCCCGTTGGTCAGGCCCGTGACGACACAGCTGAGCGCACCCGTCGTCGTGCACGTGTGGCCGCCGCCGGACGCCGTAGCGGTGTAGCCGGTGATCGCAGCCCCACCGTCCGAGGCCGGTGCATGCCACCGCACCGTCACGCGCGCGTTACCAGGCCTCGCGGTCACGTTCGTCGGCGCTCCCGGAGCGCTCGCCGCGCGGGCCGCGGCCGGCGCGAGCACCGCGACGAGCACGGCAATTCCGAGCGAGCGCGCGAATCGGCGCCTCATAACCATGCGTCTCACCATAGGAGATACGGCAGACACAGTTCGAGAAGTCCTCGTCAGTTCCTTCTCAGCGACGGATGAGCACGGACGTGATGCCGTGCTCGATGTCCTCGACGTTCTGCGCGTTGTAGGCGCTCGCAAGCACCACGTCGGGTGGCGCGAGGTACGACGCGACTTTCAGGCGCACGCTGCCGTGCGTGCGACCTCGAGGCTTGACGAACACGCTCGTCGGCATCCAGCGCTCGTTGTCGTACTCCCCGGCGGTGAACTCGATGCCGGCGGTCGCGCACCGCTTCGGCGACGCGATCCGCCAGTCGATGCGGACGACGCGCGGCGCGGTCGCCGTCGCGCGCAGCCCCGCATGCCCGGGCGCCGGGTAGTGGCGCACCGACCACGCGTTCCCTTTCAGCACGTGCAGGACGCCGTCGTGGCACGCCGCATCGGGTCCCACGCGATACGTGTGCGGCTTCGCGAACAACATCGTCGCGGCTGCTGCCGCGGACGCGAGTGTCGCAGCCGCGACAAGCGCGCCCACCAGCGCCTTGACCCCCCGAGACACAACCCCAGCGTAGGCCGACCGGCCGGAAGTCTCATCACCCGAAAGTGGCTCGAGCCGCGACATCCCAAATAGAGGATGATCCCCCTGCGCAGGCAGATCAGGACGAAGGGGGACCTGATGCGATTTCGGTTCTTGGCGTTGCCGGGGGCATCGATTGCGGCGCTGCTGGTCTCCGCGGTTGCATTCGCGGGCGGCGGGACGAACCTGGGCGGAGACTGTCTCGCGCACCACCCGAACTACATCGAGGGCGTCATCGAGGTCCAGTACACGCAGGGCTGTACCGGTCACGACGAACCGGAGCTCTTTCCCGTTTCGAGCAACCCGGGCTCGGCGCGTAACCTGACCTGGACGGCGGTGCTGCCGCAGGACGGGTCGACGCACTACGTCACCGACGTCGGGCCGACCTTCTGGTTCGGCGGGGTCGTCACCGATCCACGCAGCCTCTTCGGACAGGCGTTCGTCGAGCTGCAGTTCTATCCCGACGCCACCGCGACCAGCTGCTCACAGAACGGCGGCTTCGAGGTGAAGTACACGCCCAACGTCTACACGGCGTGCTCGCCGGTCTGGACGCTGACCTCGACCGGGCAGAAGGACGATTTCCACGAGCCGCCCGCGATGAACGCGATGCTGACGAACGGGACGAAGCCGGGCGTGCCGCTGATCATGCACGGCGGCGACACCATCACCGTCCACTGGTACACGACCGCGGCGAACGACGGCTTCCACGTCACCGTGACCGATCTGTCGGTGGCGGGGCATCCGTCGGGGACGATCGTGCTCGACTCGAACGCGGACGGGCCGCTGATGCCCGCGTACGACAAGCAGGTCGTCGGCAATAGCCTCGGCTGGGGAGCGGTCGACGACGCGCCGAACGCCTTCGTGTGGGAGATCGGGCATACCTCGCCGTTCTTCCGTCCGGCGACGAAGATCTGCTTCCCGGGCGAGACGGTCTGCCAGTCGTACAACACCGATTCCTGGCAGGACATGTCGCCGATCGTGATCAAGTCCGTGACGTTCGGCGACGGCTCGAGCCCGTCTGCGTGGGGAGTCGTCAGCGACTTCGGCGGCAAGGCCGAGGTCAATCAGTACTGCGGCGCGGCCAACTACGGCCAGCCGTTCTGCATCTATCCGTGGTACTCGAAGGGAGCGAGCGGCTTCCACTACGGCGTCGACTACGGCGACACCGTGAACGACTTCGGTCAGGCGGACCAATTCGCCCAGACGACCGAGTGCGGCGGCCCCTTCGGCGCCGACAGCACGTACTGCTCGACGATCCTGCCGTAGAGCGACGGGGCACGGAGGGCCGCCCTCCGTGCCCCGTACGTCTCGCCTTACGGCGTCCCGGTCCCGTTGAACTTCAGGCTGAACGCCTGGCCGTTCCAGGATCCGTTCGTCGATCCGCTCACGCCGCCCGTCGCAGTCAGTGAGAAGGCGTAGAACATCTGGCCGCTGCCTGCGCGGATTGCGCACCATCCGAGTTGCGCCCCGACCCGTTTGGTGTCCAAAAGAGCGGGTAGCCACGCGCTGAGGACGGTGCTACTGCCCTCAGCGAATCCCCCCTACTGCTTCGGTGGTAGGGCTGCGAGGCCGCCTCCGGGCGGCCTCAGCGATTTGATGGGTCATTTCAGAGGCGGCTGATCCCGTGGTAACGAACATCTACGTCGATGGCTTCAACCTGTACTACGGCGCCGTCAAGGGCACCCCGTAAAAGTGGCTCGACATCCGCAAGATGTGCGAGCTGGCGTTTCCCAAGAACCAGATCGCCGAAATCCACTACTGCACAGCGATCGTCCAGGATGCCCAGTGGGATCCGCAGCAGAGTACGCGGCAGTTGATGTTCATCCGGGCTCTCGAGACGACCGGAGTGCAGGTGCACTACGGATCGTTCCTGAAGACGATCACGCGGATGCCGCTCGCCAAGCCTCCACGGTTCGGCTCGCGGATGGTCGGGGTCATCAAGACGGAGCAGAAGGGCTCCGACGTGGCTCTCGGCACGCTGCTCGTTGCCCACGGCTTCCAGCGTCGCTACGAAGCCGCGATCGTCATCTCGAACGACTCCGATTTGGTCTTGCCGATTCGCATGGTGCGAGCTGAACTGAGGTGGCAGCGCCGTCGGAGCGAGCTGTGATGTTCACGGCCGCGCGTTCCGTTTCAAAGTCGGGGACTGGCGAGGGCGAACAGCGCGTTCTGTGGAGCCAATTCGCGCTATGGGAGAGACTAGTGATACCCCCAGCGGGATTCGAACCCGCGCTACCGGCGTGAAAGGCCGGCGTCCTAGGCCACTAGACGATGGGGGCGCGTGCTTGAGGGTACCGTTGCGCCGTCGTGAGCACATCGGCGGCCACCGTCTCGCTGCGGCGCTGGCTGCGGCGGCAGCTGCAACAGCCGACCGCCGAGCGCGAGCGGCTCGAGGCGGCGATCGCGAACGACGATCCCGCCGAAGCGCGGCGGCTCGTGGCGCGGATGCCCTTTAACGATGCGCAATTGCACCACGTCGAGCGTCTGCTCGACCAGTGGGAGCGAGAACGCACGAACTAGACGATCGTCTAACTGATCGGCATCCTGTTCGTCGTGATGAGCGTGAGGGGGTTCACGACGTCACTGGCCGCGCTTGCGGCCGTGCTCGTCTTCGCAGGAGCTGCTCCGGCGACCGCACCGGTGCCGGGAGAGAAGCTCGCGTTCGACGCGATCAAGCACGCGTCCGTTGCGGGCTCGCTGAAGACGACGGCGCGGGCGGAGATCGAGCGTGCGGTACACCTCGCGCGCACGCTGCCGTCGGGCCGCCGCGAGCACATCGAAGTCGCGCTCGAAGAGCTCGGCGCGTTCGACCACCGGCTGACGCTTCCACGCACGCTGATCCTCGTCGGACAGCTCAAGGCGAACGACGACTACTTCTCGAAGCACTACGCCCCGGCCGACAAGACCGACATCACCGACGACGACGGCGTCGTCTACCGCTACTTCGCCGGCCGCTGTCTCGAGTTCCACCCACTCGCGAACTTCGGCGCGCTCAACGCACGCGTCGCGGCGAAGGACGTCGACGGCACGCGCGCACTCGCCGACGCGCTGATCGCGCGCGGCGTGTACCAGCACGGCGACGGCATCGGCTTCGAATACGAGTTCTCCTTCGGCGGCGGCCGCGCGCCTTGGCTGTCGGGGATGGCCCAGGCCGTCGCGGCGCAGGCATTCAGCCGCGCTGCGCAACTCGTTCCCGATCGCGCGGCGGCGTACATGCAGGAGGCGCGCGCCGCGTACAAGCTCATCCCGAGCCGGATGCTCACCCGAGTCGCCGCCGGGCCGTGGATCCGCCTGTACGCGTTCAGCTCGCTGCCCGTCCTGAACGCGCAGCTGCAAACGGTGCTCTCCCTCGAGACGTACGCCGGCGCCTCCGAGGACTCGTCGGCGGCGTCGCTCGCGACCCGGATGAAGAACTCGGCAGCGGCGATGCTCCGCCGGTTCGACACCGGCTACTGGACGTACTACTCGCTGGACGGAACGCCGTCGCCGCTCGACTACCAGCAGTACGTCGTGCAGCTCCTGCACCAGCTCGGGCCGCAGGACCCGCGATTCGCCGCAGCCGCCACCCGCATCGCGACGTACCAGCACCAGCCGCCCGCGTTCATGGTCGCGAACGCGGGACTCGGCTCGGTGCGGTTCTGGCTCTCGAAGCCGTCACGCGTGCACGCGATCACCGGCGCCGGTCGCGACAAGTGGCTGTCGCTCGGCGGCGGCTGGCACACGCTCAGCTGGGGCGAGCCGAAGCACGCCGGCTTCTACGGCGTGCAGGTGACGGCGACCGACCTCGCGGGGAACCACGCAAGCTTCCAGCCGCTGCCCTTCGTGCGCGCGACGGCGAAGAAGGCAACGGCTGCGCATGCGACCTCGAGCGGAACGACCGCGCCGCCGACGTTCATCGTCGGCAGCCGCTACGAGACGGCCTGGGCGGCCGGCGCGACAGCGCCGGATCCGGCGGTCGTCGCCGCGCTGCAGGGTCTCTCGTCGCCGACGCTCGAGCTGAGCGTCGACCCCGGAGCCGACCCGACGACACTCACCGAGTACGTGCAGTCGCTCGCGCAGCAGGTGCCGACGCTTGCGCGCGTCGTGCTCGACACCACCGATCCGACCGTGTACTCGACAGTCAAGGCGGCGCTGCCGACGACAGTCCCACTCGGGATCCTCGTCGACGGCGCGCAGGCTCCGCGCACGTTCGTGAAAGCGTGGTCGGCGACGCCGGTCGACTTCCTCGCGTACGAGCCCACGCCTACGACGAGCCCGGCGCAACTGCTGCAGTCGCTCGGCCGGCAGGTGCCGGTGCTGCTCGACGGGGTCACCGCAAGCCAGATTCCCGCGTGCGACCCCACCGTCGCCGGCGTGATCGTCGACAACCCGTCGTCGGTGAAGACGGCGGTCGCGGCGATCCAGCGCGGAAGCACCGTCTGCCCCGGCGTCGCAGTGCCGGCGGCCGCGAGCACGCTGACATTCCCGACCGCGACCGGCCAGCCGCTGACGCTCGGCTGCGTGCGCGACTGCCTCTACCTCGTGACGCTCGACGACGCCGGCGGCCGGCCGGTGGTCGCCACGCGCGGCGCGCTACGCGGCGGCTTCGCGCCGCAGGCGATCACGCTGCCGCAGACCAAGCTGAAGCCCGGCACGTACCGCATCGACGTACGCCTGGTGAACCAGGTGAACCCCGGGCCGGCCGTCCGTCAGCTGAGCCCGCCGCTGACCGCGGGCTAGCCCTTCACGCGGACGAGCTTGATCCCCCAGGCGTCGCCCGAGGCGAACAGCGCGTCGGGATCGACCTCGCCCTCCCAGCCGAGGAAGTGCGACTCGGGGTTGTCCTCGGTCGAGCCGTACACCGCCGTGCGCCCGACGTTCAGCGCCGAGGTCAGGTCGTCGCCGCGCTCCATCGCGGCGAGACGCTCTTCGACGGCCGAGCCTTCCGCGTACCCTTTCCCCACCCGAGACACTGTACGCCCCGGGGCCGGTAGCTCAGTTGGTAGAGCAGGGGACTTTTAATCCCAAGGTCGTAGGTTCGATCCCTACCCGGCCCACTGTCGAGACTGCTTGTCATCGTGCTCGTGTGCCTGACGACAGCGTGTGGCGCCACCACTCGTCACACCCAGCTCCAGGTGACCTTGACCGCGCAGAACCACCACCCACGCGCCAGCCACAGCCCGAGCGTGCAATGGGGGTACTGCGTCAAGGTCACGACCGCCGCGGGAACGTCGGTCGCGTCGAGGATCCACCTGCAAATCGTCTCGGGCCGCACACCCGTGGCGCAGGTCGGCCTGGTTTCGCTCAAACGGGGCTACGACCGCTGGTGCGCCTCGATCGGGGGCGAAGCCGGTGTGCTGAACGCGGTGCCGCGCAGGAAGAACCTCGATCTACAGGCGGTCGTGACGGCGCAAGGCACGACGGTCGAGACGAGCTGGCCGATCGTCGTCCGGTGACGAGCGATCAGCTCTGCGGGTAGATCGTCTCTCCGCGCGCGAGCATCTCGACGAATTGCCGAATCCGTCGGGCTCGCGTCTCTGCGCGCTTGGCGGTCGCGATGCGGTAGAGGATCGCGTAGCGGTTGCGACGGTTGAGGCGCTCGAACGTCGCCTGGGCCGCCGGTGCGGCAGTGAGAGCTCGCACGAGATCGGGCGGCACCTCGCTGGCGGCCGATCCCGCATAGGCGGCCCGCCAGCGGCCGTCTGCCTTCGCCCGCTCGACTTCCTCGATCCCGGCCGCATGCATCCGGCCCTCCGCAAGCAGCCGTTCGGCGATCGCGACATTCCGCTGCGACCACGCGCTGCGCCGCCGCCGCGGCGTGAAGCGCTGCCGGTAGGTCGCCTCGTCGTGACGTCGGACCTGGCCGTCGATCCAGCCGTGGCACAGCGCCTCCTCGAGCGCCTGTTCGTACGTCAGGCTGGTCGGCTCGGACGTGCCCTTCTTGGCAAGCACCAGCCAGACGCCGGGCGACTCGTCGTGATGCTCACCGAGCCATCCCCGCCAGGTGCGTGCGTCCCGCACCATCAGCTCGGTCAACTCGACAGGCACGCGGTGCAGGATGCCAGCCGTCGGGCGCTGCTACGTTCTGCGGCATGACTGAGCGCCGGCACTCTCGTTGGTCGCACCTCGCGGTGCCTCCGCAGCCGCCGCTCGTCCGCGTCCCGGCCTAGGCGTTCTCGGCGTGTCGCCGAGAACGCCGTGACGACTCCCAAGGCCGAGACAGCGACAACGAAGGAGAGAGCACCCGTGGCCAGGACACCCCTTCCCACACAACACGACGATTTCCCCGCCTGGTACGGCGAGGTCGTCCGCCGGGCGGACCTCGCGGAGCACTCGCTCGTGCGCGGAGCGATGGTGATCAAGCCCCGCGGCTACGCGATGTGGGAGCGCATCCAGCGGGCGCTCGACGACCGGATCAAGGCGACCGGGCACCAGAACCTCTACTTCCCCCTGCTCCAGCCGATGTCCGTGCTCGAGCAGGAGGGCGACCTGGTCGAGGGCTTCGCGCCCGAGGTCGCCGTCGTCACCCACGCCGGCGGCTCGAAGCTGGAGGAGCCGCTCGCGATCCGCCCGACCTCGGAGGCGATGATCTGGGCCACCTACGCGAAGTGGATCCAGTCCTATCGCGATCTTCCCCTGCTCTACAACCAGTGGGCGAACATCGTGCGGTGGGAGCTACGACCGAGGCTCTTCCTGCGCACGACCGAGTTCCTCTGGCAGGAGGGGCACACGGCGCACGAGACGGCGGACGAAGCGATCGCCGAGGCGCTCACGATCCTGCACCGCGTCTACGCCGACGTCGTGGAGAACGTCATGGCGGTGCCCGTTCTCCGCGGCCGCAAGAGCGAGAGCGAGCGCTTTCCTGGAGCCGTCGAGACCTTCACGCTGGAAGCCTTGATGCGCGACGGCAAGGCGCTGCAGGCCGCGACGTCGCACTATCTCGGCGACGGATTCGCGCGCACGTACGGCGTCAGATACTCGGATCGTTCCGGCGCCGAGGCGTTCCCGTTCGCGACGTCGTGGGGCATCACGACGCGGCTGATCGGCGCACTGATCATGACGCACGGCGACGATCGGGGTCTTCGAATCCCGCCGGCGATCGCGCCGGAGCAGGTCGTGGTCATCCCGATCCACAAGGCCGACGACGGCGACTTCGTCCGGAGCGCCGCGACGGAGCTGCTCGATCGCCTGCGAGCCGCCGGCGTTCGTGCGACGGTCGACGACCGCGACGAGCGGCCGGGGTTCAAGTTCGCCGACTGGGAGCTGAAAGGCGCGCCTCTCCGTCTCGACGTCGGGAAGCGCGATCTCGAGGGCGGCAACATCACGCTCGTCCGTCGCGACACGCTCACCGCCGAGATCGTGGAACGGGACGCGCTCGAATCGACGGCGATCCGCTTGCTCGACGAGATCCAGCACGAGCTGGCGCGTCAGGCGACCGCACACAGGGACGAGCACACCCACTCGCCGCACGACCTCGCCGAGCTGGAAGACCTGCTGCGCGCGAATGCGGGATTCGCAACCGCAGGCTGGTGCGGCTCACCTGTATGCGAGGCACAGGTGAAACAGCGGACGAAGGCGACGATCCGCTCGCTCCCGCTCACACGAGAGGAAACGTCCGGGCCGTGCATCGTCTGCGATCGCCCGGCGTCCGAGCAGGCGACGTGGGCGCAGGCGTATTAGTGATGGGAGGATGGCGCCGTGCCGCCTGCATTCACGCCTGAGCACCTGCTCGACGAACGGCTCGTGCTCACCGTCGACGCCGCCGGCGACGGCGGCCGCATCTGGTCGGTTCGCCGGCCCGACGAGGACGGGCGCGGCTACACGACCGAGCTCTGGCATCGGCCGCCAGGCGGCGAAGCCCGCCAGGTCGCGCTTCCGTTCGCGCCCGGCGCACGACCGCGGTACGACAACACGGGCCGGCTCGTCGTCGTCGCGACCGACGCTCTCTGGCGCGCGAGCCTCGACGGCGACGAGCCGACGCAGCTGACCCGCGACGAGCACGTGCTCGACGCCGAGCCGTCACCAACGGACGACCGGGTTCTCTTCCGCGCGTTCGCCGGCGCCCCGCGCTTCCTCGTCGGCGACGACGTCGCGCGTCGAATCGACTCGCCGCTCGTCCTCGCCGACGGCCACGGGTTCCGCGACCGCTGGACGCACGCGTTCCTCTGGGCGGACGGCAAGGTCGCGCAGTGCACCGACGGCGACTACGACGTCCACGCGTGCGCCTGGGCCGCCGACGGCAGCGAGGTCTGGCTCCTGGTCGGTCTGCTGCTCGACCGTCCGTACGAGGTGAACCAGCTCTGGACGATGCGGCCGGGCAACGCGCCGCAGGTCGCCGTCGAGGCCCCGGGCTGGGTGTTCGACGTCGCGCTCTCGCCCGACGCCACGAAGCTGGCCTGGCTCGCGCGCCGCGGCATCGCCGAGGAGACGCGCCTGTTCGTCCTCGACCGCGCATCCGGCGAGACACGACAGCTGGACGGCGGGCTGTGCGTCGACCAGGCGACCTTTCCCGACGTGCTGCCGCTGCAGATGCCGCGGACGCAGCTCGAATGGGAAGGGGACGACGCGCTGCTCGCCGTCGCGACCGTCCGCGGGCGCCCGACGCTCTACCGCTTCCCGCTCGCAGGTCGCCCCGGGCCGGCGCTGTCCGGCACGTGCGTCGGCTTCCTGCGCCGCGCAGCCGGCGCAACCCTCCTCGTCGGCTCGGACGAGACCGGCCCGGCAGAGGCGATCGAGCTCGACGGCGATGTGCCGCGGCGACTGAGCGCGCACGGCGGCTGGTTCCCGGACGGCGCGTGGCCCCGCGTGACCGAGCTCAGCACGGACGCGTCGGGCGTCGAGGTCCACGGCTGGATCGTCGACCCGCCGCACGGCGCTGCGCCGGACGCGCCCGTCGTGCTCCATGTCCACGGCGGGCCGTACTCCGCCCACGGGCCGCTGCCGTGGCTCGAGATGAGCGCGCTCGCGGCACGCGGCTACCGGGTGCTCGTCCCCAACCCGCGCGGCTCCGTGTCGTACGGCGACGACCATTGCAACGCAATCGAAGGGCGCTGGGGCACGGTCGACGCGGACGACCTGCACGCCTTCGTCGACGCAGCACTGGAGAGCGGCGGCGATCCAGATCGCGTGGGCGTCGTCGGCCTGTCGTACGGCGGCTTCATGGCTGTGCACCTCGCCGGGACGAGCGACCGGTTCCGCGCCGTCGTCGCCGAGAACCCCGTGACGAGCTTCGTCTCCGAGTTCGGCATGAGCGACCTGGGGCTGTTCGCGGCCGACCTGTTCTTCGGAAGCGAGGAGATCGACCTCGACGCGTGGCTGCGCGCATCGCCGCTGTACCGCGCCGACCGGATCCAGGCCCCGCTGCTGCTGCTCCAGGGCGAGGCCGACCACCGGTGCCCGCTGCCGGAGTCGATGCAGGTCTACACGCTGCTGAAGGCGCTGGGCCGAGAGGTCGAGCTGGTGCGCTTCCCGGACGAGAGCCACCTGATGTTCACGCTGGCGCGACCGGACCGGCGTCTGTACCGGCTCGAGTGCATCCTCGAATGGTTCGACCGTCACCTAGGATTCCAGCCGTGACCGGCTCCGTGGCAGACGTCATGCTGAGCAAGCCGAAGACCGTGCCCTCGTCGGCGACCGTCGGCGAGGTGCGCGAGCAGCTCGCGAACGCGAGCGTGCAGATGGTGCTGATCGCCGACGGCGACCAGTTCCGCGGTGCAGTCACCGAGCTCCCCGCGGACGCCGCAGACGATGCCGCCGCCCTCGACTTCGCGGACACCGAGCCCGATTCGCTGTCGCCCAGCGCAACCGCGGACGAGGCGTTCGCGCGCACGGCGGCGCATCCGAATCGCCGCGTCGTCGTGCTCGACGACGACGGAACGCTCGTCGGGCTCGTGTGCCTCGACGAGACGCGCACGCGGTTCTGCGGGCGCAAGTCGCGCACCGCATAGACGACCGCGTCTGCGTCAATCTGCCGCCACGAGCTTGTACCCGCGGCCGCGCTCGGTGATCAGACGCCGCGGCTGCGACGGGTCGTCCTCGATCTTCTTGCGCAGCGACGAGATGTGCACCTGGCACGTGTGCTCGTCGCCGACGTGCGAGCTCTCCCACAGATGCTCGGTGATCCGACGTCGCGAGAACACCTTGCCGGGCTCGCCCGCGAGCAGGCGCAGAATCTTGTACTCGGACGGCGTCAGCGACACGCGCTCGCCTCCGATCTCGACGCGGTCCTCGTCGAAGTCGATCGTGAGGTCGCCGATCTCACGGCGGCTGCGATAGTCCGCGCGATCGAGCTCGCGGCGGCGCAACTGCGCACGCACGCGTGCGACGAGCTCCGCCGCCGAGCACGGCTTCGTCAGGTAGTCGTCGGCGCCGACGTCCAGGCCCTCGAGCAGCTCACGCTCGCTGTCGCGCGCCGTGAGCATGATCACCGGCACGTTGCGCTCGGCGCGCAGCCGACGGCACACCTCGATCCCGTCGAGCTGCGGGAGGCTCAGGTCGAGCAGCACGAGGTCGATGTCCGGCTCGAGCGCCGCGTCGAGAGCAGACACGCCGTCGGTCGCCGTGTCGACGTCGAACCCTTCGCGGCGCAACGCGTACGAGATCGTGCGCACGAGCGACGGCTCGTCGTCGACGAGCAGGATGCGCGCGCTCATGCGACCGCCTCCGAGGCGGCGTCGGGCAGACGGATCTCGACGACCGTGCCCTCCCCCGGCTCGGACGAGACCGAGATCGTGCCGCCGAGCACCTCGACCGCCCCCCGCGCGATCGACAGGCCGAGACCGAAGCCGGGCGTATCGGTCGCAGCGCGGTAGAAGCGGTCGAAGACCTTGCCCTGGCGGTCGCGCGGGATGCCGGCGCCCGTATCCGCAACTGAGATGACGACCGCGCCGCCTTCGGCGACCGCGCCGAGCGTGATCGTCCCGGCGGCTGTGTGCTGCACCGCGTTCGTGGCCAGGCTCGCGACCGCCTGCTCGAGCAGGATCGCGTTGCCGAGAGCGACGAGACCGTCCTGGCACCGGACGCGCACGTCCACGCCCTCGGAGGGACGCAGTCCCGACGCCACCTGCTCGAGCACCGGCTTCACCGCGAACCCGGCGAGGCGCGGCGACTCCTCGCGTGCAGACGCGCGCGCCAGCGCGAGCAGCGCCTGCGTGAGCCGCGTCAGGCGCCCGGCTTCGTGCTGGATCAGTTCGATGAACTCGTCTCGCACCTCGGGCTCGTCCTTCGCACCGGTCTGCAGCATCTCGACCGCGGTGACGATCGACGCGAGCGGCGTGCGGAGCTCGTGCGCGGCGTTCGTCGCGAACTCGCGCTGTGCCTGCTCCTGGCGCTCGAGACGCGACTCGTCCTCGATCACGACGATCGCGTCGCCGTCCGGCACGTCCGGCGGGATCGCCGACAGCAGCAGCCTGCGCCCGTCCGGCGCGGTCAGCCGGGTGCGTGCGTTGTCGGCGCCGTCGAACACATCGCGCACGAAGCTGCCGATGAAGTCGGGATCGAGGCGCTCGCGGCCCTCGAGCAGCGACGCCGCGAGGCCGTTCGCATACCGCACGCGCAGGTCGCGGTCGACCAGCATGACGCCGTCGTTGAGCCGGTCGATCAACTCCTCGAGCCGCGCGCGATCGCGGCGGAGCGCGTCGAACGACATCGCGAGCTGTCGGCGCATCTCCTCGATCGACGAGGCGAGGCTGCCGACCTCGTCCGGGAAGCTCGAGCTGACCGTGCGCGACAGGTCGCCGCGTCCGATGTCGCGCGCCGCGTCGGCGATGCGCGAGAGACGCCGCCCGATCAGCACCGCGATCGAGAGCCCGACCGCTGCGGCGATGAGGAACGCGACGACGGCCGCCGTAGGGAACTCGTTCCGCACGATGCCGAGCTGCGTGCGCAGCTCCGGGCGCAGCGCGTAGACCACGACCCGGTGGCCCAGCCCGCTGTGGATCTGCACGCCGACGACGATCGCAGTGCCGTCGCTCGTCGCCGCGATGTAGCGGGAGCCGCCGACCGAGTCGAGCGAAGCCGCGCGCCTGCCCGGGACACTGCGCCAGTCCACGCCGTGCGACACGGGCGCGGTGAGGAGCTTCCCGTGCTCGTCGAAGACGAACACCGAAACGGCGCGGCGCGCGGCCGTGCTGACCGCCTGCCGCCGCAACGCTGGAATCGTGGTGTCGCTCTTCAGCCGCTCCGCCGTCGACACCGTCACGCCGACGGCGACCGCCTTCGACCAGTGCTGGAACGCGTTCGCCGACCGTGCGTTGAGCACGGCGACGACCGCGATCGACGTGAGCGCGGCAACCGCGGCGAAGGCGGCGGCGAGCCACCAGCGCATACCGACGAATGGACGTGAACGAGCCAACGGCCTGCATGATCCGCGCCGGGATCGGCTACGGATCTCAAGACATCTTGAACATTCGACGCCCGACAGGCAGCGATAGTGCGCCCATGACCGAGTCGCATCCCTGGTCCTTCGTGACCTCACACGGCCTGGCGCTCGTCGAGCTCGCGCGCGAGCCGGACATCACCATTCGCTCGCTCGCGACGCGCCTGGATCTCACCGAGCGCCACACGCATCGCGTGATCAGCGACCTCGTCGACGCCGGGTACGTCAAGCGGACGCGCATCGGCCGCCGGAACCGGTACGAGATCGACGAGTCGCGCCAGCTGCACACGCAGACGCTGGCCCAGCACGAAGTCGGGCACCTCCTTCAGTTGCTTGCGGCCTAACACCGATCGTCCGCGAGCCGTTCCTCCACGGCCTCGCGGATGATCGTGGGGAAGTCGTAACGGATCTCGAGCTGCCAGTCCGCCTCGGCGAGCCCGCCGTACGGCTCGAGCTCGAAGTCCGTCGCCGCGACGCGATACGTGCGCGCGGGATCGAGCTCGCCGACGCCGGCTGCGTGCAACGGCCCGCGCGGCGCGCCGCGTAGCGACTGCGTCGTCGACTGCTGGAACTCCGGGTCGTTGCCGCGCGCGAGCATGTCCGCGAGCTGAGCTCCGGTGAGCGACGTGATCGCCGGGTTCGCGGTCGAGTGGCACAGCTCCCACAGGTCGCGGCGGCGAAGCGGCCCGGCGGGCAGCGGCCCGTCGATGAGGACGCGCGACGTCCCCACGGCGATCTCGGCGCCCATGCGGTCTCGGAGCATCTCCGTGATCCACTGCGCGTCGAGGGGCGCGGCGAGGTCGGCGATCACCTCGTCGAGCGACGCGTCGAGCCCGGCTTCGGCGTCGGCCGCCGCCTGGAGCACGGCGGGATGCGGCGGGATGTCGTCGGTGACCTCGATCACCGAGACGCTGATCTCGCCGTCGACGACGTCGATCCGGCCGAGGTACTGCGCGAGGCTCCCCGCCTGCGCGATCGTCACGGTGCCGACGCGCTCGCCTTCCGGCAGCAGATGGTGCGTGTGCGCGCCGACGATCACGTCGACGTCGCCTTGGACGCGCTCGGCGAGCTCCGGGTCGAGCACCGACCAGTAGGTCTCGGCGTCGGTCGCGTACCCGAGATGCGACAGGCAGACGACGAGCTCCGCACCCTGCTCGCGCAGCGCGCGCGCGCCGCGGCGGACCGCCTCGACCTCGTCGGACGCCTCGAGGCCGTAGATTCCGGTGCTCAAGAACGAGTGAAAGGGATCCGTCACGGCGACGAAGCCGACGCCGTCGATGACCGTGGTCGGCTGCGTGCCGGGCACCGGCGCGAGGTTCGCGAGCAGCAGCGGGTACGCCGCCGCACGCGCCTGGTCGGCGACGACCTGGTGGCCGTACCGAATCCACACCGCGTTGCCCACGGCAGCGGCCTCGCAGCCGGCGGCCGAGAGAAGCCGGTGCATCGCCACGCCCTTCGTCAGGTTGGACAGCCGGCTGGTCGTCTCCTCGACGTCGCCCGCGTCGACGTAGATCACCCGGTGCGGTGTCTCCTCACGGATCCGCTCGACGAGCGTGGCGATGCGCGCGAGCCCGTCGACCTGCCCATGGATGTCGTTCGTATGCAGGAGCGTGAGCCGCAATCCGCACCCGACCTTACGCGCGGGGCATGAGCGCGATGTAATGGCGAGGTGGAGGAGATCCGCCAAGCTGTTCGCGAGCTGTGTGACCGCTTCGACGGCGGGTACTGGCGCTCGCTCGAGCCGGACGGCTACCCCCAGGAGTTCGTCCGCGCGCTGACGGACGCCGGCTGGCTCGCGGCGCTGATCCCGGAGGAGTACGGCGGCGGCGGACTGTCGCTGACCGAAGCGAGCGTCGTCCTCGAGGAGATCAACGCGTCGGGCGGAAACGCGGCCGCGTGCCACGCGCAGATGTACACGATGGGGACGCTTCTCCGGCACGGCAGCGAGGAGCAGAAGCGCCGCTGGCTGCCGCCGATCGCGCAGGGCGAGCTCCGCCTGCAGGCGTTCGGCGTCACGGAGCCGACGGCCGGCTCCGACACCAGGAGCATCCAGACGTCGGCGCGCCGCACGGACGACGGCTGGGTGATCGACGGCCAGAAGCTCTGGACGTCGCGCGCGCTCCATTCGGATCTGATGCTGCTGCTCGCGCGAACGGGAGACGGGCTCTCGGTCTTCGTCGTCGACCTTCGCACGCCGGGAATCACGATCCGCCCGGTGGCGACGATGATGAACCACGCGACGACGGAGGTCTTCCTCGACAACGTCGAGGTGCCCGCCGACGCGCTGGTCGGCGAGGAAGGCAACGGCTTCCGGCACATCCTCGACGGGATGAACGCCGAGCGGATCCTGCTTGCGGCCGAGTGCATCGGCGACGGGCGCTGGTTCGTCGACAAGGCCGTGCGCTACGCGAGCGACCGCGTCGTGTTCGGGCGGCCGATCGGCGCCAATCAGGGGGTGCAGTTCCCGATCGCCCGCGCTCATGCCGCGATCGAGGCCGCCGACCTCGTGCGCTACCGCGCCGCCGAGCTCTTCGACCGCGGCGAGCCCTGCGGCGCAGAGGCGAACATGGCGAAGCTCCTCGCCTCGGAGGCGTCCTGGCAGGCGGCCAACGTGTGCCTCGACACGCACGGCGGTTTCGGGTTCGCGCGGGAGTACGACGTCGAGCGGAAGTTCCGGGAGACACGCCTCTACTCGGTCGCGCCCGTGTCGAACAACCTCGTGCTCGCATACGTCGCCGAGCACGTGCTCGGGCTGCCGCGAAGTTACTAGCGCAACCATTTCGGCGACTCGGTCGTTGTACCGGTGTTATGTCGATGACATCCACAATCGTGCTCAATGCCGTGCTGTTCGTCTTGATCGTGAGCATCCTCGTGTGGCTGCTTGCACACCCCGGGATCGCCAAGGCGCGTCGGCAAGAAGTCAGGCTTCTGCGCCTGCACTCGCTGCGCCTGCACACTCGCCGCTAACGTCGGCGTGTGGCCAGCACACCTGCGATCACCGCCGCGCAAGCGGCGGGGATCGCATTCGCCTTGCACGAGTACGAGCACGACCCACACGCCGAGTCGTACGGGCTCGAGGCCGCCGAGCGGCTGGGCCTCGACCCTGCTCGCGTGTTCAAGACGCTCGTAGTCGATCGCGACGGCACGCTCGCGGTTGCGGTCGTCCCGGTGGGGGCCCAGCTCGACCTGAACGCGCTCGGCAAGCGCACGACGATGGCCGACCGGACGAGGGCCGAGCGTTCGACGGGCTACGTCCTCGGCGGCATCTCACCCCTCGGCCAGCGGAGACAGCTGCCGACGACGATCGACGCCTCGGCGCTCGAGCACGAGACGGTTCACGTCAGCGGGGGCCGGCGCGGGCTCGAGATCGAGCTCGATCCGCGCGACCTCGTCCGGCTGACCGGCGCGACGGTCGCGCGGATCTCTAGAAGTTGATCTCGACGCCGTCCGTGCGGACGGCGATGCGGCGAGCGCGCGCGTCGATGCCCTGGATGTCTGCGGCGTCGATGATGCGCACGCCGCGCGCGAAGCGGCCGCTGCGGACCGACAACGCGGACGGCTGCGGCGCGACCCCATCGAAGAGCACCGCGTCGACGACACCCAGACGGCGGGACGGCGACTCGACCGAGTATCCCTGCCACGTGTCCATAGGCGAGACCCTAGGACGCGCGGATTCGGAGTCCCTCAGGAGTTCGTTCGGAAATTTCGGTTCACGAAGACGTTCTCGCGGGCGGCGCGGAGCGCCACCGACAGCGCGCCGGTCAGGACGGCCGCGTCGCCGAGGCTTGACCCTTCGACACGCGGCGGGTACGGCAGCCACTCCGCGAGCAGCGCCCGCACGCGGTCGTGAAGAAGGTCTCCGTTGGCCCCGATGCCGCCGCCGAGAACGACGAGCCGGACGTCGGCGACGGAGGCGATCGGCGCGACGTGCAAGGCTATGCGCCTGGCTTCCTCGGCGACCACCGCGCGAGCGAGCTGGTCGCCGGCGCGCGCCGCGGCGAACACCTCGCGCGGCTCGTAGGGCGGCTCGAGCGCGGTGGATGCGCCGCTCGCCTCCGCGAGCTCGCGCGCGTACGCCGTCACCGCCCCCGCGCACGGGTCCAGCTCCTCGGCGATCCCGGCCCGGAAGTAGTCGAGCTCGCCCGCCGTCCCGTGATGGCCCCGGTGCAATTCGCCGCGCAGGACGAGGCCGGTGCCGAGACCGGTACCGATGGAGATGAACGCGAAGTCGGCGACTCCGCGCGCCACGCCCCGCGCCTGCTCCCCGAGCGCCGCGAGGTTGATGTCGTTCTCGATCGTCACGGGGAACGCGAGCCGCGTTGCAAGCGCGTCCGCGAAGCTCTCGCCCTCGAGCCCGGCCACGTTCGTCGCGAGGCGGATCTCGCGGCCCTGCACTGCCCCGGGGACACCGAGCACGATGCCGTCGACCGCGTCAGGGCCGATCCCGGCCGCAGCGAGCAGCGACGACGTGAGTCGCTCGATCTGCGCGAGGGCGGTTGCGGCGTCCGGTCGTCCGAGGTCGACGTCCTGTCGCGCCCGGATCTCGCCCTCGAGATCCGCGAGGGCGCCGCGCACGAACCGCGCGCCGAGATCGAGACCGAGGACGTACGCCGCCTCGGCGACCGGCTCGAAGAACGTGGCGCCGTACCGTGGCCCGTCGCCGTCCGGCTCCGTCTCGCGCACCAGCCCCGCGTCGAGCAGCGACTGCAGCGCCAGCGACACCGTCGGTTTCGAGATGCCGACCCGTCGCGAGATCTCGGCGCGGGAGATCGGCGCCGCCGCTCGGATTGCCTCGAGCACCGTCCGCTCGTTCATGTCCTTCAGGAGCGGCGGTGTGGCCCGGACTGACATCTGGTTTATCTACCTTACTGGAATGGCGCCTTGACATTGGCAAGCGGAGGGGCATATCGTCCGATCTTGTTCGGAACCTTTACAAGATGGAGGCCGAAATGAGACGCTTCGCAGCGGCGATCGTGCTGGCCGGGGCGGTCGTGCTCGCCGCACTGCTCGCGGGCACCGCGCGCAGCTCGTCGCCGACCAAGCTCACGATCTGGGTCGGCTGGAGTGCCGGCAACGAGCTCACGAGCTTCAAGGCGCTCGCCGCGGAGTACGACAAGGCACACCCCGACGTCACGGTCAACGTCGTCGGCGGGATCACCGACGACAAGATCGTCGCCGCGATCCGCTCGGGGAACGCCCCCGACGTCGCGAGCTCGTTCAACTCGTACAACGTCGGCAACTACTGCGGGTCGGGCGGCTGGATCGACCTGGCGCCGCTGATGAAGCAGGACCACATCAACGCGTCGATCTTCCCGCCGGCACCGCGGTACTACACGCAGTACGCCGGCAAGCGGTGCGCATTGCCGCTACTCGCCGACGACTACGGGCTGTACTACAACAAGTCGATGTACGCGGCGCACGGGATCAAGAGCCCGCCGCGCACGCTCAGCCAGCTGGCCGCCGACGCGAAGAAGCTCACCGTTCGCAACAAGGACGGCTCGCTCAAGGTGGTCGGGTTCGACCCGTTCATCGGCTTTTACGAGAACACGCCGGAGCGCTGGATCGTCGCGTACGGCGGCAAGTGGACCGACGCGAAGGGGCATGCGATCCTCGCCAAGGACCCGGCATGGTCGAAGTGGGCGAAGTGGCAGAAGAGCCTGATCGACTGGTACGGGTACAACAACCTCGTGAAGTTCCAGGCCGGGCTCGGCGACGAGTTCTCCGCCTCGAACGCGTTCGAGGCCGGCAAGGTCGCGATGAACTTCGACGGCGAGTGGCGCGTCTCGTTCATCAAGCACGAGGCGCCGAAGCTGACCTACGGGACGGCACCGATGCCGGTCGACGACGCCCATCAGAACCTCTACGGCGCCGGCTACATCAACGGCACGATCATCGGCATCCCGCGCGGCGGTCACCACCTCGCGCAGTCCTGGGCTCTCGTCAAATACCTGACGACGAACAGCCACTTCCTCGCGCAGTTCTCGAACGACATCCGCAACGTCCCGACGACGACCGCCTCGCTCACGTCGCCGGAGATAAAGCCTGACGCGCACTTCGCGACGTTCCTGAAGATCTTCGGGAACCCGCATTCGACGACATCGCCGATCATGGCGTCCGGCGCCGCCTACACGAACCTCGTCCAGAGCTTCTTCCAGAAGTGGCAGGCGGGCCAGGTAGGCAATCTCGCGAGCGGGCTGTCGAAGCTCGACTCGCAGCTCGACGCCCAGGTCGCCCAGGCCAAGGGCGGCGGCTCGGTTCCGTGAGCCCGAGCACGATCGAACACGTGGGGGCGGCTCCGGCCGCCCCCACGCTTCACCGCCGGCGCCGACGCAAGGCCGACTGGCGTCGGCGGCGGCTCGTGCTGCTGCTGATGTCGCCGTGGATCGTCGGGTTCTCGGTGTTCTTCGGCTATCCGCTCGTCATGAGCGCCTACCTGTCGCTGAACCACTACGACCTGCTGTCGTCGCCGCGCTGGGTCGGGCTCGCGAACTACCGCTACATGTTCCACGACGACCCGCAGTTCTGGACGGCGGTGAAGAACACCGTGATCTGGATGGTCGCGATCGCGGTGCCGCTGCAGGTGATGTTCGCCTTCGGGATCGCCGTGATGGTGGCGCGCATCAAGACCGGCGCCGGCTTCTTCCGCACGATCTTCTATCTCCCAGCGCTCGCGCCGCCGGTCGCAGCGACGCTCGGCTTCGTCTACATCTTCAACCCGGCGACCGGCCCGGTGAACAACGGCCTGGCAAAGATCGGCATCACCGGCCCCTTGTGGTTCAACGACCCAGCCTGGTCGAAGCCGTCGCTGATCTTGCTCAGCCTGTGGGGCGTCGGCAACACGATGGTGATCTTCCTCGCCGCCGTCCTCGATGTGCCGCAGCACCTCTACGAGTCGGCCGCACTCGACGGCGCCGGGCCGCTGCAGCGCATGCGCTGGGTCACGTTGCCGACGATCAGCCCGGTGATCCTGTTCGCAGTCGTTCTCGGCGTGATCCAGGGACTGCAGTACTTCACGCAAGCGTTCGTCGCCGCAGGCGTCGCGAACGGGCAGGCGACGCAGGCGGCCGACGTGAGCTCCGCAACGCTCGGCTACCCGCTCGACTCGACGCTGTTCTATCCGGTGCTGCTCTACCAATGGGGCTTCAGCAACTTCCAGATGGGCTACGCGTCAGCCCTCGCGATGCTGCTGCTCGCCGTCTCGTTCGCGGTGACGCTCGTGATTGTCCTCAATTCGCGCCGCTGGGTGCACCAGGCGGTGCCGCGGTGACGACCGCTGTCCTCACACGCCGGCGGCCCGCCGCACGCGTGCGGCGCAAGCGCCTCTTGAACGCCGTCGCCACGCACTGCGTCGCGATCGCCGTCGCAATCGCGTTCCTCGCACCGTTCGTGTTCATCGCGCTGACGTCGTTGATGACGAACAACCAGGCCCTCTCCTCACACGTGTGGCCGAGCCCCTTCCACTTCTACAATTACATCGACGTGTGGCACCGAGCGCCGCTCTTCCGCTGGGCGCTCAACACGCTGATGTATTCCGGGCTCGCGACGCTCGGCGTCCTCGTGTCATCGATCCCGGTGGCCTATGCGCTCGCGCGTATCCGCTGGCGCGGCCGCAACGCGGCGTTCATGGTCGTGCTGATCGCGCTGATGCTGCCGCCGCAGGTGACGGTCATCCCGCTGTACGTCATGTGGTCGAAGCTGCACCTCGTCGGCACGCTCTGGCCGGTGATCCTGCCGAACTGGTTCGGCGACGCGTTCTCGATCTTCCTGCTGCGCCAGTTCTTCCTGACGATCCCCGAGGAGTACCTCGACGCCGCACGCGTCGACGGCTGCGGCGAGATCCGCATCCTCGCCACGGTCGTCACGCGGCTTGCGAAGCCGGCAATCGCCGCCGTCGCGCTCTTCTCGTTCCTCTACACGTTCAACGACTTCTTCCTGCCGCTG
>Ga0070741_10007654_pt1 | contig 22199 bp, 27 predicted proteins | sample Coa_R1_4_FD_66440 | JGI IMG/M metagenome (GOLD analysis project Ga0070741, IMG submission 66440) | Surface soil microbial communities from Centralia Pennsylvania, which are recovering from an underground coalmine fire - Coalmine... | ecosystem: Environmental > Terrestrial > Soil > Unclassified ... | reverse complement strand
CGCGAATTGTACCGGAACTCACAGCGTAGTTCGCAGAGTCAGAATGCTCTCATAGCATGTATACATAAGAAGTGGTGCGTTAGAGAGTGGTTACTTATATTTTTATTATTAATACCTATGGTGGGCAAATGGAGAGTGCTTATGACTCTGCGAAGGCGTATACTTTTCCTATGGCAACCAATCAGACAACCTTATTCGACTCGAGAAAATACAGAGGAGTGCTCCCGCAAACGTACCGAGTTACTCCTCCAGCCGCCGACCACACAGTCCTCCAGACTTTACCTGCGTATCGCGCTTATTTAGAAGGAGGGAGCTACTCAAAATACACCCCTGCCGATTTTTGTAGTGACGTAAACAAATTCGGCCTCTACATTAAAGATAAGCCACTTCGTGATATCCATACTGTAGACATCCAGCGTTGGATCGGGGAGTTGAAGAAGAGCATGACCGCGAAAACGATCAGTCGGAAATGCTCGGCACTGACGAATTACTTTGCATGGCTCGAAGAACAAAACGTCCTGTCCACAAACCCGATCCAGGCCATCCGTTATGTCCGTGTCACCTCGCCGTTGCCAGACATTCTCTTTGAGAACGAGTGTCAGCACCTGTTGACCACTGCGAGTGCAAACCCACGTACCTACTTGCTCGTTTTGCTCTTACTCGAAACCGGCCTAAAAAAGGCTGAACTGCTTACACTCCGGCGCACGCACTTTGATTTCTCCAATAAATATGCCCCTGAACTATGGGTAAAGCATACGGGGAGGCAAGTATGGAAAGACCGGAAGCTGAAATTACCGCTGGAGATCGCGTCAGTGTTTGCTGACTACGTCGAGCAATACACCATTACCGACGTGCTTTTTCCGTATACGCCACGCTTCGTTGAACTCCTGCTTGCAGATACCGCGAAGCAGGCCAAGCTCCAGAAGAAAGTGACCGCAGGTATCCTCCGCGATACGTTTGTCGTCCGCAGCCTCAAGCGAGGGGCTAAGCTTGAGGATGTGTTGCAGAAAATTGGCCTTAGCGAATCAACCTGGGAGGATGCACGGACGAAGTACACAAAGTTGGCAAGTGGGAGTCTATAAGCATAGGACGCTACCCCAAAACGTCCGTATATAACCTATGACTACTGCTGTCTACAAACATATTTTACGTATTTTTTATAACAAACCGCTCGTGCTCCTCGGATTTGTTACCGAAATTATCCGCACAGTGCTGCTAAAACTGGTGAGCGGACTTCTACTGGCACAAATTATCGGTAGTCTCGACCACGGAGACATAACTCAGGCAATGCAACTCCTATGGTGGTTATTGGCTACAAGCCTGATCGGTGTGACAGTCGGCACGGCCGGAGCATTAGTAGCGGTCCATGCAGAAATAAACATCTACGGGGAACTGGGTCGTGCTTTTTATGGAAAACTTACAAGCAAAGACATGGCCTTTTACCATTCCCAGCCGAGTGGACTCATGACTGTGGCTTTCCGGCAATATTTAGATATTGTTTTCCAGTTAGTGCGTCTCCTCAGAACTGAAATTATCCGTACCTTAACATCGGTGTTCGGGCCGGTTGTAGTACTATTTGTGCTTGATTGGAGGTTAGGGATGGCAATGTTGACGGTAGTGCTCGTGCAGTTCGTATACATCCGCTGGTCTTCGACCATAACCAATAAGTACCGAGCGATGCTCAATACGGTCTACCATAAGCTAACTGCTACAGTGAGTGATCATATCACCAATATTGTCGCACTTCGTTCCAGTGGGGAATCACGGCGGATTGCCGGTACTATCCACGCGCAGATGAGTCAGGAAAGTCAGGCGTACTGGCAGCGTGCTAAAGTGCCGGTCTTGCTCGACTGTCCGCGTAGCCTGATGACCATAGGTGGTATCGTCATCATTGTGCTTATTGGGATCGGTAGTCATGTACAGCACACGCGTCTCATTGGGCTGTCGGTACTCACCATCACGTACCTATTCCAGATTTTATATAGCTTTGAAAATCTGCCCAGCCTACTGATGTTGCACGACAACGCCATCATCAAAATTTATCCGATGTTGCAGTACTGGCTACCTGACGATGAATCAATCAAGGACCCACTTGCAGCACGCATATTTCCAGCGTGCAAACCAGCTATCATCCTTAAAAACGTCCGCTTCCGATACGATGATGGGCCGGTGTTGTTCGACAATTTCTCATTGCACGTTCAGCCGGGCGAACGTATTGGCGTTGTCGGCCATAGTGGCTCAGGCAAGTCGACGCTGGCGGGACTCCTGCTTCGGTTTTACGACGTGCAGGCTGGATCAGTGACGATTGATGGTATCGATATACGCGAATTCGCCCAGGCTGATGTGCATCGTCACATCGCATATGTGCCGCAAGAGCCCTTGCTCTTACACGGCACCATCCGCGACAATATCAGCCTTTTTAATGATGATATAAGCAGAGCAGACATTGAAAAAGCTGCCTGTATTGCTCAGGCACACGATTTTATCATGCGATTGCCCAAGGGTTATGACACGCAAGTGGGCGAGCGCGGTACAAAACTCAGCGGTGGCCAACGTCAGCGCATTGCCATTGCCCGGGCGGTGCTAAAAAATGCGCCGATCGTTCTATTCGACGAGGCTACCAGCGCGCTCGACAGCGACAGCGAGCATCTACTACAATGCGCTATGCCTGATATCATCGGCAAACGTACGGCTATCGTTATCGCCCACCGCCTCAGCAGCGTCGCGCATCTCGACCGCATCCTCGTCATGCAGCATGGCACTGTTATCGAAGAAGGCACCCACAAGCAGCTCTTGGAGGCCAAGGGTGCTTACTGGGCAATGTGGCAAAAGCAGTCGCTCCGGTACTAGGACAAACTCTCCATGTCCGTACCATGCCTTACTAATACCCGCCTTGAATACCACCTGGCGTGGGTGCCGAAATACCGCAGACGGGTCTTACGAGGCCCACTCGCGCGGCGGCTGTACGAGCTACTCAGGCAGTGCGCTGAGATGAATCGCTGGCAGGTCGAGGAGTTGAACGTCCAGACCGATCACGTACATCTGCTCGTACAACTGCTGCCGAAAGAAGCTGTCTCCCATGCCGTCAAACTCATGAAGGGTGGTACGAGCAGGGCAATCCGGTCAGAGTTCCCAGAGCTTGAAGAGTTCCTGTGGGGAGCTCGTCGTCATGCTTGCCGCAGGGCTGCGGGGCAAGCTGTTCGCGGACAAAGGCTATGTATCCACTGTGCTATTCGAGCAACTCTGGTGGCAAGGGCTGCAGCTCATCACCAACGTCCGAAGCAGCATGAAACAACGGCTGCTCCACTTTCAGGACAAGCTCCTGCTGCGCAAACGGTTCATCATAGAGACGGTCAATGATCAACTCAAGAACAATGAGCAGATTGAGCATAGTCGGCATCGTAGTCCGACAAACTTTTGCGTCAATGTGCAGGCCGGACTGATTGCATACCAGATGCAGCCGAAGAAACCGAGCATACGGGTACCGAAGGTGTTATTGTTGAAGCTTAGGCCGAGCTGGGGTTAGTATACGCTTCATCCCCGTCAGGTGCATTTATGCATTAGCAGATACGACCGGAGCCGAACTTCCCGATGTCACATTACCCCAATGGGATATAGAAACAGCTCTCCATGGCCTCGATATTGAACAGATACCATTCGATGAACTGAATGGTAATATGTAGTGCGGAAGGAGAGTCATGAAAGGGCTGATTGTTGTGGGGATATTGTGCTGGCATATCACTCATGTCGTTGGTATAGTGGTATGCATGAAACGCAATACATTTGTTACGCTCAGTACGTTAACCGCATTACTTGGTTCTATTGTTTTAGGCATCTCCTTTGGCATTAACCCCGGACCCGATTCCCATGCAACCAGTGAACAACTTGCCGTCTTCGCCCACCAGCATTTTTCCGCTGTCGTGTGGGGGGGATGGTTGCAACTCATGGGATCATTACTGCTCGTGATCTTCGCCTTCGCCATTGTCCAATTGGCAGGAGCAACACCCAAACTCTCAGGGATTTTGACGATCCTCGGAGGGACCCTCCTTATGGTAGTAAATGCTTCGGAAGTCACATTTTATATGTCAGCCCTCTTTAGCAGGCCCGATACGGCAGGCTTACTGAGCCTCGACTTCATTCATGCCGTCCAGCATTTATATTTCGTCCTAGCTGCTCCGCTTCTATTTGCACCACTTGGCATTGTCGTGCTTACCTCACGCGTGCTTCCCCGCATTTTAGGCTATATGGCGCTCTGCTTCGCTGCCGCATTTGCCCTCGTTGGAGCATTTTCATTTCCCTCGCTTGAGTTGTCGGCACCCATCCAAATCTTTGGGAGTATCCAAATTATTTGGTGGATAAGTGCAGCAGTTGTTCTGCTTGTATGGGGCAGGAAAGAATCAGGGAACCTTTCTTACTAGTTGGGGTGAAGAGCAGCATTTCATTCTTCCTTTTCCCTAGCTAACAAATTAATGCGCCTGCCGTACTGAGCCAAGAAGGCAATACTATGACGGCAGTTATTACCGATGAATAAATGCGCGAAAGGCTCGCTTGAACAAAAACATACGCAGTTCTTATTTTGAGAAAGACGGAAAAGCACCAAAATATGTGGCTAATGAAACAATTCCACATACTTGAAAGTATTCGGCTAACAAAAACTCTTCCAATGTATCCGTTACCAGTGTTTCACTCAAGCCTGAAGTACTGGCGCTTGCTGGACATATATATTCAGTTATGGTCTCAGGTGTCCACAGTGCCAAATAGGTTTTGACTGTGAGATACCGGCTCAGGTATCGGTGGTGCAAACGCTGTCCGCAGGCAGTACCGACCAACTCTCCGCCGGGGATCCTTGCTGTACAACATGAAGCTTTCGCCTCAGTAGTTGTCCATTCATGACGAGAAGCGTTTGTTTGGTGTTACGTAGTCTCATCAGGTTCATACTTTCCCCCTTACTAATCCAGATACCACTATACACGCATGTCAGTCTATTTCATGTAAAGCCATATCAGGAATGAGATGCACTTGGCGGGACTACAAGACCTTCCCGTAGTAATCGAGAAATTTCCAACGCTAAGGCTCCCTGAGCGGACGTAACCCCTTGCGGGTTAATTCCTGCCGCACATTGAAGGTATACTGCCCATATGGGTTAATGTGCTCGAACCGAGCTGGCCCCAGATGCCTCAAGCCACTGTCGTTAATCTGGTGGCCTTCTGTCCGCAATTGCTCAATGATCGCCTGCATATACACCGTATTCCACAGGACAATGGCATTGGTGACGAGATTGAGGCAACTCGCTTCATTGATCTGCTCCTCCTCGAGGTGGGTACGTACCTTGCCTTCGTTGGCGAAATGCAAAAACTGCCGCAGGTCATGCAGTTGCTCGCCTTTATTAAGCTGTAAGTTTATCTCGCGGCGAAATGCCGGATCTTGGATATAACGGAGAATGAAGATCGTCTTCTCCAGCTTGCCATATTCTTGGAGTACCCTGGTCAGTATGTTCTGCTGTGGCCGCGCCTGGAGCTTGGATATAAATAAGGAAGCGGTTACGAAGCCGATCTGCATCGAACCGGCTACTCGTAAAATCTCATCGTAATTATCTAAAATCAGGCGCTCGTTGATGGTTGCTTTCAACAACGGCTCGACATGGGGGTATGCACCCGCTTTGTCCAGCCGGTACAACTGCTGGTCGCCGATATCCCGCAGCCTGGGCCAGTAGCCTCGCCCCAACAGGCTGAAGAGAGCGAAGTCCACTTCGGTAAAGCCTGCGGTATCGGTGGTATGGTTGACGAGCGGCAGCTCGCTTTCGTTGCCGAGGATCTCGTCGAGCACATAAGTCGCATCGCGGGCGGTGGTGCGCGTCGGCTTGGTGCCGAACTGCGAGTACTGGTTCGAGGTCCAGGTATAGAAGGTGATGCCTCGGTTGTAGCCGAAGTAGCGCGGCAGTGCCGTCGCCAGGCGGTTTTTACCAACGGTCACAAACCGTTGCCCGTCAGATGAAGAAAAACTGCCATCGCCCCAATACTGGCTCAGCCACTGGTGGCACTGCTCGTTGACGATAGCCGTAAACGCCTGCTTCAAGGTTTCCTCTCGGATATACCATTTCGTATACCAAGCGAGCTTATCATAAGAGAGGTTAGCGACGTGCGCCATCTGGTGCAGCCCGAAATTGCAGGCTTGGGCCAACACCGAGGCGTGCAGATAGACCAACCGCTCTGAGGTTCTCGGTTGGCTGCCACCCGCGTGTTCGAAATGCTCAGGGAAATTCGTCCAACTGCCGACTTCGAGCAGCAGATCGGTGAGCTCGACTCGCGGCAGCCTCGCAGTGACCAGTGCCTGGAGCTGCTTGACGCTCTCTGGCAATTCTTCCTCTTTGAGTCGGGGCATTACTAGCTTGCCCTGTTCGATCCGTACTTCCCCCTGGCCGCTGGCCGCCAGAAAGGCGTCGGCACTCTGGAGGAGCGCGGCTAGCTCACGCCGCTGCTCGTGCAGCCTGGCTGAGCCATTTTCTTGTACATGCATCTGGCTGCATACCTCCGAGCGCAACTCGTTCCATTGCGCTTTCGGAATAAGGTAGGTTTCGGGATTGGCATAGCGGCGGCTGTGTACCACCCAGATATTACCAGCACGCAAATTACTGCGCAGTTCCCAGAGAACGCTCAGTTCATAATAGCGGCGACTGATAGTGCCGTCGGCCTTCATGACGTACCGCAGCCAATCGTCGGTCAGAAAGTCGAGCGGGACATACTCAGGCAGCTTGCGCAGGTTGGCGGCGTTGAGCTGGCGGAGGACATCGAGCGCTTCGAGCAGCGGATCATCCTTAATATTGGATTGAACCCATTGCATATCTCCAATCAGGTTGAGCCAATCTGTTGAGGTGAGATACCCTTTTGTTGTCTAAACGGAGGGTATCTCAATGCAGCATGCTACGTACTTTTTGAACCAAGCGCAATACAACTTTCTGGCTTCTCAGTTGCCGGAGCCGAGTGCTAGAACAAAGCCCGTCATCCCAAACAGTGGACTACTGAACGGCATTGTGTATGTCCTGCGCACTGGTTGCCGCTGGCAGGATATTCCCGCTTCCTGGTGCGCACACGACTACACAACTTGCTGGCGGCGGTTCAAGTTCTGGCGCAAGCGGGGTGCGCTCAAGTTGGTCTGGCAACACATCCTCGTACTCCTCGACCATGAAGGTCAGATAGATCTTTCGCTTGGCAACCTGGATGGCTCACTCGTCCAATCCCCGCAGTATGCCGGCGTCGGCTACGACAAGCAGCATAAACGCTACGGCACGAACATCTCGCTGCTGACGGAGAAGAACGGACTGCCACTCACGAGTATGACGTTCAAAGGCAACCGCAACGACATCACGGCCGCCGAACCCACCATACATAAGCTGCGCATTGGTGCGAAGCGAAGAGTCAAAGCGCTGAACGCCGACAAAGGCTATGATTCAATGGCATTCCGCAGGCATATGCGTAAGCACGGCACCAAGACAAACATCCCGGAGCGGAAGGCTAAACACCGCCGGAAGCGAGGGCGGAAGCCATACTACGACAAGGTACAAGCCAAGCTTCGGGCGTTCGTCGAGCGAACCAATGCATGGTTGAAAGCCTTCAGGAAATTACGCTACCGCTATGAACGAAAACGCGGGATGTTTCAGGCCGTTGTGGACCTGGCGTGCTTACTTATCTGTCTGCGACGGGTGGGAGATATGCAATGAGTTCATTGGAACTCGAAACTGCTAAGGAACTTCGGCACGAACTGCCGCAGGTACGAGTAACGGCTGGCGAGGAAGTCGAAATACTTGTCGTTGGCCGGGCGAATGATCTTCGCGCACTCGTCGACCACGAGTTGTAACCGCTCTTGCGGCAGGTAGGCAAAGATAGACCGACGCAGCTCCTGATCGTGAATAGCTGGGTCGAGCACCAACCGCCCGACTTCCTTGAGCACGGAGACTTTCTCGTTAGCTGACTTGAACACCTCTTTCTTGAAGGTTTCCAGATCGTTTTTGGCACCGTTATAGCAGTCCCAGAGGCAACGGTCATAGATTTCGATGGTTTCGTCGGTGATGTCGATGAGGGACTGATGCAAAAAGGCCAGCAGAATGGGATAGCGCCGCTTCTCCGGCATGCGCAGCAACGCCTGATTCGTGGATCGCTTGGCGATCTGGGCCAGGAATTTCAGGCGGTTCGGGGTCAAGGCGGTTATATCCCAGGTATCCACCTGATACTTACAGAGAAACGTCAGTTTCTCCAGGCAGGCAAGGATCGCTGAAGCGGTGTTCGACGTCACGCCTTTACCGAGCCAGGTGAGTTGCGTGCGGTGCGTTGCCTGTTGGCTATCCAATAATCCATCGAGCAGTGTTTTGTTCGCTGGCGTGAGCAGCGGCGCTAACCGTTGATAGATCTCAGTTTGAGCTTTGGCCCTGGCGGTGGCAACCAGTTTCTCAAGGCGCGTAATGCCTGGACGAATAAGTTTATCCTTATAGAGCTTTTCACAGAGAAGTTGCAGCAACAATGAGGGTTTATCGTGCTCAAGTGCTCGGTCGAGCAGCCAACGAGCGAGGGTATGCAGCCCGGATTGGCTAGCGGTACGGAACCCCAGATAACGTTGGATTTCTTGTAAATGATCAGATTGAGTCTGCATTCTCTCGCCATATAGTTCGAGGCATTTGGGATCAAGGTCAAGCTGCTTACTGAGGTAGTCTACGGCTGCATCAGGGGCGGTGCGTATATCGTTCAAAGCAAGGCCCAAGTACCGAAGAGAGCATAATTGCAGACTAAAACCAAGACGGTTGTGTGCGCCGCGCTGCTTTCGCACCAATACCATATCCGTTGGCGAAAGCGTGAAGAAAGCGGTAAGATCGGCCTGGGGTATCTGCTCAGGAAAACCTTGCAGCTTTTGTCGTTCATTGTCGGTCAGATATAGCATAGCTAGTTGCTATTGTATACCCCTAAACGAACGATATGTATCTGCTGCTTTGTATGGCACTTCTATAGTCTAACGCATTATCGACCTGTATACTGGTTCTGGAGAATAACGTATTAACACGATACAGAGCAAAAGATGGGCAAAATCATCGCTTACATCCGCACATCGACCGACAAACAAGACCTCAACAACCAGAAGCTGGAGATTTTGGAGTATGCCCGCAAGAAGGAACTCAAAGTTGACGAGTTCGTCGAGATCACCATTTCCTCGCGGAAGACCACGAAGCAGCGGCGGATCGATGAGATGCTGGAGCGGCTGGGAGACTCGGACACTTTAATTGTGACAGAGCTCTCTCGATTAGGCAGAAGTACTGCCGAGGTGGTCGACCTCGTGAATGCCTTAATAGCCAGGAATACCAGGGTTATTGTCCTCAAACAGAACCTTGATATTGCCAAGCATGATATGAACTCCAAGATAGTCACTACTCTGTTCTCGCTGTTTGCCGAACTGGAGCGGGATCTGATCAGCCTGCGAACTAAAGAGGCGCTCAAAGCCAAGCAGCTACAAGGTATCACCCTCGGCAAGCCCAAAGGCACTATTCAGAAGAGCAAGTTTGGTGAGCATCGGGAACGGATACAAGAGTTGCTCGCGCTGGGGCTATCAGTCAGGAAGATTACTAATATTTTGGGGTACACAAACCATCTGGCGTTGAATACGTATGTGCGGAAGCGGGGTTTGCGGACAGTATGAATATACCCGGTAATGCCCCTAGTTCGCTAGAACACTGAAGTTGCCATCAATGAGCTCGTCTTCATCATCATAGAGAAATCTGCCAAACACCATACCGTGGCTCTCGTCGAGCATTGCATCAATAATATGGCGAACTGATGAGTAGAGGTTTGAGGCTTTGATTTGTTCCTTGGTTAACCAGAGAAGATCACCTTCCTCGGTGGGTTGCACTTCGCCGTCTTTGTAGTCGCCGATGAAGTAAAATATCTGCCAGTTTGGCGAGCTTTCTGGCTTGACTTCCGTCACGACTGCACGGAGTCGGATATTTTGAGCGACAAGACCGGCCTCTTCTCGGAGTTCTCTTTGTGCGGCATCGTAGGGGTCTTCGTTCGCATCAACCTTACCGCCTATGGTATGGACAATGTTTGGCGCTATGATCTTCTGTGGTGAACGCTTCATAATAAGGTACTTGTCACCGCGCTTCACGAGCATGTTCGCACAAATGACTATGGTATGGTGGTTGATTGTCGTATTGATAGGCATAGTATCAATTCTACACCATATAAGCTGTATTCAGTACACCGACGTATATTTCGATCATTGAGGGCTTCAGCCGCTTCGGGAGCCTTAGCGTTGGAAATTTCTCGATTACTACGGGAAGGTCTACAAGATTCTCTTGCTTTTGTATCGCATTGCGATACAATCAAGCTATGCTTGTTGTCCGTAAACTGGTCTGGGACGCTTGGAATATCGCACATATCGCGCGACATAATGTAGCACCTGAAGAAGTAGACGAAGCCTGTCACGGTAACTACAGCGTCAGAGAGACATACGACGGACGCCTTATGCTGATCAGTCCGACTCGAAGCGGCAAGCTGTTAGCGGTTGTTGTAGCGCCCAAAGGAGCGGCGGGTGTGTATTATCCAATAACAGCCTAGCCAGCGAGCGGCAAACTTCGCCGCATATATGAACAAGAACATAGAGAGGAGGAAGCAGCATGACAACGCGAAAGAGTACCATACCAACGTTTAAGAACCGTGAGGAGGAGGCGGCTTGGTTCGAGGCGCACCTGGCCGACGCTTGGGCTGAGGCAAAGCCAGTCAACGTTCGTTTTGCTAAAAACCTTTCAGCCGGGCTGAACATACGGCTTGACCCTCGTAGCCTGGAACACCTACGCACCGTAGCCCATGACAAAGGCGTCGGGCCAACAACCTTAGCACGCATATGGATCATGGAACGGCTGAAGACGGTCCACTGAATGCAGTAGCTCGAGGCGAAGTAGGCACACCCATAGGAAGAGCCGTAGGATGATGTATAGGACGAAGTATAAGATCTATTGTCCTACCCATCTTCCTACGCTTCATCCTATGAATAGAACCTGTTCCCACGACGTTATAGCGCCTCATAGAGGCGTATATCTGCCAACGAGTTCATGCCTGACTACTTTGTGATGGATACATCACACAGCAGCCCCCAATACACTTCTATCAGCCCAACAGGCATGGAGCACCTGTGCGGCGCTAGCCGCGCGGGAGCAGGCCGCGTTAGCGGAGCGATAGTGGTCTGCGACCCCACAGCGGACTACATACAGCAGATAGAACAAACGATGAGGAATGGCCGCAACCGCTAATACGTATATTCGCCAAGGCGAACACATCATCACGCAGAGCATCCCAGGCTTGCGCATTCATGACGAGAAGCGTTTGTTTGGTATTACGCAATCTCATCAGGTTCATACCTACTCCCTTCTTACTCATCAGATACCACTATACATGCATCTCAGTTATTTCATGTAAGGCAATATCTCTGGTACAGTGGTAGGATAATGCCAAAGGCTCAAAAGCTGTACTGCTACGTTGATGAGACTGGTCAAGATACGAAAGGCCATTTGTATATTGTGGTTGCTGTATTATAGCAAGAACCACGCGAGCAGTTGTACGAAGTGCTTATGCAGGCGGAGCACGACAGCGGGAAGGGTAAGCTCAAATGGCATAAAAATAGCACTCAGAAACGAGATGCCTACATTGCCAAGACGCTACAAGCTGGCATTCGCCTTCACTTGTACTATGAAGGGTTTGAAGGTGCTGAGTTGTCCTATGAGCTAACCACCGTATACGCGACAGCTAACGCTATCCACGCATTTATACGGCGCGAGCGGATTACCGATTATAAGGCCACGGTCATAATTGATGGGCTGCCTCGAAGTATGCAGGGACGTGTCGGTAAGCTACTCCGTAATGCTGGTATTAAAACCAAGAGTGTCCGCGGCGAACGGGATGAAGCGAACCCCGGCATCCGTTTGGCTGATGCCGTCCCCGGGCTGCTTCGTCAGGCATACCAGGGCGATCGTCACTTTCAGGCTCTAAAAGACGGCTTAGAAAGCTCTGGAGCCCTAGAACAGTTGCCGTAAAACTTCTCCAGAAAACCAACGTGCCACCTTTGCAGGTGGCAGCGGTTGGAACAGCCTATCTCCTGTTGGAGCACCCACCCATCCGGGCAGTTTTCGGACTGCATGTTTGTACTTTTATTATATCTAAACTCATCAGTATGTCAATATCATCTGCCGTAGGATACTTGCATTATATGTCAAAATCATGATATTATACTCCACTATTTATGGCACAAAAAGGCATGGCGTACTGTGGCGAGCAGATATTTATGATAAACGCGCCTTCTGAAGAGGAGTATCTACAAAAGTTGTGCGCACCTTTAATAGCAGACGACGTATGGTCGACGAGCACTGGAATTGGGCCGGGCGCTAGCAGAGATGTTGAGATCGGACGGGCCATATCTGGCTGTTCTGTTGTCGTATCGCTCGTATCCCCTGATTTTTTAGCGAGCGATAGGTTGACGCAACGGGCACTCACGGCTGCGAACCTAGGGAAAGCTGCGCTCGCCGTGTATGTGCGTGATGTGTGTACTGATGACCTTGAGCGGACTATCGGGGTACAGCCTGCCGACATGCTGCCAATGGGTGCAAAAAGATCACTGCAGAGCTTCGGGTCGGCGGCACGGGATAAGCAAATAGTAGATATCGTGCGAGCTATCAAAAAGGCAAGGGACGGAGCTGTCAACGAACAACAACTGCCCAAGCAACAGCAGGGAGAGACTACCAGAAAGATATGGACACCCGGAGGTTTCTTTGGCCAAACCAAGAACGCGAATACACTGCTGCACGACGGCATTGAACAGCCGCCGACACAGAGGGAGCAACAGTTGATCCATGACCGGGAACAACTTGCACGGGAAAGGCATACGTTCCAAGAGGAAGTTAAGCGCACAAGGCAAGAGTTGGCAGACCGTGAGCTGTGGATCGCCGAGAAAGAACAGCAGCTTGCCCGTCGCGAGCTAGAGCTTGATAGGGCAGAGTTACGACTCAGCATGGAACGGAAGGAATTTGCCGAGCATGTTGACCGACAGAACCGCGCCTTAGATGTCCGTACGGCAATGGTGGCAAGCCGCGAAGCCGCTTTGGAGAAAGGGAATGTACGGGAATCTCTATCCCACCAAGCGCCTGCTCCAGTGCAGCCACCAGAGAATACGCTCGCTCCTCATATTGCTACTCCCCAATTTGAACAGCAGAACCGGCATATTCTGGCTCCTACCCCCGAAGCTCAGAAACAGTGGCTTGAGGAGCACGGGTATAGCCCCAATAGAGTACAGGCGCACATCCTGCACGGCACAGATCAGTTAAATCTAGTTGATGATTTCTCGAAACAGATGGTCCTGATGATCAGACAAGGACTACTCGAAGTGACTGTTTCCAATGAGAGGGCCCTCTTGCGCGGAGGTATGCAGACTCATGAAATCAACCCAAAAACTGAATTAGCTAGGATTCAAAACTCCGATGTTATTCTCTGCCTGCTGGATGCAGATCTCCTCGCCAATGATCACGCCTACAGGATGCTTGAGGCGGCAATCGGTGTGCGTCGAATGTACAACAGTGATAGAGCCTACAATAACCTGCCTATGTACAGTATTATACCGATACGCCTCGGCTCGATAGATAAGATGTCTGGCGCACTAGCGGATTTCATGCCCTTACCGCGTAGTGGTAAGATTCTATCATCGCTGCCGATTGACACGAGAAGTGTGGAGCTTGCGGCGATTGCAACGGAGGTGCATGAAGTCACAGAGGACGTTCGCAATAAGAAACTTGCCCGCATACCCGGCAGACACGAACCCTCAACATCATAGCTGCTGCGGTAGTAAACCCGTACCGCTGTTTTAAGAGGTGACTACGTTCAGGCCATCTGGCGGCAAACAGCGCAAGCATGACAGCCATCCTATTGAAGTAGCCTAGAGGTGTAGCATCATTTGAGTTCTTCAATCTTCCCTTACCGTCGTCTCTGCTAGGGGGATATTTGCTCCGGGATGTAGGTGCGTTTTTTATGTGAATCCGGATACCCAGATGGCACTCGTTTTTCTGGGTCAGGATTATCTCAACGGCACAACAAAACTGGACTACGGCAGAGTGGGGAATACTCGGGGATGTAGCTTTGAAGGGCACCGGAGTCTTGACTGTATTACATCCGACAGGCTTCGTGCATGGCTATGGTAAGTTCCTCGCAGCTATTCATGCTGGCATGGAAGCAGCCCGAATGCACTAAGTCAGCTACAGAATAATACTGCATAAATTTCCTCATTAGGGGAAGTCTCAGGTGAGTAGACCAAGCTCTGAAGCGGTAGGGATAGTATGGCCCAGCGAATGAGATGTAATAGTGTTGCCATAGGTTTTTAGAATGTGTGCTGTTCCCGGTGTCAACTGATCATCTGACCAATCAACCACAGCGTCAAGGGGCCAAAACCGAGCATCCATACCTTCTCCTGTTCCTGCAGCGGAAAGGTCACTGTGTTGAAAGAGCGCTGCTTCCTCGTACTCGACCGCTGCCCAGTATGTCGCTTTGGCTTTTGAACCTTTCTGCTTTAAAAGTCCCAGGAAGATAGGACTCTCTGGCGCATGGGAAACTTCTTCAATCAGCTCTCTCTTTATTGCTTCATCTATGGACTCATTTCCTTCGAGCCTTCCTGCTGGAAGTTGCCAGCGTCCGGGCCATCTAGGAGCATCCATGCTTCTCTGAAATAACAATACTGAAACAGCCCCATCCTCAATTGTCGTTATGATTATTCCGGCACTCTCAATAGACAGACTCTGTTCAGCTATTTCTTCTTTGGCATGTCCTAGTGAGAAATATATTGATTCACGTATAGACTATTTACTATAGGGGATTGTCTATAGACGTCAAGGCCAGGGCAAAAAATACACCAGGGAAGGGGACAGCGTATTAGAGCACACTCTTTAGCCACTCTGCAGCTACAGCTTTGAGCCGCTTATCTTTCCAGTGATACCAGTCTCTCAGCCATTGCTCATCAATGTGACGCAGGGTATCCTTAAAACGCCGGAATGCCCCTTTGCCATCGAGCGCGATAGATAATTTCTCGGCAGCATCTTTGTCTATTGGAGCAACGCGTTCCCTCACAAAATCGACCATCCATTGGTAGGTCTCGTGAGAGGAGTTGCGCTCAACTTCAACATAGCCATTGCTCTGGTTGATTTCTTCCAACCGATGTTCATTCGTACCGGATGAGCCAAGGTAGCCAGAAAAGAAGATCACTTCACCAGTGACCAGGTTCAAAAAGTATCTATTTGCTGGGTCTGCATCTTCCATCGCGGTTTCGAGCATGTCTAAATCGATAGGTTTTCCATTAGGCAATGTAATCGTCTGGTATCTCGAATTCATAAACTAGCACTTCCTTGCTCAACATTCATTGCTCTGTTCCAAAATAGCCCCTGCATGCTTATGGGAATGCATATACATAGATATACCAAGGGGCTAGATTTTGTGGCCGCTTCTTTTGTATGGAGCGGGCAGCCAGCGTAGAGAGGGAGCTAAAGTGGACTTTGGTTGTTGCTTGCATTGTTATCATTATACGGCAACAATCCCTATAAAATCACTCCCCAGAAATATCGTGAGTCCCTTTGCGTCAAAAACAATCACTTCTTGAGGAAGCAGTTTCTCCGTATATGCACTTTTTAAATAAATTTGACACATACTTCTTTATATTTATACTTTTACTAGTAACCTAGTATACTAGATTACTATGATTATTATCCGTCTCAATACCCACTCTGGAGTTCCACCGTACCTTCAGATCGTACAGCAAGTTAAGCATGCTATCCGCGTAGGTTTTCTTAAAGAGGGCGACAAGCTTCCAACGGTTAAAGAAGTGGTTACCATGACTGCCATCAATCCCAATACGGTCTTCAAAGCCTATCGTGAGCTGGAGAGGAGAGGATTCGTTCAGGGACGTGCTGGTATCGGTACCTTTGTGTTGCGACAGCCACCTGGACCAAGACCGAGCACCCAGATTGCACTCGCAAAAAGTTTGGCTCTTTGGATAAGAGAAGCGGGAGAAAAAGGGTTAGATCAGGAGTCAATTGAGGCACTATTTCATGCAACATTACATAATATTCGAAAGGAGCAACATGAAACAAACAGCTGTACGGACAGATGGCCTCGGTAAACGGTACGGGTCATTTTGGGCACTCAAAGACTGTAGTATTACCGTCCCGCAAGGCAGCGTTTCGGCCTTGGTCGGCCCGAACGGCGCTGGCAAAACAACCTTAATGAAATTACTGCTTGGGCTGAGCAGACCAAGCGCTGGAGAAATTGCCGTGCTTGATACTACCCCCCAACAACATACAACATATCTGGCAGACATCGGATACCTTGCTCAGGATATTCCCTTGTACAATCAATTCAACGCGGAGAAACATATCACCTTAGGAGCCCACCTTAATCCCCGATGGGATAGTGAACTTGCTATACACCGCTTACGTGAACTTCGAATTCCGCTTGATCGACCGGTGGGCAAGTTATCTGGTGGGCAACGTGCGCAAGTCGGAATGGCATTAGCGCTTGCGAAAAAGCCAAAGCTACTCCTACTCGATGAACCAGTTGCTGCGTTAGATCCGCTGGCCCGCGTAGATTTCCTCACGTCACTTGCTCAAGCAGTCACTGACGCCAATGGCAACTTAACAGTCGTGATGTCCTCACACCTGCTTTCCGACCTAGAACGGGTCTGCGACCACCTCGTTATTCTCGCTTCAGGCGAGACGCAACTCTGTGACAACATTGAGCATGTCGTCAAAACCCATAAGCTGCTTGTTGGCCCCCCTATTGAAGCCATTTCCCATCCAGCATACACAATCATACAGGAATCGCGCTCGCCGCGTGCAACAAATGTGCTTGTCCGTCTCAATGATGTCAACTTTTCCGACCCTCGCTGGCATGTTCATGATGTGGATATAGAGGAAGTTGTCTTAGCTTATATGGGACAAAGTAGACAAAAAGTTATATCGACCGCGGAAAAAGGAGGTAGGCGATGAATTGGGCCGTTTGGCAGCAACACCGTAAGCAATTTATGGCTCTCGGGATCTTGCTGGTACTCTTTACAGCATTTATGATACCGACCGGTTTGCATTTTTGGCGCATCTATCAACAAGCACTCACTGGGTGCCATATAGCAAACACTTGTAGCCAACTCAGCAATGAGCTGTTTACATGGCCGTTAGATAGCGACCTTTTCCACTTTGTGCAGCTCAGTGTCCTGGCGGTACCATTCTTACTGGGGCTATTCTGTGGCGTACCCCTGGTTGCCAAAGAATATGCAGACGGCACGAATAGGTTTGTTTGGACACAGAGCGTGTCGCGGCGCAAGTGGCTAAGCATCAAGTTGGTCTGGACGATCATTGCTGCAGCCGTCTATGCAGGTATTTTCGCTGCCCTTGCTACCTGGTGGTTCAGGGCAAGCAATGCGTTGTACCATAATCGCTTTTCTTATCTGGCATTTGACAGCCAGGGAATTGCCCCAATAGCCTATGCAGTGTTCGCTGTGGCCGTTGGTATAGCTGTCGGTACATGGCGTAAGCGGATATTGTCGGCTTTCGCGATTACCTTAGGCATATTGCTTGCCGTGCAAATCTCTGTATCATTGTTCGTGCGTCCGCACTATGCGACCCCGCGCATCTCTACCGCTCCTATAGTTGATGCTGGCCCACCACCGAGCCCAGCAACTGGCGTCTGGATAAGCGATAGTGAACAGACCAACAACAAAGGACAATCACTTGATTGGGCAAATCCGCCTAAGCAGTGTCTCGTTGCAGATCCTAATGCGCCGAGCTCTAAGAACCTCCATAGCGGTTCAGTAAATGGTGGTCCTGCTACCGATTTCGACTGCCTGACGTCACTTGGCTATCACTGGATAGTCAGATATCAACCATCTTACCGCTATTGGGACTTCCAACGGATAGAAACGGGGCTATACCTTGGCTTGACAGTCATACCCATAGCCGCTACCTATTGGCTCGTTTTAAGGCGTGATGCATAACATCTAGTTGAGGAAGGGCTGAATCTTCGAACGTCCTTCAATACTTTCCTTAGATATTAGGAATACTTGTGAAGGCCTGAAACACCTTCGCTTTTATTCGAAAGCAGCAGGTGAGGAGTTTTCGTAAGGTGAAGCGGATACATCTTTGATTTTTGCCTAACACCGTACTATTGAAAAGCCTTAGGGTGTTTGCACAGCAAACTGGCTGAGCATATGCCGAAATCAGAGTTCCGCTCAGCACATGGGCGCAGGATCGAGTACCAGATGAAAGTACTCATCGTCGACACTACTGTCAACCGGCGACTCTGTTAAGGCAGTAGAAGTTAAACTTGTCATTCCAAAGACCCAACTAAGGGGCATCTAGGTAAAAAAGGGTCTGGTATCCATTGGGGCTTTCTTTATCTATAAACAGCTAACTTGATGACCTCTGCATCGCAAATGTGGAACACCTTATGGCCAAGTATGACTCAACTCAATGATCGCATTGTAGGATCGGGTATTGAGGAATAAAAACTTAGGATAATTCCAGCAGCTTCTGAAGTGATTTCCTAACCAACGCCGCATCTCTCTCGGTGAGCTGACCGAGCTCGGCCAGTAAGTCTGACTGCAACATACTTGTAAGCCGATGCACTCTTGCAACAGATGGCTTCATTAGACCCTCATCCTGCCAATAACCCAACTTGACGTCTATTGCTTCAAGCCCTGATTTTGATGAAATAGGTACGATGACAACTATATTGTGCTCGCTATGCGGCGCACTTATGACAATTACTGGCCTAATTTTCTCTCCTCGAATCTCAAGAAAGGGGAAACGGGCAGTATATATACCATAACGTTTCGGACCCGTCATGCAAAATGGACCTTCTTGCCAATGGTCGATCCATAGATATCTTCGTCCTGGTCCACTAAATACTCACGCCCTACTGCATTCGCAGCAGATAGCCGCACATTGTCACGCTCTTGTTCATAGATAGTATCTTCTGTAATGATCTTAGAGAGTCCAAGCTTTAGAATTTCGGGATCTGAAAGTGTTGGGTAACGCCTTTTAGCAATAGCTAATGCTCGACGAACTTCATGTGTCATCGTTAATCTAATTGCAGTTGGTGCATTATTGATACTCATACTGTAATAATAAAGCATTGATTGTTCATATGCAAAACAAAATGTCTCTAGATCTCCAGAGTCGAATAGCTCGAATATATTCAGTGAAAGTAGATTAATAGAAGTTACAATGCGTCTAAACTTCTCTTAGGTCAGTGATGTATGGGAGTGGCACAGTGTCCATCATAGAGCAAAACAGCTCTTCGAGCGGCATGAATACGATTAATGTATCTGGCAACGTCGTGAAGAGTAACGTTTCGGGATGCTCCATAACCCAAATGGCGGCGGCTCCGGCCCCTCCTACAACCTCACCCAATTCTACGTAGGCAGCAATGGCTGGGCTGCGGCGAACATCGGCGCAACTGGCGTAACGATTGTCAATAATCCAGCGTCAGGCACAGGTGAGGAGTTTGCAGAGGCGAAGTAAGGCACCCACCGCAGACCATCGAGTAAAGCACCGGACACCATAGTCAGTGCTTTATCATATGCCGACAGGATGCCAGACCGCGACCATTACACTTAGGCTCTTATAGTGTTACATAGTTCCCTACTTTTCTTTTGGCTCAAAATGAAAAAATGCACTTGCTCCATCAGCTACAATTTTATTGTTTTAACAATATAGTTGACAAAATATCTTATATAGTTTATTATCTGAAAATATGGAAACACAGCATAAGGGTGGATATATAGAACAAGAGCTTTCGGCTTATACAATAATTCCGCCAGAGACCGGTACTATTGCTACGATTAACTTTGATACCCGCGTAGTCGGTACGACAGGCGAATTTATTCGTGGGCAAGAGGTTCATACGCGAACCGAACATGAGCGAACCGTAATGCCACGGCCCGAGTCGGTACATATTGAGGCTGAGGCGCGTCCATTAGCGCCTCTTCAACAGCCCACTACCGAGGAGAGAGTACGGGCCGAGCGAAGAGAGCGTGTGCGCCAAAGACGAGAGCAAAAGCGGCGTGATCGCGAAGGTGTATTGAAGACTAATCCGACAACCAACGACGACCAAACATGTAGGCTCGTACCTGTAAGCGAACAAGAATTGGAAGATGTACGCACAAGAGGAGGGCTAGCTGCACTGCCAGCGAATCGTATTAAGCTTGAAGCTCCTTTGCCTCGCAAAGGTGAGCATTATATTGCTAAAGTAGTTAGAAGTAACAGGACTGAATGGGTACCTGATGACGAGCACCCCAATACAGTGAAGCCTGTTTTAATCCGTGCGGGCAGTATTGAAGTTATTCATAAGGGTAAGATCCGTCACGAAGAGCCAATTGGCCAAGGGAAAATAAAGGTAACTATCGAAAAGATCGACGAGAAAGGAACGTTTCCGCCGGAAATGGTAAAAGAACTGCTGGGGGAAACGCACCCAACAGCAAGAGACAACGCTGCACTTGCAATGCGCGAGAATGCTGGAAGACGCATTTGGAAGGGTTGCCTAACAAAAGCTTTGCCGCTAGTTGTTGCCGTTGGCGCTCTACTTGCCACGGTGAGAGGCTGCCTGCCGACGACACACCCGATAATGCCGCAGGGTCAGATACGTCCCATGCCGACTCCTAATACCCAGCCACAACATCCTTTTAGTGATAGCGAGCAGATGTCGGGGTCAAGGTTTGCAATTACGGAAACGCACGCAGTGCGTAATGAGGAAGAACTATGGGATGATGTCGCTGCACAGCTTAACCGGATAAATCCGAACTTTGCCCGTATGGAACAAGACGATCCGCAGGCATTCAATGACATAGTTAAGGCGTGGGTACTTGCAGATGAACAGTTGAACGCACAAAATGTCTCTAACTACCGCGACTTGCAGCCGACGGCTGATCATTTGACTGAATATACAGATGCGGCTATGCGTGCGTTCTACCAGTATATGAATACTGTTCCCTCGGCCTTCTCCTCACCGCAGCAAATACAGCAGTGGTGGGATGCCCGCAACGCGTTAAGTACACTTACTAAAGTAAGTGTGACAGGCAATCAGATTGACGACAATGAGGCAATTCATCAGTCAGCCGTCAGCCAAGCGGTTGCTGTCATTAACGGTACTATGAAGCGGCTCGCCAGTCCGCAAGCCAGCCGCCAGGTCGGGCATGTATTGTGAACACTTCCCCCGCAATTACCAATTGTGTTGAGCACATTACGCAATCTCTACTCACTGAAGGATTTTCAGACCAAGAGGTAACCTTGTTGCTGATGGACCTAGATGAAACGATTCACGACGAAATCGTTGATGAAGCCCTAGACAAGATGAACGAAGAGGAACGCGCGATGCTCGATGAGATAGATGATGGAACGTTCATGGCAGTAACGGGCATGAACCGTCAAGCGGTCGAAGAATTGTATTTGGAAAAACTGGAAGAGTACCTCGCCGCCATACCTGATTCAGTCGACGAGATCACAGATACCCTTATGATGTTATAGAGTATCCTCGTCGACCAAGCGTCGATAGCCGTTCGTGGTACTGGTCATACCTGATACTCCTATAGGCAGTTGATAGGCTTTTCTCGCACAAGAGCCTGCATTGCCACCTCACTTTTACGTTAAGCGGTACATACCAATGCCGCATGTATCCTCAGCCATTATTAGCCTGAATATGATTGCGTTCATCCTACATAATGTCACACTGTACCTATCCCCAAATGACGGTTCAGTAGTACAACCTGATGCAAGGCACCATAGCGTTACCCCTATTATTCTGGCTCTGTATGCTCTACGCACTATCGATGAAGTAACAGTTTTCCAGACTCGCTGATCAGCCGACCATAGGAACCAGCAACTGCCGTCGCTTTTGGAGAGTCCACCGCTCCACCTGAGCGTTTCATCCATGGCTTCATGGAACACTTCTGTTTGGCTCCCACTCACATTTTTGACATAATGGTGCCGTATACTACTACCAACCACACAAGGAACCCCCATGCCCCTCATCACCACCATCTTCGAGTCCGCCTTCTCCCAAAGCGTGCTGCATGACGTCCTCATCTCCACGGTGTCCGGCTTGCTCGTGTACCTGGCCACCGCACTGCTGCACCTGCGTCTGCCTGAC
>Ga0070741_10007653_pt1 | contig 22200 bp, 21 predicted proteins | sample Coa_R1_4_FD_66440 | JGI IMG/M metagenome (GOLD analysis project Ga0070741, IMG submission 66440) | Surface soil microbial communities from Centralia Pennsylvania, which are recovering from an underground coalmine fire - Coalmine... | ecosystem: Environmental > Terrestrial > Soil > Unclassified ... | reverse complement strand
AGCGTTGACGGAATTTCGCGCTGTCTCTATCGCTCGTTGTCCGTTGGACCGGTTGGGGTTGGGGACGGTATGAGCGACCAAGTGCGGCCTCAAGGCGCGCCGCAAGCCAGAGGCAAAGGGGCCACGCGCCTGACGGCCGCGGCGGCTGCGATCGCCGCGCCGGGGGCCGGCAAGGTGCCGGCGCCGGCGCCCGCCGTTACTCAAGTGCCGCTGCCACGCGGGAAGACGACGGCCCAAGTTGCGCCGGCTCAAGTTGCACCAGCCCAGATGACGGTCCGCGGCACGCGGCCGAGCGACCTGATCGAGCCGGTACGGGCAAAGGCGCCGGCGGGCGGCAGTTGGACCGAATACCTGGTGCTGTTTCTGCGGGTCATGGCTGCCGTGTCCCTGGTCAAGGGACTCTATCACTGGTCGCAGATCTGCAGCATCGGTGCAGCTCCCGATCAGGTTTTTGAGATGCAGTCGACGGCGTGGCGTTCGGTGACGGTGTTCTTCGCCGTCATCGATCTCGTCGCCGCCGTCGGATTATGGCTCGCCGCGCCCTGGGGCGCGGTGGTGTGGCTGACCTCGACCGTCTCCATGGCGATGGTCGAGTTGTTCTTCCCAGGCGTCTACGGCGGCAGCGCCTTCGTGGTGCTGACCGAGATCGGTTTGCTCGGCGTCTATCTGTGGCTCGCCATCATCGCCGCGCGCGAGCGGCCGGCGTGAGGTTGGTACGCAGCGCGGCGCGGATGCGTTGCGGCGTCGCCGGCACTTCATCGATCGATACGCCGAACGGCACGAGCGCATCGTTGACGGCGTTGAGCACGGCGGCGGGGGCGCCGATGGCGCCGCCTTCGCCGAGCCCTTTGGCGCCGGTGATAGAGGCGTCGGTCGGCGTTTCGATGTGGTGCAGTTCGAGCGGCGGAATTTCGCGCGCGGTCGGCGGCATGTAGTCGGCAAGCGTGGCGGTCTGGATGTTGCCGTCGCGGCCGTAGATGATTTCCTCAAAGAGCGCGTTGCCGATGCCTTGCGCGACGCCGCCGTGCACTTGGCCGTCGGCAATCATCGGATTGATGATGCGGCCGGCGTCTTCGGCCACGACGTATTGTTTCAGCGCGACGCCGCCGGTCTCGATATCGATTTCGACCACAGCGACGTGGCAGGCGTTGGAAAACGTGCCGGCCGGATCGTAGTCGGCGGCGGCGCGCAGTCCCGGATCGCTGTCCTTGAAGCGATACGACTGGTGATAGGCGGCGCGCGCCAAGGTGGCGATCGGCACGATGCGATCGGTGCCGGAGACTTTCGCCGCGCCGGCTTCCAGCACGATGTCGTCGGGCGCGGCCTCCAGCGCTTCGCCGGCGATGCGCAACAGCTTGTCGCGGATTTTCTGCGACGCCAACAAACAGGCGCCGCCGGCGATGACCAGCGAGCGGCTGGCGAAAGTGCCCCAGCCATAGGGCGTGCGGTCGGTGTCGCCGTGCAACACGCGGATATCGCGCGGCGCGATGCCGAGTTGGTCGGCGATGATCTGGGCGAGCGTGGTGCGCAGGCCCTGGCCGTGCGGGCTGGCACCGATGCGCGCCTCGACGCCGCCCGAAGGATCCATCACCAGCTCCACGCTTTCCCAGCCCGGCGTGATCTCCATGCCGCGCGCCGCAAAGGTCGGGCTGCCGTAGCCGGTGCGTTCGGAAAACGCCGAGAAGCCGATGCCGAGATAGACGCCGCGCTGCCGTGCCTCCTTTTGGCCCGCGCGAAACGCTGCAACATCGATGCACGCCGCGGCCTTTTCGAGCGTTTCGCGGTAGCTGCCTTCATCGAATGTGAGTCCGGTCGCGGAGGTGTACGGGAAACGCGCGATCAAGTTGCGCCGCCGAATCTCCACCGGGCTCAGGCTGAACGCCGCCGCTGCCTTGTCCATCAGCCGCTCGATGGCAAGCGTGATCACTGGGCGCGCCACGCCGCGATACGGCGCCATGGGGCAGGTGTGGGTGGCGACGCCGCGCGCGGTGCAGGAATAGGCGCGCACGTCGTACGGGCCGGGCATTTCCGCCGCCGCCATCAGCGGCTCGACCCCGCACGTCGTCGGAAAACACGAATAGGCGCCGATGTTGGCGACGATATCGGTCGACAGCGCAACGAGCTTGCCGTCGGCATCGAACGCACCTTCGAGGCTGACGTGCTGATCGCGGCTGTGAAAGCCCGCGATCAAGTTCTCGCGGCGATCTTCGCTCCACGCCACCGTGCTGCGCAGCCGCCGCGCCAGCCACACCACGACGACATATTCGGGCGGCAGCGACATTTTCTGGCCGAACCCGCCGCCGACGTCCGGCGCCACCACGCGCAGATCGGATTCGGCAAAGCCCAAAATGTCGGCGATGGCGGTGCGGTGCAGGTGCGGCATCTGGGTCGCGCAGGTGAGCGTGACGCGACCCGATGCCGGATCGTAGGCGGCATGGGCGCCGCGCGGTTCGAGCGGCGTGGCGTTCTGGCGGCGCGAACGCAGCGTGACGGAGACGGTGCGATGCGCCCGCGCTTTGCTGGCGGCAAAATCCGGCGTTTCGATCTTGGCTTCGACGATGACGTTGCTGGTGCAATCGCCATGAACGCGCGGTGCATCGGGCGCCAGCGCCTCGCGCGCGTCCACCACGGCCGGTGTTTCGGCAATGTCGACCTGCACGCGGTCGGCGAGATCCTCGGCTTCGGCCGCGGAGGGCGCGACCAATGCGGCGATCGGTTCGCCGACAAAGCGCACCACGTCGTCTGCGAGCAGCGGCTGCGCGATCGGCCGATAATTGAATTTGTGCAGCATCGGCCGGATCGATTTCGTGCCGGCAAGATCGGCCGCGCGGATGACCAATGCGTCGGACGGCGCATCGATCGAAACGATGCGGCCGGCGGCGACCGGGCTGCGCACGAACCGCACCCAATGCGCCGCCGGCAGGTCGGCCGTGAAGCGGCCATGGCCGCGGACCAAGGCGGGATCTTCCAGCCGGCGAATGGCGCGGCCGACCCACGTCATTCCCGAACCTTTGGTGTGCGCGCCGTCCGCTGCCATCGTCTCAATCTGGCACAATGCGGAAGGTGCGCGGCACCGGGGCGAACCAGCCGTCGAAAATCCGAGCCGCCTCGCCGGAGGCTTCGAGATCGAGCAGCGCGCGGTCGACGAACGCGAGAAAGCGCGGCTCGTTCTTCTTCAGCGCAAAACCCGCGGTGCGGGGCAGCTGATAATCGGCGATCAGCGCAAAGTCGGCGGCGCGACCGCTCTTCTGCGCAAACCACAGCACCAGCATCTTGTCGGCCAAGAATGCATCGACGCGCCGCTCGGCGAGCGCGGTGAAGGCGCCGTTGTAATCGTCAAAGAAGACGATCTGCATGGTCGGCACCGCGGCCTTGAGCTCGGCGTCGACGCTCGCCGAGCGCACCAGCGCGAGCTTGCGGTCGGCAAGCTGCGTCACGTGCGCGATGCCGTTGTCCTTGCGCACCAAAATCATGTGTGGCGAATCGAGGTAGGCGTAGCTGAAATCGATGTCTTTGGCGCGGCCCTTCGAGCGCGTCATGCCAACGGCGACGAGATCGACGCGGTCCTGTTGCAGCGCCGGAATGCGCTCGGCATTGATGATCGGGATTTTGTCCGTCGCCACGCCGAGTTTTTCGGCGACGCGCTCGGCGAGATCGACGTCGTAGCCGACGATGCCCTTGCCGCCGTCGCGGTACGAAAACGGCGGCGAGCTTTCGGTGACGCCGACCAGGAGCTTGCCGCGCGCCTTGATGGCATCGAACTTGTCGGCGTGTGCGGCCATTGCGGTGAGCCAGGTCGCGACCGTGGCGACGAGAACGATGGCGGCCGCGCGGCGTGGCATCAAGTCCTCCCGTTGCGTGCGCCACGATAGTAACGGATGTTGCGGAACGCTGGGAAGCTTGCCGCGATTGCGGCGTGCAGGGCAGGGGAACGGCTTTGGCGGCAACAGGCGCGGCGCTGGTGACCGGAGCGTCCTATGGCGTGGGCGCGGCGACCGCGCTGGCGCTGGCGCGCGCCGGCTATGACGTCGCGATCACCGCGACCAGGATCGAGCACCTCGCCTCGACCGTGCCGGCGCTGCAGGCCTGCGGCGGGCGCGTGCTGCCGCTAGCACTCGATCTCCGCAGCGAATCGGGCATGGCGCGCGTGAGCCAAGAGGCGTTCGCCGCCTTGGGCGGCATCGACGTGCTGGTCAACAATGCCGGCGCCAATCTGCGCAAGCTCGCTGCCGAGGTGACGGCGGGCGAATGGGACGCGGTGATGAGCGTCAACATCCGCGGCACGTTTTTTCTCACTCAGGCGGTCCGCCGCGCGCTGATCGCGGCTCGCCGCGGCGGCGCCATCGTCAACATCGCCTCGACGCATGCGCTTGCCGGCGCGCCGGAGCGCTCGACCTACGGCATCTCCAAGGCGGCGCTCCTTGGCATGACGCGCATGCTTGCGGTCGAATGGGCCGAGCACGGCATCCGCGTCAACGCGGTCGCACCGGGCCGCCTCGCCACGCCATCGCCTTCGCGCGCCGAAAAGGGTGCCGACAAGGAGTACATGGACGCGATGCTCGAGCGCATTCCGCTGCGGCGGCTGGCGGCCGGGCTCGCGAGATACACCACGGCCGCTGCGACCTCATCCGGTCGCATCTCGGGTGGGGAGGAATGCCATGGGGATTTTCGCCAGCCGCTGGTGGATCGTGGCCGCATGCGCCTGCGGCCTGTTGGTCGGCGCCGGCTCGATCCTCATCTTCACGTTCGGCGTTTTCCTCAAACCGGTGACCGAAGATCTCGGCATCAGTCGCGGCGAACTGTCCGCCGGCTTGGGCGTCAGTGCGTGGTTCGTGGCGCTGTCGTGTCCGATCGTCGGCTGGCTGATCGATCGCTTCGGCACGCGCCGTGTCATGGTTCCGGGCGTGCTGCTGTTTGCGCTCGCGGTTGCCAGCTTCGGATTGATGCAGCCAAAACCGCTGGCTCTCATCTACGCGATCTTCTGCATCGCCGGCTTCATCAGCGGCGTGCAGACCCCGATCCCTTATGCGGCAGTGATCACCCATTGGTTCGACAACCATCGCGGCGTGGCGCTCGGCCTGGCGACCGCCGGCGTTGGCCTCGGCGTGGCGCTCATTCCACAGCTGGCGGCGTTCTTGATCGGCCATTTCGGCTGGCGCCATGCCTATTTCGGCTTAGGGCTAACGGTCGTGGTGCTGGCCTGGATTCCGGTCGTCATCTTCGTGCGCGATCCACCATGGCAATCGAGCGCGAGCCGCGCCGATGCGACCGCGCAGTTACCAGGGATAGACGCCGGCGCGGCGCTCAGAAGCCGGAATTTCTGGCTGCTCTCGATTGCGTTTTTCCTCGGCGTGCTGGCGATCAACGGCACCATCGTCCACATCGTGGCGCTGCTCACCGATCGCGGCATCCCGCTGCAGGTCGCGACCGGCGCGCTGTCCGTGGCTGGGCTCGCCATCATCGTCGGACGCATCATCTGCGGCTGGTGCCTCGATCGGTTCTGGGGACCCTATGTGGCGGTTTGCTTTTTCGTGCTGCCGATCCTCGGCATCGCGCTCTTGCTCAGCAGGTTGCCGATGCCGGTGCCGCTGATCGGCGCGGCGCTGTGCGGCGCCGGCATCGGCGCGGAGATCGACCTGATGGCCTTTTTCATCAGCCGCTATTTCGGGCTGAAAGCCTACGGCAAGATCTACGGGCTGATGTTCATGATCTTCAACATCGGCACCGGCCTTGGGCCGGCGCTGAGCGGCCGTGCGTTCGACCGCTTCCATTCGTACTCTCAGGTTCTCATCGTCTACGAAATCGCCCTGACGCTGACCTGCGTGCTGCTGCTCGGTCTTGGAAAGTATGCGTATCCGCCTGCGCAGAATGCGGCGCAGCCGGCAGCACATTGAACGCAGATTTGGTCGCGGCGTAAGGAAACATCATGACAAGCGCGCAAGCCTATAAGCCGATGAAGCCGCCGGTCCTCTCGCTTGCCGAACGCGATCGGCGCTGGGCGCGGGTCCGCGACTTGATGAGCCAGCGCGGCTTGGAGGGCCTGCTCGTCGCCGGCTTCCGCGCCCGCGAGATGTACGAAACCTACATCAGCGACGACTACAATGAAGGCTGCGTGATCTTCCCCTACGAGGGCGATCCGGTCGTCATCACCTGGGCCTATCTGCGGGTGATGCGGGCGCGCTGGTCGCAGGAGCGTGGCGCCAAACTGTGGGTCGACGATTATCGCGTCGCCACGAGCGGCGGCGGCGTTGCCGATGTGATCAAGGAAAAGCGCCTTGCCGAGGCGAGCCTCGGCGTCGTCGGCCTCTCCTCGCAGGCGCCGACCGAAATCTACGGCGCCATCCCGGCCAACTTTTGGAATGAGCTGACCGCGGCGTTGCCCAAGGCGCGCTGGACCGACATCTCCGAAGAATTCAGCCACCTGATGCTGGTCAAGAGCGACGAAGAGCTGGCGCAGGTGCGCTACGCGGCGTCGGCCGCCGAGGCGGCGTGCCGCGCTATCGTCGAGGTGACTGCGCCGGGTGTCGGCGAGGAAGTGGTGTTCGCCGAAGCGATCGGTGAGATGCTGCGCCACGGCATCGGCATCCGCTATCCGTTGATCGTCATGAATTCCGGGCCGCACACCTTGTCGTGGGGACCGCCGCGCTGGACCACGACCGGCGAGGCGCCGCGCATTCTGCAGCGCGGCGATCTGATGCAAGCCGAACTGATGCCGCTGTGCGGCAACCAGGAAGTCCAGGTGCAGATGACGGTGGCGCTCGATCCGCTCGACGAGACCAGCAAAAAATGCGAGCGCGTGGCGCGGGCCTCGTATGAGGCCGGCATCAAGGCGCTCAAGCCGGGCATGACGTTCGCCGATCTCTTGGCCGTCATGGAAGAGCCGCTGAAGACGGCGGGATGCTGGGGCTATACGCCGCTCGTGCATTCGCTCGGTCCGCACTTTCTGGCCGGCCGCACCATGGTCAATCGCGAGCAGCTCGATCTGAACGTGCGCTACGCCGGAGAGAACGCCGCGCGAGCGCGTAAAGCCGTGCTGCAGCCGGGCATGGTGTTTGCCTTCGAGCCCAATGCCTGCATCGGCAACCACCGCGTCAATATCGGCGGCACGGTCGTGGTCACCGCGACCGGGTGCGAGGAGCTCAATCAGATCCCGACCGAGGTCACGCACAAGCAGTGAAGCCGCATTCCCGCGGCGTCTCACCAGCCGCGCGGCTCTTCGGCGAGCGCCGGCAACGCCCCGAGCTGCACCGCAAGCTGTTTTTCCGCCGCGCCATCGAGCGCCAACAGCGGCGCCCGCGGCGTGCCGCAGTCGCGGCCCATGATGCGGGCCGCGGCTTTGAGCGAGGCGACGCCGCCGGGTTTGAGGATCTGGCGCAGCGCCCCGGCGTCTTCCTGCAGCGTGCGGGCCTCGAACAGCTTTTGCGCGCGGCACAGATCGAACAGCCGCCGCACCAGCTTTGGCGCGATCACGGCGAGGGCGGAAAACAAACCGCCGGCGCCGATCGCGGCGGCGGAGACCAGAAGCTCGCTGCCGGCGAGCAGCGTGAAATCGGGGCGTACGGGCGCCACGTCGGTCAACAGCTCGATCATGAACTGCCAGTCGAGACTGTCGTCGACCAGACCGGCGAAGTTGGGCAGGCGCTCGACGAGCTTGAGCGCCCCGGCGGCATTGATCTTGCTGCCGGCCATTTCGCCCGGCGCGTTGAACACGAACAGCGGAATCGTCACGGCCGCGCCGATCTGGGCAAAATGCTCGACGGCCATGGCGGGTGGCGGCGTCCAGTAATACGGCGTGGTGGTCACGATCGCCGCAGCGCCGGCCTCCTGCGCGAAACGCGCCAGCGCCGCGGCAATGCCGGTGCCGGCGTCGCTGACATGGGCGATGACCGGGGCGCGCGAGCCTGCGCGCGCGACGACAAAGCGGATCAGCGCACGCTTTTCCTCGTCGGGCAGGCTCACCGATTCGCCGGCATGCATCGGCACGGCCAACGCATCGGCGCCGTTACGCAGATGAAAATCGAGCAGCGTGCCGTAGCGCTCGAAATCGATGCGGCCGTCGGCGGCGAACGGCGTCAGCGGTGTATGCACCAGCCCGGGTTCAAAGGACATTTTTTTGCGCGTTCTTTCGAGACGTTGCGGCCCGCCGCTCACCAGCCGTGTGGCTCGGTGTCGAGAATGCCGAGATCCTCGAGCTGGGCGCGGATATAGGCTTGACGCTCCGGCGTCGCGGTCGGCAATGGCGCGCGGGTCGGGCCGACCGGGCGGCCCATGATCACCATGCCGCCCTTGAGCGAGGAGGGGTACTGATCCTTGAACAGGTGCCACAGCCGCGTCATCTTGAATTGCAGTTCGCGGGCCCGGGTCCATTCGCCGGCGACGCAACTGTCGAACAGGCCGTTGCACAAATTCGGGCAGATCGAGCCGGCCGCCGAATACGAGCCGATGCCGCCGAGTGGCACCGACGGCAGCAGAAACTCGACCCCGGTCAGCATGGAAAAATTCGGCCGCAGCTTTAGCGCGGCGCGGGAAATTTCCAGAAACTTTTCGCTGTTGAAGCTCGCTTCCTTGACGCCGACGAAATTCGGCAGTTTCTCGATGAGCCGCGCCATCAAGTCGCCGGTGATTTCCACGCCGGCGAGATAGCTCGGCGAATTGTAGGACAGCACCGGCAGATCGATCGACGTGCACAGTCGCACGAAGTAAGCCTCAATCTCTTCAAGCGACGGATTCCAGAAATACGGCGTGATCGCCAAGATGCCGTCGGCGCCGATCTGCTGGGCATGACGGGCGAGCGCCATGGTGTCTTCGACGGCGAGCGCGCTGGCGTGGATCGTGACCGGGACGCGGCCGGCGACGACCTTGACGGCGGCCTCGGCGAACAGCTTGCGCTCGGCGATGGTGAGATTGACTCGCCCTTGTGATGCGGCCACGAGATGGCCGGCGCACCGGAGCGCACGTGAAAATCGAGCACGCGCTCGAAAGTCGACAGATCGAGGCTGAAGTCGTCCTTGAGCGGCGTCACCGGGCTCTGCATCACGCCGCGAAATTTGTTCTGCATCGCGCCGTCCTCGCGGCCTTAAGGGAATCAAGAGAGCGAGCATCACCAAGGCCGCTCAAACCGCAGCTTTGCGCGGCACGGTCCCGCCGGTCAACACCTGACGCACGGTCTTCTGTTCGGTTGCGAGAAAATTGAGAAAGGCGCGGACCCGACGGACGCGCTGCATGTCGCGATGCATCACCAGGTAAAACGGAAATGTCAGCTCGGGCCGCGATTGAATCACCATGACCAGATCGGATTCGCGGGCGGCAAAAGGGGCGGGCAACGGCGCCAGGCCGATGCCGGATTTCACCGCCATCATGATTTCGGACACGCTTTCGCCGCGGGCCGCGACAGCGGCGCCGGGCGCCACCGACCGTAGCCACTGCGCGGCGGCATGGCTTTTCATCGGACCGTCGAATTCGATGACGGCGTGATCCACAATGTCCTCGGGCGTTTGCGCACCGCCGTGCTGCGCGACGTAGGTGCGACTGGCAAAGACCGCCCAGGGCACGTCCGCGATCCGGCGCGCGACCAGCGTTCGGTCTTGCGGCTGGCCTTGCCAGATCGCGAGCTCAACCTCGCCTTGGGCCAGATCGAAAAACTCCTCCGTCATCACGAACTCGGCACGCAGGCCCGGATGCCCGGCATGAAATTTATCAAGCAAACCTGCAGCCATCAGACGGTGCGCCGCCGAGGCCGGGCATGACACGCGTATTCTGCCGCTGCGGTTCGGATCGCCGGCGACGAAATGGCGTTCGAAGGCGGTTATCGATGTTTCGACGTTCTCGGCAAACGGCAGCATCTGTGCGCCGAGTTTGGTCAGCGAGTAACCGGTTGCTCGGCGTTTGACGAGGCGGCGCCCCAAGCTTTCCTCGAGAGCCGCTACACGGCGATGGACGGTCGATTGGCTCAAGCCGAGCGCCCTTGCGGCCGCCAGTGTGCTGCCGTTGCGGGCGACGGCGAGGAAGTAGCGCAGGTCGTTCCAATCGAACATCGGCCGGTTATGCACTTTTGGGTAGCCATAGCGCAATCTTGCGGCTCCCGCATGTCGCCGATTCGGTGTGATTTACGGCTCTGACATGCGGACACGCCGAAGCGATCAGGCGCAGGTGTGGCCGGCCATTTCGCCAACCGAGGCAACCGAGGCCCGTCATGGATATCGGAGCGGCGAACGATCTCGTGCACGAGGACAATGCCGTAATGCTCGGCGGCGCGACCATCGCTGTCCCGGCACGAATGTCTCGGCATTCGCTGGCTCGCCCAAAGCGACGGCTCATGCCCTTTCTGACGCTGGTCGCGTTGGCGGTGTCGCTGCCAGCATTCGAGGCGGCGGCGCAGGCGCAACCGACGTTCGACGACGGACGGCGGGCGTATGATTTTGGCGACTACACGACCGCGGAGAAGATTTGGAGTGTGCTTGCCCAGTCGGGCGACGCCCGATCGCAGTCTTCGCTAGGCTATCTCTATCGCGAAGGTCGGGCCGTGCGGCAAAACGTACCGCTTGCCGCCGCCTGGTACTACCGAGCGGCCGTGCAAGGCGAGCCCACCGCCCAGTCCGCCCTTTGCGGCATGCTTTTCAAGGGCGATGGAGTGCGGCGCGACCTGAAAGCAGCTTTGTTCTGGTGCGAACTGTCGATCGAAGGCGGCGAGCGGGGTGGGACTGCGCTGCGCGAGCGGGTACTGAACCGGATGTCGGTCAAGGAGCGCGACGAAGCATGGCAAATGATTGCGCAATGGCACGCCGTGCAGGAGCACGGCACGTGTTGCGCCCCCGCCGCGGAGCCGGCGGCGGCCGACACCACCCGTTCTGAACGCTCGTTGTCTTCGCTGCAGAAGTAATTCTTCAGGTCGCCGCCGCTTCAAAAGCTCGGCGGCGCGCCATGATAGGCTTGGCGGATGACTTCGGCGAGATCGGCCTTCGACACCGGTCGCGGATGCTCGATTTTGACCGCGCTCACCACCTCAACAGCCTTGTCGATATCGGCCTCGCGCATGCCCAGGCCTTTCAGCCCGGTCGGCAAGCCGAGCCGGACATTGAGATCGTAGAGGCCACGGGCGGCGTCGGGCACGCCGAGCGCGCGCTTGATGCGCGTCATCGCCTCGGGCGCCGCGTTGGCGTTGAAGCCGGCCGCGTAGGGCGTCGAGACCGCGTGGGCATGGGCGTGGTCGAGACCGAACCATTGCCGCACGCGTTGCGCAACGGCGTGTTCGAGGCCGACTTCGGCGCGGAAATTGGCGGCGAGCCAGGCGCCGTACATGAGGTCGCTGCGCGCCTCGAGATCTCGCGGATTATCCAGCACGCGCGGCAGGCTTTGGCCGAGCCGGCGCACCGCCTCCTCGGCCATGGTCTGCACTACCGGATTGGTGTCGGTGCCGTAAAGGCTTTCGACCGCGTGCGCCATGGCGTTCATGCCGCTGGCCGCCGAGGTGCGGGGCGGCAGGTCGAGCGTCAGCTCCGGATCGTAGATCGCGGTCGCCGGCAGGCAGGCGACGTCGTTGCCGCTGACCCGCTTGTCGGCGACGCCGACATACCAGCGCGCCGCCATTTCGGAGCCCGAGTACGTGGTGACGACGGCGATGTACGGCAGCTTGGTCGCCGCCGCGGCGGCCTTGGCGAGGCCGATCGGCGAGCCGCCGCCGACCACGACGAAGCCGTCGGCATCGATGCGCTTGAGCTCGGCAAGGATGCGGTCGAACGCATCGCGCGGCATGTTGGGCGCCGACGCGTTGCAGATGTCGACGACGCGATCGCCGAGCGATGCGGTGACGCGCCGCGCGTAATCGGCGCGGCTTTGCGAGCACAGCACCAATATCCGCGACATCCTGTGAAAGTCGGCCTCGGCGGCGAGCGCCTTGAGTGCGCCGGCGCCGAACACGATGCGGACCGGATCGGAGCTGTAGGTGAAAGGGGTCATCACTGCGCCTTCATGCCCGCTTTTTGCACCACCGGGCCCCATTTGGCGATCTCGGCGGCGATGAATGAGGCGAATTCGGCCGAGCTCATGTGCACCGGCGCCGCGCCCTCGTTGTCGAGGTATTTTTTGGTGGTCGGCGAATCGAGAAGCCCGGCGACGGCGTCGTGCAACTTGGCGACGATCGGCGCCGGCGTGCCGGCCGGCGCGACGATGCCCCACCAATTGGTCGCCACGTAGCCCGGTACGCCGCCCTCGGCGATGGTCGGGAGCTCGGGCAGGATCGGGCTGCGCTGTTCGCCGCCGGTCGCCAGCGCCCGCAGCGAGCCGGACTGGATGCTCGGCACCGTCTGCACGATCGAGGAGAACATGACCTCGTCCTCGCCGGCGATCACCGCCAGCATGGCCGGGCCGCCGCCTTTGTACGGCACGTGCTGGATATCGACGCCGGCGGTGAGCTTGAACAGTTCGCCGCTCAGATGCTGGAAGCTGCCGATGCCGGCGGAGGCGTAGTTGAGCACGCCGGGCTTGGCCTTGGCGTAATCGACCAGCTCCTTGACAGAATGCACCGGCAGTTTCGGATTGACGGTCAGCACGTTGGTGCCGGTGGCGATGATGCTGACCGGCACAAAATCTTTCACCGGATCGAACGGCTCCTTGTAGATCCACGGATCGACCGCGTGCGCGATCGACACGATCAGCAGCGTATAGCCGTCCGGCGCCGCCTTGGCGGCGAGATCGGTTCCGACCACGCCGCCGGCGCCGCCGCGATTGTCGACGAACACCTGCTTGCCGAGCTTTTCGCCGAGCTGGTTGGCGATGATGCGGCCGACCACGTCGTTGCTGCCGCCCGGTGGGAACGGGATGATCAGCCGGATGGCGCGGGTCGGATAATCCTGCGCGGCGGCATGGCCGGCCACTGCCATTAATGCCGTTGCCAGCGCCAGCCCGCCGATCATCGACGCGTGCACTTTGTTCATAAGTCGCCTCACATCGCTCCGGTCAAAGAGTCTCTCAATTGAATACAGTCACGCGCCTCATTGGCGCGCCGGAGTCCCGCAGCCGTCCGGTTTGAAGACGCGCCGGGTCGACGGTGGATTTTTGATGAGCTTGGCCGCGGGCCGGATCGGACGCGGCGCGAAATTGCCGCCGCAATTCGGGCAGACGCCATTGAGCTTCTTCTCGACGCAGTCGCGGCAGAACGTGCACTCGAAGGTGCAGATCATCGCGTCGGGCGCCGAGGGCGGCAAGTCCTTGTCGCAGCATTCGCAGCTTGGGCGCAGTTCAAGCATTTTATGGCTCCCGATGTCGTGGCAACTGCATCACTTGAGCGCCATGGCATGCACTTCCTTGGCCTTGGCCGTGCAGGCTGCCAGCAAAAAGCCGAGATCGGTGCCGGTCGAGACGTAACGGGCGCCCATGCGCACGTATTCGGCGGCGAGGTCCGGCCGCGAGGCGAAGCCGCCGACCGCGGCGTGCTTGCCGTGGCGGCGGCAGGCCGCGATGGTTTTGGTGTAGGCCTCACACACTTTCGGATGATCGTATTGGCCCGGAAGTCCCCAATCGGCCAACAAATCGTTGGTGCCGATCAGCACCATGTCGACGCCGTCGACCGCGACGATGGCGTCGGCATTGTCGATTGCTGCGGCGCTTTCGAACTGCACGATCACCATGGTGGCGGCGTCGATCGCCGTATAGGCCTCGGCGGCAGGCAGCGAGCGATACTGCAGATGGGGCAGGGGACCGGCGTTGGAACGGTCGCCGCGCGGCGGATATTTGGCGGCCCGCACATAGGCCTCCGCCTCGGCGGCGGACTGAACGTGCGGCGCGATGATGCCGAGCGCGCCGGCGTCGAGAATGCGCTGCACGTCGGCCACGCCCGGCACGCGCACGAACGGCGTGACGCCGGCCTCGAGCGCTGCCATGCAGATCTGGCTCGTCGTCTCCAGCGAGAAGCTGGAATGCTCCAGATCGACGTAAAGGCTGTCGAAACCGGCGGTCTTGGCGACGCGGGCGATTTCGATGCCGCGGACGAGCCGCACCGTCATCGAGGCGACGACTTCGCCGCGCGCCAGCTTTTCCTTGACGTGGTTGCGCAGCACGCCGGCGCCGGCGGTTTGATCTGTGCTTCGATTCGGCATGGTGGCTGACATGATCCGTCCGGCGCGATAAGGTCAACGTGATGGGAGGCGCTGCGGTGAATTATTCGACCGATTTTCCCTGCATCCGCGACGAGGTGTCGGCGCAGGAATGGCAGGCCCGGCTGGACCTCGCCGCCTGCTACCGGCTGGTCGATCAGTATGGCATGACCGACCTGATCTACAACCACATCACGGCGCGTATTCCCGGCACCGAGCATCTTTTGATCAATCTGTACGGCCTCCTTTACAAGGAGATCACCGCCTCGAGCCTGGTCAAGATCGACGTCGAGGGCGGCATCGTCTGGAAGCCAAACACCGATTACAACATCAACGTGTCCGGCTACGTGATCCACGGCGCCATCCACAAGGCGCGGCCCGACGTCGCCTGCGTGCTGCATACCCATACCCGCGCCGGCATGGCGGTCTCGGCCATGGCGTGCGGGCTGCTGCCGCTGTCGCAGACCTCGATCCGCTTCGTCGGCCATATCGGCTATCACGACTACGAAGGGCCGGCGATCGATCTGGAGGAGCGCGAACGCTTGGTGCGCGATCTCGGCCCGCACGACGCCATGGTCATGCGCAATCACGGTCTGCTCACCTGCGGCGCCACCGTCCAACAGGCCTTCAACACCATGTATCAGCTCGAACTGTCATGCCGCTCGCAGGTCGACGCCATGGCGGCGCGCACCGAGCTGACCATGCCGGGCGAAAACGTGCTGGCGCACACCGCACATCTCTATCAGCCCGGCGCGCGGCGTCCGTACGGCGTGCTGGAATGGCCGGCGATGCTGCGCCTGCTCGAAGCCGAGCAGCGTAATTCAGGCTATCCGCCGTACTGGCAGTGAGCGGCGGCGTTTTATTGAAACGGGGGAAAATATGCGAGCTTTGTTCGTTGCGGCGGCGCTGCTGTGGAGCGTGGCCACCGCTTTCGCCGCCGATCCGGTCGGCAGCTATGACGTCCATGGCAACAATCCGGACGGCTCCAAATACAAGGGCACCGTTACGGTGACGCAAACCGGACAGACCTTTCGGGTCGTCTGGAAGATCGGCAGCACGCGTTACACCGGCACCGCAATCGGCGATAAGAACTTTTTGGCGGTCAGCTATCAGTCCGGCAACGAAAGCGGTCTGGCGCTTTATGGCGCCGACGGCGATAACTGGAAGGGTATCTGGACCTACTCGGGCGGCACCTCGATGGGCGCGGAGTTCTGGGACCGGGACTAGCGGGTCAAGCGGATTACGCGCGCCGCGCCTGCGCTCCCGCTGCAATCTTCCCATCGCCTTTCTGCTTGAGCATCGCCTCCATCAGGTCGATGACGGCGCTTGCGGCGACGTCGTGCATGCAGGCGTGACCGTGCGGGCAGCGGCTGAGCTGGCGCAGGTAGCACGGCACGCACGGCAGCTTGGCCTGCAGCACCGCGGCGTCGCGGCGGTAGGGGCCGATCCATAGCGGATCGGTCGGCCCGAATATGCTGACGACCGGGCGGCCGAGCGCCACGGCAAGATGCATGGGCCCGGAATCATTCGTGACGCAGATCGTGGCGCGGCGGATCAGTGCGGCAAGCTCGCTCAGCGTGGTTTCGCCGGCGAGATTGACAACGCCCGGCGCCAGCGCCGCGACCTCGTTGCAGACCGCGCGTTCGCGTTCCGAGCCGATCAGGGTGACGGCAAAGCCTGTTTGCAAAAAATGCCGCCCTACCTCCGCGAATGCCTCGCGGCGCCATTGCTTGGTTTCCCAGATCGTGCCGGGCGCCATGACCACGATCTTGGCTTTGGCGATCTCGTAGTAATCGAGCAGCGCTTCGATGCGCCCGTTTGCCTCTTGCGGGATCGGGAATGAAAAGTCGGCCGGCCGGTCGTCGAGGCCGAGCAGCGGTCCGACGTTGAGATAGCGGTCGACGGCGTGCATCTCGAGCGTCGGCACCGGGATCGTGTGGGTATAGGCGAGCCAGCTGCCCTCGCGCGCGCCTTGCCAGGCGTGCTTGCGGGTCTGCTCGGGAAATGAGCGTTCCGACGCCTGCCAGACTTCGGCGCGCGGCCGGTCGAAACCGACGCGCGCCGGCGCGCCGGTTGCCAGCGCCAGCAGCGCGGTGCGGAGCTGGCCGTGCATGTCGACCACGAGATCGTAGCGGGCGGCGCGAAGTTTTGTCGCCAGCCGCGCGTAGTCGGCAAGGGCGACGAGGCCGCTCACGCCGAACGGCGCGGCACCCACCTTTCGGGTGAACGGAATGACGCTGCTGATGGCCGGATGATGCTGCAGGAGCTCGGCGATGCCCGGCGTGACCAGCCAATCGAGCTGCGCGTTCGGATAACGCCGCCGCAGCTTGTTGAGCACTGGGATGGTGTGCACGACATCACCGACGGCTGACAATTTGATCAGCAGAATCTTGGAAAAATCGCGGCTGCGCAGCTCGTCCGCAGACAGGGTCAAGAGGTCGCTCCTGCGATCGCGGTGTTGCCGACCCCGCCCGAACCTAAGCGCGGACCGGCAGGATCATCTGCAGCACGCGCTTGAACGACGCCGAGGTGTGGTGGCGCAGCATGGCGATCTGGCGGTTGCCGGCCGAGGTGAGCCAGTTGAACTGAATGACGCGGCGCTCGCCGGAGAACGGCTCGTGGCCATGCCAGGAATTATTGCTGCGTTTGAATGCCAGCAGCGTCCCGGCGACCGGCGGCACTTCGACGATGATGTCGTTGAGGTCGCGCGCCGAGCGCAACAGCCGCAGCCGCCCGCCGGAATTTTCCCAGCTCGGGTTCATATAGATCAGGACGGTGATGATTTTTGTCTTGGAATCGGTGTGGATCTTGCCGTCGCCCGGATCGCAGCGACCGCGCACCGTGGTGATCGTCGGCCGGCCGGCGAGGTCGACGGCGAACTTTTCCTCGAAGGTCTCGCGGAAGCGGTCGCCCTCCAATTCGTCGAGCAGCGTCTGGAACGCCGGCCCGAACGTGAGCTGGTCGGTCGGAAAGCTGCCGGGCGCGGAAATCTTCGGGTAATCGGCATTGATCGCCGCCAGGCCGGCGTCGCCGACAAAGCCGGGCACGACCAGATGCTCGAACGGCTCGCGCACCAAGGGTGTCGCCCGCAAGGCCTCAAGCCTCAGATAATCCGCCATGGTTCCCCGTGGGGCTCTTGTGCGGTGCACTTTAGCACCGCGCCTCCAGGGCGTAAATCAACGCGCTTTTCGGCGCTGCTTTCATTTGCGAGATTGCGTGCCGCGCGCCGCGCGAATCGCTTGCCACACGCGCTGCGGCGTGGCCGGCATCTCGATGTGGCGCACGCCGAATTCGGCGAGCGCATCGACGATGGCGTTGATGACGACGGCGAGCGCCGGCACGGTGCCGCCTTCGCCGGCCGGGCGGATGCCGAGCGGATGGGTGGTCGACGGTATTTCGGACAGTTCGGTGACATAGGACGGCAAGTCGCTGGCACGCGGCATGGCGTAATCCATGAACGAGCCCGCCAGCATCTGTCCGGATTGCGGATCGTAGTGCGCGTGCTCCATCAGCGCCTGGCCGGCGCCTTGCGCGATGCCGCCGTGCACCTGGCCATGGATGATGAGCGGATTGACCGCGCGGCCGACGTCGTCGACCGCCGCATAGTGAACGAGCTTGACGGCGCCGGTGTCGGGATCGACTTCGACTTCGCAGACCTGACAGCCGTAGGGAAAGCTCGCCTCGGCAATGGTCTGGTCGCTTTCCGCCGCCAGCGGCCCGCGCAGCTCGGCCGGCAAATCGTCGCGCTCGACCGCCGCGCGTGCCACCTCGAACAGCCCGACTGAATGGTTGGTGCCCTTCACGGTGAAACGGCCGGCGTTGAATTCGATATCGGCGGTGCTCGCTTCCAGCAAAAACTCGGCGATCCGCGTGGCCTTCTCGACGATGTCGTCGGAGGACTTTTTGATGACCAGCGAGCCGAGCCGCATGCCGCGGCCGGAATGGGCGCCGCCGCCGACGGTGACACGATCGGTGTCGCCGGCGATCACATGCACGCAGTCGAGCGGCACGCCGAGCCATTCGGTCACGAGCTGGGCGAAGCTCGTTTCGTGGCCCTGGCCCTGCGAGGTCACGCCGATCACCAGCTCGACGACGCCTTCCGGCTTGACCATAATCTCGGCCTTTTCGCGCGGCACGCCGGTCGAGATATCGACGTAATTGGCGACCCCGATGCCGCGGCATTTTCCGCGCTTTTTCGCCTCGCGGCGACGGCGCGGAAAGCCGGCCCAATCGCCGAGCTTGAGCGCCGCGTCCATCGCGGCGATGTAATCGCCGCTGTCGTATTGCATGCCGAACGGATTTTTGTACGGCAGCTCTCTTTGTTTGACGAGGTTGCGCCGGCGCAGCGCAACGCGATCGAAGCCATGCTCGCGCGCGGCGAGATCGATCAGCCGTTCGACGACGAAGATCACTTCCGGCCGGCCGGCGCTGCGATAGGGCCTCGTCGGCGCGGTGTTGGACAAGGTGGCGCGGGCGCGAAAATGCGCCGCCGGCATGCGATAGATGCTCGACATCATCTGCACGCCCTTTTGCACCATGGAAAAATTCGTGGTGTGGCCGCCGAGATTGCCGAGATTGGCGCCGCGCATGGCGAGGAAATTGCCCTTGTCGTCGAGCGCCAGCTCGGCCTCGACCGCAAGGTCGCGCGCCTGATAGTCGGCGAGGAACGATTCGTGGCGGTCGATCACCCATTTGACGGGGCGGCCGAGCTTCTTGGCCGCCCAGGCGACCAATCCGAATTCGGCATAGATCATGCCGCGGGTGCCGAAATTACCGCCGACGTCGTTCATCAGCACGTGCACCTTGTCGGACGGCACGCCGAGAATAGTGGCGAGATCGTCTTTCAGCCGGACCGCGCCGCCGTTGCCGGCATACAGCGTGTAGCGGCCGGTTGCGGCGTCGTAGGCGGCGAGCGCGGCGCGCGGCTCCATCGGCACGCCGGTGACGCGCTGCACCCAGGTTTCGAAGCGCGTCACGTGCGCGGCGCGCTTGAACGCCGCCACGGTCGCTTCAGCATCGCCGAGTTGCCCGTCGAAGCAGACATTCGAGCGCGCTTGATCGTGCACGCGCGGGGCGTCCTGGCGCGCCGCCGCAACGGTTTCGGCAACCGCTGGCAGGATTTCGTAGTCGATCTCGACGTGCTCGGCGCCGTCCTTGGCGGCGTGCACGGTTTCGCCGACGACCATCGCTAAAGCCTCACCGACGAAACGCGCCTTGTCGGCTGGCAGCGGATAATGCGGCGCCGTGAACGACTCACCACCGTCGCTAATGTGGAGTTTGACTTCCGCCGGATGCGCCGACCATGGCTTGTGCGGGATCGGCTTGAGCCCGTCGGCCAACAGATCGGCGCCGGTCAGCACCGCCAGCACGCCCGGCACCGCCAGCGCCTTGTCTTTGCCGATGCCGCGAATGCGCGCGTGCGCGTGCGGCGAGCGCAGCATCACCGCATAAACCTGACCCGGCAGGTTCTCATCTGCGGTATAGCGACCGGCGCCGCGGATGAGCCTTAAATCCTCGCGCCGCCGCACCGGCGCGCCGATGCCTGAGTGTGTTGCGGGTCCTGTCATCTTTTCCTTACACCTGACCTCGATTTTTGCGGGCTACTGTAGCAATGATGGGTCGGGATAGGGAGACGCAGGAGCAGCCAATGCCGGCGAAAGCGCAACGCAGCAAAAGCGGATCGAAGGCCGCCGACGACAAGAAGCCGCCGAGCCGCCGCGATGAGGACTGGGACGAGCGGCTTCGCCTCGTCGGCGATGCGCGATTTGTCGACGTGGAATGGAGCGGGCGGGATCATCCGTGCTGGCCGTTGCCAAAACGGCAAGCGGACTGAAGGCGAACGGGATTGCGGTCATGCTGTGTCTGGTCATCTCGACGCCGCGGCTGGAGCGGCCGTCCGAACTGACAAAAGCGCGCCAATCGTTCTGGCCGTGGATCGGCGCCTACCAGGCGCGCGGCATCTGCCGGCACATTTATGCGCGCGCGGGCCGCGGTGCGGTTGCGGTGCTCGACGTCGAGGATAACGATGCGCTGCATCGCATTCTCAATGAATGGGCCGACATCGTGCCTGCGCATTTCGATACCTATCCGCTGATCGATCCGCAGGCAGCGCAGCGAATGCTGTCGGCCCAAGGGGCGATGAAGAGCGAGTGAGCTGACAGAGTTCGTCCGGGCTGCAAGTGCGTTTCGCCGGTTGCCCGGCGCCGGATGCGCTACTCAATCGGTTTGATACCGGCCTGCTTGATCACCTTGCCCCACAGCGTGCGTTCGTCGGCAAAGAACTTGGCGGCCTGGGCGCGGCTACCCGGCGCCAGATCCATGCCGAGCGCCTTGGTCTTTTCGATGAACGCGGGGTCTTTCAGAGAAGCGACCACGTCGGCGTTGATCTTGTCGGCAAGCGCGTCGGGCATGCGTGGCGGCGCGACGATGCCGAAGAACGTCACCGCGCGATAGCCCGGCACGCCGGCTTCGGCGAGCGTCGGCACGTCGGGCAGGCTCGGCACCCGCGCTGTCGCACCGACCGCGACGATCTTCTCCTTGTCGGCGCGGTGCAGCGGCAACGAGGTCGCCAGCATGTCGAACATCACGTTGACGTTGCCGCCGAGCACGTCGGTCACCGCCGGGCTCAGACCCTTGTAGGGCACCTGCAAGAGCTTGATGCCGGCCAGCATCTCGAACTCGATGGTGGCGAACTGGCCGAGCGAGCCGATGCCGGGCGTGGCCGCGGTCAACCGGCCGGGCTTGACCCGCGCCTCGGCAATGACTTGCCGCAGCGTCGAGGCGTCGAAATGCGGGCTCACCACCAGGACGTAAGGCGAGGTCGCCACTACCGCGATCGGCACCCAGTTGGCCGGATCGTACGGCATGGTCTTGTACATGTAGGCGTTGGTGGCGATCGGGCCGGGCGAGGCGAACAGCAAGGTGTAGCCGTCGGGCGCGGCGCGGGCGACTTGCTCGGCGCCGAGATTGCCGCCGGCGCCGCCGACATTTTCGACGATCACGGATTGGTGCCATTTTTGCCCAAGCTGCTGGGCGAGCGCGCGGGCCAACAGATCGGTGCCGCCGCCGGGCGGGTAGGGCACGATCATCTTCACCGGCCGCGTCGGGAACGCCGATTGCGCATGTCCGGCGGCGTTCGGGGCCGCAACGGCCAGCACCGCGGCGAGGGCGGTCATCGCTAACGCTCTGAAGCTCGGCATCGTTCGTCTACCTCTTGGCCACGACGCCGCCATGTTATGGGAGGCGCATCACCGGCGCCAGCGCAAGACCGCAGTCCCGCACGCATCATTCATTGGGTTGGCCGCATGCCTGCTCGGAGGGCCCGGATACGCGCGTCGTTTCCCCTGCGAGCTGGTAGTCGCCCCGATTGCCGCCCCCATCGCCGGCCCGCCGCAACACGCCGCCGAACAGAAGCGATTCGATGACGATCGCAAAGACGGCTGCTGTGACGAACCCGGTAAAAACGTGCGGCGAAATTCGCGGTTCATAAAAAGCAATGCGGCGGATGAGATTGAAGGCCGACTCGAACTTTCGCGCCCTCACCTTTGACAGGGGCACTCTGTGGACGACGTTGGCGGCCGCATCGGTGACGACGACCTGCCAATTAAATGCCGGTATCGGATGACGTAGAATATCGCGGGCCAAACTGATGGCTTCGCGCTGGGCCTCGTTCCAATTCATCAATGAACGACCCGCAGAATCTCGCACGAGATTTGCAGTTTCCAGATCGAGAAAATGAAAATAGTAATGAGGCATCGCTGGCTCGCCCCTGGGTAATCCCGCAGCCTGACGATTCGAGGCGCCGCACGATCTCTGCACGATCTCTTGGGGCGGAGTATAGCGTCGTTCGGTCCGATGTTTCGTTGGCAAATGCACGGCTAGTTAGCGGCTCGTTGGTACGGCTACGGCGGTAGCCAGGTGTCGGTACACGCTTCGGTAAGGCCTGTGAAAAGTCCGAGCCGCTGTTGTGGACTGTTAGCCACGACACAGTCATCCTCCGTAGTCCCCGCAGGGCCGGCAGTCCTGCCCTTTTGCGCGGCTTGCCGCCGCGCCCGTGCTGACAAGGCGCGGTGACCGTGACTGCATCGAACAGCTCCGCCAAGCGCTCCAG
>Ga0070741_10007652_pt1 | contig 22210 bp, 28 predicted proteins | sample Coa_R1_4_FD_66440 | JGI IMG/M metagenome (GOLD analysis project Ga0070741, IMG submission 66440) | Surface soil microbial communities from Centralia Pennsylvania, which are recovering from an underground coalmine fire - Coalmine... | ecosystem: Environmental > Terrestrial > Soil > Unclassified ... | reverse complement strand
GTGGCGATCGCGACGCCGGCGAACCCTGGACGCTTGATCAGAGAGCGAACCGCAAACCGGATGTCCATCCACAGCATGCGGCGTTAGACGGTCGCGGGTGGTGGAAGGATGTCAGCCAATGACATCGATCCGAGGGCGGTCATACCCGGCACTATCGCCGGGCGCGAGCTGATGCATTCGAGCGATGACTGTCGTCGTGCGCAACGGCCACGGTCAGACTTACACGGTGGATGGTCCGCGGCCGAACCGCGCGCGCCCGATCTGCTGGCGATTCGGATGTGAGCGCGGTGGCGCTGATCTCGCAGTCGCCTCGGCGCCAATGATCCATAGCCCAGTTCTTGATCGCGTCCTGGCGCACGCGCGGCCGTTTGCGCCGCACGAAGCCGTCGCCGTTGCTCAGCAGATCCTGTACAACCGTGTAGTGGCGGGGGAGCCGGTGTCGGTCGCAGACGCCGGCGACGTGCTCGATGCGCTGCTGGCGGACACGCGACAAGTACCCGCGGCGCTGCGATTTGCCGTCGCACGCGCGCGCGGCATCGTCGAAGCGGCGCCCTTCGAATCGGTGCAGGCGTTTGCGCTCGCGTTGAAACGCTTCGAGCAGGGCGATCGCGTGGCGGTCGTGCGTGCCGTGCTCGCGCGTGTCCCCACCGGCCCGCTGCGACGTGCTCGCGGCTTGACCGCCGCGACCGCGATCGCGGCGTCCGCGCTCATCGGCGCGGCGACCGGCCACTTCGTACAGAAGCCGCCGCCGAAACAGCCGTCCATCACCGCGTCCCCGCTCGGCGGCGCGCTGCCGGTGCCCCTGCACGAGCGCGATTCCGAAACAGGAACGAGCGGGACCGCTGCGCCTCGCCCGCACACCGCGTCGACACCACGAGTGGTTCGCGCGATCAAGGACGATCGCACGCCGGAATTCTCGCCATCGTTCGGCGACGATGGCCACGAACTGTTTTTTCACACCGGCCATAGCGCCGCCGAGCCGAGTGCGATCAAAGCCGCGCGCGCGATCGACGGCGACATGAGCCTGGTGACGATCGTGGACGATGGGGCGAGGAACTATCACGTGCAGCGGTCGCCGGACGGATCGCGGATCGCGTTCGACTCGGACCGTGACGGCGAGCGGTCCGTCTACATCGCGAACATCGACGGCACCGACGTCGAACGGCTCCTCGATGGATACGCGGCGGTGCCGACGTGGTCGCCCGACGGCCGCCAGATCGCGTTCGTCCGTGCTGAACCGGATCGGCCGCGCGTGTGGAACCTCTGGGTGATGGCGCTCGCGACGCGCGAGATGCGCCGTCTCACGCATTTTTCGTACGGCCAGACCTGGGGCGCCTCGTGGTTCCGCGACAGCACTCGCATCGCGTACTCACACGAATCGACGCTGACGATTCGCGACCTCGCGACCGGCGACGAGCGGCACTACGAATCGCCGGTGGGTGGCCGGCTGGTGCGCACGCCGGCTGTCTCTCCCGATGGGACACATGTGGTCTTCCAGGTGTCAGGCAGCGGCGCGTGGATGGTCGATCTGGCCGACGCGTCGATGCGGTGTGTGCTCGCGGATCCGACGGCCGAAGAGTTCGTGTGGTCACCCGACGGGCGTCGTGTCGCCTTCCACAGCCGGCGCGACGGACAGTGGGGCATCTGGATTATGGCTCCCGGCTAGCGCGACTCACGAGGCGTGGCGATTATTTTGGAACATCGATGAGGACGATATCGGAGTTCTCGCGAGAGCGATCGAAGACGATGAAGCGTCCGTCTGGCGTGATATCGAACGTGTGCAGCCTGCCATGGTCGCTGAGCCGCGTCAGCGCGCGGCTTGTGTTCGTGGTGAAATCCAGCAGCCAGAAGTCCAGTGACTGCGCGCGAGGCAAGTAGACCAATCCGGAACCGTTCGGCAGGAAGCGGTGCGCGCCGCCGAAGCGAACGCGGACGTCCGGAAAGGGCAGACGCGCCCCCTCAGGACTGATGGCGAGCAGCGTGACCTGACCTCCGACGGCGGCGCCGCCGTACACGATCCGATTGCCGTCAGGTGACCACACCGGATTGACGGCCTCTCCCATGACGAGACGCACCGGAGCGCGACCTTCCTCGAGCGGGATCTTGAACAGTCCTGCACCGTCGGCGTCAGCACCCGCCGCGACAAGCCAATTTCCATCGGGCGACCAATCGGTGCTGCCTTGACCTCCGGAGCTTTGTATCGCGATCGATGGCGCCAAGGTTCGGACGTTCGTGCCGTCGGCCGCCATGACGGCGAGTCGCAACTTCTTGTCCTGTCTGATGACGATGGCGACGCGAGCGCCATCGCGCGACACCGCCGCTGGTTCCGACAGCGAATCGTGCGCAGCGTTCCACACTTCAGACGTCATTCCGTTGCGGAACCGCCACAGACCGTCGCGAGCTCCGTGATTCGACAGATAGAAAACAGACGTGCCGCCAAAACGCGGCGCGAGCGCGCGGATGCTCGGTACCGCGAAGGGTTCGACGTCGGCCTCCGCCGGCTGTCGATCGCGCAGCGGCACGCGCCACAACGTCGCCGTCGAATTCGTCAGCGTCGTCGCCACACGTCGTCCGTCGCGGCTTGCCGAGACCGACGAGTAGCGCTCGAGACCGGAAGTCATGCGCTGCGATACCTTGGTCTCGACGTCGAGCGACCACAGCCAGGGCCCCGAGCGATCATCCGAGCGCGCCACGTAGAGCACGGTTCGCGAATCGATCGGCGCGAGAAGATTCACGGACGTTTGCAGTGCCGTCAATTGTTCGGGCGTGCCTCCGGTTGGGCGCACGCGCCACAGGTTCATTTCGTCAGAAGGCTCCGGTCCGTGCGCGAAGTAGAGCCATTGACCGTCCGCCGACCACACCGGGTTGTGGTTGTGCATGCCGCTCGCGAACAACGCCGGCGTGTCCACGAGGAGGCGATGCGCGTCCGCGCTCGTCCGGTCCGCGATAAATAGCGGATCGCCATCGCCATTTCGGAAGTACGCGAGGCGCGTGTCATCGGGAGACCAGGAGGGCGACGCCGGACCCTGACCGAGGAAGGGTCGTGGCGGTCCGCCGGTGATCGGCACGAGCCACTTGGGCCCGCTCGCGTCACCAGCCTGCGCGAACCAGATCTCGGCGCCGTCGCCGGAAAAGCCGAACGTCCTCAACACGGGGCCCGGAGCGCTCAGTGCGGCCGTGTTCCGTGTCAGGTTCAAAAACTGCCCCGTGCCGACCTGAGTGATCCAGAGGTCGAATTGGCCGTCCCGATCGGCGATGAACGCGACGAACTTTCCATCCGGCGAGATCTCAGCGCCTGATTCGGTGCCCTCCCAATCCGTCAAACGTGAAAACTGGGCGTTGCTAAATGGATTCGAGGCGACGGTTGGTGGACGTCGGCCGAACCACACGCCGAGGCCTATGAGAATCGCCGCGACGAGCCACGTTGCCCACGCCATCGTTCTTCTCGAGACAACCTCCACCGGAGTTGCGGAACGGTCTGTCGAAGTGTCAATCGAGTCAATTTCGATCCGCGCATCCCCAATGTCCCTGAGGCGGCGCTTGACGTCCTTGTGAAGGCACCGATGGAGGAGGTCGCGAATGCGCTCGGGTGTCCCGCTGGTCAGCGCCGACCAATCGGGCTCGCGCTCGAGGATTTTCGCGATCGTGTCCGAAAAGGTTTCACCGCCGAAGGCGATGCGGCCCGTCAACATCTCGTAGAGCACGCACCCGAACGCCCAAATATCTGCGCGCTTGTCGACGGTCTTGCCGCGTGCCTGTTCCGGACTCATGTACGCGGCGGTTCCGAGGATGGCGCCGCCGCCAGGCTCGGTCAGGTCGTGATTCGCTCCGGCGGCGGTTTCGGCTTTCGCCAAACCGAAGTCGAGCAGCTTGACGACGCCGTCCGCCGTGACCTTGATGTTTGCCGGCTTGAGGTCGCGATGGACGAACCCCATCTCGTGCGCGGCGTCCAGCGCATCGGCGATCTGTCTCGCGATCAACAGCGTGTCCGCGACCGGCACGCCGTTTTGTCCTGCGCTCGCTATGCGCTGCGCCAGCGTCTCTCCTTCAACAAGTTCCATCACCAATATGCGAACACCGTCGGCCTCTTCGAATCCGTAGATGGCGGCGATGTGCGGGTGATTGAACTTCGCCAAGGTGCGCGCTTCGCGCTCGAATCGCGCACGTCGGTCGGGGTCAGCGGTAAACGCGGATGGCAGCACTTTGATGGCGACCTCACGCCCCAAGGTTTCGTCGTGCGCGCGATATACCTCGCCCATGCCGCCGACGCCGAGGAGCGAGTGCATCGTATAGACGCCGACGCGGCGTCCAGCGAGCGCGCCGTTCGGCCGATCGATCTCGAGCGCCGTGACGAGGGCGGCTGCAGGTGTGGTCATGAACCGGTGCGCCGCCGCTTCTTGCGCGAGCAGCGATTCGACCTCGCTCGCCAGCGATGAGTCACCGACGCACGCGTCTGCGATGAATCCAGGCCGCGCGTCAGCGGGACGTTCCAGCGCCGCGTGACAAATCGCCTCGACCTGGCGCCAACGGTCAGACGTCATGGCCGCTCGCGTTGCAGCTCGCGCAGCAGCCACAGCTTCGCCATCGTCCAGTCGCGCTTGACGGTATCGCGCGAGATGTGCAACGCCTCGGCGGTCTCGTCGATTGTGAGCCCGCCGAAGAATCGCATCTCCACGACCTGGCTCTTCCGGATGTCGACCTTCGCCAGCGCCGTCAGCGCGTCGTCGACGGCGACGAGATCATCGGGACGTGCGTTCGGGATTTCGATGGCGTCATCCAAAGAAATGACCGGTGCGCCGGCTCCGCGTTTCTGGTATCTGCGCGACCGTGCCGCATCGACGAGAATCCGCCGCATGAGTCGCGATGCCATGGCGAAGAAGTGTGCCCGATTCTGCCACTCGACGCGGCGTGCATCGATGAGACGCAGATAGGCTTCGTTGACGAGCGCTGTCGCCTGCAGGGTGTGAGCGACCCGCTCTTTCTTCATGTAGTGCGCGGCGATGCGCCGCAACTCGTCGTACACGAGCGGCAGCAGTGCGTCGAGCGCATTCGGGTCGCCCCTGTTCCAGGCGAGGAGCAGGGCAGTGGGATTCTGAGGTGTGCCGCTGATGGCCCAGTCTATAGCGTTCCTGGGCCGGTGCACCTTTTCGGCCGGCTTCCTCGCTATTTGTTTCGAGGAGACCGCGATGTTCCAAAAGGTACTTATAGCCCGTGCGTGCGTTCGCCGCGCCTCGGCGACGCTGTCCATCTCGCTGAGCCTCGCGACGGCGTTCGCCTGCAGTTCACCCAACGCGCCCACGAGCGCCGCAGCCTACACACTAACGGGCACCGTTTCTGAGGCGACGGCCGCAGGTGTGCAGGGTGTCGCCGGTGCCACGATTGAAGAAACAGGCACGCATCGGAGCACGATTACCGATGCAAACGGGTTTTTCCGGCTCTCGGGACTCGCGGCGCTCACCGATTCGATCTCCGTGGGTAAACCTGGCTATACCACGACGACCCGCACGGTGACGGTCCGCGAAAACGCCAGCCTCGACATTCAGCTCGTTCGAGCGATCACGTACACCGTTGCGGGTGTTGTCTCCGAACGCACCGATGGCGGCGTCTCGCTCCTGCCCGGGGTGTCGATCGCCCTCGGAGAAGGGTTTCCGGATTTGATCACGACGACCGACGCCGACGGCCGATTCGCCCTCAAGTATGTAGAACCGCGGGCGTGGGGCCTGATCGCAAGCAAGGACGGCTACGCGCCGGTCTTATTGTCGCTGACTGTCGTGGCCGACACGACGCTGGACATTTCGCTCGGCCGATCAGGTGGGTCACGTTGACCGCGACGAAGCGCACCGGCATCGCGTGTGTACTGCTGGCGCATGGGCTCGCCGGCTGCGGTGGGTCCACAACGACGCCGTCATCGGTGACGTTGCCACCGTCCACAGTCTTGCCCACACCGGTTGGCGTCTCCGTCCTGGCGAATGCGACGCTCTCCGGCAACGTGTTCGAGGTGGCAGCGGAATCTCCAAGTCGCAGAATCGGTATCGAAGGTACCGCGGTCTATTGCGAACAGTGTGGCGCGGAGACGCATAGCTACGCGACCACCGATTCGAATGGAAATTATGTGTTTCCACCAGGCGTCTGGACCGAGGGCCGACCCGCGTTTCCGATTCGCATCTGGGTCCATAAGGATGGGTACGTCGATCCGCCGGGGGTGCCGAAACCGACGCCGCCGAATCCGACTGGCCCAGGGTGGCGAGAAGTCGTGATTAATGGTGATACCCGATTCGACATGGAACTCGTGAAACGGTGAGCGTGATGGAGAGACGGCTCTTCTTACGTTCATTGGCCGCTGCGCACGCGACGCCGTTGTTCGCACGCCCCGTCGAGGACACCGCCGCGGTACTCGTCAAGGCGGACGCCGATCGTGACGCCCGACCGTTCCGCTTCATCGACGGAACGTTTTTTGTGAAGCTGTCTGGCAGGGATACGCAGGGCCGCTGCGTCATCTTCGACACGATCCGACCTGTCAAGATCGGCCCTGCACTCCATCTTCACACCGACTGCGATGAATGGTTCTTCGTTCGCGAAGGCGAATTCAAGTTTCAGGTCGGCGACGCCATCATGCGCCTGAAAGCAGGAGACGCACTTCTCGCTCCGAGCGGGGTCAAGCATGCCTTTGTGAAGACCAGTGACGGTGTTGGGCGGCTGATGATCATGCATCAACCGGCCGCGACGATGGAGGACTTCTTCCGGACGGGCGCGGCACGTCCGGACATGACACTCGCCGAGCGACGCGCGCTCGCCGAGAGGCACGGCATGCAGTTGCTGGGCGACCCTCTGTCGCCCGATTAGTTCGTCGATCGATCGGTCCAGCGCGACAGTCAGCGAATCTTGCGACGCGTCCGTTGCACGCGCGGTTTTTGCGCCGCCATGTAGGTGTAGCCGGCGCGCAGCAGATCGCGCAGCGCGTCCTTGTGGATGCGATCGAGGCGCACGAGCACGCACGCGTAATCGACGTAGTGCTCCCTGATGTAGAACACCTCCGGATCGTCTTCGATCATCGCATCGCGATCGGGGAAGTCGAGCCGGACGGCGAGCGAGTTCGGGTCGGCCGACTTGTGCGTCGGCGTGCACGCGAACATCTTGCCGTCCACTTTCAGCGCCGGCGCACCGAATGACGTCGACCGCTCGACGCGCGGCAGATCTTTGACCAGCGCTTCGATCTGTGTGAACGTCATGCCGGCCGGCGTTGGAGCAGGGCGATCGTCGCGGCGGGGTCGGCGACTTCGATGATCAGCTTCTTGTACCGCTCGTGATCCAGCGAGAGGACGATCGTCTTCGCCAGATCGCGCACGTCCCAGAACACGTACTCAGCGTGGTAGTAGAAGCTGCCCATCGCAAAGAGGCCCGGCATGTCGGCGCCGATGATCTTGATGCCGTGCCACCAGCGACTGACCTGGTCGTGGTTGGCGTCGACGTGCGTGATGTGCGCGAGCGGGATCTCGATGCGGCTGCGGAACGCCCACAGCTTGTCCATGCCGGCGACTTCGAAGACCGCGGTCGTGCCGTCGAGTGAGACGTTGACCATCGGCCAATTCTAGCGCGCCGGGTTGTCAGTGGGCGGTGTGTCCCGCCTTCTTCATGCGAAGCGCCGCAACGGTCGTGTGCCGATCGCCGGATCTCGCGTACGTCCCGTCGGCAGCCCGTGTGAGGAACTTCAGTTCGATCAGGCTATCGAGCACCGAGGCGCAGGTCTCGTCGTCGACCGCCATCAGCCGTCGCACCTGGCCGAACGTCAAATGCAAGCCGGGAAGATCGATGTACTCGTTCCACAGGCGCCGCAGCGAGAAGACGTCGGCGAGATGTCGCTGCGATCCATCGGCATCCACGTACCACAACTGTACCTGCTCGCGCGCGGCAAAGCGTCCGGCGCGATGGAGCGCCTCCTCGAAGTCGGCGCATTCGATCTGCGGCGCACCCGCGCAGTTGCGAATCACGAAATGACCGCTCGGCTGGTGCTCGATGGAGATGTCCCGTGGCTGCGGCTCGGCGAGGGAGGTCGTCATGGCGTTTCCCTTTCGGCACGCGCGCGCTTGACGGCGGCCCGCACGTGCTTCGCCGTGAGTCGCGTCTCGCGCGATTGCGCGTCCGGCCTGGTCGCTCTCCGCTGCCTCGGTTGCCGGGCGGCGCGCTGCAGGAGCGCGATCAGACGTGCGCGGGCCGCCGCGCGATTCTGCGCCTGCGACCGGTACGCGCGGCTCATGACGACGAGCAGCCCCTTGCCGGTCACGCCTCGACCGGTCGACGTGACGAGCCGCGCCTTCATGTCGGCCGGCAGCGACGACGCGTCGACATTCAAGGTCAGCGCAACCGCTGTGGCTTCGTGCCTTCTGTTCTGTCCACCAGGGCCGGCGGCGCGAACGAAGCGCTCCGTGATGTCGCGGCCGTCGACCGTCAGCCCTTTGCTTATGCGGATCTTCGTCATAGGAACCGCCGTGCCGGGAACTCGGCGAGATGTCGTGTGTGAACCGTTGATCTGCAAGACGGCTGCTAGGTCCGTGGTGGAGGAATCGGACTCCATTCGTCGCGTTGCGGCATACGACGAATAAGCGCAAGCTTCAAAATACAGGTCCTGTTGTGATGTTTCCTGCCGCGCCGGCGGCACACGGGTCGGACGCGAAGTACCGCGCCATTTTCGATCTGGCGAACGATGCCTTCTTCGTCCACGACGCCGCGACCGGCGCGATACTCGACACCAATCAGAAAGCGACCGAGTTGTACGGATATTCGGCCGACGAGATGGCGCGCCTGACGGTGGCCGACCTCAGCGCGGGCGATCCGGCGGCGACGCAGTCCGCTGCGCTCGACCATCTCGTCGCCGCGGCGGCGGGCGCGCCGCAAGTCTTCGAATGGGCGGCCAAGCACCGCACGGGCGGCACGTTCTGGGTCGAGGTGAACCTCAAACAGGCGACGATCGAGGGACGCCCGCTGCTGCTGGCGATCGTGCGCGACATCACCACGCGCAAACGGGACGAGCGCGAAATCGCGGCGAGCCATCGGACGCAGACGACGCTGAACGCGGTGCTGCGCCTCGCACTCGACGACCTGACGCTCGACGAGGTGCTGCGACGCGCGGTGACGCTCGTCGACGAAGCGCTGGGATTGCGCACTGAGATCTGTCTGACCGGACCCGATGGCGCGTGCGCGTCCGACCCCGACGCGATTCCGATCGTCGCGCGGACGATGACGCTCGGCGCGCTCCGCGTGCGGCGTGACGCGGCCGATCACAGCCTCGACGAATTCGAGCGGCAGTTCCTCGACGCGTTCGCGAGCACGCTCGCCGGCATCATCGTGCGGAAGCGGGCGGAGCAGGATCTGGCCCACGCCGACGATCGCATTCGCGAACAAGCGGCGCTCGTCCGCCTCGGCGAGATGGCGGCCGTCGTCGCGCACGAAGTCCGCAACCCGCTGGCGGGCATCCGCGGCGCGCTGCAGGTGATCGGCGGTCGGTTGCCCATGGGCGAGCGGGACGCGACGATCGTGTCCGAGATGATCGCGCGCCTCGACGGCCTGAACGAGCTGATGACGGACCTGCTGCTGTTCGCGAGGCCGCCGCAGCCGCACTGCGTGCCGGTGGACATGCTGCAGCTGGCCCAGGAGACCTCCAGTCTCGCCGCGCAGGACGCGACGGCACGAAAGGTCCGCTTCGTCGTCGATGGGACGCCGCAGACGGTGCAGGCGGATCCGAAGCTGCTGAAGAGCGTCCTGCTGAACGTCCTGATCAACGCCGCGCACGCGGTGCAGCACGACGGCACCGTACGGACCTCAGTGGTCGCGCGCGATCAGGCGTGCGTCCTCGCCGTGTCCGATACCGGGCCTGGCATTCCCGCGGACATCCGCGATCGCATCTTCGTCCCGTTCTTCACGACGAAGGCGCGCGGAACCGGTCTGGGATTGCCGACGGCCAAGCGGCTCGTCGAAGCGCATCGCGGCCGCATCAGCGTCACCTGCCCGACGGGCGGCGGGACGACGGTCACGATCGAATTACCGCGAGTCTGACACGAGTCTGACACGAGTCTGACACGAGTCTGACACGAGTCTGACTCGTGTCTTACGCGACGTGACGGCGGGCCTTGCCGTCCGTGACGCGGACGTAGGTGCCGTTCGGCTTGATGCACAGGAATTTCGCGTCGACGAGCGTCGACAGCACCGTCGCGCACATGGCCCGATCGATGCCGCACAACCGTTGGACTTGCGCCGCGGTCAGGCGAAGTCCAGGCATCTCCAGAAACTCCGCACGCAGACGATCAACGGTGCTCTTGGTGCTCATATCGAAGCCTCGCGCGTCAGTGCGATATCTACCACCCTAAACCCGCGCCGACGCCGACGCAACGTGAATCTGCAACGGATACATCGTTCTGGCAACCGTCGGACGAAGGTGCGCGCTCGTGTCGGTCCGTGTCGGCGCGTCATCGACGGCGCCGGATTTCCGGCAGTGCGGGCGATTTCGGCAGATCGGTGCACGTCACGCACGTCGACGAGTGGCTAACGAGGCTGCATGCGTTCAATTCGCGCGTGGTCGAGGATCGGCTGTCGGTCGCACACGCCGAACTGGAAGCGCTGCTCGCCGCGCTCGCAAAAGAGTAACGAACGCTACTTGTCGGTGCGTCCCTCGTTGACGAGATCGATGCGGACGGTCACGAGCGCCTGTCCGGGCTGACACGTCGTCGCGTAAGGCGGCGGTGGTGTGCCGGCGAGTGTGAACCGCAGTCTCACCGTGCGATCGTCGAGAGTGAGAACGGTCACCTCCGCCAGGCGAATCGATTCCGGCTGCACGAACGACGCGGTCGCGAAGACGGGCACATCGGTGGGATTCTTCTCGAACGGCACGTCGACATCTCCTGATCGTAGCTCGCCGCACGGCACCAGAATCGTCGGACCGAAGACGTTGCGTCCCATCGTGGTGCGTATCGATGGTGCGATGCCGGGAATGTGCTCAGCCAGGAACGGCTGCGCAATCGACAGCAGCGCGATCGTCGGCGCCTTGTTCGGACGGCAATCGGTCACGATGCCGAACACGCCGGCCGCATTGACGGCGGGCGCACCGAGGCAGCCGGTCAGGCCCGACGCGTCGGTGTCGCCGACAACGAGCAGCGTCGATTGGAAGCGGATGCGTTCCGTGATCTGTTCGAGGCCGCCGGGCGCTCCGACGATGCGGAACGATTCGGATGTCGACGGCGGACTGAACGACAGCGGCTGCGGCGCAAGCGCCGTCGATGGGACGGTCGCGCTGACGATGGCGATGTCGACGATCGTGGCCGCCGGCAGAATCACATCGTGTGGCGAGATCGGAATCCGATCGATGGCAATCGACCGGATCGCATGACGCACGCCCTCGGCGTCCCGAAACAGGCGAGCGGACGTCAGGACGTAGAGCGTTGCCTGGTCGTCGTGGGCTTGCACCTGCACGACCACGCACGACCCATGCAGATCGCCGCTGTCGGTCGCGACGGTGATGGGCAGCACGGACGCCAGCAGGGTGAAGGCGAGCGCAAGCACAGAAGCCTCCCTTATCGTCGTCGCACGACGAGGTGATCGTCGATCGCCACTTCGCCGGCGATCTCGTACACGATGCGCAGGATCCGCGCGCGTTCGATCGCGGTGTCCACCCGACCGACCAACGTCACCGTTCCCTGGTCCACGAGAACGTGGATGGGCGGCCTGGCCAGTAACGCGTAGCTCCAGAAGATCGGCAGGCGATAGATCTCGTTGGCGATCGCGATGCCGAGCGCGACGTCGGCGTCGGACGTGTCCGACACGCGGATCGCGTTGGTGACCGCCTGGACGCCGTCGACGCGCGCGACCAGATCGGCGATCGCGGATGTCTTGTACGCATCGGTGACGACGCCACTCAGCGAGACGACGCCATTCGTCACGGTCCAACTGACGGCATCGAACACCGAATAGAACACGTACCGGTACAGCCAATCATCGATTTGATCGTCGATGTCCTCGTCATCGCGGCGGTCGATTGTCAGCGCGTTGACGATCGATGTGACGCCTGGCGCGCGAAGGGCTTCGCGCGCGGCTTCCGAACGGCTCCAGATGCTGCCGACGTTGCCGCGCAGCGTGACGATGCCGTCTTTGACACTCACGATCACGACGCCGTCGGTCGGCAACACGTGATCGGCGAGGCGCCGCGCGACCGCTTGTTGCATGTCGCGGTCCGTTTGGTCGTTAGACGCGAGCGAGACGGCGAGGAGTGCACCGACCAGCAGTGAAACCATGATGTGTGGGTCCACTACCTGCGACGCAAACGGGATACCTGCGCATCTGCGGAGCAAAGAGCGACGATCGCGTGGCGCTCACCGGATTCCCGGCGCGCAAGCCGCGGCGCGCGATCCGCTTTGCTAGCAGGCGAATTGCACGGATTGATCCGCGCGGCGCAATTCCGCCGAGAGTCCGTCACACCACACGCGCTCGCAGGAGGTTCCCTCCATGTCCACCGCAACTCTCGCCGATACGTCTCTTCGGGCGATTCGACATCGCGCGCTGGATGTCTTCGATCGCCGCTACGACCTGATTCATCAGATTCGCCGGGAGCCGGTCAAAGCGATCGGCATCGTCTTCGGCGCCGGGCTGCTCGTTGGCGCCGCCGTAAGCTTCGCGTGCAGCGTCCTCGGCCGGAAAGCAGGTGATGTATGCGCACCACGCGGTGGGGCATCGCGTTAGCGACCGCGCTCGTCCTCTTCTGCGGCTGGATCATCAGCGCGCAGACGCTCGCGACGCGCCACGTCATGGAAGTGAAGCTTGCGCACTCGCAGCGGATCCTCGAGTCGCTCATGATGAGCGACTTCGAGACGCTGCAGCGTGAATCGGAAGCGCTGTCCCAGATGACCAGCGAAGCCGGATGGGCCGTCCTTGGCACGCCGGAGTACAGCCGTTACAGCGGCGCGTTCAAAGACGCGTTGACCGATCTCAGGGATGCGGCCACACGCCGGGATCTCGACGCTTCGATGCTGCATTACACGAACGTGACGATGACCTGCTATCGGTGTCATCGCTACGTGAAGAATGCGCGCATCGCCCACGGGAGCAGAGAGCAAGAGGGGAAGCCATGAACATCGTGAAGTGGACGCCGTTTCGGGAACTCGAGGACATTCAAACGCGGCTGAATCGCTTTTTCGGCGAGCTGCCCGCGCGAAAGATCGAAGACGAAGGACTGTTCTTCGCCGACTGGACGCCGGTGGTCGACGTGCAGGAGACGGAGAAGGAATATCTGATCAAGGCCGAACTGCCCGAGGTGAAGAAGGAAGACGTCAAGGTTGAAATGCTCGACGGCGTCCTGACGATCGAGGGCGAACGCAAGCAGGAGAAGGAGGAAAAAGGGAAGAAGTTCCACAAGGTCGAGCGTGCGTACGGCAAGTTCGTACGGCAATTCGCGCTGCCGAACGAGGTCGAATCGACCAAGATCGCGGCCGAGTTCAAGGAGGGCATGCTGAACGTCCACCTGCCGAAGGCGGCGGTGGCCAAACCGAAGTCGATCGAAGTCAAAGTTGCGTGATCGGCTCCGGTGCCGTGACGGCTGCGTTCGCGCAGCCGTCACGCGAGACAACGCCCGAGCAAGAGTCTGATAGTTTTCGCCCGCCTCGACCTGTAATCTCTCCCTGCCATGATGTTTCAGATCTGTGCGCTGGTGCTGTCGCTCTCCACGTTCTCGTCAGCCACGGTCGCGTTGCCGGCGGCTGACGCCGCCGCCATTCGTGCCGCGACGTTGGCGTATCGCGACGCGTGGCTCGCGAACGACGCCGAACGCGTCATGGCGACGCTGACCGCGGACGCTGTTCTCTTGCCGAGCGGCCTTCCGCCCATCCAGGGCCCGACGGCGATCCGCGCGTTCTGGTTTCCATCGGCGGCGCCCGCGACGACCGTGACCGCAATGGATCTGACGATCGACGAGATCGACGGCAGCGGTGACATCGCGTTCGTTCGAGGCCGCGGCACCTTGACGTTCACGAGCGGCGCGTCTGCGGCTCAATCGCTGCGGTCGACGTTCATCAACGTCCTGAAGCGCCAACCGAATGGATCGTGGCTGATCGCCTCGCGCATGTGGTCAGACTTGCGCTAGCGGTACGTTCGCTCGGCTGCGCCGTGGTGTAGCCTGTCGGAGATGTCGTCGGTGGGCCTCTGCGCTGATTGCGTGCACGCGCGACGCGTGCCGTCCGCGCGCGGATCGGTATTCTTCCGGTGTGGACGTGCGGATCGCGAGCCGGAATACCCACGCTATCCGCATTTGCCAGTGCTCGCGTGCAACGGCTACGAACGCGAGCCTCATCCGGGCTGGAATTCGATCGACGCCATGCGCCGCGTCGCACGTGTCGGCACCATCGTCGCGGTCGTCGGCCTGTCGATTGGCATGCTCACCGGGACGACGAATCTGTTCGTCGCAGCGCCGGCATTTTTTATCGGCGCGTCTGGCGTCGTCTGTGCGATGTTCGCCTGGTTCCGCGCGGAGCATCTCCGCGAAATCGCTGAAGCGCCGACGTCGGGTCGACCTTAGCGATGCGCCTTCAGGAACGAATGGATCTGCCGCACCGCGAGCGGAATCCGTTCCTTCGGCTCCTTCCACGGGAAGATGCTCACTTCCGCTTTTGGCGCCAGCATCGCCGATTCGATCGCGACCGCATACGGATGCGCAGGCACATCGTCTGGCAGGATCAACACCGGGTTCTGACAGCTGCGCACGAAATCGCGCGTGACGGTGAAGACAAAATCCGGATCCGTCTCGAACATCTTCGTCACGAACTGATCGGTCGTCTGCAGCGTGATCTCCTGTCGCTTCGCGATCAGCGTCGATCCCCACGTCCGCCAGAACACACCGGGATACTTCGGGTCGCGCATCTCGGGACGCCAGCCGACGGGCTGCGCGAGCACGGCGGCGACGATGCGCGTCGGCGCGCGCTTCAACAGATTCCAGATGAATGGGCCGCCGATGCAGAAACCCATCACGGCGAACTTGTCGATGCCGAGATGATCCAGCAGGCCTAACTGATCGTCGGCGTACGAGTCCCACGGCCGATCGACTTCAACCGGTCCGGTCGACTGGCCGCTCGGGGCGTTCCTGAGGTCCGCGGCGATGCAGCGATACTCGGATTTGAATTCCTCGATCGCGTTGAACGGCGCGTTGCCGGTGAAGAAGCCGATCGTCGCGTTGAGGCCTCCGCCGGGTAAGAGCAGCAGCGGAGGGCCGGAACCTGCCTCCTCGTAATAGATTCGAACCTTGCCTTGCTCGTAGAACTTCCCGCCGGTTCGCGGTGGAGCTGGCTGCTGAGCAAAGACGTTCGGCACGGCGGCCTTCGCCGCCGCGACGGCTCCCGCTGCGAGGATGGTGCGTCGCGTTCGGTCCATGGCCGCGCATCTTAATATAGGGAGCCGTGCCGTTCCGCATCGAATTCGACGACGCGCGCGAGTGGGTGCTGATCACCGTCACCGACTCGCTGACGGCGGGCGACGCGGTCGGCGTGATCCGGACGGTACGAGCCGACGCGACGCATCAGATGTGGCCGATGCTGGTCGATGCCCGCGGCGTGCCGAACAGCCTGTCGTTGAGCGACATCGATCAGATGGTCGAGGCCGTCCGCGCCGCCGCTCGTGCGAGCGGCCTGCGCGGCCACGTCGCGCTGATTGCGGACACCGATAGCCTGTTCGATCGCCTGCTCGTCTACGAAGTGCGCTGCGCGCAGATCGGCGTCGGCGTCATCCGCGTCTTTCGCGACGAGCGCGACGCGAGGCAATGGCTGGAGACGATGTCGTCGGCGTGGAAGCTCGGAAAAACCTGAGGGCGCGCCGGCTAGCGCGCCTTTTCGATCGAGTCGACCTGGATCGTTTTCTTCGCGCTATCGAGCGCGCCGGTGACCTTCACCTTGACCGCGGCAAACGGCGCCGCCTTTTTCGCATCGCTCAACGTATAGGCGTTCTTCCCGTCGTACAACACGTACGACGCGCCGTGATCCTCGATGCACGCTTTCACGCATTCGGCGTCGGTCGGCCCCATCCGCATGTGCGAATGATCGGCGTTCGCACATTCGCCGTCGGTGATCGTCCCCGTGAAGACCTGCTTCGCCTGGCCGGCAGACAAGCTGATGAGCGCGAAGAGCAGTGAGGCAAACCGCATGCGCGTAGCCTATCACTTCGCCGACGAGTAAAATACCGGACCACAGCAAAGTGTCAGCCACTGTGGATTCTGATTCGGCGGCGTTGCGACGGCTGCGGCTCAACGAGCAGCGGCTGGAAATTGCGCTGGCCACCGCGCGACTGGGGTCGTGGGAACTGGATCTGCAGACGCGCGTCCTCAGCGCCACCGCGCAGTGCAAGGCCAATCACGGCTGGGGCGCCGACGCCGACCTCCAACTCGATCCGCACATCATCGAGGCGATCGATCCGGAACATCGCGAGCGATTCCGGACGGCGATCGATCGCGCGATCGCCACGCGCGGCTCGTTCGAAATCCACGTGCCGAACCGTTGGCCTGATGGCACAAATCATTGGCTGCTGATTGCCGGTCGCGTCGTGGACGACGAGTGCATGGTCGGCGTGACGCAGGACATCACCGCGAGCCGCCATGTCGAGGAGGCGCTGCGCGCGAGCGAAGAACAGTACCGCGCGCTCGTCGAGGCGGCGAACGAAGGGATCTGGCGTCTCGACCGCGACGCGCGCATCGTCTTCGTCAACCGCCGCATGACGGAGCTCCTTGGCCTGACGACGGACGAAATGATCGGGCGGCACAAATGGGATTTCGTGTTCGCCGAAGACGTGCCGGCGATGCAGGCGTTGTTCAAGCGCCGGCAGGAAGGCGTCTCCGAAGAGGTCGCGGACATCCGGTTCCGCCGGCGCCCGTCGGGCGAAGTGTGGACGTTGATGTCGGCGCGTCCGCTGTACGACCCGAACGGCGCGTTCATCGGCGCGGTCGATTTGTTCACCGACATCACGGAACGCCGCCGGGCGGAGCAGGCGCTGCGCGAGAGCGATCGACGCAAGGACGAATTTCTCGCGGTCCTCGGCCACGAGCTGCGCGCGCCGCTTGCACCGATTATGACGGCGGTCCGATTGCTTCAGGCGAAGGGCGGGCAGGATCCCGGCCTCGAGAAATTACGCGGCACGATTCTCCGGCAGGCGCAACAATTGGCCACGCTCGTCGAAGATCTCCTGGATGTTGGACGCATCACGGCGGGGAAGCTCCGACTGAACATCCAGCCGCTCGACCTGCGTGACATCGTCCGCCAGGCGGTCGAAGTCGCGATGCCGCTGGTCGAGCGGCGGAAACATGCGCTCGTCGTCGAACTGCCCGCGGATGCCGTCGCGGTCAACGGCGACGCCGCGCGCCTCGTGCAGGTGACGGGCAACCTGCTGACGAACGCGGCGAAGTACACGCCGGACGGTGGGCGCATCACGATCGCGGTGTGCGCGCTCGACGGCTTCGCGACCGTGTCGGTGTCGGACACCGGCGTCGGCATTCCAGGCGACATGATCGGGCGGGTGTTCGATCGATTCATGCAGATCGCCGCGGCCGGGACCGAAGGCGGTCTGGGCATCGGGCTGTCCGTCGTGAAGGCGCTCGTCGAACTGCACGGCGGCACCGTCGACGCGCAGAGCGACGGCGCCGGGCAGGGCAGCACCTTCACGTATCGCATCCCGCTCGGATAGCTTGAACACGGCACACCCCCGCAGCGATCATTTCGACGGTCGACGGTTCACCAACCCTGATGGCGTGAACGGGCTCGGCTTCGCATCCGTTCCGCGGATGATGCGGGAGCCTCGGGCACGCTGGCCGACGCACGTCGACGTGACGCCGTCCGCGCCGCCGCCGTTGGGCGACGCAGCGGCCGTCATCACGTTCATCGGTCACGCATCGTTTCTGATTCAAACGCCGCACGGCAACCTGCTGATCGATCCCGTCTACTCGCAACACGCCGGGCCATTCGGTGTCCTCGGACCGCGGCGCGTGCGGCAACCGGGCGTCCGCTTCGAAGATCTGCCGGCGATCGCGACGGTGCTGCTCAGCCACAATCACTACGACCATTGCGACGTGCCGACGCTCCGGCGGATCGCGACGCGGTGGCATCCACAGGTGATCACGCCGCTGGGGAATGCACGCGTGCTTCGTTCGGCAGGGCTGCGACGTGTCGAGGAACGCGATTGGTGGCAGGCGGCGGCAGCCGATTCGCTGTCGATCACGGTGACGCCGGCGCGCCATTTCTCCGCGCGAACGCCGTTCGACCGCAATCGCGCCCTGTGGGGCGGCTTCGTGATCGGCGTGGGCGCGCGAAAGATCTACTTCGCGGGAGACAGCGCGTACGACGCCTGCTTCCGTCAGATCGGCGAGCGCTTCGCGCCGATCGATCTCGCGCTGATACCGATTGGCGCGTACGAACCGCGCTGGTTCATGAAGTACGTCCACATGAATCCCGAAGAAGCGGTGCAGGCGCACGTCGATTTGCAAGCGGTCAGGAGCATCGGCATGCATTTCGGCACCTTTCAGCTGACGGCTGAGGCGATTGATGATCCGGTGCGTGGACTCGCGGAGGCGTGTCAACGGCGGAACCTGGCCGCCGGCGCGTTCTCCACGCTCGCCCACGGTGCTTCGCATATCATCGTCCCCCAGTCATGACAGACGAAGCCGCTACCGTCACGGGGATCGTCGCGATGATTCGCGTGCGCGATGTCATGGCATCTGCGGCGTTCTATCGGAACCTCGGTTTCGAGATTGGCAATGCACAACCGAAGGAGCCGCCGTTCCATTGGGCTTGGCTCTATCAGCCGAAGGCGGCGAACTGGAAGGCCGCCGGAAACCTGATGTTGGTCGCAGGCGAGACCGCTGAATCGCCGGAGATCAAAGCGAAGCTGGTTCTGTTCTACGTCTACGTGAGCGATCTGCCATCACTGCGCGCGCAATTGATCGCGAATGGCGTGCGCGTCGGCGATATCGTCTACCCGGAATATCTCCCCGAAGGGGAATGTGGCGTCACCGATCCGGACGGCTACGCGCTGATGCTCGCGCAAGCGGGTCGCGACACGCCATAACCTAACTGCGATCGAACTGCACCGCGGTCGTGTTCGCCCCGCAGACGATCACGCCCACGTGCTCGCCCGGCTGCGGCACGTACTGCTTCGACAAGAGCGCCGCGAATGCCGCGGCGCCGCCCGGCTCTGGCGCGATGCGCATGCCGGTCCACAGCGTCTGCTGCGCCTGCGCAATCGACTCGTCCGAGACGAGGACGACGCGGTCGACAGACTTCTGCGCGATCGGAAACATCAACTGACCGACTTGTCGTGGCGCCAGCGAGTCGGCGGCAATCCCTTCCGCGGGCGCGTCCACCGGGTGACCCGCACGCAACGCGTAGGTCAACGTCGGCGCTGACGCCGGTTCGACGCCGATCACCTTGATCGTGCCGCGAGCGGCGCGGTCCGCAAACCACGCGGCGACGCCGCCGATGAGGCCGCCGCCGCCTACCGCGACGAGCACCGTGTCGAGCCGATCGACCTGCCGCTCGAACTCGAGCCCGAGACCGCCCTGGCCGAGCAGCGTTTCGATCTGGTCGTACGCATGCAGTTGCAGCGCGCCGGACGTCCGCGCGTATTCCTGGCTCGCCGCGAGCGCGTCGGCATATCGATCGCCACCGACGACGAGGTCCGCGCCGAAACGACGGATGCTGTCGATCTTGGACGGGGACGCGATGCTCGGGACGAAGATCTTCGCCGGGATGCCGAGTTGCGCCGACGCGTACGCGACCGCGACGCCGTGATTGCCGCCGGACGCGGCGACGACGCCGACGGGCGGAACGGTCCGCGAGAGCAGGTTTGAAAACGCGCCGCGCACTTTGAACGAGCCGGCGTGCTGGCAGAGCTCGAGCTTGAAGATCAGCTCGGCGTCGTCGAGTCCGAAGTCTTTTCCGCGCGTCTCGATGACCGGCGTGCGGCGAATGTAGGGTCGAATCAGCTTTTCGGTCGCCTCGATGCGATCCGCGGTAATCATAGATGTGATGATGATACCGACTTACTTCATCTCGCACGGCGGAGGCCCGTGGCCGTGGCTCGGCGGACAGTTCCGCCGCCAGTTCGATCAGCTCGAAGCGTCGCTTCAAGCGATCGCGCGCGAAATCGGCGACGGTCCGCGCGCGATCCTCGCCGTTTCCGGTCATTGGGAAGAGGACCGCTTCACCGTGCAGGCGAGCCCGCATCCGGGCATGGTGTACGACTACGGCGGCTTCCCACCGGAGACCTACCAGATCACCTATCCATCGCCCGGCGCGCCGGACGTCGCGAGCCGCGTGCGCGATCTGCTGACGCAGGCGGGCATCGACGCCGGCCTCGACGCGCAGCGCGGCTACGATCACGGCGTCTTCGCGCCGCTGAAAGCGATGTATCCGGACGCGAACGTGCCGGTGCTGCAGCTGTCGCTGAAGCGCGGCCTCGATCCCGACGCGCATCTCGCCGCGGGGCGCGCGCTCGTGCCGCTGCGCGACGAAGGCGTCGTGATCCTCGGCAGCGGGCTGTCGTGGCACAACCTGGGGATGTTCGGTCCGCGCGCGCGCGAATCCTCGCAGGCGTTCGACGCGTGGCTGGACGAGACGCTCGCGCAGCCGCCCGACGAACGCACGCGCCGGCTGATCGCGTGGGAACAGGCGCCGGCGGCGCGACAGTCGCATCCCGACGCCGATCACCTGCTGCCGCTCATGGTTGCCGTCGGCGCCGCGGAGCGCGAGACGGCGTACCGCGTGCACCACGAAGAGCACTTCATGGGCGGCGTCACGGCGTCGAGCTATCGATTCGGCGTCGCGAATCAGGGACGCTGATCGAGCGTCCGGTCCCAGCGGTGGGCGCGCAGCGCCGCGATCGTGTCAGCGGACAACGGCGGCGCGGTGCCGGCCGCGAGATTTGCCGCGACGTGTGCTTCGCGTCGCATGCCAGGGATCGTCGTCGTCACCGCCGGGTGCGAGAGGATGAACCGCAGCGCGAGATCCGGCAGCGTCATCCCGTGCTCAGCGGCGACGGATTTCAACCGCTCGATGCGCGGCAACGTCGCCGCGAGCGAGGCCTGCGAGAAATACACGTTTCGCCAGTCACCCTCCGGCCACCGCGAATCCAGCGTCAGCGTGCCGGTCAGGCTGCCTTCGTCGAAGGGGACGCGCGCGATGACCGCGACGCCCAGCCGCTGGCACGCCGGAAACAACTCGTCTTCCGGCGCCTGGTCGAAGATGTTGTAGACGACCTGCACGGAGTCGACGATGCCGGTTTCGAGCGCGGCGAGGACGTTCTGTGGCTGCCAGCGATTGACGCTGATGCCGAACGCGCGAATGACTCCGGACTGTTTCAACTCCGCGGCGGCGTCGCGCCATCCCATCGACGGCGCCCAACTGTCATCCCAGACGTGCAGCTGCAGCAGATCGATCGACGCCACGCCGAGGTTCTGCGCGCTCGTGGCGGCGAACTCGATGATGTGATCGTACGGGTAGACATCATCCGCGGAAGACGTAGGCCGTCCGGGCCACTGACGGTTCTTCGGTGGAACCTTCGTCGCGAGATACAGCGTCCGGTCCGGATGCCGTTTGACGAGCGCGCCGAGGAGGCGCTCGCTGTGGCCTTCGCCGTACGCCCACGCCGTGTCGAAGAAGTTGCAGCCGCCGTCGACCGCGGCATCCAGCGATCGCGCCGATTCGGCATCGTCGGATCCGGTCCATCCGCCCATGCCCCACATGCCGTAGCCGATTTCGGAGATGTTCCAGCCGGTTCGAGGAAATGTCCGCGTGCGCACAATGTGGATCGTAGCGCAGAGCGGTCGTAGCGCAGGCCTTTAGGCCTGCTGTTTGCGTTGCCATGTAGTTATGCATCGCAAACGACCTCGATTGACGCCCGACGTTTACATCGGCCGTAACCGGTACTTCCTGACCTTCTGTACTTCCCAACGAAAACCGCTGTTTCGTGATGCAACTACCGTTGCGCTTGTGTTTCAACACATCGCCGCCGCTGCCACTCTCGCGGACTTCGATGTGCTCGCGCATTGCTTCATGCCCGATCACGTGCATCTGCTCGTCGAAGGCTGCAGCGGCTGTTCGGACGCTCGAGCGTTCGTTCATCGAGCGAAACAAACGTCCGGGTTCGCGTTTCGCAGCAGACTGGCGCGGCGCTGTGGCAACCGAGCTACTTCGATCGGGTGCTGCGC
>Ga0070741_10007651_pt1 | contig 22215 bp, 20 predicted proteins | sample Coa_R1_4_FD_66440 | JGI IMG/M metagenome (GOLD analysis project Ga0070741, IMG submission 66440) | Surface soil microbial communities from Centralia Pennsylvania, which are recovering from an underground coalmine fire - Coalmine... | ecosystem: Environmental > Terrestrial > Soil > Unclassified ... | reverse complement strand
ATCATCGGCTGCGAGAACTGCGACATCCAGCTGCGCCCGCGCCTTGCGATCCTGCAGCTCCAGCGCCAGCTCGCGCAGGGCAAGCTCGACTTGCCGACGTTCCAGTCGATGGTGCTGTCGTCGCGCATCTTCTCCGCGGAGCTCGCGCGCGACGACATCGTCAACAACATCTGCGCGCTGGGCACGGTGCTGACGACCAGCGGCCCGGTCGACGTCAGCGGCGCGTGCGAGGTGCTCGCGAGCTGGGATCTCGCCGACAACGTCGACTCGGTGGGCGGCCACATCTGGCGCGAGTTCTGGCGCAACGCGCTCGGCAGCGGCCTGCCGCTGATCGGCTATCCCGCCGGCTTCTGGCTGACGCCGTTCGACGCAGGCGATCCGATCAACACGCCGCGCGGCATCAACTGGCTGTTGCCGACGGTTCAGGCCGCGCTCGGCGACGCGGTGAATACGGTGAACGATTCAGGCTTCGCGCTGGACGCGCCGTTCGGCACCATCCAGCATCCGTGCTGCATCGACAGCTCGATCCCGATCTTCGGCGGCGAGGATTTCGAGGGCGCGTTCACCGTCGTCGACGGCACCAACGTGCTCGACAGCGATGGCTATCGCGTGCCGTACGGCAACAGCTACATCCAGACCGTGACCTGGGACCCGGACGGCAACGGCGGCTACACGCCGCATGCGGAAGGCTTCATCACCTACTCCGAATCGACCGATCCCGCGAACCCGCACTTCTCCGATTACACGCGCGCGTACTCGGCGAAGCAGTGGCACCGCTTCCCGTTCACCGATCCGGAGATCGAAGCGGACAAGATCGATCAGGTGCGGCTGACCCAATAGAATCCAGGAAATGAACTTCCCAGCTCTTCGCGCCTCCGGCGCGATCGTAATCGCGCTCAGCCTCAGTCACTGCGCGATGTTCTCCGGCCCCAGCATGGAGGGCTACGTCCGCAAGGTGCCGATCGGCTCGATCTCCGCGAAGCTGCTGCCGGCGGGCGGCAGGCAGCTCATCGTGATCGGACAGCACGCAGACTCGGCGGATCACGAGCCCGGCGATCTCGGGCCTCCCGGCGGCGTGATGATGTACACGGCGCTCGGCCCGGACAGGGCCGCCGCCCTCGCGCAGGATCTGCAGCCCGGCTCGGGATCCGCGCCGGCGCGCTATCCGCAGAGCGCGATCCAGATCGGGCTCTATGTCGTCAACCGGCTCGGCGACATCCTCAAGGGTACGCAGGATCAATACATCGACGATCTCATCCACGTGCTCGCGCAGAGCGGCCGGCCCATCTACCTGCGCTTCGGCTACGAGTTCGACGGCGAGTGGAATCACTATTCGCCTGCGGAGTACCGCAGCGCGTGGCGCTACTTCCGCCAGCACATCGCCGCCGCCGGCGCGACCAACATCGCGATGGTCTGGCACTCCGCCGCCAACTGCGGCGGCACCTACCAGGGCCAGCTCGTCGAGCAGTGGTATGCCGGCGACGATCAGGTCGACTGGATCGGCATCTCGTGGTTCGCCGGCGAGTCGTGCAACTACAGCCGCGCGCGCTACCTGGTCGACTTCGCGCGCCTGCACCACAAGCCGCTGATGATCGCCGAGTCGACGCCCAAGGGCTACGACCTCGCGCAGCTGCAGTTCAGCTGGAACGGCCGGCGCTTCGATTCCCGAAGCGCGGGCAAGATCTGGAGCCAGTGGTTCGAGCCGTACTTCGATTTCATCAAGACCAATGCCGACGTCGTGCGCGCGGTCTGCTACATCAACGACGACTGGCAGGCCGGCGTGCAGCAGCCGCGCTTCTATTGGGGCAACTCGTATCTCGATGCGAATCCGACCATCGCGCGCCACTGGAAGAGCGAGATGAACGACCGGCGCTGGCTGCGCGGCGGCCCCGACCTCATGCGGCAGCTGTCGGTGCGATGAGCCGGGATTACATCCCCGCGCTCGGATACCGCTGGCTCACCCCGGCCTACGACGCTGCCGTCGCGCTCACCACGCGCGAGCGCACGTTCAAGCGCGCGCTGATCGAGCAGGCGAAGCTGCAAGCCCAGGAGCGCGTGCTAGACCTCGCCTGCGGCACGGCGACGCTGACGATCATGGCCAAGCGCGACGAGCCCACCGCCGAGCTCACCGGCATCGACGGTGACCCGCAGATGCTGAAGCGCGCGTGCCGCAAGGCGGATCAGGCCGGACTGCGCATCCGCTTCGACCGCGGCATGTCCGATCAGCTGCCGTACGCCGACGGCGCCTTCGACAAGGTCATCTCGAGCCTGTTCTTCCACCATCTGCAGCGCGACGGCAAGCTCGCGACGCTCACCGAAGTGCGGCGCGTGCTGAAAGAACGCGGCACGCTGCACGTCGCCGATTGGGGCAAGGCCGCGAATCCGCTGATGCGCGCGGCGTTCCTCGGCATCCAGCTGCTCGACGGTTTCCCCAACACGTCCGACAACGTCGCCGGGCGCCTGCCCGACTTCATGCGCGAAGCCGGATTCAGCCGCGTCGAAGAGACGCGCCGCTTCTCCACCGTCTTCGGAACGCTGTCGCTCTACCGAGCAGCATAGCCAGCAGCGTCGCGAGCGGCATCGCACCACCGAAGCGCGTGCTGTCGCTCGGCGGCGCGGTCGTCGGCACGTCGACCGGCGGACCATCCTTGAAGACGTAGGTCCAGACACCGCGGCCGAACGTCGCTGCGAACAGCGTGTCGGATTTGCCCGGCTGCAAGCGAAGGTAATTCACCTGCACATTCGGCAGCCCGTTTCCGAGCGGCGCCCAGGTCGTGCCGTTGGTGTCGCTGGAGATGAACGCGCCGACGTCGGTGCCAATGATGAGCTGATCGCCGCGCAGCACGATCGTGTGCACGCGCGTCGGCGGCAGGTTGCCACTGATGTCGGTGAAGTGCTCGCCGGCGTCCGTCGACTTGAACACGCTGCCCATGCCGATGTCGGTGTTCGCGTCCTCGTGCGATCCGGGCGGCCGGATGTTCGCCATATAGCCGGTGAGCGTGACGTAGACGGTGCGCGGATCGTTGTAGTCGATCTCCATGCCGGCGATGAAGCGCTGATCGAGCCCCTGCGCGGCTGCAAAATGCCAGCCGTCGCTCGTGCCCTTCTTCGGCGGCTTGTCGCCGCCGACGTTGGTGGCGATGCCGTTGCGGAACACCGTCGTGTCGGCCGTGTATCCGCAATCGCCGCAGAAGCCGGCGTAGATCGCATCGCCCTGCACGTCCATCACCGTCGTCGTGCGCGTCGCGCCGGTGTCGGGATTCGTGCCGGTGTCGAACACCTGGATCCACGTGTCGCTCGTCACGGTCTGCGCGTTGAGCGTCTCGTAGATCTGTCCCGCCGCCGTGACCATGTGCTGCCCGTCGAGCGGATCCATCGAGAACCAGTTGGCGAAGTTCACGCGGCGATACGGCGGCGCGATGCCGGTGGACGAGACGCCGCGATCCGTGGTGCGGACCAATCCGCCGTTCTGCGATTCGGTGTAGCCGATGTCGCTGTTGTCGGGATCGGCCTCCGCGAAGAAACCGTCGGCGCCGAAGTCCTCGATGATCTGGCGCGAGTCGGGCTCGATGTGGCCGGAACCGTTGTCCTGCAAGCCCCACCACACCGTGCCGTCCTTCGCCACGCCGACGCCGTAGGGCAGCAGCGCGTAGAAGCCGTCGTTGGCGTCGGTGCCCCAGCCGGCCTGGGTCATCTCCTCGTTCGCGCCGACGCATTGCTTGAACACGCCGCCATCGTTGCCGGCGATGAGACACACGCCGCCGTCGTTGGTCGGAATGTAGATGCCGACGTGCTGATCGGGATGCGTGCTCGAGGTGACGAGTCCCGAGTACGCGCCGATCACGAGGAAATCCTGAGGCCCTTGCTGCGCGATGCCATCGAGCGGCACCGGCGTCGGCGACGTGATGTTCTGGAACACTTCCTCGAGGCCGAACGTCATGCGCGTCGGAATGCCGGTGACCGGCATCTGGCGCGTGGGATCGATCGCGACCCATTCGTTGTACCAGGCCTGCACGCCGGCGAGCAGGCCGAGCGAGCCCGGCGTCGCGGCGATCTCGGTCGCATCGGCCATGCGATACCAGCTGCTGCCGAAATCCGGCGACGCGTAGATGCCGCCGACCGCGGTCGTCACGCCCGGGTTGAAGCGTGGGATCACGTCGCCGGGCAGCTCGTACGGGCTGTAACCCTGGTTGAAGCGCACGGTGTCTTGCACCAACGCATAAACGTAGTTGTGATCCTGGTCCGGGCCCATCGCGTTGCCCATCTCGGTGCGGCCGAAACGATCCTGCGGAAGCATGCCGATCGGGCTGTTCACGTCGACCGCATAGACGTCGAGCGCCGTGAACGTTCCCGGCTCGCCGGTCTCGGATCGATACAGTCCGTTGCTCTCGGCTTCGTGTCCGTCCGTTCCCCAGAACGGCTTGTTGCCGCCGCGCCAGCCGAGCGCGGCGATCACCGGGCAACCATGCTCGCTGCACGTTTCATTCGTCACGCCGCCGGGCGCCTTCACGATCACGTCCGTCGCGATGTTGGTGAACTGGCATGCGCTCGAGACGTCTTCGACGCCGCTGCAATCGGTATCGCCGTTGTGGGTGGGCAAGCGCACGTTGACGAAGCTGCGGCCCGCGTCGTCGGAGCGGAACAGCCCTTTGGTCGACGCGATGTAGACGATCTGCGGATTGGCGAGATCGGCGCGCGCGTTGTAGACCTGCGCGCCGTCGGGGAAGCCGGCGGATTGATGCCAATGCGCGCCCAGGTCGGCCGTCCAGAACGCGCCGAGTCCGGGGGTTCCGGTGTTGCCCATCACCGATTCGCCGCCGGCGCAGATCAGCGTGCCGCCACCCGCCGGAGTCCAGATCACGCCGCCGTTGCTCTGCGTCGGCAAGCTGTCGCTGACCGACACCCAATGATCCGCGAGCGTTGCCGGATCGCCGTTCACCGCTTCGCTCATCCAGATGCCGCCGGTGCCGACCGCGGCGAACAGGCGCTGGCCTTGCGGGTCGTACGCGAAGTTGTCGACGCGCGCGCTGCAGAACTGGCCGCCGCCGCAATTCAGCGAGCCGATCCCGTACGGCGCCCAGTCACCGTTCGCGCCGGCGACCTGCGCCTTGAGCGGAGCCATCGCACTCTTCTGCGCGATCGCGCGACGCAGCGTGCCATCGGGAACGCGGCCCGCTCTCGTGAAGTAAGCGTCGTGCGCGGCCATCAACTCGGCGGCCGGCCTTGGGCCTTCGCGCTCGATCTCGCGCACGGCCGGCGCGTGATGGCTGAGGAATCCGATGAATGCGGCCGACGCGATCGTCGCCGCTGCGATGGAATGCTTGCCCATGCCGAATGGCTTCCCTGTCGACGCCCCCCGCGTCAGGCCAGAACTTTAAACCCGATCGGGCTCACCCGCCGCCAATCTTCACCAGCGTGCGGCCCTGCACGGCGCCGGCGATGAACTCGCCACAGACTTTCTGCAGATCGTCGAGGCCCACCTCGCGCGCGACGATCTGGTCGAGATGCCGCGGCTTCCAGTCGGTCGACAGATGCTTCCACAGATCCTCGCGCCACGGCCGCGGGCATTCCACCGAATGGATGCCGAGCAGCGACACGCCGCGCAGGATGAACGGCATCACGGTCGTCGCGAGCTCGAACCCTTGCGCGAGACCGATCGACGCGATGTTGCCCCACGGCTTCGTCGTGCGCGTGAGCCACGCGAGCGTCTCGCCGCCCAGGTTGTCGACCGCGCCGCCCCACGTTGCCGACTCGAGCGGCTTCTTGCCCATCTCGAGCGACTGGCGCGACACGATCTGATCCGCCCCGAGCGATTTCAGATACGCATCGGCCGCGCCGGCCTTGCCAGTGATCGCGTGCACCGTGAATCCCGCACGCTTGAAGAGATCGATCGCGATCGAGCCGACGCCGCCGGTCGGACCGGTCACCGCGATCGGTCCCAGGTCGGGCGCCTGATGATTCTCGAGCATGCGACGCAACGCGAGCGCCGCGGTGAATCCCGCCGTGCCGATCGCCATCGCTTCGCGCATCGACAACCCGGTCGGCAGCGCGACCACGGCATCGGCAGGAACGCGTGCCATCTCCGCAAAGCCGCCGTCGAGCGCTTCGCCGATGTTGCAGCCGGTGACGAGCACCTTCTCGCCCTTCTTGTATTTCGCGCTCGTGCTCGATTCCACGACGCCGGCGAGGTCGATGCCGGCGACCTTCGGGAAGCCCTTCATGATGCGGCCCTTGCCGGTGACGGCGAGCGCATCCTTGTAGTTGATGCCCGACCACGCGACGCGGATCACGACGTCGCCAGCCGAGAGCGCGTCGACGGAGATCTGCTCGAGCTTCGACTGCGTCGCCTTCTCGACCTGATGCACGCGCAGCGCTTTGAAAGTGGTCATCCGCGTTGTCCGGCAGAATAGAAGGCCGCAATTGTAGCCAGTCCATGCAGTACACCAAGAACCCGCCGCTGCTCGAGCCCGATCTGCTGCGCGATCCGCGCAAGCAGTTCGAGCGCTGGCTCGCCGACGCGATGGCGGCGAGGATGAAGGAGCCGACCGCGATGACACTCGCGACGGTCGACGCGCGCGGGCGTCCGCATGCGCGCGTGGTCCTGTTCAAGGGGTTCCGCGACGGCGGCTTCTCGTTCTTCACCAGTTACGCGTCGGCGAAGGGCAGCGAGCTCGCCGCGACCGAGCGCGCGGCGCTCGTGTTCTGGTGGGACAAGCTCGAGCGCTCCGTGCGCATCGAAGGTCGCGTGAAGAAGCTGTCGCGCGCAGAGGCGCTCGCCTACTTCCGCACGCGCCCGCGCGGGTCGCAGCTCGGCGCGCTGGTATCGCGGCAATCGCGCGCGGTGCGCTCACGCGCGGAACTCGATGCGCGCTACCGCAAGCTCGAGAAGGAGCTCGAAGGCCGCGCGATCCCGCTGCCGGCGACCTGGGGCGGATACACGCTGCTGCCGGCGTCGATCGAGTTCTGGCAGGGCCGGCACGGCCGGTTGCACGACCGGCTGCGTTATCGGAAGAGCGCGCGCGGGTGGATCATCGAGAGACTGGAGCCGTGATGCGACGGATGGCGCTCGCCTTGCTGGCTGTGTTGCCCATGGTTGCGCTGGCGAGCGGCGATCCGGAATTCGATCGCGAGTCGCAGATCGTCGACTGGCTGCGCTCGGTGCGCGCCGCCGCGCCCGATGCGCGGACGCGCGCGCGCGTCGAAGCGCTGACACACTACGAATCGAAAGCGACGCGGCCTTCACCCGAGCCGCGCAACGGCGATGAAACGGTTGCCGCGTTCAACATCGCGTCCGAGGCGCGCGGCACGCTGCGCGCCTGGGAGCGCAACGCCGAATTGCCGCCGGCGAGCATCGCGCGCGTACCGACCTCGAAGGCGGCGACGCCGGGATCGATCATCCATTACGTCGAGTCCGCGAGCTCGGGCGCCTGCACGTCCGACGAGGTCTGCACCGAGATCGGCGTCCCGGTGCCGATGCCGGTCGATTCGCAAACGCCGGTCGCGGGCTTCCGCACCTACGCTTCACTGCTTGCGGGCCTGCAGGCGCTGGTCGCGCAGAACAGCGACATCGCCTCGGCGACCACCGTCGGCACGACCGCGGCGAATCGCAACATCGTCGCGTTCGAGATCGGCGCCGCCGGATCGCCCGCGTTCCTGCAGTCCGGCGGCATCCACGCGCGCGAATGGATCGCGCCGGAGGTGGTCGCCGGATACCTCGAGCGGCTGATCGGGAATCGCCATGACGGCGGGCTGTATCAGTACCTGATCGACAACGTGAAGAGCGTCCTCATCCCGGTGCTCAACGTCGACGGCTTCCTGCAGACCCAGCGCTTCCCCGATCGCGCGGTGGCATCGACGTGCTCCGAAGACGCGTCGAACGAGCCGCGCGACGGCCGCATGCGCCGCAAGAACATGAGCGCCGATGGCACGCTGGTCGACGAAATCCTGACGACGATCGCGGACGACATGCTCGGCGTCGATGCCAATCGCAACAACCTGCCATGGTGGGGCGGCACGCCGGGATCGTCGGGTAATCCGTGCTCGCTCGTCTATCGCGGCGCGGCGGCCGAGTCCACGCGCGAGCTGCAAGCGCTGACCGCCGCGGCGGCGCTTGCGCCGGCATCGCGCCTGCGGCTCTACATCGACACGCACTCATACACGCGCGCATATCTCGCGGCCGATACCGGCAACGCCAGACGCGATGCGATCCAGCAGCAGCTCGCGCAGCGGATGAGCGCCGTCGCCGGCGGCCGCTACAGCTACAGCGCGTCCTCGCCCGGTCATGGCATCGGCAGCACCGACGAGCATTTCGCAAATACCTATCAGATCCCGGCGTACACGCTGGAAGTCGAGCCGACGATCGCCGGCGGCATTGCCGATTACGGCGGCATCGACGTCCCCGACAGCGGCTTCATCCTGCCGTCAGCGGAAGTCCCGCGCGTGCGCGACGAGATGGTCAGCGCGACCGTGCTCGGCGTGTATCGGCAATCGGGTCCGCCGAGCGTGAGCGACATCGTCATCTTCGCCGGGCCCGACGCGCTCGGCTTCCAGGGCATGTGGCTGCAGAGCGGAAACCAGCGCACGTTCCACGTGGCGTCACCGGCGTCGCTGCAGGCCGGCGGAAGCTACACGCTGACGGTCGGCTTCACCAAGCCGATGCGCGTGCGCGACAGCGCGGGCGAGATCACGCAATATCCGGGACAGAGCGTCGCGCTCGATCCGACGCTCGCGCTGGAAGGCCTGGATGCGCAGGGACAACCCTTCACCGTGCCGATCGCGACGACGTCGGGCCACTGGTACGGTGCGCACTACGTGAACGACGCCTATGCGGTCGACTTCCAGATTCCCGCCGGGACGCCGATCGCCGGCGCCAGGCGCCTTTCGCTGGCGGTGACCGCGTCCGATTTCAGCGGTAACGCGCTCGACGCCAATCCCGCGACGCCGGTCGACTGGAGTGACGGTGCGTGGTCGGGCTACGAGGACGCGACCTGCGCGAGCGGCGACGTCGGCGGCACCGACCGCTCCGCGCGCCTCATCGACGACGGCTCGCCGCTCTGCGCCGGAGCTGGCGGAGACGGCGGCGGCGGCGCCATCGATCTCGCCTCGCTCATCGCACTCTTGCTCCTCCGGAGATTCCGCAGATCATGAAGCAGCCCTTCGATTACTCCGGCAAGGTCGTCTTCGTGTCCGGCGGCACGAGCGGCATCAATCTCGGGATCGCGCACGCGTTCGCCGCCGCCGGCGCAAAGCTCGCCGTGATCTCGCGCAAGCAGGACAAGGTCGACGCGGCGGTTGCCGCGCTGTCGAAGCACGGCCACGAGGCGATTGGTTTCGCCTGCGACGTGCGCGAGTACGCGAAGGTCGAGGAGTCGTTGAAAGCCGCGCACGCGAAGCTCGGGCCGATCGACGTCCTGGTTTCCGGCGCCGCCGGCAATTTCCCGGCGCCGGCGCTCGGCATGTCGTCGAACGCGTTCCGCTCCGTGATCGAGATCGACCTGCTCGGGACCTTCCACGTGCTGCGCGCGGCGTTCCCGGCGCTGAAGAAGCCGGGCGCGTCGATCATCAACATCTCGGCGCCGCAGTCCTACAACCCGATGGAATTGCAGATGCACGTGTGCGCCGCGAAAGCCGGCGTCGACATGGTCACGCGCGTCGCGGCGATGGAATGGGGACCGGCGGGCATCCGCGTGAACTCTGTGGTCCCCGGGCCGATCGACAGGACCGAAGGCATGAGCCGGCTCGCGCCGACGCCGGAGACGCGCAAGCTCGTCGCCGACAGCGTGCCGCTCGGACGCTTCGGCGAAGTGAGCCACATCGCGGATTGTTGCTTGTGGCTCGCCAGCGCGATGGCGGAATACGTGACCGGGACGGTGATCCCGGTCGATGGCGGCTGGAGCCTCGGCGGCACCAGCATCTCGAGCGCGGGGATGAAGAAGATGTTCCAGATGGGCGGAGCCTGACCCGCACAAAAAAGGCCGCAGCGGCTTCGTGCCGATCGGCCTTTTTCGCGACGACCCGTGCTAACGAGGATTCAGGTCGCCAGACTCGAACCTGTTCGCTCAGCTGACGACGGCGACATCCTCCGCCTGCAGGCCCTTCTGGCCCTGGACCACGCTGAACTGTACCTGCTGCCCTTCTTGCAACGTGCGGTAGCCTTCGCCGCGGATCTGCCGGAAATGGACGAACACGTCTTCCTGTCCAGATGCACGGCTGATAAACCCATAGCCCTTCGCGTTGTCGAACCACTTCACGGTGCCGGTCTCACGATTTGCCATAAATCAAATCCCTTCCTGTCGCATCAGGGCGGCGTACGCCGCCGGACCACAGCGGCTTGCGCCGCTGACCATGAGGCCTGATCCCTACGAGAATCCCCCAATAGAAACAATAGCCCCCAGGCTTTCGCCCGCGCCTACTGTACATAAAAGGGCCGCAGCGTCAAAGGACCGTCACGGGCTGGATGCCAGCGTCGCTGGCGCTTCGGCTTGGCCTATCATGCGCGACCGGAGACCGGGAGAAAGGCTGTGAAACCAATCCTCTGCATCAGCTTCGCCAGCGCCGCCCTGATCGCAGCCGGCTGCGCGACCAGCCCGCTCGGCCGCAGCCAGCTCAAGCTGGTCTCCGACGATCAGATGGCGCAGATGGGCGTCGCCGCCTTCCGCGACATGCAGAAGAAGGTCCCGCGCTCGATCGACGAGCGGCAGAACCGCTACGTGACCTGCGTGGCCAACGCGATCACCAACGAGATCCAGGAGCAGCGCACCTGGGAGGTCGAGGTCTTCAACGACAAGCAGGTGAACGCCTTCGCGCTCCCCGGCGGCAAGATCGGCGTCTATTCCGGATTGCTCAAGGTCGCCGTCACCCAGGATCAGCTCGCCGCGGTCATCGGCCACGAGGTCTCGCACGTGCTCGCGGGACATTCCTCGGAGCGCATGTCGCAGCAGATGGTCGGCGACGTCGGCACCACCGTCGTCTCGGCGGCGACCGGCGTCGACGCCCAGGCGCTCGGCGTCGCGGCGAACGTGTTCTTCCTGCTGCCGTTCTCCCGCACGCAGGAGACCGAGGCCGACCTGCTCGGGCTCGATCTCATGTCGATGGCGGGATTCAATCCGGAAGGCGCGATCGCGCTGTGGCAGAACATGTCCCACGCCGGCGGCGAGCATCCACCGGAGATGCTGTCGACGCACCCCGCCGATCAGTCGCGCATCCGCGAGCTCAACAACCGGCTGCCGAAGGCGCGGCAGCTCTATCAGCACGCCCGCGAATCCGGGCTGCGCCCGGGCTGCTCAGCCTGAGGCGCCCTCGTCTTCGTCGTCGCGCGCCGGCGCCTCGTCGGGCGCGTGCACGACGCGCGGCGCCGGCGTCGCATAGAAGCAGGCGGCGAAGCCTCCGCTGATCGTGCGCCGGCTCGGCGGCACCGCCATCGCGCAGCGCGCGTCTGCGACCGGACAGCGCGTGCGGAACACGCAGCCGCTGGGCGGAAACCGCGGGTCGGGAACCTCGCCACCGATGACGCGCTGCTCGCGCGTTGATCGCCCCGGGATCGCTGCGAGCAGCGCCTGCGTGTACGGATGCTGCGGCTTGCTGAACAGCGTGTCGGACGATGCCGTCTCCATCACGCGGCCGAGATACATCACCATCACGCGGTGCGAGAGGTAGCGCACGGCCGCGAGATCGTGCGAGATGAAGATCATCGACAACCCCGACTCGTCCTGCAGGTCGCGCAGCAGGTTGATGATCTGCGCCTGCACGGAAACGTCGAGCGCGGAGATCGGCTCGTCGCAGATCAGGATGCGCGGCTGCACGATGAGCGCGCGTGCGATCGCCACGCGCTGCGCCTGTCCTCCGGAAAGCTCGTGCGGATGGCGCTTGAGCAGCGCGTCGCCCAGGCCGACCCGCTGCACGGCCGCCCGCGTCCGTGCGGTCCGCTCCTTCGCGGGGCTCTCCGGATACAGCGCCTCGAGCGGCTCGGCCACGATGCGCTCGACCGTCATCCGCGGATCGAGGCTCGATGCCGGATCCTGGAACACCATCTGGATCTGCCGCCGCAGCGGACGCCACTGCGCTTCGCTCAGGCGCGAGATGTCGCGGCCGTCGAAGTTGATCGCGCCCGCATTGGCGCTCTGCAAGCCGACCAGCACGCGCGCCAGCGTCGACTTGCCGCAGCCCGATTCGCCGACGATGCCGAGCGTCTCGCCCTCGTGGAGATTGAGATGGACATCGCGCAGCGCGTGCACCGGCACACCGTCGCGACCCGGATAGCGCAGCGCGAGGCGGCGCACTGCGAGCAGCAGCGCATCGCCGGTCTTGAGGCGCGCAAATTGCCCGCTCGCGGTCATGCGCATCAGGCTTTGGCTCCGAACAGGCGCAGCATCGGCGCGGTGGCGATCGTCGTCGCCAGCGCCATCAGCACGAGCATCGAATAGACCTGCGGCGACAGCACGCCGACGTCGAGCCCGATGTTGAGGACGATCAGCTCGACCAGCCCGCGTGCGTTCATCAACGATCCGAGGATCGCCGAGTCGCGCCAGCCGAATCCGATCGCGCGCGCCGACGCCGCGACGCCGCCGAACTTGCCGACGGTCGCCACTGCCACGATCGCTGCGACCGCGAGCCATTGCGCGACACCGTCGACGAGGCCGATCTGCGTGCGCAGTCCGCTGTAGGCGAAGAACGCCGGCAGGAACACCACGCTCACGACGTCGTGGAGCCGCCGCTCGAGCGCTTGCGCCAGCGCGCAGTCGTGCGGGATCAGCAGGCCGAACAGGAACGCGCCGAACAGCGCGTGGATGCCGATCCATTCCGTGATCGCGGCCGAGAACAGACAACCGACCAGCGCGCTCGCGATCGCGCCGTTGCCCGCCTCATTCGGCGTGACGCGCAGCGACCAGCGTTGCACGAGCGGCCTCACGACGACGAGCATCGCCGCCGCGAAGCCCAGCGTGCGCAGCACGACCGTCGTGCCATGACCCTGCGCGTCGACCATGCCGACCACCAGCGCGAGCACGCACCAGGCGGCGACATCACCGGCCGCGGCGCAGGCAAGCGCCATCGAGCCGATCGGCGTGCGCTGCAGGTTGCGGTCAGCGAGGATGCGCGCGAGCACCGGGAACGCGGTGACCGACAACGCGACGCCCATGAACAGCTCGAAGTCCGAGGGCGGGACTCGCGGATCGGCGAAGCGCGGATACAGCACGGTGGCCAGCAGCACCCCGAGCGCGAAGGGCGCGACCATGCCCGCCGACGCGATCGCAGCGGTACGTCGCCATTCGCCGCGCAGCGTGCCGGCGTTGGTCTCGAGCCCGACGATGAACATGTAGAGGATCACGCCGATCTGCGCGATCAGCCCGAGCGCGGGCGCAGCGCCCTGCGGCAGCAGCGTCGCCGCCGCGTGTGCACCGATCAGCGACGGACCGAGCAGGATGCCGGCGAGGATGTCGGCGATGACCTGCGGCTGACCGAGCGGCTTGAGCAGGCGCCCGAGCGCTCTGCCGAGGACGATGATCGCGGCGAGCGTGACGAGGACATGGAGCAGGACGTTCGTTACTTGCAGATCACCACTCCACCGCCCTGCTGGCATTGGCACACCGGCGTCTTCGTCTTCGGGCAGCTTGCCGTCATCGAGAACGCGACGCCGCCGCAGGTCACGCTGCAGGAGAACTTGTTCGCGGCTTCGTCCTCCGCCGATTTGTTCGCGGCAGTCGCCAATAGCGCCGCGCCGCCGACCGCAAGCGCCGCCGGCGGTGGCGCGAAGTCCACCGACTGCGAATAGCCAGGGCCCGACTGCGATGCACCGGTCGGACCAGCGCTCTGATGGAATCCCGGACCGGATTGCGACGCGCCCGTCGGTCCCGCGCTTTGATGGAATCCAGGACCCGACTGCGATGCGCCCGTCGGTCCTGCACTTTGATTGAAGCCCGGCCCCGACTGCGACACGCGGGTCGGACTCGCACTCTGCTTCCACGCCGGCCCGGCTTGCGAAGCGGATGGGCCTGCGTGCGCGGCGCCTGCGCTCGTACCGTTCATCGCGGACGTCGAGCTCGCGGTCGTCGCGCTGGTCGCGCTCGTCGCACCGGCCGTCGTTGCGCTCGCGGTGCTGGCAGTGCCCGCCGTCGCTGCAGTCGCTGCGCCGGTGGCCCCCGCCGTGACGCCACCGACCGCCGCGGCGCCGCCGATCCCGCCGAGCAGCGCGATCGGCAACGCGGCGATGCAGCCGCTCAGCGAAAGAAACAGTGCTATGGCCAGCAAAGGCCGGATGATCTTCTTCATGGTCCCTCCCCCAGGAATCCCCCGCAGGAATCCTACTCGACTGCCGCCGCTTCCGCGCCGGCCTTGGCGTGCCGGTAATAGGAAAAGATGTCGTTGAGGTTGCGGCGCGGCTTCCAGCTGAACGTCTCGCGGAACAGCCGCCCATCGAGGATCACCGGATATTTGAAGTAGTTGCAGAGATAGGTCGGGAAGAACGCGTTCCAGTTGAGCAGCCGGCTGATGGTGCGCGGCAGCGCTGGCGGGATCGACGGGATCGGCAGCTTGCGGCAGCCGCATTCCTCGACCGCCTTCTGATACGCGACCCAGTCCTCCGGCGCGACGTTGTAGATGCCCGGCTTGTTCTGCTCGAACGCCGTGACGAGCGCGTCGGCCATGTCGTCGACGTGCAGGAACTGCATCATCGGCGAGAACCCGACCAAGACCGGCGCGAGCTTGCGCGAGAGCAGCAGCGACATGCTGTTCTTCACGCCCGGCCCGAGCACGTTGCACGGCCGCAGGATGGTGATGTTGAGCTCGGGATGCTTCCACAGATAAATGTTGGCGAGCGACTCGAGCTCGACCGAGTCGACCAGATCCTGCGTGACCTCGCTCGCCTTCAGCGGCGCGTCCTCGTCGAGCAGCGCCGGGTTGTACGGCGAGGCGCCGTAGACGAAATAAGTGGAATGGATGAGCACCTGCCGCACGTAGTACTTGCGGCAGAGCTCGAGCAGGCGCTTCGACCCGAGCACGTTGGAGTTGTAGCGATGAACGCGATCGCGCTCGTGCGGGAAGATGCGGCCGATGTGGATGACCGCGTCGACCTTGTGATTGCGGAACACGTCCTCGAAGCCGCGCTTCTCGAGCTCGACCTTGTACGAGGGGATGTTCGCGTCGGTCTCGACCTTGCGCCGGAAGTCGACCGCGATGACGTGATGCGTCGTCGCCAGGCGGGCGATCACGCGCTGCGCGAGCGCACCCGCTGCGCCGGTGACGAGCACCGTGCGCTTCGCGCCGATCATGGCTTTCTTGTCGGCCATCAGAAGATCTTCGTGCGCTCCTGCAGGCCTTTCTCGATCAGCGCGCGGATCGCGTCCTTCACCTCTTCGACCTTCGCGGTGACTTCCTCCTCGCTCGTGCCGACGCCGCCCTTGAAGTGCATCGGCTCGCCGAAGTTGAGATGGATGCGTGCCGGCAGCGGCAACAGCGGCGCGATCGGCGCGTATGGGATGCCGAGCAGCTTCGCGAGCGGCTTGATGTCGTAGATCGACGGCATCGTCTCCTCGGCGCCGACGACGCCGACCGGAATGATCGGCACCTTCTGGCTCATCGCGAGGTGCATGAAGCCGTTGCCGAAGCGCTGCAGCTTGTAGCGATCCTTGTAGAGCTTGCCCGAGCCGCGCACGCCTTCGGGGAACACGAGGATCGCCTCTTCGCTCTCGAGCATCTTCACGCAATTGACCGGATCGCCGATCACGCCGCCGAACGCATTGAGCAGATTGCCGAGCCACGGCACGGTCGGGAAGAAGCGCTCGATCATCGCCCGCGCGGCGCGCGGACCGTGCGGATTCGTCGCCAGCGCATAGCCGATCATCACGCCGTCCATCGGCAGCTGTCCCGAATGATTCGGCACGATGAGCACGCGGCCCCGGGCAGGGATGTTCTCCAGGCCGTGCGCGACGACGCGGAAATATTTCTCGTAGAGCCAGCGTACGCAGGCGACGCCGACTTTGGCGATGTCCTCGTTGTAGCCCCACGGGTCGTAGCCGAAGCTGCCGACCGGCTTCGGGATCTTCGACATGAGCGCGTCGATCTCCGGCGTGACGAGCCGACTGAGGACGCGCTCCTTGAGATTGAGCCCGAATCCCGCCATGCGAAGACCCTCCCCGCTCGGATTTCGATTATTCCACAGGCACCGTGTCGTGATGCTCGCGCAGCTGCAGGCGCCAGAGCCGGGCATAGGCGCCATTCGCCGCGAGCAGCTCCGCGTGCGTGCCGCGCTCACGCACTTCGCCGTGATCGAGCAGCACGATCTGATCGGCGTCGGTGATCGTCGACAATCGATGCGCGATGACCAGCGACGTCCGCGCACGCGCGACTTCGCGGATCGCGGCGAGGATGGCTTGCTCGGATGCCGAATCGAGCGACGAGGTGGCTTCGTCGAAGATCATCACCGGCGGATCCTTGAGCAGCGCGCGCGCGATGGCGATGCGCTGCTTCTCGCCGCCGGAAAGCTTCAGGCCGCGCTCGCCGACCAGCGTTTCGTAACCGTCCGGAAGCTGTGCGATGAACTGATCCAGATGCGCGAGCTTGGCGACGCGCTCGACGTCGGCCTTCTGCGCGCCCGGCTTTCCGTACGCGATGTTGTAGTAGATGGTGTCGTTGAACAGCACCGTGTCCTGCGGCACGACGCCGATGTGCGCGCGCAGCGAGTCCTGTGTGTACTCGCGGATGTCGTGCCCATTGATGGTGATGCGGCCACTATCGACGTCGTAGAAGCGGAACAGCAGGCGCGCGATCGTCGATTTGCCGGCGCCGCTCGGCCCCACAACCGCGACCTTGTGGCCTTCCGGAATCTCGAAGCTCACGCCTTTTAGGATCTGTCGCGCCGCGCTGTAACCGTAATTGACGGATTCGAAGCGGATCGACGCTTGCGTGGCCTTGAGCACTTTCGCGTCGGGCGCGTCCTTCACTTTCGCGTCGACGTTGAGCAGGTCGAACATCCGCTGCATGTCGGTCATCGCTCGCCGGATCTCGCGGTAGACGAACCCGAGGAAGTTGAGCGGCACGAACAGCTGGATCATGAACGCGTTGATCGCGACAAAGTCGCCGAGCGTCATCGCGCCGCTCGCGACGTTGCGCGCGGCGAGGATCATCATCCAGGTCAGCGCGCCCGCGACGATGAGCGACTGGCCGAGATTCAATCCGGCGAGCGACACGCGGTTCTGCGCCTGCGCCTTCTCCCACTCTTGCAGGAAGCGATCGTACTCGGCGGCTTCGTGCGCTTCGTTGCCGAACAGCTTGACGGTCTCGTAGTTCAGCAGCGAGTCGATCGCGCGCGTGTTGGCCCGCGAGTCGAGCTGATTGGCGGCGCGCACGTACTTCGTTCGCCACTCGGACACCGACACCGAGAAGAAGATGTAGAGCGCGACCGCGACGAACGCGATCGCGGCAAAAGCGCCGGCATACTTGGTCCACAGGATCACCGCCACCATCACGATCTCGAGCAGCGTCGGGATGATGTTGAACAGCATGAAGCGCAGCAGGAAGCTGATCCCGGAAATGCCGCGCTCGATGTCGCGCGACAAGCCGCCGGTGCGGCGCGTGAGATGGAAGTCGAGATCGAGCCGGTGCAGATGGGTGAACACGTTCAAGCCGGCGCGGCGCATCGCGCGCTCGGCGACGCGGCCGAACACCACGTCGCGCAGCTCGCCCATCAGCACGTTGAAGAAGCGCAGCGCGCCGTAGGCGAGCAGCAGCACGATCGGGATGGTGACGATCGCCTGATTCTTCCCGGACAGCGAGTCGACGATCTGCTTGAGCGCCAGCGGCAGGATCACGCCCGCGACTTTCGCCGCGATCAGGCACGCCATCGCGACGAACACGCGCGCGGGGAATTCGGCGAGATACGGCAGGAGGCTCGACAGCGCGCGCCATTCGGTGCCGCTGGACGCACTCGCGCCAGACTCCGGGATTCGCGACGGACGCTTTCCGCGCATCAGACGATCGGCGGCTCGTCGATCGAATGCCACACCGCCGCTTCCTCGCGCAGCCGGCCGACGGTCGCCGCCGCTTGCGATGCGCTCTCGACGCGCGCGATGTGGAACAGCGCGTCGCCTTCGTGCACGAGCGGAAGGTTCAGGCGTCCGATCACCACGCCTTCGGTCGGGCTCGCGATCACGGTCTCCGTCTCGCCGAACGGGTCGCCCACCACGCCGAGCTTCTGCCCGAGCGCGACTTCGTCGCCGAGCGAGATCTGATGACGCAGGATGCCGCTCGTGGTCGCGCGCACCCAGGTGCTCGATTTCGCCACCACCGGCGTCACGTAGCGTGAGCTCGCGTTGGCCGGCGGCTCGAGCATGCCGAGGCTGTACATCACGTGCAGCACGCCCTGCACGCCGATGCGGATGCAGGTCTCGTCGAAGCGCAGCGCTTCGCTCGATTCGTAGAGCAGGACCGGGATGCCCTTCTTCGTCGTGTACTCGCGCAGCGTGCCGGGCGTCGGGTTGGAGTTGAGCAAGAGCGGCGCGCCGAACGCACGCGCGAGCTTGAGCGTCTGCGGATTGGCGAGATCGGCACGGATCTGCGGCAGATTTGGACGGTGCAGGGCGCCGGTGTGCAGGTCGACGCCATATTCGCAGCGATTGACGACTTCTTTCAGGAACAGGTTGGCGAGCCGCGCGGCGAGCGAGCCCGAGTCGGATCCCGGGAAGCTGCGATTGAGATCGCGGCGATCCGGCAGGTAGCGCGACTGCTGCAGGAACGCCATCACGTTGACGATCGGCACCGCGAGCAGCGTGCCCGCGAGGCTGCGGATCTCCGGCAGCCGCAACAAGCGCCGGATGATCTCCACGCCGATGATCTCGTCGCCGTGCAGCGCGGCGCTGACAAAGAGCTTGGGTCCCGGGCGCGCGCCGTGCTGCACGATCACCGGCAGCACCACCGGCGAATTCGTGTAGAGGTTCGCGACGGGCAGATTCACCGTCGCGCGGCTGCCCGGCGGCACCTGCACGCCGCCGATCGGGAACGGCGATGGCGCGGCCGGATCTTCAGCCATGGCCCTTCGTCCGCGTCTTCCCCGGCTTCGCGTTCTTCTCGACGAATTCGATGATCTGCGAAGCGATGTCCGTGTTCGTGGTCTCCTCGATGCCTTCGAGGCCCGGGGACGAATTCACTTCCATCACGACCGGCCCGTGATTGGAGCGCAGGATGTCCACGCCGGCGACGTTCAGCCCCATGATCCGCGCCGCGCGCACCGCCGTGGAGCGCTCTTCCGGCGTGATCTTGATGCTGGTCGCGGTGCCGCCGCGATGCAGGTTCGATCGGAACTCGCCGGGCTTGGCCTGCCGCAGCATCGCTGCGACGACCTTGCCGCCGATGACGATGCAGCGGATGTCCGCGCCCTCGGCCTCGCGCACGAATTCCTGGATCAGGAAATAAGCGTCCAGCCCCCGGAACGCCTCGATCACCGACTCGGCGGCCTGATCGGTTTCGCACAGCACGACGCCGACGCCCTGCGTGCCTTCGGTGAGCTTGATGATGAGCGGCGCGCCGCCGACCAGCTTGACCAGGTCCTGCGTGTCGTCCGGCGCGTGGCCGAATCCGGTCACCGGCAAGCCGATGCCCTTGCGCGCGAGCAGCTGCAGCGCGCGCAGCTTGTCGCGCGATCGCGTGATCGCGACGGATTCGTTCAGGCAGTAGACGCCCATCATCTCGAACTGGCGCACAACGGCGGTGCCGTAGAACGTCACCGACGCGCCGATGCGGGGAATCACCGCGTCGAAGCGCTCGAGCTTCTTGCCCTTGTAATGGATCTCCGGCGAGTGCGGCACGATGTTCATGTAGCAGCGCAGCACGTCGATGATCTTCACTTCGTGCCCACGCTTCTCCGCGGCCTTGCACAGCCGCTGCGTGGAATACAGCCGCGGGTTGCGCGACAGGATGGCGATCTTCATTTGAGCACCGATCGTTTCTTCTTGACTGGCTTGCGACCCTGCAGGAACGAGCCCGCGGGATCGACGCGGAATTTCCCGGCCAGCGCGGTGCGGCCGAGCAGCATGCGGAACAGCATGGTGTCGCGCGCGGTGAGCGAGACGTCGATGTCCCACTCGACGTCGCCGACGCGCACCGGCGTGCGGATGAACGGCCGCGATTCGCGATGGCCGCCGGAATCGGCGACGAGGCGCTCCTCGAGGAGCTCGGCCTCGCACCACACCTCCTTCTCCGTGCCGCGGCGGGGATGCACGCCGAAGCGCACGCGCCCGCCCGGAAGCTTCTCGATCGCGAAGGCGTGGATCACCGATGAGCGCGCCCCGGTGTCGATCTTGACCTTGATCCGGCCGATGCCGAGCGCGGGGAGCGACGCCCACTCGCGCCAGCCGAGCGTCGGCGTTTCGTCAGCCATGCTGTGGGATAAGATGCATGCGAGCCGCCATTATGAGGTGGATGCCATGAACGCCCCAGCGTCGCCCACGTACCGCAACCTCGACGACTTCTATCCGTACTACCTGTCGGAGCACTCGAACCAGACCTGCCGCCGGTTGCATTTCGTCGGCACCAGCCTCGGCCTCGCGCTCGTCATCTACGCGGTCGTCACCCAAACCTGGTGGCTGATCGCTGCCGCGTTCTTCCAGGGCTACGCGTTCGCCTGGATCGGGCACTTCTTCTTCGAGCACAACAAGCCGGCGACGTTCAAGTATCCGTGGCTGTCCTACAAAGGCGACTGGCGGATGTGGTGGCACACGCTCACCGGCAAGATCGCGTTCTGATCGCGATCGACCATGGAAGGCGCTGAGCTCCTGCGGCGGCTGGCCGACGGCAGCCTGCCGCCGGGGGATTTCACCCATCGCAATCACGTGCGGGCCGCCTGGCAGTGCCTGCGCAGCCACGATCGGCTGCCCGTGGCCGCGCACGCGTTCGGGGACCTGCTGCTCGCCTACGTCCGGGCGGTCGGCGCCGAGGACAAGTTCCATCTGACCCTCACGCTGGCGTTCATGCACATCATCCATGCGCGCATGAGCTCGGGCGAGGAGGCCTGGGACGTCTTCGCGGCGCGCAACCCCGATCTGTTCAGCGACGCGCGCTCGCTGATCTCGCGGCATTATTCGGCTGCGCGGATCGCCGCGGGCCGGCGCGCGTTCGCGGAGCCCGACGGACTGCCATTGCCCTCAGCGGACCCGGTATGATTGGAGGTGGAAGGAGCGCCCACCAGAGACGCCGGTCTTTTCGATGGAATCCATCACCGCCCACGGCACCCTCGAGTCGGTGCTCGGCTACATCCGCGAGGAGCTGCGAGCGCGCAGCGGCCGCTTCCTCGACCGCGCGGAGCGGTCGCTCGCGCAGCACTGGACGCAGGTCCTGGATCTCAATGAGCGCGCCGCCATGCAGGAAGCCGGCCGCTGGCTCACCACCAACAAGCCGGCGATCCATGCGCGCATCTATCGCCAGCTGATCGACGCGCTGAACGCGCGGCCCGCGACCCCGCCCGACCAGACCAGCCTGCGCGTCCTCGAAGCGGCCGAGCTCGCGATCACGCTCGCGCGCGATCAGATGGTCAGCAAGGTGATGTCCCAAGGACGCGCCGAGCTCGCCGCGCTGGAGGCGCGCTTCGAGCTGCTCGCCGGCGACGGCGCCTACGCGAATCCCAAGGCGCTGTGGCCCGGCGCGCTCGCCGACAATTTCATCGTCGTGCTGAAGTCGCTCAATGCGCCCGAGCGCGTGCAGCGCATGCTCATCGACAGCTATGGCGACGAAGGCATCCGCCTGCTGCTGGAGTTCTACCACGGCATCAACGCGCTCCTGATCCGCAGCAACGTCGGCCGCAGCCTGTCCGACCCGTTCGCCACCAGCGATCGCGAGATCGAGTCGCTGCGCATCGGCGATCGCAGCGTGTTTGCGCTCGCTCGCGCCGTCCGGCTCGTGCTCGGCCGCCTGCAGCAGAGAATGGCCGGCGTCGATCTCACGACCTGGACGCCCGGCACGCTGCGCGAGCTGATCGAGCGCCAGTTCGCGCAGTCGCGCTCGAGCCTGTCGCGCGCGCAGGCGCAGTCGATCGACCACGTCGAGAGCCTGCTGCTCGACTGGCTGCGCGACGATCGCATCAGCGGGCGCGTGCGCGAGGAGATCCGCCGTCTCACGCTGCCGATCCTGGTCGGACGGCTGATCTGCGGCGACGAGTTCGCGGCGCCCGACAATCCGATCCGCGTGTTCCTGCGCCAGCTCGCGGTGATCGGCTATCGCGACCAGGAATTCCCG
>Ga0070741_10007650_pt1 | contig 22216 bp, 20 predicted proteins | sample Coa_R1_4_FD_66440 | JGI IMG/M metagenome (GOLD analysis project Ga0070741, IMG submission 66440) | Surface soil microbial communities from Centralia Pennsylvania, which are recovering from an underground coalmine fire - Coalmine... | ecosystem: Environmental > Terrestrial > Soil > Unclassified ... | reverse complement strand
AGCCTTGGTCAGTGATGGTCGTGGTCTTGTGCTTCTCATCGACGACGTAGTCGCCGGTGTATATCTTCGGCTCTCCGGGCGGCGTATCAAGCTCCTCGCCCTTTTCCAGGTTTGGCACCACGCGGTTGGCCTGGGCATATTTATCAGTGGATTCATCGCTGGCCCCGCTGATGATGAGCGGCGTTCTGGCTTCGTCAATCAAAATGGAGTCAACTTCATCCACAATCCCGTAGCTGTGGCCGCGCTGCACGCAATCATTCAAGTCAAACTTCATGTTGTCGCGCAGATAGTCAAAGCCAAATTCGTTATTGGTGCCGTAGGTCACGTCGGCTGCGTAGGCTTCGCGGCGTTCGTCATCGTCCAGGTCATGCACAATTACGCCTACGCTCAGGCCCAGGAAGCGATAGAGCTTGCCCATCCATTCCGAGTCGCGCTTGGCCAGGTAATCATTCACTGTGACCACGTGAACGCCGTCGCCGCTCAGCGCGTTCAGATAGACAGGCAGGGTGGCCACCAGCGTCTTGCCTTCGCCGGTCTTCATCTCAGCAATCTTGCCTTGGTGCAGCACCATGCCGCCGATCAACTGCACATCAAAGTGGCGCATGTTTAGCACGCGCCGACCCGCCTCGCGGCACACGGCAAACGCTTCCGGCAAAATCTCATTCAGCGCCAGATGCTTGGCATCAGTACGGCGTCTGTTCAGAGCTTCCAGTTCAGTGGTGGTCTCGCCTTCGGCAGAGTTTTTCAGCTCTTCCGTAGTCCGGGCAATCGACTCCTCAACGTCCTTCAGGCGCTCTTTGACCTGGGCGCGAAACTCCTCTGTTTTGGCGCGCAGTTGCTCATCTGTGAGCTGCTGCATCTGCGGCTCAAGCGAATTAATCTCTTCCACCAGGGGGCGCATCTTCTTGATCGCCCGGTCATTGCTGGAGCCAAAAATTTTGGTAAATGCTGCTTTTCCTATCAACTCTATATTCCCTCGGGATTTGCCCCGCTCAGATGGCGCCTTTACGCTGTGAGATGCGCAAAGGCCTACAAATTAAAGCCTAACACATTGGATGGGATTCATCGCCTTCCGGCTTCAGCCTTCTTTTGAAGAGGTTAGAGTGGATATGAGTATTGCTGGAGAGGAATAAAGCTGCGGCGGGACTCTCGGGCAAAGCTTGCTTCGTGAGAAATGCAAGTTGACCAACAGAAGGGACAGACGAAAAACCTGGCGCGCATAGTTGATCTCCTCGGCGGGAACATCGCTGAAAGGATGCAGAGATCGCGCAAGCCGATGCTTCTCTCAAGCCCAAAGCTCCGGATAGCAGATGTCGACCTATCTCTGGGTACTTTCTGAACATTCAAGTGCTTGCGGTCACAAATTGAGGGTACAATGAGTGCCTTTTCAGCCGGTGCGTGATATGAAGGTGAATCCCACATCCGGCCAGGGAGCGAATTATGCCAGGATTTTGCACCGGTTGCGGAGTGCCACTTAGCGGCGCTTTTTGCACACGTTGCGGACAACGCGTCCAGTCACCAGGTTCCCCGGTACAGGCTGATGTTGCACATGCCGGAGTGGAGACGACCCAACAATCTCCGCCTTTGCAATCGCAACCTGCCGTCACCCAGCCTCAGCTCGTCGCAATACAACCTGTCAGCGCTCCCCAACCTGCGCCGGCTCCTGCGCCCGTGCAGCAAGCTCCCGCAACTCCTGCACAACCGCAAATTTCCCCGGCAGCGCCGTCAGCACAACCTGTCAGCTCCGGGCCTGTAAATCAGTCCGCTGCTGCAAATCAATCCGCCGCCGGGAAATCCTCTGGCATTGGCAAGGCCCTGCTGATCCTCGGGGGAATCGTCTTGGTGTTCTGCCTTGCTGCTTTTGGTGCCGTGCTCTACGGCGTCCATTGGGCCAAAGGTAAGGTTTCAAGCATCACTGGCGGCGCTATCGGCGGCTCGGGACAGGTTCAGGTCGCAAACGGCCACGCCTGCGATCTGCTCTCAACTGCTGATCTGCAACAGGTGCTCGGCGTCACCGTGGAGCGCAGCTCTGAGATCATGGAAAACAACGAGCATGGCTGCGCCTATTACACCAACCCTGCCGCCTTCGCTGAGCTGCAAAAGATCGCCATGGAGCAGGCGCGCCGCGACTCTGAGAAGGCCTCCAAAGATCCCGCGCTCAATAATTCCAAGAACGACAATCCTCTCGCCCTGCTCGGCCACACGGAAGAGATGGAAGGCATAGTCAAAGGCTTGGGCCTCAGCCAGCCTGATAAAGACGGCAAGGTTTTCTCCTTCACCGTTGGGCGCAACTTCGGCAGCTCCAATTGGGGCACACTGCGCACCACAATCTCCATCGTTCCCGGCTTTAAGGAGATCGACGGCGTCGGCGACCACGCCATGATGGGTTCTTTCGGTCACGCCTTCTATGTTCTCAAAGGCGATAGCATGTTCCACCTCGATACCATGTATGTGCCGGAAACCCGCGTTCGCGGCGCTGAACTCGCACGCAAGCTGGTGGCACATTACTAGGATTTCTTAAGTGGCATCTAGAACTGGCGAGGGAACTTTGGCGAGCCGCAGGCATGTGAGGGATCAGCTCTGCTGCTGTAGATAGCGATAAAAAGACCTCAGATGGCCGCAGGGAAAAAACTCTCCCGCGGCCACTTGGTTTTGCGAATCATTAAAATGCTGGCTGCCGTCACAGTAATGTTCCTGGTGCTGGAAAATTCCTGCCCGGGCTGTCCCAGGCTTTCAACACCAGCAGATGTGCCCCCGGACGTTCACAACAGAACGCTCATTGAAACCGATGTCTCGAATTACCGCCGTCGCAACCATCCCCAGCAGCACTAGCGAGCAATAAATCTTCATGCCATGCAGCATGATGCGCCTCCGCGTCCCGACTTACCGCTCAATTTCGGCTCTCATTACCCACTCAGGACTGGGTTTAGCTGACCAGATAGCTTATCCACTTGACGCCATCTGCCCTGAGACCGTTTAATTCCAACCATGCGCGTAGCCTTCTTAGGTCTTGGAATTATGGGACGGCCCATGGCCGCCAATCTTGTAAAATCCGGACATGAAGTCACCGTCTGGAACCGCACGCCCCGTGATGTGGAAGGGGCCAAAACCGCAGCCACACCGGCCGAAGCCGCCAAAGATCAGGAAGCCCTGTGGATCTGTGTCTCTGATACTAAGGCAGTACAAGCTGTGCTCTTTGGTCCGGGCGGGGCCATAGAAGGGCTTTCCGGCGGCACTGTTGTAGTGGATTCGAGCACCATCTCGCCTTCCGCCAGCTTGAACTTTATGGAAGGCCTGCAGGAGAAAGGCTGCGAGTTTCTCGATGCGCCTGTTACAGGTTCAAAGACCGGCGCAGAGAAAGGCGAGCTCATCTTTATGATCGGCGGCGAGCCGCGCAACATAGAACGCGTGGAGCCGCTGCTGCGTGCCATGGCGAAGAAGGTGATCCACATGGGCCCTAATGGCAAAGGGCTCTCTGCCAAGCTGGCCCAGAACATGAACATCGTCTTTATGTATGAAGGTCTTTGTGAAAGCCTTACCCTGGCCAAAAAGCTTGGCGTGCCACCGGAAAAAATGTTTGAGCTGATTGAAAATTCCATGATCCGCTCCGGCGTGGCGGAATACAAGAAGCCATTCATCCTGGCACAAGACTGGACGCCGAATTTCCCGCTCAAGCTCATGCACAAAGACATGCACCTGATGATGGACGCAGCCAAAGAGAATGGCGTCGATTTGCCGGGGCTCTACCGCATCGACGAAATTTATGAAGAAGCCGTCAAGGCCGGCATGGAAGACCTGGATTACGCCTGCACGATCACCTTGCTGGAAGAGCGCGCAGGGTTGCGGATGAAAGGGAAGTAGCGCTAGCTTTCAAAAAACCTTGGCATAATTCCGCTAGAATAAAGCCGTTAGAGGTTGGTTCTGGAAACCTGATTGTGCGATTTTCAATCTGTTTATCCGTGGTGATCCGCGGAAAGAGTTTTAGAAGCTCCACTGCTCAATATGTAATCTTGCTCCACCACAGTCTTGGTCCTGCGCCGATAGCTGACCACTGATCCCGGCCAGATCACGGGGCTTTCACCGGTCTTGGGATCTTGATACCAGCTTCTGCATCCGCCTGCCTGCCAGACTGTTCCTGTGAGACGGGTTCGCATCTCTTCGACAAAGTTCTTTTGCGTCTCTGCTTTTACTTCCATCGCTTTGGCTCCGCGTTGGCGCATAAGGCGCAGGCAATCCATCACATAGCCGATCTGTGCTTCGCTCATCAGCACCACAGAGTTGTGTCCCAGGCCGGTATTCGGTCCCAGCAGGATAAAGAAATTAGGAAAACCGCTCACGCTCATGCCCAGATAGGCGCTGATCCGCTCTTTCCAGGTTTCGTGGATTTCCAAACCGTTGCGGCCGATGATCTCGGTGTCATGCAGCGGCTCAGTGACGCGAAAACCTGTGCCGTAGATCAGCACATCGACCGGGCGCTCAGTCCCGTTCTGAGTCACGATTGAGTGCTCGCGGATTTCTTTGATTCCGTCTGTGATCAAATCAACATTGGGTCGCTGGATGGCCGGATAGAAAGCGTTTGAGATGAGCACGCGCTTGCAGCCCAATTCATAACTGGGAGTGAGCTTGGCTCGGAGCGTAGAATCGGGCACCTGAGCCTTAAGATGGTCCAGCGCCATCTTCTGACCGCGCTTGCGCAGAGCGCGCAGATTACCAAGGAATCCCCACACGCGCACTTCATACAGCCAGAAAAGTGCGACACGAAAGAGCCAGGTGAAAAAAGGGAAGTGGCGGAAGCGCTTGCGCCAGCGCTCGGAGATAGGGAAGTCTGCTTTCGGTAGAATCCACGGCGGCGTGCGCTGAAAAAGGTAAAGCTTTTCAACTCTTTTTGCAATCTCCGGTACGAATTGGATAGTACTGGCGCCAGTGCCGATCACAGCAACGCGCTTACCTTCAAGCGGCACGCTTGCGTCCCACCACGTGGAATGAAACGCAGGGCCGGCAAACTTCTCCATGCCGGGAATATCAGGATATTTTGGAATATGAAGCGCGCCGATTGCAGAGACCAAAGCGCGTGCGCTAATCGTCGCGCCATCGGCGGTGGTAACGCGCCAAAGCGAGGCAGCCTCGTCCCAAGCGGCTGCTTTCATCCGCGTATTTAAACGAATGTAAGACCGCAAGCCATATTTTTCCGCACAGGCCTTCAGGTATTGCTGGATCTCATTACGGCCGGAGTACATACGGCTCCAATCCGGGTTGCGGTCAAATGAGAACGAATACAGGTGTGAAGGGATGTCGCAGGCGCATCCCGGATACTGATTCACATACCAGGTGCCACCAATCTCATCGGCCTTTTCGATAACAAGGAATGACTTGATGCCCGCTTCAAGCAGCTTAATCGCCATGCCCAGGCCGGAAAAGCCTGCGCCCACGATTAACACTTCCAGCGTCTCTGCGGGCAAGGCACTGGCAAGCAATGTTTCAGACTCAGATTTTTCCAGTATTGGCACGGGTCGCGGTATTAGCTTGCCATGTTGCCCTGAAGCGCGCAAGCAACAGAGTAGATCCTGAGATTTAATCGGAAGCCGGCCGGCTGGGACCAGGGGGATGCAAGTCCCAGCCGGAGAGGGGCGGGTTAGAGAGAACGCAGGAAGTTAAGCAGGTCCTGCTGCTGGCTTGGCAATAGAGAATTGAATTTGTTAATGACCTGGGTAGCTTCAGAGCAGACCTGATTTGAGGCACACGGGGAGATATGCATTTTGATGGCTGCAAGAATGTCGCTGGTGCGGCCGTCATGGAGGAAGAAGACTCTCTGACCTATGCCCCAGAGCGGCGCGGTGCGGAATTCATCACTGCCGGCCGCGCCCTGGCTGATTCCATCCGCTAGCCCCGGGCCCATGTGATGCAGCGCGAAATCGGAATATGGATGGAATTCCACCTGGTTGAGCGGCCCCAGGTTTGATTTGGCTGTATGCAGCGAGTCTGTATGGCAGAGTACACAGCCGATGCCGGTATCAGGCGCACCACCAGTGGAAGGCACGACTGTTCCAAACAATGCCTGGCCGCGAAGGGCAGAATCTCCCAGAGGTTGGCACCTGCTCTGACTGTTGGAGAAATTGCAGGGCACCGCAGGGGCGTTCAGCCGCATAAAGATCGTGAAGTTTTCAATGAGAGAGGAGATCTGGCTGGCGTCATCGCCGCCTGACTCTCCGGTTGGAATGATCACGTGTGTGTTGTCTTCAGGAGTTGGATTGTTGGCGCAGCCGCTATTGGCGCGTTCATTAGTGAACAATTCATTGGTGATTCCCATCTCGACGTTGGAGGCTTCCCCGGAAAACATCAGCATAGACTTGTTCTGGGCCTTCCAGCCGAATTTGGTGATGGTGCCGTCATTGCCGCTGGTATTGAAGCGACCGGCAATGCCAAGCGCGCTTTTGGCCGCGCTGAAGGCGGCAAGGTTGTTCCTGAGAATGTCCTCAGATGCGTTCTCAACAAGTCCTTCACCGAAGGTGGGAATGGGAATACGGAAAGAAATATTGTTGTTTTGGAGCTGGGTCGCAAAGTCAGGCTGCTGCAGGGTGCAACCGTTGGGCGCATCAATGCGACCCGTGATGGTAAACAAGTCATGGACGCTGCCATCAGGAGTACCATCAGCGTTTTTGATAAAGCGCGCCTCCAAAGTCGGCCCATTCGATTTCAGGAAGCTTGGAATCGCATTGCCTGCGCCATCGAGATTGGCAATGCCGATTTGTGGATTCTGGAAAGGACTGCTCCCGCCCGCCACCGGTTGGGAGTGACACAGCACACAACTGTTGCCATTAAAGGCAGGTCCCAGTCCAGCAAGCGGCTCCTGGTTTAGGGTGCCCGTGACAGAAGCCGTTTGCTGGAACAGGGTAAGGGCATCACTCCAGAAAAGTCCCTGATCCAGAGGAAGGCCCAGAAAAGGATTTCCGGCAGCACCAATGGGTTGCGGGCCAACACGCACGCCAGGATCGACTACCAAGGGAGTGCTTTGCGCCCGCGCGGTTTTGATATTGAAACACAGCAAGACAGCCGATACAGCAAGACAGCAGGAGAGAATTCTCAAAGCGAAATTTTGCCTGGTGTAATGAATTATTGGAATTTTCATACTTTTCCTCTTTTGTTTTCTCGTTGAGTGTTGTTGCAGAAGCTTTTGCAAGCCGGGACTGTAAGTGGAAGTGTTGGTAAGTTTAACTTTCACAGACCAGAGTTCCTCGAAAGTATTGTGAGCTGGATTTGCCGGTAGCCGATCAAAAGATAAAAAATTTTTTAATTTTCAAAATGGCCTTGCGGAGAGTTTCAGAAAAGGAATCATCAGACGCTAGGCAGCAGAATGTTGCCGAGTGATGGTTACGCGAGGTCCATCTAATGCGCTTTATCGACAAACCGAATGCTCCAGAGACAGGGCCGGCTGGGACCGCGGGGTGCAAGTCCCAACCGGGGAGGGGCGGGTTAGAGAGAACGCAGGAAGTTAAGCAAATCCTGCTGCTGTTGTTGAGTTAATGCGTTGAAGTTCGCAATAACCTGGTTGGCCTCAGAGCATGTTTGCCCCGCGGTGCAAGTGCTGGCGTGTAATTCAATCGCGGAGAGCAGGCTGCTGGTCTGGCCATTATGCAGGAAGAAAAGACGCTGGCCTACGCCCCAGAGCGGCGCTGTGCGAAATTCATCACTCGCCGCCTGGCCCTGGCTGATGCCGTCATCGAGCCCTGCGCCCATGTGATGCAGCGCGAAGTCAGAGAACGGCTGGAACGTAACATTGCTCAGCGGAGCCAGGTTGGACTTAGAGGTTTTCAGACTGTCTGTGTGGCAAAGCACACAGCCAATACCTGTGTTGGGAGTGGCACCGGCTACCGTCGGCACTATAGTGCCAAACAACGCCTGGCCTCGCAGTGCTGAAGCGCCAAGTGGTTGGCAAGTCGTCTGGCTGGTAAAGAAGTCACATGGGACCGGCGCCGCATTCAAGCGCATAAAGATAGTGAAGTTCTCAATCAGTGAAGATATTTGGCTCGCATCATCGCCGGCAGTTGGTCCGGTAGGGACGATGACGTGCGTATTATCTTCCGGTGTGGCGTTCGTGGCGCAGCCGCTGGCCGCCCGCTCGTTGGTGAACAGCTCATTGGTAACGCCCATCTCTACATTGGAGGCTTCGCCGGAGAACATCAACATGGATTTGTTCTGGGCCTTCCAGCCGAATTTGGTGATGGTGGCGTCATTCCCGCTGATATTGAAATGCCCAGAGATTCCGGCTGCTTTCTTAATAGCGGAGAGCGCCGCGAGATTATTTTTAAGTGTTGTGTCAGTCGTATTTTCTACAAAACCTTCACCAAAGGTTGGAATCGGAATCCGAAAGGAGATGTTCCCATTCTGCAGTTGCGTCGCAAAGTCGGGTTGCTGCAGGTTGCACCCTGCAGGCGCATCGGTGCGTCCGGTAATGGCAAACAGATCATGAACGCTGCCATCAGGGCTGCCATCAGAGTTTCTGACAAAGCGCGTCTCCAATACCGGCCCGCCTGGCGTGAGGAAGGTGGGGATGGTGTTGGTGGCGCCGTCAAGATTGGCAATCCCGATTTGCGGATTCATACTCGGGCTGCTGCCGCCGATGGCTGGCTGAGAATGGCAAAGAAAACAACTATTGCCATTGAAAGCTGGCCCAAGTCCGGAAAGCGGCTCTCCTGCAATGCCACCTTTTACTGAGACTGTCTCGCCGAACAAGCCGAGGCCATCGCCCCAAAAGGTAACCTGGTTTGCAGGTAGGCCAGGAATGGGATGACCAGCGCCAGTGCTGGGCTGCGGCCCAGGACGCGGGCCGGGATCAACTGCGGCTGGAATGTTTGGGGTGCCTTGCGCGCGAACGGTGCTGTTATTCACTGTCAAAAACAGTACCGAGGCCGCAAAGCTACAGACCAAAAGTCTAAAGACCAGATTTTGCCAAGCGCCATGAACAACGATTGGAACTTTCATACGTTCTTCCCTTTCATTCTTGCGTGAGATTTATTGCAGAACTTTTTTCTGCAAGCCGAGCTGTGAAGTGGAAGTGTTGGCAGATGCACTTTCACGAAACCAGAGTTCCGCGAAGTATTGTGAGCTGGATTTGTGAGTTGCTGGTTAAAAGATAAGAAAAAAATTTTTCTGGAATTTCAAAACGGGACTAAGCGGGATTCCAAAATGGGAACCATTTTGACAGTCCAATGCTCTTGGGAGCAAACATGTGCATGAGCCAATGCGATTGACGCAGGCAGGAGCTTGCATTTTGAATGTGCTTAACGCTTTTTATCCGGCTCAGCCACAAACTGGTAGCCCAGTCCGCGCACCGTGAGCAGATGCTCAGGTTTGGACGGCTCTTTTTCAATGTAACGACGCAGCCGGACGATGAAATTGTCGATCGCGCGCGTGTCAGTATCTTCTCGCAGGTCCCAAACCTGCTCCAGGATTTCCTTGCGTGAGACCGGGCGGCCGCTGTTGCGGATCAGAAAGCGCAGCAGCTCAGTTTCCATCAAAGTGAGTTGGAATGTCTGCGTGCCATTGCGAAGTTGGAGCTTCTCGATATCAAACGTCTTTCCTGCGAAACTGAATTCGTCCTGCTGCGGAGGTGGCTCACCGGCGCTTTGCAGCCAGTTTTTTCGCCGCAACAGCCCGCCGATGCGCGCAATAAGAATGTCAAGGTTGAAGGGCTTAGGCAGATAATCGTCTGCACCGGCTTCAAAGCCTTTGAGCACGTCTTCCGGGCGTCCGCGCGCGGTGAGCATGAGCACAGGAATAAAGTTTTGTTTTTGCCGCAACTCGTGCGCAACAGAAAATCCGTCTTTTCCCGGTAGCATTACATCCAGCACCATCAGGTCAAACGGCTGCTTCTGGGTCAGCAGAAGATCCAGCGCATCTTCGCCGTCCTCTATCACTTCCACCGAGTGCCCTTCAGCTTCCAGGTTAAAGCGCAGGCCCTGGGCAATGTGGGCTTCGTCTTCTACAAGCAGAATGCGGCTCATACGTGATACACCCGCGGCAGGCGAATGGTGAAGGTGCTGCCCCGGCCTTCGCCTTCGCTTTCAGCAAAAGCATCACCACCGTGCCGTCGGGCAATAGAACGGACGATGAAAAGCCCCAAGCCGGTTCCTTTCACTTGTCCGGTGGCTGGGCTGTGCACGCGATAAAAGCGCTTGAAGATGCGCTTAAGCTCGCCGCGAGGGATACCGACGCCATTGTCGCGAATCTGCAGCGCAACCGTATCGATGTTTGGCGTGAGCACGTCCACCACAATGGAAGGCTGTCCGCCGGAGTACTTGACCGCGTTTTCAATCAGGTTGGCTACGGCGGTACGCAACTCTTCCGGATTACCCATCAGAGTAATAGGTGTTGAAGGCTTCTCGCCAAAGCGTAAGGCTTCCTCAGAAAGCCCATGACGTAGCCGCGCCAGCTCCAGGCTGTCCTGGATAATCGCGGCAAAGTCCACGTCCTGCCAGTTGCGGCGCGCACTGCGTTGGCGAACTTCGCCCGCGCGCAGCACCTGCTCCACCGTGCCCAGCAGACGGTCAGTATCGTCCAGCATCAAGCGATAAAAGTCGCGGCGCTGATCATCATTCAATGAGCGGCGTTCCAGCGTCTGCAAATAAAGGCGGATCGAGGTGATTGGGGTCTTCAACTCATGCGTGACAGCATTCAGAAAGCTGTCCTGCTGCTCATTGCGGCGGATTTCACGCACCAGAAAAATGGTGTACACCACAAGTCCGGCAATAATTAAGGCAAAGAAGACGACGCCCAGCACCATTGTGACCGCATTGGGCCAGTTATGGACGATCCAACTGATGTTGAGATAAAGCGCCAGCACCACCAGGCAGGAGCCCAGCGTGATAAAGAATGAAATAGTTTTGGCGCGGCTGGTAATGCGCATGGCGGCTGAGGAAATTGTAAAGGATAGCCGGGATTGTTCGCCGCAGATTAACGCTGATGAATATAGATATGAAAATAGTCCCAGAAATGACAAAGCGCGACGTTCCCGCCGCGCTTTTAAGAATCGTTCACAATTTCCAAACCAATTCTTTTTTAATCATCTCCAGAAGCTGCCGTCGGGAGCTGCGTAAGCCGCGTCTTTCCCGCTCTTAGCTTCATTGCATCTTTCAGCTTGGGTGCTTTCACATCCCAAATAAGGCCGAGAGCGCGCAAGGCGCAGAGACCATACCAGTTGAGATCAACCTCATACCAGGCCAGGCCATGGCGTGCTGCCTGCGGATGCGCATGGTGGTTGTTGTGCCAGCCCTCGCCAAATGTCATCACAGCGACCCAAAAACTGTTCTTGGAATCATCTCCGGTGAGAAAGCGCTGCGACCCCCACATATGCGTAGCTGAATTTACCAGCCACGTGGCATGAAGCCCTACGGCGGTGCGGAGAAAAATACCCCACATAAGCATAGACCACCCGCCCACGGCCAGCAGTATGACGCCGAGCAAGGTGATTGGTACCCAATGCCACTTGCTGATGAAGGTGTGGAACTTGTCTTTGCGCAGATCAGGAATATACGGCAGCAGCGCGTCAGAGTGATTGTGCATGACGCGGCCGGTAAGAATCCAGCCCATGTGCGCCCAGAACCCGCCGTCGCGAGGTGAATGCGGGTCGCCCTCAACATCAGTGTTTTGGTGGTGGACGCGATGCGTTGCCACCCAGAAAAACGGCCCGCCCTCAAGCGCCAGGGTGCCACATACTGTAAGGAAGTATTCCACCCACTTGTAAGTCTTGTACCCGCGATGCGTGAGCAGCCGGTGATAGCCCATACCAATGCCGAGGCTGCCGGAGACCCACCACAATAGAGCTGCCACAAAAAGCGCCTTCCAGGTGAACATAAAAAGCGCCGCTACAGCGCCAACATGGAATGCGACCATGAAAAACGTTGTGAGCTTGCTGATAGGCTCTTGAAACGTGCGGTCACGTTGAAAAAGTTTCACGATTAACTGGTTTCTCCTTGGTGGATTCGAGCTCAAGCTTGCATTCTTTGATTCCCAGCCTAACAGCCTGGAAGGTCCTGCTATGTAATAGTTGTGTAATCTGCGCGACAGAAGGTCAGGGACTAAAGAGTGTTAAGTTTGGTTCAGTGATTTTGCGGAGATTTTGAATCAGCTGACACTGTTGGCGTCCAAGTTAGCTGCGTCATCAGTGAGTGCGATCTGAAAATTGCTTAGCAGTTAAGGTCCTGTGCGGAACACCAAAAAGGAACGCAGCTCTGCTTGTGCCAAAGTGAAATTGCAAAAGCAAAAATTTTCTTCATATCCAACTCTGCCGTAGTAGAGCTTTGCTAACATGCCCTTCTGAACAGCCCGATTCTGAGCTGCTGCGGAAGGGGACAGAACGTGAAGTTGAATATTGCTCTCTCTGCATGTTGTGTTATTTTGCTGGCGGCAAACGTCGCATTAATCCACCAGAATGGCCAGTTGAAGGCGCGGTTAGCATTGCCTCCGCAGCAAATGGAAGCGGCGCATGGCGCGCAGATGCCGAACCTGAAGGGATTTGATCTGACCGGCAAACCGGTAGAGGTGCTCTACGGGAAAGACCCGCGCAAGGTGCTGGTGCTGGTTTATTCCCCTACCTGCCCTTTTTGCGAACAGAACTGGTCCAAGTGGTATGACCTAATGGCCTCACTGAACCGCTCCGCTGTCCGCCCGGTGGCGGTGGATGTGACCTCGACCTCGACCTCGACTGCTGGATTTCTCTCGCAGCACCAGCTTGCGGAGCTGCCGGTTTTCCAGAAGGTGGACCCGCAGGCCACAGTGGATTACCACTTTCAGCTTACCCCGCAGACGCTCCTCATTGATTCTGATGGAAAGGTGGAGAAGGTGTGGTCTGGGGTGCTGAGCGATTCCTCTCTTGCCGAACTCAAGCAACGCCTGGGTGAGAGCAAGACCACCAGTGCGTCCAATTAATAGAGGAGCGCAATTATGAAGACTGCATCCCATTCCCGGCGCAAGGGTGATCAAGTACGGAAAACGGCGGGCACAGCCCGTCAGAACTTTGCAGTTGAGCAGTTGAAAGGAGAAATTATGAGAAAGACTATCCAAACACTCTTATTCGCGATCATCGCAACGGCCGCCCTTTACGCGGGAACAGTTTCCGCTCACCAATTGCAGAATGGCGTGGCAGCAACCACCTGCGGCGGCACGTGCAGGACTGTCCAGGATTGTGCCAAAGGCTGCTTCTGCTCCTTTACCACGCCGTTCACTGCATTTTGTACCACGCACCTGGCCGGAGCCGTGCCTGCAAAGAAGTAGCAGGGTGGCAAGAGTCGGCGTGAAGTTTGTAAATCGAAAAGGAGAGTGAATATGACCAGGAATATCATCAAGAACTTGTTGCTGGCGGCAACGCTGGCGGCTACTCTCGGCGCCGGAACGCTTTCTGCGCGGCAGTTGCGGAGCCAACCCCAACGCAATTCCTGCGGCGGCTTTACGTGTGGCTTCTTCTCGCCTAACGGTCCTTTTAGAGGATGCCCATTCCCATCTTGTGTCTGCGTTTTACCGGATGATGGGACTACCATCGGATTTTGTTCGGGATCTCTCCCCGGACTGGGCCGATCATCCAAGACGCCAGGAAAATAGTCCAACGTTATAAAAAAAGGAGCAAGACATGCACAAGACCGTTAGAACGATGCTTTTTTCAACCCTTGTCATGGCTATTCTCTGCGCGGGGAGCGTTTCTGCCCGGCAACTGTCCCTGAACGTTCAGGACACAACTTGCCAGCACCATTTCTGCACCAGGACATCACCCTGCCCCAACGTTCTGGGCTGCGGATGCGTCTTCAACAATCCCAACGCCACCGTAGGTGTATGCGGGTTCATAGCAGCCAAACCGGCGAACCCGGATAAAACCGGCACGCCCGCCGTCAGGTAATTGAACGAGAAAGGAAAACAACCATGAACAAGAAGATCAAAACAACGCTCTTTAGCGCACTGCTTTTGGGCGTTCTTTGCGCTGGGACCGTTTCTGCCAAACAACTGCAGAAGCCGGCCAACTTACTTCCTGTCTGCAAGGGCACATGCAGCACTACAGTGCACTGCGCAGGCGCGTGTATCTGCCAGATTTTCAGCGGAACCACCGGCGCATGCCAGAGGGATCCTGGACCGGTGAGACCCCAGCCTAAAAAACTCGGAGAATAATTTCGAAAAAAGAGCGCCGACCACGAGAAAGAAACTCAAGATAACGCTCCTTAATAAAGAACCTATGTCCAGTCGACATAGGTTCTCTTTTGCAGGCAAGCGGCTCAAGGGAAACTAAAGAGAGGGAACGCAACGCGGTTAAAACAACGAAGCCGATGCGCTGCCGGCGAGTTCCCGCATGGCATCCAGCATATAGACGCGTAACGGCGAGCCCGGAGAAAGAGACTCAAGCGGCACCGTCGCAGAGAAATTAGGCGACCTGCGCTGGAAGCTAACGTTAACAAATTCACTGCCATCGGCCCGTGTTAAAGAGGCCATAGCGCAGGCGATTTCTTTTTGGCTATCAGGCCGGGTGCTGATGATCATTGGCTGCAGGCATTCAAACTTCCAACCCGCATGATTGGCCGGCGTTCGCCGGCTGCTGCGCGCGATCCAGCGGAAATTGTGGACATGAAGCGAGAACGCGGGAGGGAAATCAAGATCGGCCTGAAAGGTGAGCGATTCATGGCGGTTCCTGGCCTTATTAAAGAGCCATTGCACCGGCGTTTGTTGCGGCAACAGTTCCACTACGACCCAGGCGTGCTGAAACACGCCGGAAGCCAACCTTAAAGGAACGCGGAATTTTGCCGGCCCTGTCCATGAAATTCCAGTTACTTGGCCACGCCCGCCCAGCGCAGACTGAATCCAGCGCACCACTTCACGGGCCTTGCGATGCTTGCGCCGTGCAGAGATCGAATACCACGCTAGAAAGAGCGTGGCTACCGCGATGAGGAAGATACCCAGGGCCGCCATCTGGTATTGAGATGCCGCAATGTGGCGGTTCAGATGTCAAAATAGAGCGCGCAAGCTCCATTTTCAAAATGTAAAAAGCCAATTTGGAACTGCTGCGGCACGGTATGGATTTTTCAAAACTGTAAGCTGAACAGCAGCTCTGGCTCAAGGGGTTGCGCAGGATTTAAATTTTCATAGAAACTACGGCTGCTAAATACCACGGTAAATTCCACCGTCAGCCAGGATGGTCTGCCCGGTTATGTATGAAGCCTGCTCTGAAGCCAGCCAGACAATCGCATTGGCGATCTCCTCTGGAGTGCCAAGGCGCTTGACCGGAGTCTCTGCTGCCCATGCATCGCAGATCTGCTGGGGTGAGCTGCCCGCGGCCAGAGCGCGAACCTGAGCCAGTTCCTGCAGGCGCTCTGTGGCGGTGAATCCGGGCGCAACATTGTTTACCAGAATGCCGTCCTTTCCGAACTCATTGGAAAGGCTCTTTACCAGCCCCACCACGGCGGCGCGGACAGAGTTGGAAAGCACCAGATCGGCAACCGGTTGCTTCACTGAGACGGAGGTGATGGTCACAATCCGGCCCCAGCGATGCCGCTGCATGTGAGGAATAACAGCTTTGGCCAGATGCACGGTGCTCATCAGGTTCAAGTCCACAGCTTTGCGCCATTCGTCGGCAGAGATAGAAAGGAAATTCTTGGCCGGAGGGCCGCCGGCATTGGTGACGCAAACATCGATTCTGCCGAAGCGCTTGGCTACCTGATCAGTGAATTGCTGGACTGCAGCGGCGTCGGTTACATCCAGAGCTTCCGCATAGACTTCTGCGCCCGTTTGGCGAACTCGGTTCGCAGCTTCAAGCAGGGTTTTTTCTGTGCGAGCGCACATTGCTACCTGAGCGCCTTCACGTGCAAACGCCTCCGCTGTCGCCAGGCCAATGCCCTGGCTGGATGCGGCAACAATCACGCCTCGACCTTTCAACCCTAGATTCATTCGTGGCTATGTGCTTTTGCCTCTTCGGCAGTGGCAGGCCGTATTCCATTACCGTACACCCTGATGCTCACTCCCCCTCCGCTTGCATTGGTGAATACGGCTATACTTGTGGGCCACTCAAAATAGATCGATTGTGTATGGCCGGCGGGGAGGTTGCCGAAGTATGTCCAGGATTGAGGGCCGCTCTTGAGTCTGAAACTGGCCTGGGAACCAGGGCTTAGGTTCTGAATAAGAACCTGAGCCGGTATCAGGTTGCTAACGTAGAAAAAAGTTTTTGAGTGCCCGGGCGGGATAATGGAATCGTCTTCTTGCGCCATGTTTCTCCTTGCCTGATCGAATGGCACAATAATTTTACGCTCGAATACAGCTCCTTGGCACAAAGCTCGCAGGAATTTTGCAGAAGCAGGAACACGACTGCAAATCGATCAGCGAAGATTACCATTTCGTTAGCAGCGTTGCAGCTGATGATCGCAAGATTATTTTGGTTCTGCTTGAGGCAGTTGGCCGATGTAAACCTGCGTAGGCGATCCAGCTTTGATTTTATTTGTTTCAAAGCAGGTTTTGATTCGCCGCCGCAGCTCACGTGCAACGCTATACTGTTTTGCGGGACGCACCTTCACCAGCATCAGATAATCCACTTCATTGCCCCGGACGCGCTCAATGCCAGGCACCTGCGGCTCGGCAACAATCTCATCTTTAAACGCAGGATCATTGTAAAACTCTTTGGCAAGCTCCTGGAGCAGCCCTACCACGTGGTCACTGTTCTCGCTGTAGTCAACGGAGACGTGCAGCGTGACCTGTGACCAGTCGCGAGTGGTGTTGCTCACAATCTGGATGGAGCTGTTAGGCACAATGTGCACCGTGCCATCGGAATCGCGCAGAATGGTGCGCCGCATGGTGATCTCTTCTACAGTCCCAGTCACTCCGGCGGCGCGAATGGTATCACCCACCTCGAACTGGTCTTCCACCAGAATAAAAAAGCCGTTAATCACGTCCTTGACCAGCGTCTGCGCGCCAAAGCCAATTGCCAGGCCGGCGATTCCAGCGCTGGCCAGCAGCGGCCGGATGTCGATACTAAAAGCGTCATTGAGGATCGTTATGCCGGTGAAAAACACGATCAGAAACACGCCAACGCTGCGGATCACGCCTGTAATCGTGCGAACCTGCTGCGCGCGCACCGTTCCATGCGCTGAGCTTCTTTCACTGAGCGCCACCAGCTTGCGCGTGATCAGCCCCAACAGGCGCACAAAGATAAACGCCAGAACAAGGATCACCAGCAGCTTGGGGGCCTTGTCGCGCGTCCAGGCAACCATGTAGTTGTGCCAGGAGTGCCAGACGTTGCTGAAATGTTCTTCCATGCTTGTCCCGTGGCGATTATAGCTGAGCGGCGCAGACAAAAATCTTTGCCACCGTGGTTCCTGACCCGCTGCTATCGTGCGTGTGATAGAGGTAACTTTTATAATCCAGGTACGTCTTTATTTCAGGTTTATTTAGGAAGAGGACATTGTGCCAGCAAAACTTTTGTGCGTAGCAGGCCTGGGCCTGGTGATGAGCATGGGCGCGTTCTTAGTGCAAAGAGCGCCGGCGGCAACAGAGCCGCAAATTGGATTCCCGCAGGACCAGGCTCAGAAAGAAATGCAAGATCGCATGATCAAAGAAGCCAACAAGAAGCGGCAGCAGGATATCCGCGATGATACAGACAAGTTGTTCCAACTGGCCACGGAATTAAAAACAGCGGTGGACAAGAGCAATGAGAACGTATTGTCACTTGACGTGGTGCGCAAGGCCGATGAAGTGGAGAAGCTGGCGAAGAAAGTAAAAGAAAAAATGAAGGAAGCCATTGGTCCGACGCAAAATGTGGAACCGCCGCGCCCCCTGCCTACACCTTTTGCGCACTAACAATCAGTCGGCGGGACGGAGCGGAGCTTGGACAAGAATTCAATGAAAAAGCCCGCCATTTTTTAACTGGCGGGCTCTTGTTAAGGCTTTTAGGCGAAGGCTAAGCAGCAACCTTTGCGCCCTGCGCTTCTTTTTCTGTCCCGATTCTCATGCCGTAGAACGACTTCCACACGAAGAAAATAGAGACGATAAGGAACAGAGCTGATAGAAGATGGCTGATCATCGGTCCCTGTTCGTTCGTTAAGCGAACTGCCAGTTCTACTGCTAACAGGCCGAACAGCGTAGTGAACTTGATGATCGGGTTCAGGGCCACGGAAGAAGTGTCTTTAAAAGGATCGCCGACCGTATCGCCTACGACAGTTGCGTCGTGTAACGCGGTGCCTTTCTGTTTCAGCTCCACTTCCACCACTTTCTTGGCGTTGTCCCAGGCGCCGCCGGCATTAGCCATGAAGATGGCCTGGTAGAGACCAAAGACAGCAATCGAGATCAGGTAGCCGATGAAGAAGAACGGCTCCACAAACGCGAATGCCAGGGTTGCGAAGAACACGGTCAAAAAGATATTGAGCATGCCTTTTTGCGCATACTTGGTGCAGATTTCAACCACCTTCTTGCTGTCTTCCACTGAGGCTTTCTCGACGCCTTCCAGTTTGATGTTTGCCTTGATGAACTCCACCGCGCGATATGCGCCGGTGGTCACCGCCTGCATGGAAGCGCCGGTGAACCAGTAAATGATCGCGCCGCCGGTAATCAGGCCGAGCACGAAAGGAGCGTGCAGGAGCGAAAGTTTATCTGTGTTGGTGGTGAGGCCGTTGGTGAGGGCCATCATGATAGCGAAAATCATGGTGGTAGCGCCCACAACGGCGGTCCCAATCAGCACCGGCTTGGCCGTGGCTTTAAAGGTATTGCCCGCGCCGTCATTGGCTTCCAACAGATGCTTGGCGCGTTCAAAGTTCACGTCAAAGTTATGTTCTTTCTTTATCTCCGCCTTGACATTAGGAACCTGCTCAATCAGTGAAAGCTCATAAACTGATTGCGCGTTATCGGTGACCGGGCCGTAGGAGTCAACGGCAATCGTGACCGGCCCCATGCCGAGGAAGCCAAAGGCCACCAGGCCGAAGGCGAAGACAGCAGGCGCCAGCATCCACTGCGCGGGCGTGCCAATTACTCCGCCAAGACCCTGTGTGCTTACGTAATAAGCAATGCTCATGAGCGCCACAATGCTTATACCCAGCCAGTAAGCGGAGAAGTTGCCGGCTACAAGGCCGGAGAGGATGTTCAGCGACGGCCCGCCTTCTTCCGACGAGATGACAACCTCACCCACGTGGCGCGATTCCACTGAAGTAAAGACCTTGACTAGCTCAGGGATAATAGCGCCGGCAAGGGTGCCGCAGGAGATGATGACGGAGATCTTCCACCACAGCGAGGTATCACCGCCCAGCACAGGAATAATCAGCTTGGAGACGACAAAGGTCAGAGCGATAGAGACAAATGAAGTGATCCAGACCAGGGAGGTCAGCGGAGTTTCAAAGTTCATGTCGTCTGAATTGGCATATTTGGCTTTGGCTATGGCTTCATTAAGGAAGTAAGAGACTGCGCTGGCCACCAGCATCATGACGCGCATAACGAAGATCCAGACCAGCAACTGCACCTGAATTTGCGTACCTTGTGGGCCGCGCACACCCAGCAGGATGAAGGTGATTAGCGCCACGCCGGTCACGCCGTAGGTTTCAAAGCCGTCAGCGCTGGGGCCAACGGAGTCGCCAGCGTTGTCACCAGTGCAGTCTGCTATTACCCCGGGGTTGCGGGCATCGTCTTCCTTAATTTTGAAGACGATCTTCATCAGGTCAGAGCCGATATCGGCAATCTTGGTGAAGATGCCACCAGCAATACGCAGCGCGGCAGCGCCCAGAGATTCGCCGATCGCAAAGCCGATAAAGCACGGGCCGGAATAACTGCCGGGAATAAAAAGCAGGATGCAGAGCATCATCAGCAGTTCCACGCTGATCAGCATCATGCCGATGCTCATACCTGCTTTCAGAGGAATGGCATAAATCGGGTAGGGCTTGCCTTTAAGGCCGGCAAAGGCTGTACGCGAGTTGGCAAAGGTGTTTACGCGGATGCCAAACCAGGCCACGCCATAGCTGCCGGCAATGCCGATGAGACTGAAGATCAGGATGATGATCACGCTGGTGGCGGGATAGTGCTCCAGAACGCCGAAGTACAGAACGATGACTACGGCAATAAAGGCTTCCAGAAGCAAAATGAATTTGCCCTGCGTGATCAGATACGTTTTGCAGGTCTCATAGATCAGCTCAGAAATTTCACGCATGGAGCGGTGCACCGGCGCGTTTTTGAGCTGCATGTAGATCGTGAAGCCAAAGAGCCCGCCCAAAAAGCAAAAAATCAAGCCTATTTCAAGCAGCTTATAGCCGCTGATGCCGTTCAGGAAGGGAACGCTCTTCATGTCCGGCAGGCGCAGGCTGGCTTCACCACCGCTCTCGGCCGGCGCGCTGGAACCTTCTTGAACCGCAGTGGCGACAGGCGCGGTAACCGCGGCGGCAACCTGCGTTGTATGCGCGGGCTGGCCTTGCTGGGCGATTGCCATGGGGAAGGCAAAGGCCAAAATGGCGATTACAGCTGCCAGCGCTGCAGTTTTGCGTCCTGGCCTCCAGTACGCGCGCTTTTCATGGGTTGAGGTCGAATTCGAGCGGATTACGCGGCCCATCAGGCCCGATGCGAGCCAGGTGTGCATATTTGCTCCTCCAAAAAATCTTTAAAGTTAGTGTGGACTGTTAAATCGATTAACCACGCTTCACTGGCAAATTCCCGAAACGCGCTTCCACATCAAGAAAAAACTCGTGGTTTTTGAGGCTTGGCCGCGTTGGAACATTGGCTAGCCCTAAAACCCTGGCATATTCCGGGGTCTGGCTAGTCCAGTAAAACTCGCTTTTATAGCATGTTAGAGGAAGAAGATCAATTTTGGAAGCTCCTCAAAGGAGTTAATGGGATTAGGGGCAATTTAGCTCATGATTCCATTCGTAAGCCCGGCAATCGCCAGCGAACAGGGTATTTGAGGTTTTAGTAATTGCGGAGAACAAATTCTTATGCAGCCGCGCCAAATCGATTCTTCAATATTGTTCATAGAAACACGAAAGCACTTGCGAGCTAAGCTTTGTTTGCATCAGATGCTTGGATCTCCTGTTTCGTACTCGTTTGTTCACAGGAGGTCGGTGATGTGGTGAATCAGAGGGATAAAGACGATTGTAAAATCCATGACGGTCGCACTTCTGCGATTTGCAATTCAAACCTTAAAATTTACAAATAATCCCTTATTGACCTGAGTTGCCTCAGCAGTCATAATCGCGATAACACTTAAGCAAACCTGCATAACAAGCAGGGTTTTCCCACCGGTTGCTGCAGTTCGACGGAACTCGGCCCGGCGAAACAATTCTTGCAAGACGAACCTATAACAGACGACGGATAGCCCAGAAAACACTACAATTCGTGTTGCGGGAGTTCCCTGCGCGCATTGGCAAGCAGCTCTTGTCCTTTCTGGCTCTATAAACTTCCGGATCGACCAGCCGTGAGCTGGCGTGTTTTTAGCAGACGCCACGCCGGACTCAAGCCCCATTCTCCATTTCAAAAATAAATTGATAAAAAAAAACAGGAGCCTGTATGTATTACAACGCGAATGGCGAGAAAGTCTCGCGTGCCCGATGGAAAGAGATGTACAACGCCTTCAAGAACCGGCAGGAGCTGGTAAAAGCCGGTTTGACAAGCCGGCGTGATTTGATGAAGCTGGGCCTGCTGACGGCGGGCGGAATGCTGGTTGCCAAGAATGGCCTGAGTTCGCGGGCCTGGGCCGGCAGCTGGGGGAGCGGCAACTGCTATTCCGGAACGAGCGGCTGCGGCAACTGCGCCAGCCCTACGACACGTCCTTGGGTGGCGAACATGCCGATTCCGGCGGTGAAACAGCCCATTGCACTTTCGGCGCTGACCGGACCCGCGCCGACCATCGCACCGAACAACGCCATCAATCCCGCCACCGGCATCGCTTATGAAGGCCGCACGCGTGCGCATCAGTCGCCCATCGGCAGCAACGGCAATCTTCCTTTCCCTGCGACCACCATTTACCAAGTAAACCAGCAGGTGGCGAACGTCAGCATGCATCCTGACCTGCCGATGCAGCGGCTCTGGACTTTTGACGGCGTGAGCCCCGGCTCCACTTACGTGGCGCGCTACGGCACGCCGATCCTGATCCGCAACTACAACAACCTGCCTTCGGACAATGGCGGCTTCGGGATCAACTCGGTCACCACGCACCTGCACAATGCCCACAATCCCTCAGAAAGTGATGGCTTCCCATGCGACTACTTCACTTCCGGGCAGTATTATGACC
>Ga0070741_10007649_pt1 | contig 22217 bp, 16 predicted proteins | sample Coa_R1_4_FD_66440 | JGI IMG/M metagenome (GOLD analysis project Ga0070741, IMG submission 66440) | Surface soil microbial communities from Centralia Pennsylvania, which are recovering from an underground coalmine fire - Coalmine... | ecosystem: Environmental > Terrestrial > Soil > Unclassified ... | reverse complement strand
CCAATTCGCGGGGCGGGCGTTTCGCACCTTCGCCGTCCGGCGGTCGTCAAACGCTTTCCCTTGCACGTGATCGTGCGGATGCGCGGCGAGGTCTATAGCTTGCGCAGCGGGCGGTGCTTTCGTGTGCTCAAGCGCGCGTTCGCGGCGGCGCGGTCGCAGTTCGGAATGCGGCTCTGCCACTTCTCGGTAATGGGCAATCACATCCATTTTCTCGTCGAGGCGGAGGATTCGACGGCGCTCGCGCGCGGGATGAAAGGGCTCGGCGTGCGAATGGCGAAGGCGCTCAATCGCGTGATGCGGCGAAAGGGCGCGGTCTATGCGGATCGTTATTTCGCGGACATTCTACGGACGCCGACGCAGGTGGCGCATGCGCTCAATTACGTCCGCACCAACGCGGAGAAGCACAAGCTCATTCGGCACGGTTTGGATCCTTATTCGTCGTGGGCGGTCACCGAGCTGACCGCAGCGCCCGAGTCGTGGATGCTGTCCGTCGGCTGGCGGCGTGCGCGTGCGCCGGCGGGCGCATCGGTACTCGCTGCCGCGGACTTTTAGCGGAAGTCGCGGCTGCCGGCGGTTTCGGGTTGATGGAGGACTTCGGGGCGCCATAGCGTGTCGGCGACCAGGTGCACCACCTTATAGTGGCGGTTGGTCGCTTTGTCGTAGCTGTCCTGGCATTGAATTTTGCCGTCGACGCCTAGGAACTGGGCGGTCTTTGCGATCACCGAGTACTGATCGAAGACGCGCTTCCACACCACGAGATTGACGAAGCCGGTTTCGTCTTCGAGGGTCATGAACGTCACGCCGGAGGCGGTGCCGGGGTGTTGGCGGCAGATCACCAGGCCGGCGTAGCGGGCGCGGCGGCCGTCGGGGAGCTGCGTCACCGTGCGCGCGTCGGGCAGGCCTTGCGCGCGCAGCTCGGCGCGCAGCGGCGCGAGCGGATGGCCGCGCGGACTGTGGCGCGTTCGGCGATAGTCCCAGTTTATCGCCTCCAAGGAGGACAATGGCGCGAACGCGACCTCCGGCTCACTGGAGGTAATCTGCAAAGGATCGTGCGATACCCCGCTCGCCTGCCACAACGCGGCCCGGCGATCGATCTTCAGACTGTCGAACGCGCCGGCTTCGGCCAGCGCGTTCAGGCTTCGCTCGTCGAGGGTCGCGCGGCGCGCGCAGTCTTCGACCGACTCGAACGGCGCGGCGGCTTCAATCCGTTCATAGTCTTGTTCACTGAGGCTTTTGACGTAACGCAGTCCCATGCGCACGGCAAAGTCATTACTGTGTGGTTGCAATGACTCCAGTGTGCAGTCCCATTTACTGCACTGTATGTCGATCGCGCGGATCTTCACGCCGTGCCGCCCGGCGTCCTCGAGAATCGTCGCCGGCGTATAGAAACCCATCGGCTGCGCGTTGAGCAGCGCGCAGGTGAACTCGGCGGGATAGTGACATTTCAGATATGACCCGGCGTAGCTCACCAGCGCAAAGCTGGCGGCGTGGCTCTCGGGAAAGCCGTATTCGCCGAAGCCGCAGATCTGCTTGAACACGCGCTCGGCGAACTCGGGCGCGATGCCTTTGGCCTGCATGCGCGTGATCAGCTTGCCCTTGTGCTGCTCGATGCGGCCGCTCTTGCGCCACGCGGCCATGTCGCGCCGCAGTTGGTCGGCTTCGCCGGGCGTGTAGTCGGCGGCCACCACCGCGAGCTGCATCACCTGCTCCTGAAACAGCGGCACGCCGAGCGTCTTCTGTAGCACCGGAATCAAGCACGGGTGCGGATAGTCGATGGGCTCGAGGCCGTCGCGCCGCCGGAGATACGGGTGCACCATGCCGCCGGTGATCGGGCCGGGGCGCACGATGCTCACCTCGATGACCAGGTCGTAGTACTTGCGCGGGCGCAGGCGCGGCAGCATCGACATCTGCGCGCGGCTCTCGATCTGGAAAACGCCGACGGTGTCGCCGCGGCAGATCATCTCGTACGTCTCTTCGTCTCCTTCTTCGAGGTCGGCCATCGAGAGTTTTTTGCCGCGGTGGCGCTCGATCAGATCGAACGTCCGGTGCAGGTGCGTGAGCGCGCCGAGGCCGAGCAGATCGACCTTGAACAGCCCGATCGTCTCGACGTCGTCCTTGTCCCATTGAATGACGGTGCGCGCCTCCATCGTCGCGTTCTCGATCGGCACCAGCGTCGACACCGGATCGTGGCCGAGCAGGAAGCCGCCGGGATGGATCGACAGGTGGCGCGGGAAATTCAAGAGCTCGTTCGACAGGCGCAGGAGGTGCACGTTGGCGTCGGCGGAGAAGTCGAGCTCGGCTTGCGACAGCGTGGTGCCGAGCGTGTCGTGGTGCGACAGGAGGCGCGACACGCGATCGAGCGCGGTCTCCGACAGGCCGAGCGCCTTGCCCACGTCGCGGATCGCCGAGCGCGCGCGGTAGCGGATCACGTTGGCCACCATCGCCGCGCGGTCGCGGCCGTACTGCGCGTAGACGTGCTGGATCACCTCCTCGCGCCGCTCGTGCTCGATGTCGAGATCGATGTCGGGCGGCTCGGCGCGCTCGCGCGAGAGGAAGCGCTCGAACAGGAGATTGACGCGCGTCGGATCGACGGCGGTGACGCCCAGGCAGAAGCACACCGCCGAGTTGGCGGCCGAGCCGCGGCCCTGGCACAGAATGTTCTCGCGGCGGCAGAACTGGACGATCTCGTGCATCGTGAGGAAGTAGCCGCCGTAGTCGAGCTCCTCGATCAGCGCCAGCTCCTTGTCGAGCTGCGCGGAGACGTGCGGCGGAATGCCCGCGGGATAGCGGACGGCGGCCCCGGCGAAGGCCAGCTCGCGCAGCCAATCGGAGGTGGATTTGCCGTCGGGCAGCCGCTCCGACGGGTAGCGGTAGCGCAATTCGGCGAGCGAGAACGTGCAGCGCGCGGCGATCTCGAGCGTGCGCTCGACGGCCGCCGGATCGTCGGCGAACAGGCCGGCGAACGCGTATGGGCTCTTCAGGTCGTGCTCGGCGTTCGGCTTGAGGCGGCGGCCGGCGGTGTGGATGGTGACGCCTTCGCGGATGCAGGTGAGCACGTCTTGCAGTGGGCGGCGCGCGGGCGCGTGGTAGAGCACCTCGTTGGCGGCGACGATCGGGACGCGGGCGCGGCGCGCGCGGTCGCGCAGGCGCGCTTCGGTGTCGACCTCCTCGGCGCGGCGGTGGCGCGCGGCCAGCGCGTACAGGCGATCGCCGAACGCGGCGCGCAGCTCGTCGAGCGGACCTGCGCCGAGCCAGAGCGCGGTGAGGCCGGGGGCGCGCTCGGCGAGCTCGCGCCACGCGACGCGGCACTCGCCCTTGGCCGAGCGCAGGCGTCCGGCCGTCAGCAGCTGGCAGAGGTTGGCGTAGCCGGCGCGGTTCTCGACGAGCAAGACCATGCGCGCGTGGCCGTAGCCGTAGCCGTGGCCGTGGCCGTCGCCGTCGCCGTCGCCGTCTGCGGCGTCTGTATCTGAAACCGTGACCTGCGCGCCGAGGATCAAATGCACGCCGAGCGCGCGCGCCTGCTCGTGGGCGCGCACCACGCCGTAGACGCCGTCGCGATCGGTCAGCGCCACCGCGCGCGCGCCGAGGCGGTGCGCGGTCTCCACCAGCTCCTCGGGATGGCTCGCGCCCTCGAGGAACGAGAAGTTGCTCTTGCACCACAGCGGCGCGTAGGTCACGTGACGCGTCCTTGCAGGAACCAGCGGCGGCGCGCGCGGTCGTAGTAGACCCAGTAGATGGCGCCGGCGCGCAATTCGGCGAAGTAGTAGTCGCGCGCCAGCTCGCTGCGCCACCAGCCGCCCGAGATCAGGTACGGGCCGATGGTGCGCTCGACGGGGCCGGCGGCGAGGCCGTCGATCAGCCAGCCGTCGGGCTCGCGCGAGGGGCGATCGGGCAGCGGCCGCGGGCGGGCGAGGATCCGCCGCACCATCGGCCGCAGCGCCCACCGGTCGCCGCTCGGCGCCGGCCGCTCGTCATTCGCCGACGATCGTTCGTCGCTCGCGTTCGCCGCGCCGCCTCGCACGATCGTCATTCGCCGCTCTTCGTTCATCGCCGGCGGTTCGTCGTCCGCGTTCACTCCCCCACTCACGATCGTCATTCGCCGTTCTTCGTTCATCGCCGGCGCTTCGTCGTCCGCGTCCACTCCCCCACTCACGATCGTCATTCGCCGTTCTTCGTTCATCGACGATCGTTCATCGTCCGCGTCCACTCCCCTGCTCACGATCATCATTCGCCGTTCTTCGTTCATCGCCGATCGTTCGTCGTCCGCGTCCACTCCCCCACTCACGATCGTCATTCGCCGTTCTTCGTTCATCGCCGGCGCTTCGTCATTCGCGTCCGTTGTTCGCTCGCTCCCGATCGTTATTCGCGGTTCTCCGTTCATCGCTGACGGCTCAACGTTCGCGCTCGCCGCCGCTCCCCCGCTCACAATCGTCATTCGCCGTTCTTCGTTCACGCGGGTCGTTCGCGGTTCATCGTTTGCCGTCGACAGTTCATCGCTCGCGTCCGCCGCTCCACCACTCACGATCATCATTCGCCGTTCTTCGTTCACGCGAATCGTTCGCGGCTCATCGTTTGCCGTCGACAGTTCATCGCTCGCGTCCGCCGCTCGCCCACTCACGATCGCCATTCGCCGTTCTTCGTTCACGCGGGTCGTTCGCGGTTCATCGTTTGCCGTCGACAATTCGTCGCTCGCGTTCGCTACTCCCCCACTCACGATCGTCATTCGCCGTTCTTCGTTCATGCGAATCGTTCGCGACTCATCGTTTGCCGTCGACGGTTCGTCGTCCGCGTCCGCCGCTCGCCCACTCACGATCGTCATTCGCCGTTTTTCGTTCATCGCCGGCGGTTCGTCGTTCGCGGTCGCCGCTCGCTCGCTCACGATCGTCATTCGTCGTTCTTCGTTCAGCGCCGGCGGTTCGTCGTTCGCGGTCGCCGCCGCTCGACGGCTCACGAGCGTCATTCGCCGAACGGCGCGCGCGTGGGCGTTGATCGCGCGCCAGCTCGCGATCAGCCTTCGCCAGCTCGCCGCCGTCTTTCGCCGCGCGCCGCTCGCGTCCTTGGCTCGTCGCTCATCGCTCGCGGTCTCGTCTTCCCGCGTGCGCGCGATTTCGTTTTCGCTCGCGCTCGCGCTCACGTTTACGGTTTCGTTTTCGCTCTCGCGCGCGGGCTCGCGTTTCTTCGCCGGCGTGACGGCGTCGATCGGCTGCCAGGTGAAGCGCGCCTCGGGGAGATGGCCGTCGCGGAGCTGGGCGCGCACCACCGACTCGGCGCCGAGCGTGGCGCGCACGCGGGCGATGGCGCGCGCCGCCGCCCGCAGATCGCGGCGCGGCCTCTGCGCGAACAACTGGAGCTGCTCGCGCGTCGCCGGCGCGCCGGCCGCGGCCACGCCGATCGACTGCGCGCCGCCGTCGAGGCGCGCCGACTCCAGGCGCAGGCGCACCAGCCCGAGGAGCTGCGCCGAGTCGAGCGTCGGCTCGGCGGGACGCAGCCGCTCCTCGCGCGGCGCGCGCCGCAGATACGCCGGCGGCACCAGCGTGAGCGTCAGCTCGGCCAGCGCCTCGCCCCGCTCCGCCAGGCGCGCGAGCAGCGGATCCAGCTCGTGCTTGATCAGGAACAGCAGGCTCTCGAGATCGCCGTCTGGCTCGTCGAGATCGAGGCGGCGCGCGAGCGGCTCCTCGACGGGACGCGGCTGGAGCGGCGCCCACGCGTCGCCGGTGCCCAGCCGGTGCAGCCGGTGCGCGCGCGCGCCGAAGCGCCGCAGGATCCCGCCCGGCGGCAGCGCCAGAAATTCGCCGACGGTGCGCACCGCCAGCCGCGCCAGCGCGTCGCGCGCGTGCGGCTCCAGCCCGACGCGATCGAGCGGCGCGCGCCGCATCGCCGCCTCCTCCTCGTCGGGCTGCTCGAACACCACCACCGCGCGCCGCGGCCGCGCCTTGGCCACCGCGTAGACGCCGAAGCGCCGGAAGCCGACCACCACGCGCGCCTTCAGCTCGACGGCGCGCAGCTCGGCGCAGATCGCGCGCCCCCACGTCTCCAGCGACGGAAAGAGGTGCCCGAGCCCGGCCGCGTTCAGCCAGAACACGCCCGGCTCGTCGGCGCACGGCTCGACGTCGGGTGTGAGCGTGCGCAGCCGCTCGGTGAGCGCGTCGACGCACGCGGTGATCTCGGCGGGCGCGACCTCGGCGGCGCGCAACTCGGCGGCGAGCGCCAGCGCCTCGCTGTAGCGCTGCCCCGGCAAAATGCCGCAGCCGCGCGCGCTCTCGTTGATCCACAGCACCAGCCCCTGCGGCTTGTCGCGATCGACCACCGCCACCGGGTGCGCGCGCCAATCGGGGTGCGCGCGCAGGAGCAGCTGCAGCGGCAGCGCGGGCACGTCAACGCAGGCCAGCCGGTCCACGGCACACCTCCTGAAAAGTCCACCCGGGCGCGCGACGCTTGTCCTTGATCACGCGCAGCTCGCAGTCGTAGAGCCCGTCGTCGCCGTCGCGGCGCCGCCGCTCGCAGCAGCCGCGCAGCGAGATCAGCGAGCCGAGCGGCGCGTCGGCGAGGAACAGGATGGCGATGTCGTGCTTCTGCGCCAGGCCGAGCAGGCGCGCGAGCAGCGGCATGGCGATCGGCTGCGCGCCGACGTCGAGCACCAGCAGCCCGAACGCGCCCGAGCGGGCCAGCTGATCGGCGGCGCGCGCCGCCGCGGCGGCGTCCGGCGCGCGCACCACCACCAGCGCGTCGAGATCGACGCCGCCCTCCTCCGCGTCCGGCGGAAAGAAGCTCGACTCGCGCCCCGTCAGCCACGCGGCCGGCTCGCCGCGCTCCTGGGCGTCGAGCACCAGGCGGAACGCCAGCGTCAGCGCCGCGCCGCCGCCCAGCTCGCACAGGCGGCCGGCCAGCTCGCCGAGCGACCAGGCGGCCGCCGCGGCCTCGGTGCGCGCGTCCCCGGGCCTGGAGAGCGGCCGAACGCCGTCGATTTGCGGAGGCGGGCGCACCAAACGAATATACTGAACGCGCTATCAGTATTCAACTGAATAAACGTTCTTCCCGTCGGAGAATCGCAATTTAGCCGGCAAAAAAACTGATTCGAATCGATAACGGAATTCCCGTTATTCACGATATCGAATCGGCGCGTTTTCACGTCCCGGGATACACCCGGGCCTTCATGCGGTCGGCGTAGGCGGCGAGGTTCGGGTGCGCGAGCGCGCGATCGGTGATCGGCGAGTGGAACGGCTCGTAGAAGACGTTGGCGAGGAAGCCGTAGGCGGTGGCGTCGATGGTGCGCGGCTCGGCGCCGCCGAAGAACGGCGCGTCACCGAGCGCGGTGGCGATCGCCGCCAGGTCGGCGCCCGCCAGCGCCCAGATCTCCTCGGCCGTGTGACGCCCGGTCCCCTGCATGTAGACCTGCTTGCGGATCTGCCCGCGGATCAACTCCGGCAGAAACGGCCGCAGAAACGCCGGCAGCATCGGCGCGAGCCGCTTGCGCAACGCCGGCCACGCGTCGTCGGGCACCCAGCGCGAGTACAGCATCGCGAAGTACAGGCTCTCCTCGAAGGTGCGGCGCACGAGATGCGCGCGCGAACGCTCGGCGTCGCTCAGCTTGCCGTCGCCGAGCGGATCGCCGTGCTTGCTCTTCAGGTACTCGATGATCGCGCCCGAGTCGCAGACGCGCGTGTCGCCGTCGACGATCACCGGCAGCTTCTTCTTCGGCGCGCGCCGCACGTCGCCCACCTCGGTGCGGTACTCGACGCCGGTCAGCCGCAGGTAGTTCTCCACCTTCATGCAGAACGGGCTGAAGTTGGGCAGCCCGGGCCAGCTGATGAATTGCACGAGCGTGATCATCCGGCTCTTATATCGCAATCGCGCGTGCCATACTTCGAGGCCGCATGCGGATGCTGCACACGGCCGACTGGCAGATCGGGATGCGCGCGGTGCACGCCGGCGAGCGCGCGGCCGAGGTGCGCGAGGCGCGGCTGCGCGCGGCCGAGCGCGTCGTCGACGAGGCCAACCGGCGCGGCGTCGATCTGCTGCTGCTCGCGGGCGACACGTTCGAGGACAACGCGGTCGATCCGGTGCTGATCCGCCGCGTGGTGGATCTGCTCGCGCGCGCGGCGTGCCCGGTGGCGGTCTTGCCCGGCAATCACGATCCGCTCGGGCCGGGCTCGGTGTTCCGCCACCCGGCGTGGAGCGAGGCGGCGCCGCGCGTGCGCGTGCTTGCGTCGACGGAGCCGGTGGAGATCGCCGGCGCGCTGCTGTTGCCGTCGCCGTGCGAGAGCAAGTTCTCGACGGAGGATCCGACGCTGCGGATCGCGCGCGCGCCGGCGGATCGCATCCGCATCGGCGTGGCGCACGGCTCGCTGCGCGATCAGGGCTTCGAGGTCGCGGGCGACGATTTTCCCATCGCCGCCGGCGCCGCCGAGCGCGCGGGCGTCGACTACCTGGCGCTCGGGCACTGGCACTCGACGCTGATCCTGCCGTCGGAGCGCGCGGCGCGCACGGCGTATCCCGGCACGCACGAGCCGACCAAGTTCGGCGAGCGCATGAGCGGCCACGCGCTCGAGGTGACGCTCGACGGGCCGGGCCGCGCGGCGCGCGTCGAGATCGTCGCCACCGGCACGCTGCGCTGGATCGATCGCGCGGCGACGCTGCTCGGCGACGACGACGTGGCGCGCCTCGCCGCCGAGCTGGAGGCGCTCGACGCGCCCGAGCGCGCGCTGGTGCGGCTGCGCCTCGACGGGCTCCTGTCGCGCGCCGGGTTCGATGCGCTCGATCGGTTGGAGGAGACGTTGCGCGCGCGCTTTCTCTCGGCGCGCGTCGAGCGGCAGGCGGTGGCGGCGCGGCCCGAGGACGCGGCGGCGTGGGCGGGCGCGCTGCCCGACGGCGTGGCGCGCAAGGTGGCCGAGCGGCTGCTCGAGCGCGCGGCGGCGTCCGACGGCGACGGCGAGCGGCGCGCGGTGGCGCTGGAGGCGCTGGCGCGGCTGGTGGCGCTCGCGCGGCGGGTGCAGTCGTGATCCTCAAGCGCGTGCGCCTCGAGTCGTTCCGCTGCTTCGCCGAGCCGCTCGATCTCGGTCCGCTCGACGAGCGCGTCACCGTGGTGCACGGCCCGAACGGCGCCGGCAAGTCGACGCTGCTGCTCGCGCTCGAGCGCGCGATCTTCGATCGCCCCGACGGCACGTCGAGCGATCTCGAGGCGCTCCAGCCGTGGGGCGCGCAGGTGATGCCGCGCGTGGTGCTGGAGTTCTCGACGGGCGGCGCCGACTATCGGCTGGAGAAGACGTTCGGCGCGCGCGGGCAGACGCGGCTCGCCGAGCTGACCGGCGAACGCGCGCGCGCGATCTCGGAGGGCTCGGCGGCGGTCGAGTGGATGCGCGAGCGGCTCGGCGGGCGATCGCCGGGGCGCGGCCCGTCCAAGCCCGAGCACCGCGGCCTGGCGCAGCTCCTGTTCATGCCGCAGGGCGCGCTGGAGTTTCCCGACAAGCTCGGCGAGGGCGCGATGGAGCGGCTGCGCGCGGTCGTCGGGCAGGTGGTGGTCGACGCGGCGACGCGCGCCATCGAGGAGCAGCTGCGCAAACGCTACGACGAGCTCTACACCGAGAAGACCGGCCAGCCGAAGCGCAGCGCGCCCGCCTATATAAAGGAGGAGGAACTGGGGCGCGCGATCGCCGAGCTGGAGTCGGCGCGCGCGGCGTGGCGCCGCTGCGACGAGCTGCGCCGCGAGCTGGAGAGCGCGGCGCGCGCGGCCGCGGGGCTCGACGAGCGCAAGCGCGCGCTCGAAGCGGAGGAGGCGCGCCTGAGGCCGCGCGTCGTCGAGCACCGGCAGCTCGGCAAGCGGCGCGACGAGGCGCGCGCCGAGCGCGCGGCGGCCGAGCGCGCGTTCGCGGAGATCGCCGAGCGCATCCGCAACATCGCCGAGCTGAAGCGGCGCGCGGTCGAGCTGGAGGCGCGCGTGGCGTCGCGCGCGGCGGAGGCGGACGCGGCGGCGGGCACGCTGTCCGAGGCGCGGCGCGCGGCCGACGAGGCGACCGCTCGGCTGAAAGCGCACGAAACCGGCCGTTCGTCGCTGCGCGAGGCGCGCGCGCAGGCCGAGGACGCGCGCGCGCTCGAACGGGCGGGCGCCGAGCTCGCCGAGACCGGGCCGCGGCTCGACGGGTTTCGCGCGGCGCAGGCGGAGGTCGAGGCGCTCGAACGCGCGCTCGCCGCGACGCCGGCGCCGTCGGGACGGCGCATCGGCGAGCTGCGGCGCGCGATCGCCGAGGAGCGCAGCGCGCGCGAGCAGCTCGAGGCGCTGCGCCTGCGCGTGCGCGTGCGCGCGCTCAAAGACGTGGCGCTGACGGCGCCGGGCGGCGAGGCGGCGGCGCTCGCGCGCGGCGAGGAGCGCGAGTGGTCGGGCGAAGGCGCGCTGGCGATCACCGTCGGAGATCTGCTGGCGCTCGAGATCTCGGGGCCGGCCACCGACGTGCCGCGCGCGCGCGCCGAGCACGAGCTCCGGCGCGCCGCGCTCGACGCGCTGGCCGCCGAATTGGGCTCCGCGTCGCCGGAAGAATTGGAGCGCAAGCGCGAGGCGCGCGAGGCGCACGAGAAGAACCTCGTCGGCGCGCGCGCGCGGCGGGCGGCGTTTCTTCCGCGCGACGCGCACGCCGGCGACGCGCCGGTGAGCACGCTCGAACGGCGGCTGGAGACCGCGCGCAAGCTCGACGAGGAGCTGCGCGCGCGCCATCCCGAGTGGAGCGGCGAGGCGCCGGACGCGGCGGCGCTGGAGACGGCGGCGCGCGTCGCCGAGCAGGCGTTCGAGACGGTGCTACAGCGGCTCGGCGAGACCGAGGGCTTGTGCCGGCGCGCGGCGGGCGACGCGCTCACCGACTGCGACCTGGTGCGCGATCGGCTGCGGCTCGCGCGCGAGGAGCTGACCGGCGTGGCCGGCGAGCTGCGCGCCGCCACCGGCGACGGGCGGAGCGACGCCGAGCGCGAGGAGGCGCGGCGCCGCGAGTCGGCGCGGGCGCAGCGCGCCGAGGATCAGCTGCGCCTCGCCGAAGCGGCGCTGGCCGAGCTCGACGGCGATCCGGAGCGCGAGCTCGAGCGCGCCGGCCGCGAGCTGCGCGCGGTGCTCGACGAGCTGCTGCAAAAAAAGGAGCGGCTCGGCAAGGCGGACCAGGCGCTGGCCGACGCGGCGAGCGCGGCGCCCTACTCGCGGCTCGTCGAGCAGGAGGAGCGCGTCGAGGTGCTGCGCGAAGAGCTGGCGCGCGCGCGCCGCGAGGCCGAGGCGGTGAGGCTGCTCGCCGAGCTGTTCGCCGACGAGCGCGCGCGCACCGCCGAGCGGCTGGTCGAGCCGGTGGTGGCGCGCGTGGTGCCGCGGCTGCGCGCGCTCGCCGGCGATCGCGTCGAGGGCGTGACGCTCGACGACGGGTTCAAGCCGCGCGCGGTGCGCCTCGCGGGCGTCGACGCCGACGTGGCGGCGCTGTCGTTCGGCACGCGCGATCAGCTCGCGGTGCTGATGCGGCTGGCGATGGGCGAGCTCGTCGCCGGCGACGCCGAGCGGCTGCCGGCGGTGCTCGACGATCCGCTGGTGCACTCCGATCCCGAGCGTATGCACCGCATGCTCGCCGTGCTCGACGAAGTCGCCGCGCGCGTCCAGCTCATCGTCCTCACCTGCCGCCCCGAAGACTACCGCGGCCTCGCCCACGCCCGCTTCATCCCCCTCGATCACGAAATCGCGAACACGGAGGGATTGACCGCCATGCCGCCGCAGACGCCAAAAAGATCAGAACAATAAATTTCTGATCTTTCTTTTTGGCGTCTGCCGCGGCATGGCGGTTCACCTCTGTTCTTACGGGGTCGTGGGTTGCGCGGCGGGTTGATCGGCCGGCGCCGGAGCTTGCGCCGCCTGGATCTGCGTGCGCAGGTAGTCCCAGTCGAAGCGGGCCACGTCGCGCAGCGCGCCCGGGTCCCAGCCGCCGCCGGCGTCGGAGCGCTCGACTGGGTTCAGATCTTCGTGGCCGACGAGGCGGCCCTTCTTCGGGTCGCAGATCTCGTCGAGCGCCAGCGACCAGCGCGCGGCGACGTCGGCGATCAGCCGCGCCACCGCCTGGTGCTGCGCGTCGGTGTACTTGCGCGCGACGTCGTTCGAGAGCAGCGGCGCCGGCTGCGCGGCCGCGCCCGTCAGCGGGATCATCTCGATGCCGACGTACACCTGGTTCGGCGACGGCCCGGGAAACAGGTGCGCCGGCGATTTGAAGTCGGGCCAGCGCGCCTTCCACAGCGCCACGACCTTGCTCTTGCCGTCGTTGGCCATGTTCTGCTCCCAGCTCCCGTCGAGAAACGCCTCGCGGTCGTTGGCGGGGAAGCCGACGTGCTGCGCGCGCAGCGTCTCGTCCATCACCTGCCAGATGGTGCCGTCCCAGCCGACCACGTAGTGCGCGCAGTAGTTGTCGGGGTTCTCGTAGACGTCGTGCACCGTGTACTCGAGCGGGTCGCGCCCCTTCTTCGCCGACACGTCGACCACGCCCGAGCCGGTGGTGTGCACGACGATGCCGTAGACCGTGCCTTGCCGCGCGTCACCGGCGCGCTTGGAGAAACCACTCGAGAGTGACGAGATTCCGTTGGGCATGCGATCTCCTGTTCAAGCGGGCGCGTGATCGACGACGGGCGGCGTCTCCTTGGCGGTTTGCTCGACGGCGCGCTGCCGATCGAGCACGGCGTTGATCTCGCCGCCGAGGATGACCACCAGCCCGGTGAGGTAGAGCCACGTCATCAGCACCACGGCGGTGCCGAGCGTGCCGTAGGTCTTCGCGTACGAGTGAAAATGCGAGACGTAGGCGTTGAACGCCGACGAGACGATCACCCACAGCCCGACGGCGATCACCGAGCCGGGCGTGATCGCGCGAAAGCGCTGTTTGACGTTCGGCAGAAAATAGTAGACCAGCGCCAGCGCGAACAAGAGGCCACCAACGACGATCGGCCAGCGCACCCAGCGCCAGATGACGTCGAACGCGCCGCCGAGCCCGAGCAGCTCCATCAGGCTGTGCACGAGCTGCGGGCCGATCAGCATCGCCGCCGTCGAGACGATCATCGCCAGCGCCGCGCCGACGGTCATGGCGATGCACAGGAGCTTGCGCTTCCACCACGGCCGCGTCTCCTGCACGCCGTACGCGCGGTTGAGCGCGGTGAGCGTGCTCGCCATGCCGCCGGTCGCCGACCACACCGAGCCGACGAGCGCGAACAGGAGCAGCCAGCCGCGCTGCCGCCCGATCACCTCGCGCAACGTGTGCTCGAACAGCGCCGCCGCTTGCGCCGGCATTACGTTGTTGACGATGTCGAGCACCTGCTCGTCGAGCCCGTGCAGCGGCACGTAGCCGATGATGGTCAGCAAAAAGATCGCGAAGGGGAACAGCGCCAGGAGCGACCAGTACGCGAACTGCGCCGCGAGATCGAAGGTGCGGTTGCGCGAGATCTGCCCCCACAGCTCCTTGGCGAATTGCCTGGGCCCGAGCCCCCTCAGCATGCGTGCCATGATACCTCGTCGAGTGTGATAAAAACCATGCGAATGGCTTCCCAGCGCGGCGGTGACGAGAGGCCCAGGCGGCTGACGCCGGCGCCGTCCGTCGACGCGCCGCCGCGGCTCGCGTGGCACCACTCGCCCGCGCACGAGGTCGCCGCGTACTGGCAGTCGGATCCGGCGCGCGGGCTCGACGAAGCGCTGGCGCGCGAGCGGCTCGCCAAGATCGGGCCCAACCGTCTGCCCGAAGAGCCGCCAGACTCGTTCTGGAAAAAGATCTACGCGCAAGTCTCGGACTTCACCGTGCTGGCGCTCATCGGCGCGGCGGCGATCGCGGCGGGGCTCGGGCTGTTCTCGCCGCTGCCGGGCGCGTCGTTCCTCGAGCGGTTCGGCGACTCGCTGGCCATCCTGGCGATCGTGATCGTCAACGCGGTGCTCGGGCTCGCGCAGCAGCGGCGCGCCGAGCGGGCGCTGCTCGCGCTGCGGCAAATGGCCGCACCCACCGCGCGCGTGGTGCGCGGCGGCAAGCTGCGCGACGTGCCGGCGGCCGAGGTCGTGCCGGGCGATCTGCTGGTGATCGAGGACGGCGATCGCATCCCCGCCGACGTGCGGCTGGTCGTCGCGCACGATCTGGAGGCGGAAGAGGCGGCGCTCACCGGCGAGAGCATGCCGGTGCCGAAAGACGCGCAGGCGGCGATCGAGGCGGATACGCCGCTGGCCGAGCGGCGCACGATGCTGTTCATGGGCACGCGCGTGTCGCGCGGGCGCGGGCGCGGCATCGTCGCCAACACCGGCGTGTACACCGAGCTCGGCAAGATCGCCGGCATGCTGGCGCGCGTCGAGCAGGAGCCGACGCCGCTCGAGCAGGATCTCGAACGCTTCGGGCAGCGCGTGGTGATCGGCTGCATCGTGATCTCGGCGGTGGTGTTCGCCGCCGGCTGGCTGCTCGGCCGCTCGACGCCGCGCGAATTGTTTTTGGTAGCGGTCGCGCTCGCGGTCGCGGCGATTCCGGAGGGGCTGCCGGCGGTGACCACCATCGTGCTAGCGCTCGGCACCACGCGCATGGCGCGAAGGCACGCGCTGGTCCGGCGCCTGCCCGCCGTCGAAACGCTCGGCTGCGCGCAGATCATCTGCACCGACAAGACCGGCACGCTCACGCAGAACGCCATGACCGCGCGCCGCCTGTGGGCCGGCGGGCGCACGTACACCGTCGAGGGCGGGCCGCGCAAGATCGACGGCAGCATCCATCCCGACGGCGAAGCGGACGAGCACGATCTGCGGCTGGCGGTCGAGGCGGCGTCGCACGCGGGCGGCGCGCACCTGACCATCGCCGCCGACGGCACCGTCGAGATCCAGGGCGATCCCACCGACGCGGCGCTGCAGATGCTGGCGCGCCGCGTGGGCGTCGAGCGATCGCCGCGCGTGCTCGGCGAGCAGCCGTTCACGTCGTCGCGCCGCATGGCGTCCGAGCTGGTGCAGCGCGACGTGCACGTGCGCTCGTTCGTGCGCGGCGCGCCCGAGGCGGTGCTCGAACGCTCGACGCGCGTGCGCAAGCACGGCCACACGGTGGCGCTCTCCGACGAGGATCGGCGCGCGATCGCGGCAGAGGCGGCGGAGTGGGCGGCGGGCGCGATGCGTGTGATCGCGCTGGCGGTGCGCGACGATCTGCCGCGGCCGATCGGCCCGTGCGCGCCCGAAGCGGCGTGGGAGGCGGAGCTGACGTTCGTGGCGCTGGTCGGCATCGTCGATCCGCCGCGTCCGGAAGTCGCCGCCGCGATCGCCGAAGCGCGCTCCGCCGGCATCCGCACCGTGATGATCACCGGCGATCATCCGGCCACCGCGCGCGCGATCGCCGACGAGATCGGGCTGTGGCAGGACGGCGACGTGCTGGTCACCGGCGGCGAGCTCGACGCGCTCGATCAGCAGAGCCTCGAGGAGCGCATCGATCGCGTGCGCGTGGTGGCGCGCGCCACCGCCGAGCACAAGCTGCGCATCGTCTCGGCGCTGCGCGCGCGCAACTTCATCTGCGCCATGACCGGCGACGGCGTGAACGACGCGCCCGCGGTCAAGGCGGCGTCGATCGGCGTGGCCATGGGCCGCGCCGGCGCCGACGTGACCAAGGAGGCCGCGGCGCTGGTGCTCTCCGACGACAACTACGCGACCATCGTCGCCGCCGTCGAAGAGGGCCGCGCCATCTACGCCAACATCCGCAAGTTCATCTTCTTCCTCCTGTCGTCGAACGCCGGCGCGGTGCTGTTCGTCTTGATCGCGTCGCTGCTCGGCTGGGAGTCGCCGCTCGCGCCGATCCAGATCTTGTGGATCAACCTGATCACCAACGGCCTGCCCGCGCTCGCGCTCGGCGTCGACAACCGCGATCCGTCGCAGATGGCGGTGCCGCCGCGCGATCCCGGCGGCGCGATCCTCGCCGGCCGCGAATACCTCGTCATGGTCGCCGTCGGCGCGGTGATGGCCGCGACCGCGATGCTGGCGTTCGCGCACGCGCTGCCCGATCCGCGCCACGCCTCCTCGCCCGCCGACCTGGCGCACGCCCGCGCGATGGTGTTCGCCATCCTGTCGCTCGGCCCGCTGGCGCACGCGTTCAACTGCCGCTCGGAGAAAAAATCGCTGTTCGAGCTGGGCGTGTTCTCCAACGTCGCGCTGTGGGGCGCGGTGCTGATCGGCGTCGCGCTGCAGGCGATCACGATCTACCTGCCGCCGCTGCGGCCGGTGTTCAAGACCGCGCCGCTCTCGGGGCTCGACGTGCTGTGGGTGCTGGCGCTCAGCCTGGTGCCGTTCGCGCTCGGCGAGGCGATCAAGCTGCTCCGTCGACTCTTGGCTCCTGCGAGCGCCGGCCTACCTTCCTGAGTCAGTGAAAACGATCCGAATCGTCACCCTGAATTTGTGGAACGACGCGGGCGAGTCCGCGCGGCGCATGGAGGTGCTGCTGCCGGCGCTGGTGGCGCTCGACCCGCAGGTGGTGGGCCTGCAGGAGGTGCGCGACGTGACGCGCGGCCAGCACCAGGCGGCGCAGATCGCGCGCGCGCTCGGTGGTGACTTTCGCTTCGCGGCGGCGGATCCCGAGTCGCGCGGCGGGCCGATCGGGAACGCGGTGGTGTCGCGGCTGCCGATCGTCTCGCACTCGACGCTCGAGCTGCCGCACCCGGCGCGCGATCCGCGCATCGCGCTGCGCTGCGAGCTGGACACGCCGTGCGGGCGCCTGGCGTTCATCACCACGCACCTGTCGTGGGAGCTGGACGCGGCGCCGGTGCGCGAGCGGCAGGTGGTGGCGCTCGACGAGTTCGCGCGCGCGCAGCCGGGCGAATTGCCGACGGTGATGACCGGCGACTTCAACTGCACGCCCGACTCGCTGGTGCACCAGTTCCTCACCGGGCGCGCCTCGCTCGCCGGGCGCGGCACCTATTGGCGCGACGCGTATCAGCGGCGCCATCCGCACTCGGACGGTTACACCTGGAGCGCGCGCAATCCGTACGTGGCGCGGAACGTCGAGCGCAACCGCCGCATCGACTACATCTTCGTCAGCGGCATGCGCGACGGCGGCCCCGGCGCCATCCTCCACGCCCGCGTCGTCCTCGATCTCCCGTCGAGCGAGTGCTACCCCTCCGACCACTTCGGCGTCTTCGCCGAGATCGCCTGCTATCCGGTGGACGACGCGTACTGATCCGCGTGCTCGATCGAACATGCTGCGTTCCGCGCGACGGTCGTCAGGCGCGGCTCCGCGAAATCGCCCGTTACCGATTTCGCTCCGCCGCGCCTGACGACCGCCACGCTCCACTCCGCTCCGTGCCGGCTCGATAAATTTTTAAAACCCTCAGAATCGCCAGTTCGAGCCGTTTTACGAAAGCATGGCGAACTAGCGCAAAGCGGAGTGTAGCGTGCGGGATGCGGCAATTTGCCGCCGCGCGCAGTTTCGCAGGGCGCGTCTGCGCGACCGAGAATGTTTGAGCACGGCGGCAAATTGCCGCATCCCGCGCGCGAAACGCAGCGCGTTCGATCGTGCACGCCGCCAGCTCAGTGGCCGGCAAGCTTGAGGATGCGTTTGTACTGCGCGTCGGTGAGTGGGACGAACGAGAGGCGGCCTTCGCGGACGAGCGGGCTGCCGGCGAAGGCGGGATCGGCTTTGAGCGTGGCGAGGTCGACGGGCGCCTTGAGCCGCTCGGCGGCTTTCAGATCGACGACCGCGAGCTTGGGGTTCTTCGGATCGGCGTAGGGCGCGCCGGTGATCTCGGCGATGCCGACGGCGCGCCGCTCGTCGCCGGTGTGGTAGATGAACACGCGGTCGCCCGCTTTCGACGAGCGCAGGTGCTTGAGCGCGGCCGGGTTGGTGATGCCGTCCCAGCGGGTCGCGCCCTCGCGCACGAGCTGCTCCCAGCTGTACACCGACGGTTCGGTCTTCAGTAGCCAGTACGCCATGCGCGCACCGTAATCGCCCGCGCGCGCGCGGTCAAACCCTACTGACAGCACGTTGTCAGGAGGGTGGCTTTAAGTTGCGCCGATAGGAGGAAACAACCATGGCCAACCCGTTCTGCTACACCGAGCTGCACTCGCGCGATCCGAAGAAGTCGCTCGAGTTCTACCGCCGCCTGCTCGACTGGAAGTTCGCCGAGCCGCAGGAGACGCCGGTCGGGCCGTACGTCGAGATCCATCCAGGCGAGGGCAACGAGGCGGGCCTGATGACCGCGCAGGGCGGCGCGCCGTCGCACTGGCTCACCTACGTGCGCGTCGACGATCTCGCGGCGTCGGTGCGCAAGGCGCGCGAGCTCGGCGCCGAGGTGATGGTCGACTCGGCCGAGGTGGCCGGCACCGGCTGGTTCGCGGTGCTGGCCGATCCGACGGGCGCACACTTCGGGTTGTTCCAGAAAATGGGCAAGTAGTAAGACTGGCGTCGTGAGGCGCGCCGATCGACTGTTCCGCATCTTGCAGCGCCTCCGCCGGCGCGGGGTCACCACCGCGTCCGCGCTGGCGGAGGCGCTCGAGGTCTCCGAGCGCACGATCTATCGGGACGTGCGCGACCTGCAGATCTCGGGCGTGCCGATCGTCGGCGAGGCGGGCGTCGGCTACGCGCTGCCGAAGGGCTACGACCTGCCGCCGCTGATGTTCAGCGAAGAGGAGATCGAGGCGCTGGTGCTGGGCGCGCGCATCGTCAAGAGCTGGGCCGACGCGGAGCTGGCGCGCGCGGCCGACGACGTGCTGGCGAAAGTCGAGAGCGTCTTGCCGCAGCGGCTCAAGGAGCGCATCCCCGACGCCACGCTGTTCGCGCCGGCGTTTCACATCCGGCGCGCGGCGAGCGAGGCGCTGCAGCCGCTGCGCGGGGCGATCCGCGATCGCGCGAAGGTGCGGTTCGCCTACGAGGACCGCAAGCAGGAGCGATCGGCGCGCACGGTGCAGCCGCTCGGGCTGTTCTACTGGGGCGCGACGTGGTCGCTCGGCGCGTGGTGCGAGCTGCGGCGCGACTTCCGCAATTTCCGCGTCGACCGCATGAGCGCGCTCGAGATCCTCGACGAGAAGTTCAAGCCCGAGCCGGGGCGCACACTGGTCGACTTTTTCCGCGCGCACGATCCCGACGACTCGCGCTGAGCTACTTCGACGTGATCAGCTCGGCGTGGCCGACGAGGCGGGCGTTGACGATCAGCACGCCCGGGAGCGACGCGACCTCGCCGGGGACGATGCGGTCGAGCGTGGAGGCGAGCGACCAGTTGGTGTCGCCGAGGGGCCAGCGGCGGGTGAGCGCGCGGCGCGCGTCGTTCAAGCGATCGGTGACGTCGAAGGAGAGGCGGCGCTTGAGGTCGGCTTCGAGGCCGCCGTCGCGCAGCTTCCACAGCCACAGGGCGACGCGGGTGACGAGCGAGCGGGTCTCGGCGGCGGCGTGGAGATCGGGGACCTCGACGAAGAAGCGGCCGGCGCGGTAGACGATCGCCGGCGTGCCCCAGAGGTAGAGCGTGCCCGAGAGCGCGCCGGTGACGTCGACGCGCGCGAGCAGGCGGCCCGAGGCGTCGGCCAGCTCGAGGCCGCGCACCTCGACCGAGCGGCCGGCGTCGCCGAAGCGCTGCCCGACGAGCGACGGGCGCAGGCGCGCGGCCAATTCGTCGTCGGGGAGGGCCAGCGCCACGTCGACTTGAAACAGCTCGTCGAGCGGCACGTGCTTGACGCGTACCTCGGAGCGCGCGCGCGGGCGCGGCGGCGGGCACGCGCCCAGGCTGAGGCGCGGCGCGACGTCGGCGCCCGCCTTCAAGATCAGCTCGGCGCCGTCGCCGCCGACGGGCGCCAGCACCAGCGCGCCGGGATCGAGATCGAGGCACGCCGGTTTGCCGTCGAGCGTGAGGTCGCGCGGCGCGTGCAGCTCGTCGAGCGCGCGGTCGAGCAGCGGCGCGAGCGGCAGGCGCACCTGAGCCAGCGCGAGGCCGAGCCCGGTGGCGAGCGGCGCGGCGATTTTTTCCAGGAGCGCGCCGAGCGGCACCGGCACGCCGCAGTCGAGCGGCGCGATCGGGCGGATGGTGACGCGCGGCTCGGCCAGCTCCAGCGCGCCCGACGCCGTCAGCGACGGGCGGCCGCGCGCCTCGAGCTGAAATCCGCCGCGCTCGGCGCGGCAGCGGATCGGCCCCGCCGCGAGCGTGACCTCGCCCAGCTCGCCGAGCTTCATCGCCAGGCCGTCGGGCGTGGCGCGCAGCTCAGCGGGCTGGCGCGCGAGCGTCCAGCGAAACTCCGCGCTGCCGACGAGCGGCAGCTTGCGCTCGCCGCCGCCTTCGACCTTGGGCGGCAGCGCGTCCTCGAGCACCGCGCGCAGCGGCTCGAGCGGCACGCTGGTGCGCGCGAAGATCACCGAGCGCGCCGGGCGGATCTCGACCAGCCGCGGCGGCACGTGCACGGTGTACGCGGGCAGGGTCGGCGGGCAGCCGGCGCAGGCGAGCGCGAGCGCGGCGAGCGCGAGCCGACGGCGCGTGAGCATGCGCGCAGCATACGCTCAGGGAACGTCGATGCGGAAGCTGACGCCATACATGCCGCCGAGCACCGGCTCGACGCGCAGGCGCGCGCGCTCGGTGGTGCGAATGCGCTGCGCGCGATCGGCGATCGCGGTGAGCGTGGCTTCGCAGCGCGCGACGGCCGTCACCAGCGGCTCGGGCGGCGGCGGCGCATTCCACAACAGCAGCAACAACAGTCGCACGCCGCCTGAACGTGCAGCGGGCGTGCCCGGCGGAGAATCGGCGTGCGCCGTGCCTATGTTGAAGACATGGGGAAGATCGTTGCCGCGGGAGAGAAACGCGCGGCGCTCGCGCGGAAGGACGGCGAGCCCGGCGCGCTGTGGGCGCTCGCCGTCGGCCTCGTCTACGTGTTCCGCACGCGCCCCGGCCTGCGCATCATGCGCGAGCTCGAGCAGGCCGTGCGCAAGTACGCCGCCGATCCGGCCGCGCTCTGGCGATTGGTGAACGACGGCGACGAGGTGATCGGCGGCGACGACGTGATCGACGCCAAGCCGACGAAAGAGCTCGACGGCGCGCGCGAGCCCGAGCGCGAAGACTAGTCGGCGTCGTCGGTGGAGGGGTCGACGCGCGGGATCGGCATCGTCGCCTCCATGCGCGCCGGCTCGGCGGGCGGCTCGGCGTCGTCGAGCTCCGCGCCGGGCACCAACTCCGAGTCGCCGGGCGCGCGCCCGTACTCCTCGAGCTTGCGATACAGCGTCTTGCGATCGAGCCCGAGCCGCTGCGCCGCGCGCGTCTTGTTGCCGCCCTCGGCCTGCAGCACGCGGTTGATGTACTCGCGCTCCAGCTCCGAGAGCGTGAGCCCGCGGGCGAGCGCGCCGGCCAGCACGTCGGTCGAGCGGCGCTCGCGCACCTGCGACGGCAGATCGTCCGGCCCGATCTGCTCGCCCTCGGCCAGCGCCACCGCGCGCTCGACCACGTTCTCCAGCTCGCGCACGTTCCCCGGCCACGGGTACGCCAGCAAGATTTTCAGCGCCGCCTGCGTGAAGTTGCGGATGCGCTTGCCGGTGCGCGCCGCCGCCTCGGTGAGGAAGTGCTCGGCCAGCGGCAGCACGTCCTCGGCGCGATCGCGCAAGGGCGGCAGCACCACCTCGATCACGTTCAGGCGATAGAAGAGATCCTCGCGGAACGATCCCTCGCTCATGCGCTGCGCGAGATCGCGGTTGGTCGCCGACAGCACGCGCACGTCGACCTTCTCCGGCCGCGCGGCGCCGAGCGGGCGGATCTCGCGCTCCTGCAAGACGCGCAGGAGCTTGGCCTGCAGCGCCGGCGTGAGATCGCCGATCTCGTCGAGGAAAATCGTCCCGCCGTCGGCCTCGACGAACATGCCGGCGCGATCCGAGCGCGCGTCGGTGAACGCGCCGCGCTTGTAGCCGAACAGCTCGCTCTCGAGCAGCGTGTCGGGGATCGCCGCGCAGTTGACGGCGACGAACTGCTTCTTCGCGCGCGGCGAGTTGAAGTGCAGCGCGCGCGCCACCAGCTCCTTGCCGGTGCCCGACTCGCCGGTGATGAGCACGTTCACCGCCGAGTTCGACAGCCGCTTGATGAGCGCGAACACGTCCTGCATCGGCGCCGATTTGCCGATGATGTTCTCGAAGCGATACGGCCGCGCCACCTCCTTGCGCAGCCGCGCCACCTCGCGCCTGAGCGTGCGCTCGTCGAGCGCCTTCTCGACGGCGGCGACCAGGTCCTCCATCTCGAACGGCTTGGTGATGTAGTCGTGTGCGCCGAGCTTGAGCGCG
>Ga0070741_10007648_pt1 | contig 22217 bp, 15 predicted proteins | sample Coa_R1_4_FD_66440 | JGI IMG/M metagenome (GOLD analysis project Ga0070741, IMG submission 66440) | Surface soil microbial communities from Centralia Pennsylvania, which are recovering from an underground coalmine fire - Coalmine... | ecosystem: Environmental > Terrestrial > Soil > Unclassified ... | reverse complement strand
GTGCGCGTCGCGTGCTGCAGCTTGAACACCGTCTCCGGATTGAACAAATGAAATTCGCCGTCGCGGCGCCATTGGTATTCGCCGCCCCAGTCGAGATCCGGTTTGCTCGCCGCGCGCTCGCCATACGCGTGGTGATGCCGCAGCGCCGCTTCCTGCGCCACCACGTCCAGGCCGATGCCGCCGACGCGCGAGGCGGTCCAGGTGAAATACCGGTCGACGAACGCCTTGTCCAGGCCGACCGCCTCGAAAATCTGCGCGCCGCGATACGACTGGATCGTCGAGATGCCCATCTTGGAAATCGCCTTGAGCACGCCCTTGTTCAGCGCCTTGACGTAGTTCTTGACCGCCTGCTCGCTGTCGACGCCGACCAGCAGCTGCCGGCCGACCATGTCGTCGAGCGTCTCGAACGCCAGATACGGATTGACCGCGCCGGCGCCGTACCCGAGCAGCAGCGCCATGTGATGCACCTCGCGCGCCTCGCCGGTCTCGATGATCAAGCCGACGCGCACGCGCGCGCCGGCGCGCACCAAATGATGATGTACCCCGGCGGCCGCGAGCAGCGCCGGGATCGGCGCGTGCTGCGCATCGACGCCACGGTCGGAAAGCACGATATAGGTAAGGCCGTCGGCGATCGCCTGGCTGGCCTTTTGACACAGCTGTTCCAGCGCACGCGCCAGCGCCGCGCCGCCGCCGGCGACCGGGAACAGCATCGGCAGTGTGACGCTGCGAAAGCCGGGCCGATCGAGGTCGCGGATCTTGGCGAGCTCTTCGTTGCTCAAGATCGGCGTTTTCAATTTCAGCTGGCGGCAGCTTTCCGGGCCGGGCTGCAACAGGTTTCCCTCCGGACCGAGCGGCGTGGAAATCTGCGTGACCAATTCTTCGCGGATACCGTCGAGCGGCGGATTGGTCACCTGTGCGAACAATTGCTTGAAGTAGTCGTACAGCAGCCGCGGCCGGTTCGACAGTACCGCGAGCGCGGTATCGGTTCCCATGGAGCCGACCGGCTCCTCGCCTTTTTCCGCCATCGGCGCCAGAATCAGGCGCAGGTCTTCATCGGTATAGCCGAAAGCGCGCTGGCGGCACAGGATCGTATCGTGATCGGTGCCATACTGGCGAGGCGGCTCGGGCAACTGGTCCAGCGTAACCTGGTTCTCTTGCAGCCATTGCGCATAGGGCTGCATGCTGTAGAGGCGCTGCTTGATTTCCTTATCGGAGACAATGCGGCCCTCTACCGTGTCCACCAGGAACATCTTGCCGGGCTGGAGCCGGCCCTTCATCTTCACTTCTTCGGAACGCACGGGCAGCACGCCCGTCTCCGAAGCCATAACCACCAGGTCGTCGTGAGTAACCAGGTATCGCGCCGGCCGCAGTCCGTTGCGGTCCAGCGTTGCTCCAATCACGCGGCCGTCGGTAAAGGCGATCGCGGCAGGGCCATCCCACGGTTCCATGAGCGAGGCGTGATACTCGTAAAACGCCCTCTTGTCCGGATTCATGTGGGGGTTGCTTGCCCAGGCCTCCGGAATCAGCATCGCCATCACGTGCGGCATGCTGCGCCCCGCCTGATACAGAAGCTCTACAGCGTTATCGAAATTGGCCGAGTCGCTTCCGCCCGGAGCGATGATCGGAAACAATTTTCCGATGTCCTCGCCGAATCGCGGTGACGCGAGCACCGACTGGCGCGCATGCATCCAGTTCACATTGCCTTTGAGCGTGTTGATCTCACCGTTATGGGCCACGTAGCGGAACGGGTGTGCAAGCTGCCAAGTGGGAAACGTGTTGGTCGAGAAGCGCTGATGCACCAGGCACAAAGCGCTGACCACGTCAGGATCCGCAAGCTCACCGTAAAAATTGGCAATCTGCGGAGCGAGCAGCAGACCCTTGTAAACGATTGTTCGCGCGGAAAGCGAGGGCACGTAGAAGTCGCCCTTGTTCGGCATATCGCTGGCCAGGACGGCGGCCTCGGCGCGCTTCCGCACCACGTACAGCTTCCGCTCGAGCGTCTCTTCATCCATCCCGGGACCTCGGCCGATGAAGATCTGCTGGATGTAAGGTTGCGACGCGCGCGCCACACGGCCGATTGCGTTGCCATCCACGGGCGTGTCGCGCCAGCCAAGCACGGCCAGCCCTTCCTGCCTCACCATCCGCTCGAGAATGCCTTCGCACTGTAGCCGCTGGTGTCTCTCGACCGGCAGAAAAATCATTCCGACGCCGTAATCGCCGGGCCCCGGCAGTGTAAAGCCGAGCCGCGCGCATTCGCGCGCGAAGAAGCGATGCGGGATCTGAATCAGCACTCCCGCGCCGTCACCGGTCTCCGGATCGCAGCCGCAAGCGCCGCGATGCGTGAGATTGATCAGGACCTGAATGCCTTTCGAAATGATGTCGTGCGACTTGTGCCCGCGGATACTGGCCACGAAGCCAATGCCGCAAGCATCATGCTCATTGCCCGGGTCATACATTCCCTGCGCGTTCGGCAGGCCCTGCGGACGGTGCAGTTCCTTCATGCGATTGTCTCCCGTGGTCACATCACTATAACAGGTTCAGAACTATTAGGCAACCAATATTTAGAATGGAATTGACATTAGCTCCACTTATGATAGACTTGTGCTCGTGGACGTAGCAGAGGCACTTCTTTTCAAAGAGATAGCCATTAACAGGAGCATGAGCCGAGGTGCCTTGCACTGCGGGATCAGCCAATCCGCCGCAAGCCAGCAGATCCAGGAGCTCGAACGCCGCCTGGGCACTCAACTGCTGGACCGCAGCACGCGTCCGCTCGAACTCACGGCCGCCGGCAAACTGTACTACGATTTCTGCCGCGATGTGCTTCGGCGCCATGAGCGCTTCCTTCTCGAACTGGAAAAGCTAAAGGGCGAGGGCCGCGTGGAAGGCACCGTAAGAGTCGCGTCCATCTATTCGGTGGGGCTTTCGGAAATGTCGCGGCTCCAGGAGGAATACAGCGAACGGTTTCCGCGCGCCCACCTGCATGTCGATTATCTGCGTCCGGACAAAATCTATGAAGCCCTGCTTTCGGATGAAGCAGACCTGGGGCTGGTAAGCTATCCCGTCGCTACGCGCGATCTCGCAATCATTCCGTGGCGCGAAGAAGAAATGCGTGTGGCCGCGCCTCCCTCGCATCCTCTTGCCTCCCATTCCATCATCTATCCCGAAGATCTGGACGGGCAGGATTTTGTCGGCTTTGATGAGGACTTGTCGATTCGCCGCGAGCTGGACCGATTCTTTCGCGACAAGGGAATCGAAGTCCGCATCTCGATGCAATTCGATAACATTCAGATGATCAAGGAAGCCGTGGCGCTGGGCTCGGGTATCAGCATCCTTCCCGCGCGGACGATGCAGGCCGAGATCGCGCAGGGGCGCCTGATCTCAATCCCATTGCATGCGCCCGGTCTGGTGCGCCCGGTGGGCATCGTCCACCGAAAACGCAAGCAGTTTAACTTTGCCACCAAAGCTTTCCTGGATCTTTTGAAAGAGCAGCCGCCCGATCACATCGGGCCGCCGCCCGCGCATTCTGCGGAACTGGAGGCTAGCGGAGGACCTGCCGGACTATAAGCCGGTTTCTGTGCCCTTGCGGGCGGCAGCCATTCCTCTGGACCGCGCATTACTGCGCGGCTCTTGCGACCTACCCGAGAGTCTGTCGGAGCGGGCCGCTCCTCCTCTCCTATTTGGTCTTGCTCCGCGTGGGGTTTGCCCTGCCAGCCGGATTGCTCCGGCCGCGGTGCGCTCTTACCGCACCATTTCACCCTTACCGCAACAGCCTGCTTCAGCCGGCGGCGGTATATTTTCTGTGGCACTTTCCGTCGAAACTCCTTTGAGAAGCTCCGCCCGGCCGTTAGCCGGCACGCTGCCCTGTGGAGACCGGACTTTCCTCTCCCGAAATCGGAAGCGGCTGCCCGTCCGGCAGGTCACCTGCGTATATTGTCCCACTTTCCCGATCCAAGTGTGCGGGAAGGAACAATGATCCGGCGCCGAAAACATCCAAACACTTGATTCTTCTGCTAGATACAAGGGATCTTAGCGTATTCTAGGGAAGAAATCAGGTGGTTTTTTTGGCAATTCCGCTTACCAACCCGAATAGTTGAGGAGAAACTTTTTATGGCGAGAAAATTGGCGGTTATAGGTGCATTCAGCGTCACCGCTGCGTGCCTATTCGCCCAAGGGTTGAATACGACGGCATCTCCGAACGATTGGGAAGAGATCAATTTCGAATTCAACTCCTCGATTCTTTCCGACGGCTATCCGAGCCTGTTGCGGCTCGCAGAACTACTCAAGCAGCATCCGGATTATCGCGTGAAGATCACAGGCAACACCGACAGCGTCGGCAGCCAGCCCTATAACCAGAAACTTTCCACCGCGCGAGCGAACACGGTGCGCGATTTTCTGGTGAAGTACGGCGCGTCGGCCGGGCAGGTCAGCGTGGAAGGCCGCGGCAAGAACGATCCTAAGGTGGGCAACAACACCAAGGAAGGGCGGTTTATGAACCGGCGCGTCACCATGACCGTAACCGACGGTCAGGGCCGGGTAGTAAGCGCCGGCGGCGTGGGCGAAGCCATTCACAGTTTCGACGAATTGCTCAAGAAGCAGGAAGAATGCTGTAGCCAAATTTTGAAGCGCCTGGACAAGCTCGACGAAATCCTCGCCGCCATCCGCGATCTCAAAGGCGAAAACGACCGACTCAAGGGCGAACTCGCGGATCTGCGGAACGCACAGAATGCGCTGCAGAACCAGATCAACGCGGCTCCCAAACCATTGACCGCCGAACAGACGCGGACGATCGCCAAGGAAGAGAACCTGAACACGCTCGAAGAGGCGACTCGCCGCAACAAGAAGTTCTCGCTACTTGGACTGAATGTCGGTCCGACTTACGGCTCCGGGCGAACCGGAGACTTCACCTTTTCCGGCCGGGGCCAGTTCTTCTCGCCATTCGGCGGAAGCGGCACACACGCTGTGCAAGCGCAGGGCGAATACATGTATTACCCGGGCCGCCAGGAAGGCCAGTTCGACATCGGTCTGGTCAACCGCTGGAATCAGCTTCAGATCGGCGGGTTCGGCAGCTTCAAGTATTTGAGCTTCCGCGAGTATCAAAATGGCGGCGCGCTGGCGCAGGGCGCCGTGACCGTGGACTATCTGTTCGGCCGCGGGCGGTTTGGCGTTTTCGGCACAAAGGGCTTTAAGAACACGGCCGTACTTAACCGGACCAATCTGGGCCCGAACTCCTACCTGGAGACCTACGCGCGCATCGTCAACCAGGTAGGCGCAAGCGGCCTGGTCGGTCTAGCCGGCAATACGTACCTCGAAGGCAACGTCGGCTATTTGCAGAGCCATGGGCGCGCGGATCGTCCGGGTGGCATGCTCCGTTTCGTAGCACCGCTCAATAACGAGTTCGCTTTCACCGTCGAAGCCGGACTCAACGAAACACTGATGAACGCGCAGAACAGCGGGCGCGTTGTGTTTGGAATTCAGCTTGGCAATTTCATCCGGCCGAAAGAATATCTGAATACCAAGAGTCCCGTGCCGGTAGACGTGCCGCGCATCCGCTACGAACTGCTCACGCGGCGCGTGGGGAACAGCCCGCCGGTTGCCGACGCGGGGCCTGACCAGATCGGGGTTTCGCCGGGAACGATTACACTCGACGGCTCCGGATCCTATGATCCCGAAGGCGACGCACTTACCTACGCGTGGTCGCAGCTCAGCGGACCGGCCGTCTCGATTTCCGGCATGACCACCGCCCGGGCGACGTTCACCGCAGCCGCCGGTCAAAGCTATTCATTCCGTCTGACCGTGAAGGACACCAGTGGCCTCCAGGCCTCCGCCCGTGTGACAGTGACTACGACGGGTGCAAGCTCTGCGGGCCTCCAGATCATCCGCTTCTCGGCAACGCCCCCGAGCATCAACCCCGGCGAGTCTTCCACACTCTCATGGGCCACGCAGGGTGGTTCGCGCGTCGAGATCAGCGGCATCGGCGAAGTGCCGGCTAATGGCAGCCGCGTTGTTTCGCCGGCTCAGACCACCACCTATACACTGACGGTCCGTGCCGCTGATGGAACCCAGATCACCGCGCCCGTGATCGTCACCGTAGGCCCCAGTCAGACCGGCGCGATGAGGATCCTGTCGTTCAGCTCCAATCCGGTAACTTCGCAGAAGGCGGGCGATCCGGTGACGCTGACCTGGACGACAGAGAATGCCACATCCGTTATCATCACCGGCAACGGCGTGCCGTCCGGTCCGCTACCGGTGAACGGAAGCATTACTGTAAATCCAATTACCAACTCCTCGTACACACTTACGGCGTATGGTCCAGGCGGAACATCAACTTCGTCCGTGCTCACCGTCTTCGTGAGGTGACCTCAACATTGGCAGGCGGCTTCCGGCGGGAGGCCGCCTGCTTTTTACCGTAAAACACTACCGTAAACTTACCGGCATTCACTGCTAACTTCCCTTCTGAAAATCGCAGTATGAGGCATGGGGATTGTAGAGAAGGAATTGCTGGTAACAATTCTGTCGCTGGCCGTTTTGCGGGCGGCAGATCTGGCAGCCAACTGGGAAAGCCGGATGGCGGCCGGCAGCCGTTTGGAACAGCAGGGACGCTACGTCGACGCGGAGCGCATTTTCCGGGAAGCACTCGCACAGGCGCGGGCGTTTTCCGATGGGGATCCCCGCGTTGTTACAAGTTTGAACAATTTGGGCCATGTGATCTATCTCTTAGGTCGTTACGGAGAGGCCGAGCCTTTGCTCCGGGAGGCGCTCGCACGGGGCGAACGATCCGCGACGCAGAACCCTGCCGATTTGGCGCCCGTTCTCAACAATCTGGCGCAGCTCTGCCGCGCCACCGGGCGCCCGGATGAGGCTGATTCGCTCCTGACTCGCGCGCTGCGGATTTGGGAGACAAGACTTGGCCAAAATCATCTGCATGTGGCGATCGCCCTGAACAACCTCGGGCAGCTCCACGAAGCCCTCGGCCGCTCCGATTCCGAACACCTGTACCGCCGCGCGCTTCAGATGTGCGAGCAGCAGAAAGAGAGATCGGATTCGGTGCTGGCAACAATTCTGAACAACCTCGGGGCATTCTACGCGAAGGCCTCGCGGACCACGGAAGCCTTGCCGCTCTATCAACGGGCGCTCGAGATCCGCGAGCGCGCCCTCGGCCCCAACCACCCCGATGTGGCGCAAAGCCTGACGAATCTCGGAGATCTCTATCGAATCGAGGGTTGGTACAACAAGGCAGAGACCGCGCACTTGCGGGCAATTTCGATTCTGGAAGGCACGTTTGGAAAAGAGAACGCGCGCCTGCTGCCGCCGCTTGAGAACCTGGCATCGCTGTATCTGCAAAGCAGGCGGAGAACCGAAGCCGAGCGGCTCTATGCCCGTGCGCTTTCGATCGCCGAGAACACCTGGCCCGCGCAACATGCGGAAGTAACGGCTCGCGTGGAGCGCCTGGCACAACTCTACCGGGCTGATGGCCGCAAACAGGCCGCTATCGAGCTTTACGAGCGATCGCTTGTCAATCGCGGGGCGTCAAGCCCAGGCGCCCGATCACGCCCTTGAAGCGAGGATGGAGGCGAACAGGATCGTAAGTGGGATAAACGTTCAGGTTCACCAGTGGACCTTCGCGCTCGCCAAGCGCGTGTTCCAGCCAATCGAACCCTCGCTCTAATTCACCCAAGCCGAAGGCCACCAGCGCCAGGCTGGTGGCCGGTACCCAGCGCCGCGCCGAAAGGTCCAACAATTCCGCCAGCAGCTCTCGCGCTTCACCGGCTCTCCCTGCGACCGCGTAAGCATGCGCCAGCACCGCTGTGATATAAGGCGCATTGCCGCTTAACACTTTGCCTCTCTGGAAGCACTGGATCCCCTCAGATAATCTCCCCATCTGGACGTACGCTCGACCCAGGACCATATGCCCACGGTAAAAATTCGGATCCATTTCGATAATCTTCTGCGCCTGCACGGCGGCGCTGGCGTATTCGCGGCGACTCACAAACATGCCGGCCAGACTGCTGAGCGTAACCAGGGTCAACGGATCGAGCTCTGTCGCCCTGCGCACATGCAGCAGAGCCTCATCCAAATTGCCCGTCGGAGTCAGGAAATCTTCCCCATACCACTGGTGCGCGGAGGCATGGTTAGGATTCAGCTCTAACGCGCGAACGTAGTGGCGCTCCGCGGCTTTCCAATCCCAATCGTAAGACGACTTCACGAATCCCATCGAGACGTGAGCGTCGGCCAGACCGGGTTCCAACTCAAGCGCGCGCTGCGCGTTCTTACGCGCCGCCTCCATGACGTCGGCGGGCCGCTGGATCCCATACCGGCTCAACAGCGCATAGGAGTCCGCCAGACCTGCGTAGGCTGCTGCGTACTCCGGTTCGATGCTCAGGCTCTCTCGGAAGGTTGCGATCGCTTTCCTCAGGCCCGCTTCCGTGCGTTTGTTGAAATGAAATCTGCCCTGCAGGTACAGATTGTAGGCTTCGAGGTTACGCTTGCGGCCTGGAGCGCCGGCCTTTTCGCCCACAAGCCGCAACCGGAGCGTTCGCGCAATCGCGCCCGAAATTTCGTCCTGGATCGCGAATACGTCTTCCATCTGGCGGTCGTAACTTTCCGACCAGAGGTAAAAGCCTTCGACTGCATCCAGCAACTGTGCCGTGATCCGCAGCCGCCCGCCGGACTTTCGCACGCTGCCCTCCAGCACGAATCGGACGTTCAATTGTTCGCCGATGGCCCGCACATCATGCGGCTTGCCCTTCAACTGCATTGCTGTGCTGGCAGCCACAACACGCAGTCCTTCCATTTTGGTGACCGCGCGGATCAACTCTTCGGTTAAGCCATCGCTGAAGTATTCGTTTTCCGCGTCGGAGCTGAGATTTGTAAACGGCAACACGGCAATGGCGCACCCGGCCGCGCTCGAACGGGCGCGATTGGGCGCTTCCGAGCCGGCCGCGGCTGTTTGAAAATCGGGGATATAGCCGCCGATGGGAAATTCAATCCGCAGCGCGTCATCCCGGCCTTCGGTCTGATAGTAATCGCGAAGCTTGGAGCGCAGCCGCCTCGCTTCCACGCGCACAATAGGATCGATGCGCGGGTCGTATGCGGTATTCCGGTCGAAGACTTCGACGCCGATTACATATTCTTTCAGTTGGTCTTCCCTGCCCCGGAGTGCCTGTTCGACCGTAAAGCGCAAAAACCGGCTCAATCGTTCTGAGCGAACAAAAACCTTGCTGGCTAGAATTTTTTCAAGATGGGTGCGAACCGACGCTTCCACCGATTTTTCTTATTTTAGCAGCCGGTGATGAGAAGCCGGCTTACTGCGGTCGCGGCAACTCGTGATCATGCCGATCCGCGCACGAAGTCGCGCCGGCTATGGAAACGCGGCTACCCGGCGAGATCGAGCGTGCTGAAGAAATATGCAAGCTCGGTTTGAGCGGTCTCCGGACCATCGGAGCCGTGAATCACGTTTCGCTCGATGCTCTGAGCGAATCGCTTGCGAATCGTTCCCTCAGCCGCATTGGCGGGATTCGTCGCGCCCATCAGCTCGCGCAGTTTTGTAATCGCGTCTTCGCGCTCGAGCGCCATCACCACGATGGGGCCCTCGGTCATGAACTTCACCAGGCTGGGAAAGAACGGACGCTCACGATGAACCGCATAAAAACCCTCGGCCGAGCGCTGGTCGAGGCGCGTCATGCGTAAGGCCACGATGCGAAATCCGGCCTGCTCGATCATCGCCAGTACCTCGCCTACGCAGCCCGCTGCAACGGCGTCGGGTTTAATGATGGAGAATGTGCGCTCGATGCTCATAGACGACTTTGGACTTTCTCTCCGATTTCGGCCGGCGACGAACAGACCGTAATGCCGGCGGCTTGCAAAGCCCGGATCTTGTCCTTGGCGGCGCCCGATCCGCCGGAAATGATCGCGCCGGCATGGCCCATGCGCCTACCCGGCGGCGCCGTCTGGCCCGCGATGAATCCTACCACCGGCTTTCGCACGTGCTCCTTGATGTACTGCGCCGCGGTCTCCTCGGCAATACCGCCGATCTCGCCGATCATCACGATTGCGTGCGTATCGGGATCTTCGTTGAACAGTTCCAGAGCGTCGACGAAGGTCGTGCCGATGATCGGATCGCCGCCGATGCCGATGCACGTTGACTGTCCGATTCCCAAGCTGCTCAATTGACCTACTGCTTCGTAGGTGAGGGTGCCGGACCTCGAAACCACGCCTACGTGGCCAGGCTTGTGAATGGGACCGGGCATGATGCCGATCTTGCACTGTCCGGGCGAGATGACGCCGGGGCAGTTCGGACCGATCAGGCGCGCCCGCTTGTTCTGAAGAGCCCGACGTTGTAGAAACGCCCATGCTTTCATCATGTCCAATGCAGGGATGCCCTCCGTGATGCACACGATCAGCGCGATTCCCGCATCGGCGGCTTCCATAATGGCGTCAGCGGCGAAGGGAGGCGGAACGAAGATCACCGATGCATTCGCGCCGGTCTCCCGCACGGCGTCCACCACGGTGTTGAAGACCGGCAGATCCAGGTGCTTCGTGCCGCCCTTCCCTGGAGTCACGCCGCCCACGACCTTCGTGCCATACGCAATGGCTTGCTGCGCGTGGAACGTCCCCTCTTTTCCGGTGAAGCCTTGAACGATCAGCCGAGTGCTTTTGTCTACGAGTACGCTCATCGTTCTGCCCCCTGCTTTGCGCCGCTCCATTGCGCCGCGAGGCCGACTACTTTTTCGGCTGCATCGCGCATGTTCTCCGCGACGGTGAAATTGAATCCCGACTCGGACAGAATCTTGCGGCCCAGTTCCACGTTTGTGCCCTCCATTCGCACCACGACCGGAACTTGTATGTTCAAATCGCGCGCCGCATTGACGACGCCCGTCGCCAGCGTGTCGCAGCGGAGAATCCCGCCGAAGATGTTTATGAGGACTGCCTTGACATGCGCATCGGAGAGCAGAATGCGGAAGGCGTTCTTGACCTGCTCGGCGTTAGCGCCCCCGCCCACATCCAGGAAGTTGGCCGGGCTGCCGCCTGCGTACTTGATGATGTCCATCGTTGCCATGGCCAACCCGGCGCCGTTCACCATGCACCCTACAGATCCGTCCAGCTTGATGTAATTCAGCCCATACCGGGACGCCTCGACTTCGAGCGGATCCTCTTCATTCAAGTCGCGCAGATCGAGCAGCTCTTTGTGGCGGTAGAGCGCGTTGTCGTCGAAATTGATTTTGGCATCGAGCGCATAGACCTTGCCGTCTTTGGTCAGGATGAACGGATTGATCTCCGCAAGCGACATGTCCATCGCGATATAGGCTTTGGCCAGCGCCATCATTGCGGCTGCCGCGCCATTCACGCTCTCCGCCGGGACGCCCATGCCGAAAGCAAGCTTGCGCGCCTGAAACGGCGCAATCCCGGCCCCGGAGTCCATCGCTTCCTTGAGAATCAGCTCCGGGGTCTTGGCTGCTACTTCTTCGATCTCCATGCCGCCGGCCGCAGAAGTCATGAACACCGGCTTGCCGAGCGACCGGTCAAGTACAATGCCGAGGTACAGTTCGCGCTCGATCGGCAGCGTCTCTTCGATCAGCAGCCGCTGGACGATCCGCCCTTCCGGACCAGTCTGGTGAGTCACCAGCTTCATACCGATCATCTCGCGAGCGATCTCGGCGGCCTCAGCCGCGTCCTTTGCGATTTTGACGCCGCCGCCTTTCCCGCGGCCTCCGGCATGAATCTGCGCTTTGACGACGACGCTGCCGCCAATCTTTTTGGCGGCCGCTTCGGCCTCATCGGCAGAGAAGGCCACCTCTCCGCGCGGCACAGGAACGTTGTATTTGGCCAAGATGCCTTTGGCCTGATACTCGTGAATTTTCATGGAAACTCTTGTGCTACTCTGTCGAGACAAGCGGCGCACAACCATTCGCAGTACGCATGGCTGGCTGACCGGACTACCCACTATAGCAAATGGCTGCAGTGTTCATGACCGGCGGCACGGGCTACATAGGCCGCTCGCTTGCAGCCTCGCTTATCGCTCGCGGCCATACCGTTCACGTGCTCATCCGACGCGGTTCGGAAACGAAGCTGCCGAACGGCTGCAAAGCGGTCCCGGGCGATGCTCTCGACCAGGCTACGTACCGCGAAGCTGTCCGCGGCTGCGACACATTGGTCCACTTAGTCGGGGTTGCGCATCCCAGTCCCGCTAAGGCAGCGGAATTCCGCGCTGTCGACCTGGTATCTATTCAGGAGGCGGTAAAGTCGGCGGTTTACGCGCAGATCAAGTATTTCGTGTATGTCAGCGTGGCTCATCCGGCTCCCGTCATGAAAGCCTATATCGAGGTGCGCTCGCAGGGGGAGGCACTCATCCGCTCCGCGGGGCTCGACGCCACCATTCTGCGCCCATGGTACGTAATTGGGCCCGGGCATCGGTGGCCCCTGCTTTTGTTACCCGTTTACCGCGTTCTGGAGCTTCTTCCGAGTATCAGAGAGAGTGCGCGGCGGCTGGGCCTGGTTACTCTGAGGGAAATGACCGGAACCCTCGTAGATGCGGTAGAGAACCCCGCTCGCGGCGTGCGGGTCATAGAAGTTCCGGAGATTCGGCGCTTTGCTGCGCGCCAGTAGCGTTGTATACTTCTGTAATCCAGATTAAAAGCGCTGAGAGGCGGCTTCAGGAGTTCTCCATGCAAAAAGTAAAGGAAACAGACAGGGTCATATTCCGGCAGTTCGCCCGGATGTTTGCACCGCTATTGCTCGCGGCTTCGCTCTACGGCCAGTTGACGCTTTCCACCGTACGAGGTACAGCCATGGATGCAAGCGGGGCTGTAGTAGCCGGCGCGAACATTACCTTGACAAATCTGCAAACGAATGCCGTACGCGAGGTAAAGACCAATACGGCAGGAGATTTCGAGATTCCAGATCTGCCGCGCGGCACCTACCGGCTTAGCGCAACGGCTGCCGGTTTCAAGACATTCGTGGCCGACGATATCATTCTGGAAGGCAACCAGATCCGCCGTGTCAATGTAACTCTGGAAGTCGGCGCGGTGGGTACCGAAGTTACAGTAACCGCAGGCGCCGCTGTCATCCAGACAGATACCGCCAAAATCCAGACGCAGGTGAATACTTCGAAGCACTTCGATACGCCCTGGGTTGGCGGCATGGCCACACTTGATCCGAGTCTGTTTATCACCACCGCGCCGTTGGTCTCGCAATCAAACGGCGTGTGGAGCTCGCAATGGGCGGGGCAGAATTCTAACCAGGTGCAGGAAGGACAGGACGGCCACACCAATGACAATGCGGTAAATCAGCTGAACGATATCCTCGACGCGCAGGAAGTTACGGTTGTGACTGTCAATAACACTGCGGAATTCGCGCGCGTCGGATACATGAACCTGGTAACGAAGTCCGGCAGCAACCAGTTTCACGGACAGGCCGCTTACTGGAATCAGAACTCGGCTCTTTCAGCGCGCCAGTTCTTCGCGGATACCAAGTCCAAGGTCTTGATCCACACGATTGCCGTGAATGCCTCCGGACCCGTTATCAAAGACAAACTGTTCTTCTACGCATCGGCAAACATCCTGTCTATTCCGAGCAAACAGTTTTACCTGAGGACAGTACCTACGAACCAGATGCGGGGCGGTGATTTTTCTCAATTGCTGCGCGGAAGCAGCCCGACGGTGATCAAGGATCCAACGACGGGGCAGCCGTTTCCCAATAACGTGATCCCCGCGAACCGGATCAACTCGGTTTCCCAACTCGTGAACCAGAACTATCTGCCGGCTCCGAACCGCGGCGGCGCGGATGCCCTGGCCAATAATTACGGCTTTACGTTTCCGTTTCCGGAAGACTATCACTTACGTAAAGACTTCACGCAGCGGCTCGATTACCAGATCAGCAGTAAGAACCGCCTGATGGGCCGGATGATCGAAGACTGGGGTTTATATGTATTGCCGACACAGTTCCCGGCGTTCTCCTGGACTCGAGTACGTTTCAACATCCACACCGTGATTGAGGACACGCATGTGTTCTCGCCCACGGTGGTCAACACTGCCCGCGTCGGTTTTTACAAGGAGAAGTACACCGATGGCGATCCGCTTTACGGCGTGACTCCGTTCAAAGGCGATGAAGCCGTAAAGCAATTGGGAATTCAGGGCGTAAATCCGAAGGGCTACAGCGCGGAAGGTTTCCCGAGAATGGATATTGCCGGATACCCTTCGTTATACACTCAGCCTGGGGGGGAGCGGCAGAACGATCACAATTGGGGCTACGCGGACACAGTTACCTGGTCGAAAGGCCGCCATGTAATTAAGTTCGGTGGTGAGTACAAACCGCAGTCGCGTTTCTCCGGCTTTATTCCGGAGGGCACTTACGGCAGCTTTAACTTCACAGGTTCTCTTACGGGATACGGTTACGCCGATTTTCTTCTCGGTCTTCCATTCACCAGCACGCGTCTTGATCCGTTGACCAACCGCACGATGAAAGACAGCGAGCTCGGTCTGTTTATCCAGGATTCCTTTAAAGTGAACAACCGGCTGACGCTCGATCTGGGTGTGCGTTGGGACCGTTTCGGCTCGCCGACGTTTTCCGATGGACTGATGCTGAACTGGGATCCTAATACGGGGAACATAATCATCCCGGAGGGCACGCAAAACAAAATTAGCCCGCTCTACCCGAAAAACATCAACATTGTTACCGGCCACGTGCCGATGAACCCCGATCTGCGCAATTTCGTGCCGCGCATCGGCGCCGCTTACCGGATCACGGACAAGCTGGTGGTCCGTGGTGGCTACGGCATTTTCAACGAAACGCTGGGGCGCTACGCGCGTCTGCAAGGCACCGGTCCCTTTCAGATCAGCGAAACATATCAGAACGTCATCACGAATGGGCAGCCCCTGTTCTCGTTCCCGAATCCATTCCCCTCTTCGGTTGCCAGTGCTAACGTCCCGAGCCAGAGCGTGACAGGCTACCCGAAGGACGCCAGCAACGGCATGATTCACCAGTTCAATGTAACTGTGGAGCGCCAGTTCAAGGACACAGGCCTGCGACTATCATATGTCGGGGTCCGCGACTATGGCATGAATTACCAGATCAGCATCAATAAGCCGCAGCCAAGTCTCATCCCATTCACGCAGTCACGCCGGCCATACCCTCAATTCCAAACCATCAATTACTACCGGAGCAATGGCGAAGGCAGGTTCAACGCCATGACCTTCGAAGTTGTACGTAAGGTCGGACAGGTTACATTCGACTCCCATTGGACCCTGGCGTCCAGTTACAACAACTATGACAATGTCGCGGGCTCGTCGAATCCGATCAACCTGGAGAACCCATATGGGCCGCTGCGTATGGCGCGGGATCCGTTTACTCCCCGGCAGCGCGCGGTGCTCAATGTTGTCTGGCAAATCCCCGTCGGAAAAGGCCGGCACTATATGAGCAACGCTCCCAAAGTTGTGGACGCCGTTCTCGGCGGATGGCAGCTATATTGGATCGGCTATCTAGAGACCGGGCACTTTTTCTCGCCGATGTTCACGGGTTCAGACCCATCCAATACAAACACGGTAGGCGGTCTGCCGAACCGCGTCTGCAACGGCAATCTGCCCTCCGGGCAGCGCAGCATCGATCGTTGGTTTGATCCGGGCTGCTTCACGGTGCCTTCGCCCGGAACCTTCGGCAATTCCGGCGCTCATATTCTGGAAGGTCCGGGATATAACAACCAGAACATCTCGATCGCCAAGACCTTCGCAATAAGCGAGCGTTTCCGCTTCACTTTCACAGCATCGGCGTCAGACGCTTTCAACCATCCCAACTTCGACCTGCCGGCGGCCAATATCTCCGCGCCCGGCAGTGTGGGCGTCGTGAGCAGTCTGGTGGAGGGCGCCGCGAGCAGGCAGGTGGAACTGAGAGGCCGCATCGAGTTTTAGCATGTCGCTGCTTCCGTTTCTTCATCGCATCGCGGACGGGGAGCACCTGAGCTGCGAGGAAGCGCGCGAGGCCATGCACGTTATTCTGGCCGGCGGCGCTTCCGCAGCCCAGACAGGAGCATTCCTCATCGCCATGCGGATGAAAGGTGAAACGGTGGCCGAACTGGTGGGGTTCGCTCGGGCAATGCGGGACATGGCGGCGCCACTTGATGCCCGCGTTGATGGTGAGCCGCTGCTGGATACTTGCGGTACCGGAGGTGACGGGCTTTCTACCTTCAACATCTCCACTGTGGCGGCGTTCGTTGCCGCCGGCGCCGGGGTGCGCGTCGCCAAGCACGGAAACCGATCCATCTCCGGACGGTGCGGCAGCGCCGATCTCCTCGAAACTCTGGGCGTGCGCCTTCCAATGTCGGCTGCCGAGTGCGCGCTCGCAATCCGCCAGATCGGCATCGGCTTTCTGTTCGCGCCGGCCATGCACACTGCCATGAAACATGCGCAGCCGGTGCGCATGGACCTGAAGATGCGAACGGTGTTCAATCTGCTGGGCCCGCTGACCAATCCGGCCGGCGCCACGGCGCAATTAGTGGGCGCGTCATCTCCGATAGCCGCCGAATTAATGGCCGGAGCTCTCGCTGCTTTGGGACTGGAACGCGGATTCGTTGTGCATGGTTCCGACGGTCTGGATGAAATCACGACCACCGGGCCCACCCTCGCCTTCGAGATCGACCGGGGGCTGGTCTCGAAACGCATGCTCACACCCGAGGACTTCGGAACAGATCTCGTGCCGCTGGCGGCTCTTGAGGGCGGGGACCGCGATCAAAATTGCGCCATCGCTCGAGCTGTACTCAAAGGCACTCCCGGCCCGCAGCGCGAGGTCGTGCTCGTAAACGCTTCCGCTGCGCTTGTTGCCGCGGGCAAAGCGGGTGACTTCCGCGAGGCAATGAAGATGGCGCGGCTCGCCATCGATTCCGGCGCCGCGCTGGATAAGGCCGAGCAACTCGTGCATTTCAGCCATGGCAGGCCGGCGTAAAAAAGACGGCTCCCGCATTTCACAACCGCTCGGCTGCGGCTCAGAGCGGCGCGCGCAGTAACGGGTAAGGGTGTCGCTAAAGCGCGCCCGAATGCCGTTTCAGAATCTGCGGAAGATTCTGAGAAAATGCCGACCGCGCCATCACCATATCGCACCCGGCATCTTGCGCTTTCTGCTTTAGCTCGCCCTGCACATGCGAGAGAAACCCGATCACGCTCACGCCCTTCAGCTCGACGTTCGCTTTCAATTTACCGATCGCTTTCAGTGGCTGAATGCCTTCAAAGTTCAAATCAAAGATGATCAGCGCGGGGCGGCTGCTCGCCTTCTCCAACAGAGTCTTGGTGTCCTTTACGAATTCGACTTCCATGCCGGCGCGCTTGGCGGCATCGGAGATCTTAACAGTGAAGAATAGATCACTCACCGCCGCGACGATCTTCTTAGGTTCCTGCTTCTGCATACGGATGACCGGGACTGCCACTTAATCTTTCTTTACAAAAATGCACTTGACCTTGGCGTTTCGAATCAGAGAGTGGAAGGAATCGATTTATTCTAAGCACAGATAGGCGGGCGGTGCAAGCCGCGAATGCGTCAGACCAGGGAGGCAACAGAGAATGGCATGCTTCGGAGGAGTCGAAGCCGGTGGAACCAAGTTCGTCTGCGCGGTGGGGGATGAGAACGGCAAACTCTTAGAGCAGCTCGAATTTCCCACAACATCGCCCCGAGAAACGCTCGGGCAAGTCGCAGAGTTTTTTTGCAGCCAGCGCCGGGCGCATGATTTGCGCGCAATCGGGATCGGCTCTTTCGGACCGCTGGATCTGAATTCACGCTCTCTCACATTCGGCTATATTACAGCCACGCCGAAGCCGGGCTGGCGCAATGTCGAATTTGTGGGGGCGATCCAGCGCGCGACAGAGCTTCCCGTGCGACTGGACACGGATGTTAACGCGGCAGCGCTCGCAGAGGGCCGGTGGGGCGCGGCACAGGGGCTCGAAACGTATCTCTATCTCACGGTCGGAACCGGTCTGGGCGGGGGAGCTGTCGTGAACGGGCGGCTCCTGCACGGCCTTCTACATCCGGAAATGGGACATATCCGCATCCCGCGCGAGCAGGCCGATCCGTTTGCCGGCGCCTGCCCGTTTCACCGCGACTGCCTCGAAGGCCTCGCTTCCGGTCCGGCGCTCGAGCAGCGATGGGGAAAGCCGGGCGAAAATCTGCCTGCTGAGCATCCCGCCTGGGAACTCGAAGCGCGCTATCTCGCTTACGGCCTCGTGAGTTTCATCTCTATACTCGCGCCGGAACGCATTCTCATGGGCGGCGGCATCATGCAGCGTACTACGCTGTTTCCCCTTATTCGTAGACAGGTTCAAGAAATCCTCAACGGATATATTCAAGCCCCGCAGGTTTCAAGCGACATCGATACTTACATCATTCCACCGGCGCTGGGCCGGAACGCCGGCGTGCTCGGCGCAATCGCGCTCGCGCAGGCGCAGTGCATGTAAGTGGCTCTAACTGCCTACTATAAACTATAACGGTCCCTTACCTATCGCGCGTGCTATGGTGAGAGGATGATCCCGGAGAATCCCTTTCAGGATCCACTGCGTTTCGAGCGCCGTTTGCCGGAATGCGCGGTCGTCATCTTCGGGGCTAACGGCGATCTGACGAAGCGCAAACTCTTGCCTGCCTTGTATCGCCTGGCCTATGAGCGCCGCTTGCCGGAGGGCTGCGCCCTGTTAGGGATCTCCCGCACGCCAATGAGCGACGATCAGTTCCGCGCGAAGATGCGCGAAGCGGTCTCCGAGTTTCTCGAAGAGTCGCCGTTTGATGAGAATGTGTGGAACACGTTCGCGCAAGGGCTGTTTTATCTCGCCGGAGATGTCAATAATCCGGAGGTGTACCGAAACCTCGCCAGCCGCCTCTCCGAGATCGAAAACACGCGGCATACTGGCGGGAATGTGTTGTTCTATCTTTCGACACAGCCCAGTCAGTACCAGGCGGCGGCCAAAGGTATTGGCCAGGTCGGGCTCGCGAAAGTGAACGGAGCTGGATGGCGGCGGCTGGTCGTTGAAAAACCGTTCGGACACGATCTGGAAAGCGCACAGGTCCTGAGCCAAAAACTGCACGAAGTATTCGACGAGACCGAGGTCTATCGGATCGATCATTACCTCGGCAAAGAGACTGTTCAGAACATTCTGGCCTTTCGATTTGGCAACGGAATTTTCGAGCCGCTCTGGAACCGGCGCTACGTGAATCACGTGCAGATCACGGCCGCCGAATCGATCGGCGTGGAAGGCCGCGGCGCTTATTACCAGGAAGCGGGCGCGTTGCGCGATATGATTCAGAACCATCTCCTTCAGGTGATGGCCACGATTGCCATGGAGCCGAGCGCCACGTTCCGGCCGGATTCCGTTCGCGACGAGCGCGCCAAGCTTCTCCGTTCGATCCGCACGCTGAAGCCGGACGAGGTGCTTCAGAACGCCGTCTCCGGCCAATATGGGCCGGCGCGCATCGGCGGAGAGCGCGTACCCGGGTTCCGCGAAGAGGAAGGAACCGATCCCGATACTCAGACCGACACCTACGCGGCAGTCACGTTCTTCGTTGAGAATTGGCGATGGGCCGGCGTCCCATTCTACTTGCGATCCGGCAAGCGCCTGCCGAAACGGGTAAGCGAGATCGCGATTCAGTTCAACGACGCGCCGCTCGCGATCTTCAACGGCGCAGGGTCCGACACCGCGCCCAACCTGCTTATCGTGCGAATCCAGCCCGAGGAAGGAATTTCGTTGAAGTTCCTTTCGAAGCGGCCCGGCTCCGGAATGCATCTCCGGCCGGTATCGATGGATTTCAATTACGGATCGAGCTTCGGCGTGCGCTCGCCGTCCGCATACGAAACTCTGCTGCTCGATGCAATCTCGGGTGATGCCACGCTGTATACGCGGCAAGACATGGTGGAGGCCAGTTGGGCAGCCGTCGAGCCGATCCTGGAGGTCTGGAAGAATACCAAATTCGATTTCCCAAACTATGCAGCGGGAACGTGGGGACCGAAGGCGGCTGATGATATGCTGGCCCGCCGCGGCCACGCATGGAGAAAACCTTGATGGCTGCGACGATTCATCCGGATAAAATCCTGCGCGAGATGTCCGACCTATGGGTCTCGCTCAGCAAAGATTCGAGCGCAGAAACCGCCGCCGGAGTGCTGCGCGCGTGCTCCATGACGCTGATCGTTGTCGCCGAAGAGGGCGCGGACACCATGCAAATCGGTGAAACGCTCGCGGCGCTCATGACGGAGCATCCGAGCCGCGCGATCGTAATTCGCCTGGATCCCTCGTCGGACCGGCCGCTGGGCGCGCGCGTCTTTGCGCAATGCTGGCGGCCCTTCGGGCAGCGCCGGCAGATCTGCTGCGAGCAGATCGAGATCACGGGTCCCGAGGCCGCCCTGGCAGATGTGCCTGCTGTTGTGCTGCCGCTGGTCGCTGCCGACCTGCCCGTCATTTTGTGGTGCCGCAGCGCGCGGGTCTTCGCAGTTCCCGCATTCACGCAGTTGGCTGCTCTCGCGCACAAACTGGTGCTCGACAGCGCCCATTTTAAGGACTCAGTGGACATACTCGAACGGATGGCCGGCGCCCTTCAGCACGGCGGGCAGGTTGGCGATTTTTCCTGGACACGCCTCACGCGATGGCGCGAATGGATTTCGCAGACGTTCGAAAATCGCGCGTATCTAGCGCGGTTGCCGCGAATTTCCCATATCCGGATTACCCATCCTCAGAATGCGGTTCCAATTTCTGCATGGTACTTAGGCGCATGGCTTACCGAACGCCTGGCAAAAGTCGGGAGCAAGCCGCAGATCAGCCTTGCGCCTGTTTCGGGCACTGGATTTGGCATCTGCGGATTGGAGCTTCGCGCCGAAGGAGCCAGCCCGCTCGCGGTCTCAATGACAGCCGGCCCCGGAACCATCGCCGAAATTCGCGTGGATGGAGTAACTAGCTGCACGGCGCTTCCCGAAAGCACAGACTATCTGCTGATGCGTGAAGAGCTGTCCATCACGGGCCACGATCCGGTTTTCGAAGCGGTGCTGCCCGCCGCGCTTGCGCTGGCAAAGCAGGGAGCCCGATGAAACCGGCCAAGCCGCGCGTGTTTTCCGATGCCGCCGCCGCCGCTTTAGCTTGCGCCGATCACATCGCCGGTCTGCTGGTGGAGGCCATCGGTGAGCGTGGCCGCGCGACACTCGCCGTTTCGGGAGGGTCGACTCCCCGCCTGTTGTTCGATGCGCTCGTGAAGCGCGACGTGCCCTGGCAAGCCGTACAACTCTTCTGGGCCGATGAGCGGGCTGTTCCGCCCGATCATCCGGACAGCAATTTCCGTCTCGCAAAAGAACACCTGATTGCGCCGGCCGCGATTCCCGATGGAAACGTCCATCGCATCTTTGGCGAATTGCCGCCGGGTGAGGCCGCGCACCGTTACGCGGAAGAGGTCATCGCGGCGTTCCGCCTGGCGCGCGGCGAGCTGCCACGCTTTGACCTGGTGCAGTTGGGTATGGGACCCGACGGCCACACCGCCAGCTTATTTCCGGGAGATTCGCGGATCTCGGACAGAACTGGAATTGCTGACGCCGTGACGGCTCCGAAACCTCCGCCCGAGCGCGTCACGGTGCTGCCTGGCGTGCTGCTGGCCGCGAGCCATCTTGTCTTCCTGGTCTCCGGACACGACAAAAAGGAAGCTATGCGCAACGTCTTCCACGAACCTGACCGGCCCGAACGCTACCCCGCTCAAGCAATCGCCCGCAATGCTCGCGAAGCAACCTGGTTTGTCGACACGGCTGCCGCGGCGCTGCTGGACTGAAAGGACTCACCCGGATGGATGCAAACCAGAAGACTGCGCTAGGCAAGGTGGCCCTGGTGACTGGCGCGGGCAGCGGGATCGGCCGCGCTGTCAGCTTGGCTCTTCACCGAGCAGGATATTCGGTGGTACTCGCTGGGCGGCGCGCCGCCCAGCTTGAGGAGACTGTAGCGCGCGCCGGAAGCTCGGAGGCCACGATGCTCGCGGCGCCTACCGACGTCGGCGAGCCTGCTGCCGTTCGAGCGTTATTTGCCAAAACACGGGAGAGGTTCGGCCGGCTCGACGTGCTGTTCAACAATGCGGGAATCGGCGCGCCGGGCATCCCGATGGAAGATCTCACCTATGAGCAGTGGAGCGCTGTGGTAGCAGTGAATCTTACCGGCGCTTTCCTCTGTGCGCAGGAAGCCATCAAGATCATGAAATCGCAGCAGCCTCGCGGCGGCCGTATTATTAACAAC
>Ga0070741_10007647_pt1 | contig 22225 bp, 29 predicted proteins | sample Coa_R1_4_FD_66440 | JGI IMG/M metagenome (GOLD analysis project Ga0070741, IMG submission 66440) | Surface soil microbial communities from Centralia Pennsylvania, which are recovering from an underground coalmine fire - Coalmine... | ecosystem: Environmental > Terrestrial > Soil > Unclassified ... | reverse complement strand
CGCCGCCGGCCTGCTCCATCTGCGGCGGCTCCCGGGCGTGATGCGGCCGGCGATCGCCGTCGTCATCCCGACCCGGAACGGGCCGAGCGTCCTCCTCGACGCCGGCGCGAACGCCGACGCCCGCCCGGAGCACCTCGTCCAGTTCGCGCACATGGGCGCCGTCTTCTGCGAGGAGATCCTCGACGTGGCGCGGCCTGAAGTGCGACTTCTCTCGATCGGCGAGGAGGACGAGAAAGGGAACCAGCTGACGCTGGAGGCGCACCGGCTGCTCCGGGAGGAGTCCGGCCTCGCCTTCGCCGGCAACGCCGAGAGCCGCGACCTGCTCCGCGGTGCGGCCGACGTCGTCGTGACCGACGGCTTCACCGGGAACGTGGCGCTGAAGCTCCTCGAAGGCACGATCAAAGAGCTGCTCGACGCGCTCCGCGACGAGATCACCGCCACCGCGACCGGCAAGATCGGCGGCGTGCTGATCCGGCCGGCCGCCCGCCGGCTGCGCAACCAGCTCGATCCGGACACCCACGGCGGCGCCTACCTGCTCGGGCTGCGCGGTCTCGCGGTCATCGGGCACGGGAACAGCGGTCGCCGCGCCGTCGCGAACGCGATCCGGCTCGCCGCCCGCGGCGTCGAGCACGAGGTCGTAACGCGGCTCGCAGAGCGGCTTCCCGAGCGCGTCGGTGTATGATCGCCCGGTTTTAGCCCTAACCCCGAAACCATTGAGGTGACATGGCAGCGTCGCGTGAAGAGGTCTACGAGCGGGTCAAGGAAGTGCTGACCGAGCAGCTCGGAGTCGAAGAGGATCAGATCACGGAGGAGGCGTCGTTCCAGGACGATCTCGACGCCGATTCGCTCGACCTGGTCGAGCTGATCATGGAGCTCGAAGATCAGTTCGGGATCAAGATCTCCGACGAGGACGCCCAGAAGATCACAACCGTCGGGCAGGCCGTCGACTACGTCACGTCCCACCAGTAGGGGTCGAAGTCTCCGCGAGCTGATCGCGGAGCTGCCCGCCGAACGCGCGGCGGCGGTCTTCACGCATGCGTCGTGGGCCGCCGACCGCACGGCTTCATACGAGCGGCTCGAGTTCCTCGGGGACTCCGTGCTCGAGCTCGCGATCGCGCGCGCCCTGTACGACCGCTTCCCGGACTTCAGCGAGGGGCGGATGGCGAAGATCCGCTCGCACGTCGTCTCCCGCGCGAGCTGCGCGGTCGTGTCCAAGGAGCTCGGCCTCGGTGACCGGCTGCTCGAGGAGGCGGCGGCGCTTCCCGCCGAAGAGGTGGAACGGCTCGCGCGCAACCGGAACGTGCTCGCCGCGCTGCTCGAGGCGGCGATCGCGGCCGCCTACCTGGAGCACGGCTTCGAGGCGATCGAGCCGGCGATCGTCGCGGCGTTCGATCCGCGGATCGAGTACGCGCTGACGACGCACGTCGACCACAAGACGGAGCTCCAGGAGCGGCTCGCGCGCTCGGGCCGCACGGTCTCCTACACGACGCTCAAGGTGGAGGGGCCGCCGCACGACCGCTCGTTCACGGCGGCGGCGATCGTCGACGCCGAGATCGTCGGCACCGGCATCGGCCGCTCGAAGAAGGACGCCGAGCAGGCGGCCGCGCAGGAAGCGCTCGGAGCGCTCAGCGAAGGAGCCGACGATGAAGCTCCTGCGTCGGCCCCGACGGGGTGACACCGAGCTCCTCGCGGAGCCGCGACCGCAGCGACTCGTAGACGACGAGCGCCTCGGCGGTATTTCCCTGCCGATCGAGGGCCTCCATCAGGATCCGGTAGCCCGACTCGCGGTAGGGCTCGAGCTGGGCCAGCCGGCGACCCGCACGGACGGCCGCCGCGAGCTCCGTGCCGCCGACGCCGAGGGTCGAGGACGCGTACGCCTCGAGCGCGCGGATGTGGAGCGCGCCGAGCATCCGCCGCTGCTCGTCGATCCAGGCTGCTTCGTCGCCGGGAAGGAACGGCCGCCCGCAGACGAACATCGCGACCTGCGCCGGCGCCCACGCCGTATGAGCGTCGCCGAGCGCGAGCGCGCTCTCCGCGCGGTGCACCGCGGCGGCCGCAGCTTCGACGTCGAGCCACAACCCGGGCACCGCCGGGCGGTGACCGTCGAGCGGCAGCACGCGCCGCACCTTCGAGAGGAGGGGTGCGAGCCCGCCGTCGCGGCCGTCCGGCCACAGCGCTTCCAGCAGCTCGTCGCGTGTGACCGTCCGCGTCCGGTTTGCGAGCAGATAGGCGGTGAGCAGCCGCCCCTGGCGCCCGGGCAGCTCCTGCTCGACCCGGCGCCCGTCGAGCTCCAGGATGAACCGGCCGCAGAGCTGGGCTTTCGCGGCTGCCAACTCGGCGCCAACATAGACCCAACCCACTGTTCGTACAACGGCCTCGATCCGACGAAGGGAGGCACACGATGGCGAAGCAGATCACCTGTGAGTGCGGCTACGTGATTCGCGGCGAAACCGAGCCCGAGGTCATGCAGGGCGCCCGCGACCACATGCGGGCCGACCACCCCGACCTGCTCGAGAAGGTCTCCGACGACGACCTGCGCGGCTGGATCGAGGAGATCTGAGATGGCCGTCACGTTCGATCCGACCGTCTACAAGGAGACGACGCGCGAGCAGTGGCAGCACGCGGCGAAGGCATGGCACCGCTGGGATCCGGTGTTCGACCAATGGCTGGGCGAGGCGACGACGCTGATGCTCGACCTGGCCGGCATCGGCCAGGGCACGCGCGTGATCGACATCGCGGCCGGGTCGGGAGGCCAGTCGCTCGCCGCGGCGCGGCGGGGCGCGGTCGTGCTCGCGACCGATCTCTCAGCGAACATCCTCGCCGAGGCGGAAGCCGCTGCGCGCGCGGCGGGCCTCGGGAACGTCGCGACGCGCGTGCTCGACGGCGAGGATCTCGACGTCGAGCCGGCGACCTTCGACGCGGCGATCTCGCGGCTCGGGCTGATGTACATGCCGGACAAGGAGCGGTCGCTTGCCCAGGCACGCGCGGCGCTTCGTCCAGGTGGCCGCTACGCGGCACTCGTCTTCGCGGAAGCAGACCGCAACGGCTTCTTCTCGGTCCCGATCTCGATCATCCGCCGCCGCGCCGAGCTGCCGCCGCCTGCGCCGGGCCTGCCCGGGCCGTTCTCGGCGGCGAACCTCGACGAGCTGCTCGAGAGCGCGGGGCTCACCGGCGTCGAGGTGCATCGCGTGCAGGCGCCGCTGCGCCTCGCGTCGGCGGCCGAGTGCACGCAACTCGAGCGCGAGTCGTTCGGTGCGCTTCACCAGATGCTCGCGAAGCTCCCGGCCGCGGAGCAGGACGACGTGTGGCGCGAGATCGAGGCGGAGCTGGCCCGGTTCGAGGGGCCCGACGGCTTCGTCGGGCCGTGCGAGCTCGTCGTCGGTTCCGGCACGGCGTGAGGGCCCAGACCCACCGGGCCCTGCAATTGCAGGGGGTTTCCCGGCTGTCGAGCGGCGTCCGCGTCGCTCGATAGCCTGCCCATCTCGTGCACCTGAAGGCCATCAAGCTGCGCGGGTTCAAGTCGTTCGTGGACCCGGTCGAGATCCACCTCGAGCCGGGGGTCGCGGTCGTCGTCGGCCCGAACGGATCGGGCAAGTCGAACGTCTCCGACTCGATCCTCTGGGCGACCGGCTCGATGAGCCCCGGCGAGCTCCGGGCCGAGAAGCCGGACGACGTCCTCTTCGCCGGCTCGACCACCGGGCGCTCGCCCGTCGACTTCGCCGAGGTCGACCTGCTCTTCGACAACTCCGACAGCGCGTGGCCGGATCTCCCGTACAGCGAGGTCTCGGTCGCGCGCCGCCTGCACCGTGGCGGCGAGGGGCAGTACCTCGTCAACAAGACGCCCGTGCGCCGGCTCGATCTCGTCGAGCTGCTCTCGGACGTGGGTCTCGGCGGCGGCCTGCGCTCGGTCATCTCGCAGGGACGCGTCGAGACGGTGCTCAACTCGAAGCCGGCCGAGCGCCGCGAGCTGATCGAGGAGGCGGCCGGGCTCGGCCGCTTCAAGCGGCGCCGTCACCGTGCGGAGCTGAAGCTCGCGCGCGTCCAGGTGCAGGTCGAACGCGCCCGCGACGTCGAAGCAGAGGTGAAGAAGCGGCTGCGGCCGCTCGCGCTGCAGGCGACGGCCGCCGAGCGCGCGGAGAAGCTCGCGATCGAGATCGGGAAGCTGCAGGCTGCGATCGCGACACTCGATCTTGCGCGCCTCGCCGAGCGGCGCGCGCAGACCGAGGCGCGCCGTGCGACGACCGCCGACGAACGGCGCGCGCTCGACGAGAAGATCGCTGCGCTCGTCGCCGAGCGCGAGTGCGCAGAAGAAGAGCTGACGGACTCGGCCGGCGAGCGCGAGCGCGCAACGGCAGCGCTCTACCGGCTGCGCAGCGGCGGCGAGCGCCTGTCGCTCCGCCGCGAGGCAGCCGCGTCGCTCACCGCGTCGTTGCGCGCCGAGCTCGAGGCGGCGCGGTCCTACGATCCGGGCGCGTCGGCGGAGCTGGAGAGCGCGGCGCGCGACGCGGCTGCGGCAGCGCAGGCGGCGGCGGGCGAGCGCGCGCGGCTGCAGGTCGAGGCGGAGGAGCGCTGGGCGCGCGTCGCCGCGATCGAGCGCAGTGCGCAGGCCGAGCTCGCGGCGGAGCTCGACGCGATTCTCACCCGGCGCGCCGACACCGAGTCGACGCTCACCGGCGGCTCGCGCGATGCGCTGCTCGCCCTGCGCGGCGCGGCGCAGCGTCTCGGCGTACGCCACGAGTCGGCGCAGCGGTTGCTCGCCGAAGCGCGCCACGAGCTCGAAGAGGTGCGTCGCGCACCGAGCGGCCCGTCGCCGGCCGAGCTCGGCCGCGCCGCCGACGAGGCGGATGCCGCGGCACGGGCCGCGGTGCGCGAGCACGAGGATCTCGAGGCGCGCGTGCGCCTCGCACGCGAGCGGCTGGCGGCGCTCGAGCAGTCGCTCGCCGAGCGCGAGGGCCTGCCCCCGGCGGCGCGTGCGCTCGCCGAGGAGGGCGAGCAGCTCGCGCTGCAGCTGCTCGAGGTCGAAGCCGGCCGCGAGCGCTCGACCGCCGCGGCGCTCGGCCATCGCGCCTCGGCCGTGCTCGCGAAGGACCCGCAGCGCGGCCTCGAGCTCATCGACAAGGCGCGCGCCGCCGGCCTCGGCTCCGTGCTCGTGCTCGTCGGCCGCGACCCGCGCGACCTCGTCGACCTGCCGGTCGTCCCGCGCGCGGAGCTGCTCGCCTCGAGCGTGCCTGCCGTGACCGAGGACGGCATCGGCTGGGATCCGCAGCGCGGCGAGCTCTGGTTCGCGGGCGAGACGGCCGAGGCGGTGCTGCTCGAGCTCGACGCGCGCAGGCGCGAGCTGCAGAGCGAAGTCGAGGAGCTCGTCGGCCGCACGGCCGCCGCTGCCCAGCACGTGGAGGATTCCTGCGACCGCGCCCGCGTCGCCGCGGCGGCGTTCGCACCCGTTGCGCATCTGCGCAGCGTGCGTCGCGCCGACCCGTCGCGGCTCGAGCGGATCGTTCACGGTGCGGAGCGCCTCGATGAGACGCTGCGCGTGGCGGCGGCCGCCGCAGGCCGGCTCGAGACGCCGCTGGCCGAGCGCAACGCGCTGCTCGCCGGCGAGCTGCGCACGATCGCCGGCCGCGAGGCCGACCTTCGCCGAGCCGTCGCCGACGCCGATGGACGGGCGCTCGCCGCGGAGCGGCGCGCGAACGGCCGCACGGCGCAGCCGGCCGGCGAGCTGGAGCCGCTGCTGATGGAGGCGCAGGATTTGTCGGCTCGCGCAGCCGAGGCTGCGGCGATGGCCGACGACGCGGCCGAGCGGGCGGGGTCGGTGGCCCGCGCGCTGGCCGAGGCTGACCCCGGCCGTCGTCGCCGCCCGAGCGAGCTCGTGCTGACCCGGCTGGTCGGCGGTGCGGAACGGCTCGAGGCGGCGCTCGCGATCGAGGTCGAGCGCTTCGAGGCGCCGGTGCGCGAACGCGCCGAGGCGCAGACCGCCCGCACGAGCGAGCTCGGTGCGGAGCTGCGGCGGCTCGGCGCGCAGGAGGTCGAGGTTCGGCAGGCGGCTGCAACCGCGAGCGAGCAGCTGTCGGCGATCGACGTCGAGCTCGCACGCACCGATGCCGAGCGCGACGAGGCGCAGCGTCGGCTCGACGCCGCGGCCTCCGAGCCGGCCGAAGGCGAGGATCGCGAGCAGCTCGCGGAGACGCTGGCGCGCTACGAGAAGCGCCGCGAGCAGCTCGGCCAGGTGAACCCGCTGGCGAAGGAGGAGTACGAAGCGGAGAAGGAGCGGCTCGAGGAGCTCTCGGTGCAGCGCGAGGATCTGGAGAAGAGCCTCGCGGAGCTCGAGAAGCTGCGCGACGATCTCACGCGCACGGTCGAGACGCGCTTCGCCGAGACGTTCGCCGCCGTCGAGCAGCACTTCCACGAGGTCGCGACCACGCTCTTCCCCGGCGGCGAGGGCCGTCTGCGGCTGACGGAGGCCGAGGAGGACGGCGAAGAGCCCGGGATCGAGGTCGAGCTCCGGCCGGCAGGCAAGCGCGTGACGCGGCTCTCGCTGCTCTCCGGCGGCGAGAAGGCGCTCGGAGCGATCGCGTTCCTGTTCTCGCTCTTCCTCGCGCGGCCCAGTCCGTTCTACCTTCTCGACGAGGTGGAAGCCGCGCTCGACGACACGAACATCGGCCGCTTCACCGAGCTGCTGCGCACGTACGCGGACCGCGCGCAGTTCATCGTCATCACACACCAGAAGCGCACGATGGAGGCAGCCGACGTGCTCTACGGCGTGACGATGGGAAGCGACGGCGTCTCGCAGATCGTCTCGCGCCGGCTGCCGCGCGACGCAGAGGTTGCGGCGACTGCATGAACGATCTCGCCTTCGTCGAGCGGACGCAGTCGCTGTTGCGCGCGCACGGAGTCGAGACGTGGATCTTCGGCGGCTGGGGCGAGGAGCTGCGGGGGCTGATCAAACCGCGTGAGCACGTCGATCTCGACCTGCTCTATCCCGGCGAGTCGTGGGACGACGTCGACGGGCTGCACTTCGACTGGCTCGAACGAAAGCGCTTCGACTGGAAGCGCGCGTTCATGTTCGAGGACGTGATGGTCGAGCTGTTCCTCGTCCGTCGCGACGAGCAAGGGTGGTACACGGAGCTTGCCCGCCGCACCCACCGCTGGCCCGACAACGTGCTCAACTCGAACGGCCACCTGCGCGTCGCCTCGACCGCCGCGCTCGCGAGCTATCGCCACAGCTACCGCGTCGACGCGGCCGCGTAGCAACCTGGTTCGCAGAACCAGGTTGCAGTCTTCGACTAACGCCTACGTCGTCGCGGCGGCGGCTTGTCGCGGATGAACGCGTAGCTGTCCTCGATCCGGCCGGCGAGCTCGTCTTCGTCGACGGCGTCGAGGCGGACGAGCACCGCTTCCCAGCCGCGATAGTGGTCGGTGACGAAGTACGCGTCGGGACGGGCGGCGATCAGAAGATCGCGCTCGTCGTCCGGTGCGCGTGTGACGAACGCACCGTCGACGCGGCCGGTGTTGACGAACGGCCGGCCGTTCACCTTGAAGCACGGCTGGCCGTAGGTCGTCGCTTCCTCGGCGTCCGGGAGGGAGCTCGCGATGCGCGCCACGTCGTCCCATGTCGCCATGCCCCAACGCTAACGTGCGCGATCGTGGCGAGAAGTTGGGCACAGCTCCTGGGCGACTCCGACGAGCCCGAAGAGACCGCTGAGGAGCAGCGCGGGTTCTTCGGGCGGCTGCGCGAGTCGCTGTCGAAGTCGCGGCGCGCGCTGACCGAGCAGATCCAGGTCGCCGCGTTCGATCCCGCAGACGACGCATCGTGGGAGCGGCTCGAGGAGGCGCTGATCTACGCCGACGTGGGTGTGCGCGCGACCGCCGAGCTCGTGCGCCGGCTGGAAGCGCGCGGCGACGTCACCGAGCTCAGCGTCGCGCTCGCCGAGGAGATTGCGGCGCTGTTCGGCGAGCCGCCGACCCTCGGCGTCTCGGAGCGGCCGTCGGTGATCCTCGTCGTCGGCGTGAACGGCACCGGCAAGACGACGACGATCGGGAAGCTCGCGAGCAAGTTGCGCGCCTCGGGTCGCAGCGTCACCCTCGGCGCCGCCGACACGTTCCGCGCCGCAGCAGAAGAGCAGCTCGAGATCTGGGCCGAGCGTGCCGGCGCAGCGTTCGTCGGCGGGGAGCGCGGAGGCGATCCGGCGGCGGTCGCCTACGACGCGGTCGGCGCCGACACGGACGTCGTCATCGTCGACACGGCAGGCCGCTTGCACACGCAGACGAACCTGATGGACGAGCTGTCGAAGGTGCGTCGCGTGATCGCCGGCCGCCGCGACGGCGCGCCGCACGAGGTGCTGCTCGTCGTCGACGCGACCACCGGCCAGAACGGGCTGCAGCAGGCGCGGCTCTTCAGCGAAGCTGTGGGCGTGACCGGGGTTGCGCTCACGAAGCTCGACGGCTCCGCGAAGGGCGGCATCGCCGTTGCGATCGCGTACGAGCTCGGGCTGCCGGTGAAGCTCGTCGGCGTGGGGGAGGGCCTCGACGACCTGCGTCCGTTCGACGCGCACGACTTCGCGCAGGCGCTCGTGGCATGACGTTCGTCTGCGCGTCGACCTTGTCGTTCGCCGAGCACGCGGAGCTGTTCACGCGCGCGTACGAGGGCTACGGCGTGCCGATGACGATCGACGAGGCGACCCTTCGGGTGCTCGTCGACCGCTGGGACCTCGATCGCGAGCGGTCGCTCGTCGCTCCCGGCGAGGGTCTCGTCAACCTCGGCGTTCGCGACGACCGAGGTTGGATCGGCGGGCTCGGGGTCGTGCCCTCGTCGCGCCGGCAGGGACTGGGCCGGAGGCTGATGGAGGCTGTGCTCGACCTCGCGCCGCCGACCGTCACGCTCGAGGTGCTCGAGCAGAACGAGGGCGCGATCCGGCTCTACGAAGAGCTCGGCTTCGGGCGGACGCGCACGCTCGAGATCTGGTCGCTGAAGGAGGCGCCGCTCGTCGAGGCGCGGAGCGTCGAGCCGGCGCCGCTCGGCCAGACCGGCCTGCCGTGGCAGCGCGAGGACCGCTCGCTGCCGGAGGACTACGAGCGGATCGAGGTCGACGGGGGCGCCATGGTCTTCAAGGGCGCCGGCGTGCAGCAGCTCGCCGCCGACGACGTCGACGCGGCCGTGCAGCTCCTCTCGCGCGGCACGGCCCTCAGCTACGTGAACGTGCCCGAGGGCGACGTCGCCTCGGAGGCGATGCGCCGGCTCGGCGGCGAGCTGACGCTTCGCCAGTTCGAGTACGTGCGTTACGCGAACTAGCGTTACGCAAATTAGCGTAGAACAATACGCAAGCATGCGTTACGCTGTGGTGCGTGCCGACCAACCCGTTCCGGTTCGGCGACGTCGCCCTCGACGAGTGGTTCACCGACCGTGCCGGCGAGCTGGCGGAGCTGCAGGCCGACCTGACGAACGGCCAGAACGTCGCGCTGATCGCCCCGCGGCGCTACGGCAAGACGTCGCTGCTGCGCCGCGCCGCCCAGGCGCTCGTCGCCGGCGGCGTGCTGGTCGCCGACGTCGACCTGATGAAGACGCCGACGAAGGAGAAGCTCGCCGGCCGGCTCGCCAAGGCGATCCACGACGACATCGCCTCGCCGCTCTTCAAGGTGAAGGAACGGCTGCGCGTCTTCTCCGACCTTCGGGTGACCCCGACGATCAACATCGACCCGTCCGACGGCTCGCCGACGTTCTCGTTCTCGGCGACCCACCGCCACGAAGACCTCGACGCGACGCTCGAGCGCCTGCTCGAGCTGCCGGCGCAGCTCGGCGCGGAACGAAAGCGCCGCGTCGCGATCGTCTTCGACGAGTTCCAGGAGGTGACGGAGATCGATCCGAAGCTGCCGGCGCTGATGCGCGCGGTGTTCCAGGAGCAGCCGCACGTGGCGCACGTCTACTCCGGCAGCAAGCGCGACATGATGCGCCGGCTCTTCACCCATCAGAACGAGCCGTTCTACCGCAGCGCGAAGGTGATGGAGCTCGGCCGCATCGATCCGGTGCTGTTCGCGACGTTCGTCGACGAGCGCTTCGTGGAGACCGGCCGCCCGCTCGCTCCCGGCGTCGCTGCACAGCTGCTCGCGATCACCGGCGGTCATCCCTACGCGACGCAGGAGCTCGCGTACGCGTTGTGGGAGGTGGGTGATCTCGCTGCCGCCGTCGAGTCGGTGCTGCGGTCCGAGAACGCGCACTTCTCGCTCGTCTGGGACGGCGCGTCGCGGACGCAGCGACTGGTGCTACAGGCGCTCGCCGCAGAGCCGGGACGCGTGTTCGGCAGCGACTACCGGCTGCGCAACGACCTGCCGGCCGCCTCATCGGTGCAGCGGGCGGTCGAGCAGCTCGTCGCCGACGAGCTCGTCGAGCGGACGGATGCCGGCTACGAGATCTCGGAGCCGTTCCTGCGCGAGTGGGTGCTGGCCGTCGCCAGCTAGTCGGCCGACGAGCGCGCCCAGAGATTGATGTCGCTGTCGGTCCCGTAGCGATCGATCTCTGCGAGCTCGTCGTCGGAGAACGAGAGGTTGTTCACCGCGCCGAGCGAGTCCTCGAGCTGCTCGACGCTCGAGGCGCCGATCAGCGTCGACGTCATGCGCGGGTCGCGCAACGTCCAGGCGAGCGACATCTGTGCGAGCGACTGGCCGCGCCGCTGCGCGATCTCGTTCAACGCGCGGATCTTCCCGAGCGCCGTGTCCGTCAACAGGTCGGGCGAGAGCGACGTGTTCCGTGCCGCGCGCGACTCTTCCGGGATGCCGTTCAGGTATTTGTCGGTGAGCATCCCCTGCGCGAGCGGCGAGAAGCCGATGCAGCCGACGCCGAGCCCGCCGAGCGTGTCGAGCAGCTCCGGCTCGATCCAGCGGTTGAGCAGCGAGTAGGACGGCTGGTGGATGAGAAGCGGTGTGCCGAGCGCTTCGAGGATCTCGTACGCCTCGCGCGTCTTCTCCGGCGAGTAGGACGAGATGCCGGCGTAGAGCGCACGGCCGGAGCGCACCGCGGTGTCGAGCGCGCCCATCGTCTCCTCGAGCGGCGTCTCCGGGTCGAAGCGGTGCGAGTAGAAGATGTCGACGTAGTCGAGCCCCATCCGGCGGAGCGACTGGTCGAGCGACGCGAGCAGGTACTTGCGCGATCCCCACTCGCCGTACGGGCCCGGCCACATGTCGTAGCCCGCCTTGGTCGAGATGACGAGCTCGTCGCGGTACGGGCGGAAGTCGTCGGCGAAGATCCTCCCGAACGTCTCCTCGGCGGAGCCGTACGGCGGCCCGTAGTTGTTCGCGAGGTCGAAGTGTGTGACGCCGAGGTCGAACGCGCGGCGCAGGATCGCGCGCGAGCTCTCAAGCGGCCGGTCGCCGCCGAAGTTGTGCCAGAGACCGAGTGAGATCGACGGGAGCTTCAGCCCGCTCGCGCCGCAGCGGCGGTAGGGCATCTTCTCGTCGTAGCGGTCGGCGGCGGCGGTGTAGGGCACGGCTGATGATGGTAAACGCAGGCGGCATGCTGAAGTCGCTTGCACGGGGACTCGTCGCCGGATTCGCCGGGACCGCGGTGATGACCGCCTACCAGCTCGCGGTCGCGAAGGCCCAGGGCAAGCCCCTCGCGACACCGGTTCCACACCGCTGGGCCGACGCGCCGCCGCCGGCGCAGGTCGCGAAGAAGGCGGCCGACCTCGTCGGGCAGGGCAGGCGCTTCACGCGCGAGGACGTGCCGCTGCTGACGAACGCCATGCACTGGCTCTACGGCGTCGGCTGGGGTCTCGTCTACGGCGCCGCGCCGGTGAACGGGCTCGTCTTCGGCAGTGCCGTGTGGGCGGCCGCCTACGCCGAGCTCGTGCCGCTCGGGATCTACAAGCCGCCGTGGGAGTACGAGCCGAAGGAGCTCGCGCTCGACTGGAGCTACCACGCGGTCTACGGCGTCGCGGTCGCCGCGGCATACGCGGCGCTCGACAGCTAGGCGATCATCACGTTGCGCTGCGTGCGGCGCAGCGCTTCGTTCACGTCGAGCAGCGTCCGGTTTGTCCGGGCGAAGAGGCCGGGCGTGAGGAAGCCATGACGGTCGTAGCGGCGGCTCGTGTGCAGCACGTGCGCGTCGAGCGAGCCCGCCTCGGTCGCGTCCGGATGCGTGGCCTGGTAGCCGAAGCTGAGTGAGAGCGGCAGCTCGCGGTGCGGCAGCCCGGTCCGCGCGAGCGCCATTGCGAAGCCGATCTGGTCGGTGAAGTGCGGATGCGTCCGCGCGAGGAACGGGAAGACGTCGAGCAGCGAGAGGATCGTGCGGACGCTCTCGCCCCACGCGGCGACGAGCGGCGCGACGGCGGCGTGCGGCAGGATCACGTGCCCGGTCGCGTAGTACGGGATCGTCTCCTCCCACGCACGCTGCGCCAGCATCCGGGCCTGCGGGAACGGCAGCCCGACGTGGTCGAAGAGCGTGCGCCACTCGTCGAGTGCGAGGTGCGGCGTGCCCGCGACGCGGGCGGCAACCGCCTCGCCGAGGATGAACGGCGAGAAGTCGCGCCCGATCACCATGTCCGTGTCGAGCGCGACGAGGTAGTCATAGTCGCGACTCGGGTCGAACATCGCGAGCTTGTTCGCGTAGCGGCAGCGCTCGTCGAAGACGGGCGACGGCACGACCTCGACGCCGATTCCCTCCAGCACCGAGACGAGGTCGCTCCGGCAGGGCTCGATCATGTACGCGGCCTTCTGGGCGTGTGCGAGCCGGCCGCCGAGCTCCTCGAGGCTCGTGAAGAGCGAGATGACGTCTCTCGTGTGCACCGGGGTGCTCTCGAGCGTGACGGCGATGCGGACGCGGGCAGGATCGACCATGGCGAGGGAGACGCCGGAGTCATCGTCGGGCCGGGCTCGTGATTGAGCGGCGGCGTAAGCTCGACGAGCCGCCCAAGGAGCGGAGGCCGGGCCTCTGAGCGGACCCCGGGTACCCTTCGGGGTCGTGTTCGACAGCCTGTCCGACAAGCTCCAGGGCGCCCTCGGCGACCTCCGCAAGCGGGGGAAGCTCGACGAAGAGGCGATCTCGCGCGCCATGCGCGAGATCCGGCTCGCGCTGCTCGAGGCCGACGTCAACTTCACGGTCGTCCGGGACTTCGTCGCGCGCGTCCGCGAGCAGGCGCTCGGCGACGAGATCCTCAAGAGCCTGACGCCCGGCCAGCAGGTCGTGAAGGTCGTGCACGACGAGCTGACGAAGCTGATGGGCGAGGGCGAGTCGGGGCTCGCGTTCGGTCGCTTCACGGTGATCCTGCTCGCGGGCCTCCAGGGCTCGGGCAAGACGACGACCGCCGCCAAGCTGGCGCTGCACCTGCGCAAGCAGGGCCGCAAGCCGGGCTTGATCGCGGCCGACCTGCAGCGACCGGCCGCGATCGACCAGCTCGAGCAGCTCGGCACGCAGATCCAGATCCCCGTCTTCCGCACCGACACCAAGGACGCGGTCGAGGCGACGCGCAGCGGGCTCGAGCGCGCGAAGGCGGACGGCCTCGACACGGTGATCGTCGACACCGCGGGCCGCCTGCAGATCGACGAGGAGCTGATGGACGAGCTCGTCCGCGTGCGCGACGAGGCGAAGCCGACGAACGTGCTCCTCGTCCTCGACGCGATGACCGGTCAGGAGGCGGTGAACGTCGCCGAGGCCTTCCACGAGCGGATCGCGTTCGACGGCGTCATCCTCACCAAGCTCGACGGCGATGCGCGCGGCGGCGCGGCGCTCTCCGTCAAGGCGATCACGGGCAAGCCGATCAAGTTCGCGTCGACGGGTGAGAAGGTCGACGCGCTCGAGGTCTTCCACCCCGATCGGATGGCCTCGCGGATCCTCGGCATGGGCGACGTGCTCACGCTGATCGAGCGCGCGGAGCAGGCCGTGGAGGAGGACGAGCAGGCCGAGATGGAGAAGCGCCTCGCGGCCGGCCAGTTCACCTTCGACGACTTCCTGAAGGCGTACAAGATGCTCCGCCGGATGGGACCGCTGCAGGGGATCATCAAGATGATCCCGGGGCTCGGTTCCCAGCTCGGCGACATCGACGTCGACGAGAAGCAGATGGCACGGGTCGAGGCGATCGTGCTCTCGATGACTCCGCAGGAGCGCCGATCGCCTATCGTGATCGACGGCAAACGGCGGATTCGCATCGCCAACGGCTCTGGAACGAGCGTCGAGCAGGTCAACCAGCTGCTCGAGGCCCGGAAGCAGATGGAGAAGATGATGAAGCAGCTGGGGCGGGGGAAGATGCCGGCCCTCCCGGCCCAGCAGGCGCCGCAGGTTCCGCTTTCCGCAGGTCGGAAGACGGGCGTGAAGCGCAAGAAGAAACGGGCTCGGCGTTAAAGGAGAACGAACGGATGGCAGTCAAGTTGAGGCTCACCCGCGTGGGCTCGAAGAAGAACCCGATCTACCGCGTCGTCGCGGCCGACTCGCGCGCGCCGCGTGACGGGAAGTTCCTCGACATCGTCGGGCGCTACAACCCGCAGACCGATCCCTCCACGATCGACCTCGACGAGGCGAAGGTGAAGGACTGGCTCGGCAAGGGCGCGCAGCCGACGGAAGCGGTCGCGAAGCTGATCAAAGTCGCCGGCATCGAAAAGTAATGGCGGAGCTGCTCGCGTTTCTCGCGCGCGAGCTCGTGGACGATCCGAGCGCGGTGCGGGTGGAAGAGGAAGAGCGCGACGACGCGCTCGTCCTCGTCCTGCACGTCGCGCCCGACGACGTCGGCAAGGTGATCGGGAGGCAGGGCAGGATCGCGCGGGCGCTGCGGACGCTCGTGCGGGCGAGCGCGGTGCGCGAGGGCAGGCGTGTCCTCGTCGAGATCGCCGATCCCGAATGAGGGTTGCCGCCCTGTACGACGTCCACGCGATGCCGTGGGCGCTCGAGGCGGTCCTGGCGGACCTCGGCGACGTCGACGCGATCGTGTTCGGCGGCGACTTCGTCGGCGGGCCGTGCGTCGACGAGACGCTCGCGCTGATCGAATCGCTCGACGCGGTGCTGATTCGCGGCAATGCCGAGGACGGCGATCCGCGCACGGCGACGCTGCCGCTGACGGCCGCGCTCGACGGCGTCATCTACTGCCACGCGACGCCGGCCGAGAACACGCCGATCACAACGGTGTTCACGCCGGACGACGAGCTCCGCGCCATGTTCGGCGAGCGTGGGACGTTCGTCATCGGCCACACGCATCATCAGTTCGACCGCCGTGTCGGTGAGCTGCGTGTCGTCAACGCCGGTTCGATCGGCATGCCGTACGAAGGCGAGGTCGCTGCCTACTGGGCGCTCGTCGTCGACGGGGAGCCGACGTTCCGTAAGACGCCGATCGACGTCGAGCGCGCGGTCGCGGGTATCCGTGCGAGCGGCTGGGAGGGCGGCGAGGAGTTCATCGCCGAGAACCTGGTCGCCGCCGTCGACCGCGACGAGGCGGCCCGGTACTTCGAGTCGCAGAGGTGACGCACGTCCAGATCGGCCGCGTCGGCCGCCCGCACGGGATCGACGGCGCGTTCTTCGTCGAGCAGCCGTCGGACGACGCGCGCTGGTGGAAGACCGGCGCGTCCTTTCTCGCCGGCGGGACGCCGGTCGAGGTCGTCGCGCACCGGACCTCATCCGGAAGGCCGGTGATCAAGGTCGAGCCGCCGGTCGAGCGCGGCGCGTTGCTCGAGGTCGAGCGCGACGCACTGCCGCCGACTGAAGAGGACGAGTACTACGCGTTCGAGCTCGTCGGGCTCGAGGTGGTGGAGGAGTCGGGTCGCGTGCTCGGAACCGTGAAAGCTGTGACGCCGGGCATCGCGAACGACGTGCTCGAGCTCGACTCGGACGTGCTCCTGCCGATGGTCGAGGACTGCGTGCGCCGCGTCGACCTGGACGCCCGTCGCATCGACGTCGCGAAGGGATTCGCACCGTGAGACTTGACGTGTTCACGCTCGTCCCGCACGCGTTCGCGTGGCTGACCGAGCAGCGTCCGGTCGCAACCGTGCTCGGCGGCGAGCTCGACCTGCGGCTCTTCTCCTACCGCGACTCGACGCCGCTCCGGAACGGCCAGGTCGACGACGAGCCGTACGGCGGCGGTGCTGGGATGGTGCTGCGTGTCGACGTCGTCGCGGCCGCGCTCGACGCCGTGTACGGCGGCACGCCGCCCAACCGAGTCGTCGCGCTGACGCCCAAGGGGCGGCAGCTGACCCAGGACGTCGTCGAGGCGCTCGCGGCAGAGGATGCCGTGACGCTTCTCTCCGCCCGCTTCGAGGGCTTCGACGAGCGGATCGTCGGGCACCTTGCGACCGACGCGATCTCGATCGGCCCGTACGTGCTCTCGAACGGCGACCTGCCGGCGATGGTCCTCGTCGACGCGATCGCCCGGCGGTTGCCCGGTGCGCTCGCGGCGGGGTCGGGCGAGCTCGAGTCGTTCTCCGCCGAGCTCGGCGGCGGACTCGAGTACCCTCACTACACGCGTCCTGCGGAATTCCGCGGGTGGCGGGTTCCCGACGTGCTGCTCTCGGGTGACCACGCCAAGATCGAAGGCTGGCGAAGGGAGCAAGTCCGCTGAGGAACCCGATCGACTATCTGACCGAAGGTCTGCCCAACGGCTGGCGGATCACGATCGACTGGCTGGTGACGATCGTCGGCGCGATCGCGATCGTGCTCGCGATCAAGGCGTGGGTCGTGAACCCGTACCGGATCCCGTCGAGCTCGATGGAGCCGACGCTGCACTGCGCCAAGCCGGGCCTCGGCTGCGAGGCGCATTACTCGGATCGCGTCCTCGCGTGCCGGTTCTGTTACCACTTCTTCGCGCCGAAGCGGGGCGACATCGTCGTCTTCAAGACCCCGCCGCTCGCCGAGGTCAAGTGCGGCGCCGGCGGCACCTTCGTCAAGCGCCTGATCGGCCTTCCGGGCAACACCTGGGAGGAGAAGAACGGCTACGTCTACATCAACGGGAAGAAGCTGCACGAGCCGTACATCCAGGCGAGCAGGCGCGACGACCGGACGCTCGGCCCGATCCACATTCCGAAGGGCCAGTACTTCATGATGGGCGACAACCGGGCGAGCTCCTGCGACTCCCGCTCCTGGGGCACGGTGCCCAGGAAGAATCTGATCGGAAAGGTGATCGCCACCTACTGGCCGCCGAACCGCATCTCGGTTCGGTAGCCGGGCGCCTGCTACCATCCCGAACGGCCTCCGGCCCCCTTTCGACATGAGCACGATCATCCAGGACATCGAGCGCCGTCAGCTGCGCGACGTGCCGCGGTTCAAGGCGGGCGACACCGTCCGCGTGCACTTCCGCGTCATCGAGGGCACCCGGTCGCGCATCCAGGTGTTCGAGGGGATCGTGATCAAGCGGCAGGGCGCCGGCGCCCGCGAGACGTTCACGGTCCGGAAGAACTCCTTCGGGGTCGGCGTCGAGCGCACGTTCCCCCTGCATTCGCCGAAGATCGACAAGATCGAGGTCGGCGCGATCGGCGACGTGCACCGCGCCAAGCTCTACTACCTGCGCGGCAAGGTCGGCAAGAAGGCTCGCGTCCGCGAGCTGCGCCAGGACACCCGCGCGAAATAGTCCCGGTCTTTCGCTCTCTTTTCACTTTTCTTTGCGGCCGGTAGCCGCCGGGAGGGCTACGCTCGGAGCGTGCCTCCGAAGAAGCGTCCCGGCCAGAAGCTGCTGCGGTTCGACCGCAACCTCGGCGGCCGGTTCGTCGCCGGCGCCGACGAGGCGGGCCGGGGGCCACTCGCAGGGCCGCTCGTCGTCGCGGGTGTCCTGCTCGACTACGCCTGCCTGCGCGACCACCGCGTGCGGCCGCTCGCGCTGCTGAACGACTCCAAGCAGGTCGATCCAGAGACGCGCGACGAGCTCTATCGTGCCGTGCTCGCCTGCGCGGAACGCGTCTCCGTCCGGGTGTTCCCGGCGGCGGTGATCGACCGCGACGGGCTGCACAAGTGCAACCTCCGCGGACTGCGCGAGGCGCTGTGGGCGTGCCAGCCGGCGGACGTGTCGCTCGTCGACGGCTTCAAGCTCGGCCCGCTGGCGCCGCCGCACCGAGCGGTCGTCGACGGCGACACGAAGAGCGCCGCGATCGCCGCCGCGTCGATCGTCGCCAAGGTGACGCGCGACCGGTACATGCGCACTGCCGACGCGCTCTATCCCGGCTACGGCTTCGCCTCCCACGTCGGCTACATCACGCCGTCACACACGCGCGTCGTGCGCGAGCGAGGGCCCTGCGAGATCCACCGCCGTTCGTGGCGGGCGCGGGCCTACGAACCGGCACCCGTCTGAGGCGCGAGCCGCCCGTTGGTACCGGCGGCGCGGCTACCGCATCCTCGGCGCGAACGTCTGGCTCGCCGGCTACGAGCTCGACCTCGTCGTCCGCCGCGGCCGAACCGTCGTCTTCGTCGAGGTGAAGTCGAAGGCGGGGGACGCGCACGGCGACCCGCTCGAGATGGTCACGCCCGAGAAGATCTCGCGGATCCGCCGGGCCGCCGGCGCGTGGCTCGCAGCGCACCCGGCGGAGCGGGTCCGCTTCGACGTCCTCGTCGAGCGGAGCGGCCGGATCGAGGTGTTGCAGGACGCCTTCTAGCCCGCGTCGAAGGGTTGTCCGTGGCGGCGACGCAGGAGCAGCTCTACGCCGGGCTGGACCTCGACCTCTCCTGGTCGGAGCAGGACCTGCCCGAGCGCGAGCGGACGAAGCACGTCCACCGCCTGCATCCGTACCTCGGCAAGTACATCCCGCAACTCGTCGAGGAGCTCTTCCGCCGGCACGTGCCGGCACGCGGCCGCGTGCTCGATCCGTTCGCCGGCTCGGGCACGACGCTCGTCCAGGCGCTCGAGAGCGGGCACGACTCAGCGGGCGTCGACATCGCCGCGTTCAACTGCCTGCTCATGCGCGTGAAGACGACGAAGCACGACCGCTTCGGGCTGGAGCACGACCTGCGCGACGCGCTCGCGCGCTTCGAGCGCTGCGAAGGCCGCCCCGGTCGACCGTCCGCGTACGTGCGCGACTGGTTCGCGCCGCAGGCGCAGGACGACCTGCTGCGGTTCCGCTCGCTGACCGAGGAGTACGAGCACGCGGACGTGCTGCGCGTGGTGCTCGCGCGCGCCGCGCGTTCGGCGCGCATGACGACCCACTTCGATCTCGACTTTCCGCGCGAGCCGCAGCACGGGCCCTACTGGTGCCACAAGCACAAGCGCGAGTGCAAGCCGATCGAGCGTGCCGATCACTTCATCCGTCGCTACACGCTCGACACGCTCGACCGCCTCAAGGAGTTCGCGCGCGTGCGTAAACAGAAGCGCGCGGACGTGATCCACGGCGATGCACGCACGGTCGATCTGCCGGGACCGTTCGACGCGGTCGTCACCTCACCGCCGTATCCGGGGTTGATCGACTACCACGAGCAGCACCGCTACGCGTACGAGCTGCTTGGGCTCGACGATCTGCGCGCCGTCGAGATCGGTGCTGCCGAGCAGGGGACGTCGAAGGCCGCGATCGCGGCCTACGTCGAGGGAATCAGCGCTGTGCTCGCGTCCTGCGCAGCCGTGCTGAAGCCGCGTGGCCGCGTCGTCATCGTCGTGAATGACCGCCGGAGTCTCTACCCCGCGATCCTCGAGCGCGTCGGGCTCGAGCTCGAGCAGCGCTACCAGCGGCACGTGAACCGCCGCACCGGCCGCCGCGCCGGCGAGTACTTCGAAGACGTGCTCGTCGCTACCGCGAAGCGCTGAACGCGACAGAGACTGCCGGGGACCCTAACCCAGATAGAGGTGGCTGAGGACGACGAGCACGACGATGAGACCGAACGTACTCCATGCCCGGGCTCGCAGGGAGCTGTCCGGAAAGAGCGCAAAGAACAGCCGAAAGAACACCGTCGCCAGCAGCACGAACCCGAAGATCACGAGGCCGTAGAGCACGAGCACGCGCGAGGCCTCGGTGACCTTTCCGGTCGCAACGGTGTGGAGCGCCGCAAGTTCCGCGAAGAAGGCCAGGGCCACACCGGCCAGCCCGAGGGCCATGAGGACGACGCGCGTTCCGTGCGGCGTCTTCGGTGTCGTCGCCCAGTTCTGACCGACCAGTCCCGCGATGAAGAGCACGGGGATTGTCTCGGCCGCAAGGTCGTAGAAGCGTGGTGCATCGGCGACGAGCACGCGCCGAGTGTGACGAAGCGTTCGGAGGTCGTTGCGCTTGACATGTGACCGTATGGTCACGTAATATCGTGGCGTGTCCGACGACGACCTGGTGTTCAAGGCGCTCGCCGACCCGACGCGGCGCTACCTCCTCGACCGGCTCTTCGAGCGCGACGGCCGCACGCTCACGGAGCTCGAGTCCGACCTGGAGATGACGCGCTTCGGCGTCATGAAGCACCTGCGGGTGCTTGAGAGCGCAGGTCTCGTCGTCACGCGGTGGTCCGGCCGCGAGAAGCACCACTTCTTGAACCCGGTGCCGATCCGGCTGATCCACGACCGCTGGATCGACAAGTACACCGAGCGCCACGTGTCGGCGCTCGTGGATCTCAAGCAACGACTGGAGGAGCGTCAATGAGCACCGAGACCGCGCTCGCGACGCAGGTCTACGAGGTGTCGATCAGGTCGACACCGGAGCAGATCTGGGACGCGATCACGAAACCCGAATGGACCGCGCAGTACTTCCACGGCGCGCGGATCACCGTCGTCCCCGACCACTACTCGAGCCTCGGGCCGGACGGCGACACGTGGGGCGACGCCGACGTCGAGGAGTTCGACCCGCCGCGGCGCCTCGTCCACGGCTGGCGCTCGCTCTACGACCCGGAGCTTGCGCTCGAGGAGGAGAGCCGCGTCACGTGGGACATCGTCCCGCAGGGCGACGGCACGTGCCTGCTGCGCGTCACGCACGACCGCCTCGAGGGCGCGCCGAAGACGGCCGCCGGCGTCTCGGGCGGCTGGCAGGCGATCATCGACAACCTGAAGTCGCTCCTCGAGACCGGGAAGACGATCGAGGGCTGATGGAGCTCGACCGGTTGGGGCATCTCGCCGCTCTGCACCAGGCCGGTCACCTCGTGGCCGTGGGACCGCTCCGTCGCGAGCGGTTCCGCGGCCTCGGCGGCTAGCGCCCGGCGGCGTACCCCTGCATCCCGCGCGGATTCGCGCCGGCCTTCAGCACACCGTCCGGCTCGCGGCCGACCGCGCTGACGCGGCCGAGCGACCACGGCGGCGACACATTGACGTCGTGGCCGCGGGCGCGAAGCCCTTCGGCAGTCTCCGCTCCGGCGCGTTCCTCGACCGAGACCTGCCGCGGCTTCGTCTCGCGCGGGTAGAACGAGCTCGGGAACGCCTCTGTGTGGTGGTTCGGCGCGTCGATCGCCTCCTGCAGGTCGAACCCGAAGTGCACGTGGCCGAGGAACGTGTGCAGCGTCCACTGGTCCTGCTGGTCGCCGCCCGGCGTGCCGAGCGCGAGGTACGGCTCGCCGCCGCGGGCGACGAGCGTGGGCGAGAGGGTCGTGCGCGGGCGCTTCCCCGGCTCGAGCGAGTTCGGCAGCCCTTCTTCGAGCCAGAACATCTGCGCACGCGTACCGAGGCAGAAGCCGAGCTCCGGGACGACGGGCGCTCCCCAGAGCCAGCCGCCGCTCGGCGTCGCGGCGACCATGTTGCCGTGGCGGTCGACGACGTCGAGGTGCACCGTGTCGCCCTTCGACGTCGCACGCGTCGGCTCGCCGACCCCTGCCGCCTCCGCGACCTCGGCGTCGCGGTCGAGCTCCGTCAGCCGCGGCTCGCGACCGTCCGGCGCGCCGGGCCGGAGCTCCGGCGCGGACTCGTCGCCGACGAGGGACCGGCGCTCGTCCGCGTAGGCGGCCGAGAGCAGGGTGCCGAGCGGGACGTCGACGAAGTCCGGGTCGCCGTACCACGCCTCGCGATCGGCGAACGCGAGCTTCGCGCACTCGGTGATCGTGTGGACGTACTCGGCCGACGCGTGGCCGAGTGACGCAAGGTCGAAGCCTTCGAGGAGACGTAGCTGCTGCAGGAACACGGGCGCCTGGCTCCACGGTCCCGCCTTCAGCACCGTGTGACCGTGGTAGTCGACCGACAGCGGCTGCTCCCAGCGCGGGCGCCAGTCGCGCAGATCTTCTTCGGCGAGCAGGCCGCGATGGCGCTCGCCGGAGCTGTCGCGCCACGCCTGCTCGGAGAAGCGCACGATCGCCTCGGCGACGAAGCCGCGGTACCAGCATTCGTGGGCCGCTTCGATCTGCTCCTCGCGATTCGCCGATCGCGCTTCCGCCTCCTCGACGATCCGG
>Ga0070741_10007646_pt1 | contig 22227 bp, 25 predicted proteins | sample Coa_R1_4_FD_66440 | JGI IMG/M metagenome (GOLD analysis project Ga0070741, IMG submission 66440) | Surface soil microbial communities from Centralia Pennsylvania, which are recovering from an underground coalmine fire - Coalmine... | ecosystem: Environmental > Terrestrial > Soil > Unclassified ... | reverse complement strand
GATCCTTGGACAGGTTCAGGTCGACGCTGCCGGCGAGGGCGTAGGAGACCACCAGCGGCGGGCTGGCGAGGTAGTTCATGCGCACGTCCTGGTGGACGCGGCCCTCGAAGTTGCGGTTGCCGGACAGCACTGCGGCGACCGACAGCTTGTTGTCGTTGATGGCCTTGCTGATCGGCTCGTTGAGCGGACCGGAGTTGCCGATGCAGGTGGTGCAGCCGTAGCCGACGACGTTGAAGCCGATCGCTTCCAGGTCCGGCAGCAGACCGGCCTTCTTCAGGTACTCGGTGACGACCTTGGAGCCGGGCGCCAGCGAGGTCTTGACCCAGGGCTTGCTGTTCAGGCCCTTCTCGCGCGCCTTCTTCGCCACCAGGCCGGCGGCGATCAGCACGGCGGGGTTGGAGGTGTTGGTGCAGGAGGTGATGGCGGCGATCACCACGGCCCCGTCCTTCAGTTCGAAGTTCTTGCCGTTGTCGCTCACCTGGGCCGGGCCGGCGGAGGGACGCAGCTTCTGCTCGCCTTCGAAGGCCTTCTTGAAGTTGGACTGCACGTCGGACAGCAGCACGCGGTCCTGCGGGCGCTTGGGGCCGGCCAGGGACGGCTGGATGGTGCCCAGGTCCAGATGCAGCACGTCGGTGTATTCGGCTTCCGGCGTCTCCGGAGTCCACCACAGGCCGTTGGCCTTGGCGTAGGCCTCGACGGTGGCGATCTGCGCGTCGCTGCGGCCGGTGAGGCGCAGGTAGTTCAGGGTCTCGTTGTCGATCGGGAAGATGCCGCAGGTGGCGCCGTATTCCGGCGCCATGTTGGCGATGGTGCAGCGGTCGGCGGTGGCCAGGTTGCCCAGGCCCGGCCCGAAGAACTCGACGAACTTCTCCACCACGCCGCGCTTGCGCAGCATTTCGGTGACGGTCAGCACCAGGTCGGTGGCGGTGGCGCCTTCGGCGAGCTTGCCGGTGAGGCGCACGCCGATCACGTCCGGCATCAGCATGGTCGAGGGCTGGCCGAGCATGGCGGCCTCGGCCTCGATGCCGCCCACGCCCCAGCCCAGCACGCCGATGCCGTTGACCATGGTGGTGTGCGAGTCGGTGCCGAAGCAGCTGTCCGGGTACAGCGTGCCATTCTTGTCGAACACCACGCGGGCGAGATATTCGATGTTCACCTGGTGCACAATGCCGGTGTCCGGCGGCACCACCTTGAAGTTGTCGAACGCTTCCTGGCCCCAGCGCAGGAAGCTGTAGCGCTCCTTGTTGCGCTGGAACTCGAGCTTGGCGTTCAGGTCGAAAGCGTCGGCCGTGCCGTAATGGTCGACCATCACCGAGTGGTCGATGACCAGTTCGGCGGGGCACAGCGGGTTGATCTTGGTGGCGTCGCCGCCGAGGCTCTTCATCGCATCGCGCATGGCGGCGAAGTCGACCACGCAGGGCACGCCGGTGAAGTCCTGCAGCACCACGCGCGCCGGCATGAAGGCGATTTCCTTCTGCGGCAGCTTCTTCAGGTCGGCGCCGGCCAGGGCCTCGATGTCGGCCTTGGTGATGTTCACGCCATCCTCGTGGCGGACCAGGTTTTCCAGGAGGATTTTGTAGGAGTAGGGGAGGCGGGACAGCTTGTACTTCGGCTCAAGGGCCTTGAGATCGTAGTAACTGTAGGATTTGTCACCAACTTTAAGGCTGGACTTGGCTTTGAAGCTGTCCGACATGATTCTTCTCCTGGTAAAGATCGATACCTACGCTGCCGGGAGCGGGCCCGGGGCGCCACTGCGGCGCGAATTATAGCAAGGAGGCTGTTGTGAGAGCGCTTGTAACGCTGTTGCTGACGTGTTTTCTGGCCGTTTCGCTGGCTGCCTGCGGCAGCAGCAGCGACCGCGGCGCGCCGGACTGGACCGGCCTGGGGCAGACCCTGGACGGCTTCGTCGACACCTCGGCCTCGCCACCCTCCGGCAAGGTCGGCGGCTACAGCTTCATCCTGTTCGACCGCTCCGGCACGCTTTATATGCGCGCCGCCGGCGACCACAGCATGAGCACCGTGGACGGCCTGGCTTCGGCCAGCAAGATGCCGGCCGCCGCCGCGATCCTGACCCTGGTCGACCAGGGCAAGCTGGATCTCGACACGCCGGTGGCCACCTACATCCAGAACGCCGGCAACCCGATCAACTGGCCATCCGACAAGGCGGCGATCACCACGCGCATGCTGCTGTCGCATACCTCCGGCCTGCCGGGGCTGGGCGACTCGCAGCCGCTGTGCCTGAACAACCAGCGGCTGACCACGCTGCGGGCCTGCGCGCAGCAGGTGGCCAATGCCAACCTGGTGTCGCAGCCCGGCGCGGAGTTCAACTACGGCGGCGCCGACTACCAGGTCGCGGGCTATCTCGCCGTGCTGCTGTCCGGCGCCTCCAGCTGGCAGGCGTTCTTCGACGGCGCCATCGCGGCGCCGCTCGGCGGCCTTGCCACGTTCACCTGGGGCGATCCGCAGACCGTGCTGAACCCGCGCATCGCCGGCGGCGCGCAGAGCAATGTCGCCGACTACGCCGCGATCCTGCGCATGGTGCTGGACGGTGGCTCCGCCAACGGCCGCCAGGTGCTGTCGGCGAACGCCGCCGGCGCCCTCACCGGCAACCAGATCGCCGGCCTGCAGCGGGTGAACTCGCCGTTCGGGCAGGACCAGGCGAAGTATCCCGGCTACACCCTGGGCCTGTTCATCTCCGATCCCTCGCTGCATCCGGGCAGTCCCGGTCCCGAATACAGCGATCCGGGGCTCACCGGCGTCACGCCGTGGTTCGACAACGGCCTCGGGTACGGCGCGGTGATCCTGATCAATGCCGACACCACCACCGGCGTCGACATGTGGAACGCGGCGCGCCCCATCATCATCAGCCAGCTCAACGGTTAGGCGCGCGCGGAGACGATCTCGCCGCCGCCCAGGCATTCCTCGCCGTCGTACAGCACCAGGTACTGGCCGGCGACGGCGGCGCGCTGCGGCTGCGCGAATTCGGCCAGCACCCCGCCGCCGGCGGCGAGCCGCACGTTGCACTCCTGCAGGGCCTGGCGGTGGCGGATGCGGGCCTGCAGCCGCGCGCCGCCTCCGGGCGGCAGCTGGCGGATCCAGTGGAACGGCGCCGCGCCGATCAGCCGCGACATCAGCCTGGGATGGTCGGGCTGCTGCGACACCAGCAGTGCATTGCGCGAAGGTTCCTTGGCCACGACGTACCAGGGCGCTTCCTTGGCGCCGCGCTGGCCGCCGATGGCCAGGCCGCGCCGCTGGCCGAGGGTGTAATACATCAGGCCGCGGTGCTCGCCGACCAGGCGGCCGCCGTCGTCCTCGATCGGTCCCGGGTCGGGCTTGAGGTATTGCGACAGAAAGGCGCGGAACTCGCGCTCGCCGATGAAGCAGATGCCGGTGGAGTCCTTGCGGCGGTGGTTGGGCAGGCCGGCGCGGCGCGCGATCTCGCGCACCATCGGCTTGCTCAGGCCGCCGATGGGGAACAGCACGCGCTCGAAGTGCTCGCGCGCCACCGCGGCCAGGAAATAGGTCTGGTCCTTGTTGTCGTCGACTCCGCGCAGCAGGCGCGGGCCGTCGGCGGCCTGCTCGATGCGCGCGTAATGGCCGGTGGCGACGAAATCCGCGCCCAGGCGCAGCGCGTGCTCGCGGAACGGCTGGAACTTCACTTCGCGGTTGCACAGCACGTCGGGATTGGGCGTCTTGCCGGCGCGGTAGTCGGCGAGGAAGCGCTCGAACACGCGGTCGCGGTACTCCTGCGAGAAGTCCACGCGGTGCAGCGGAATCTCCAGCTCCTCGCAGACCGCGCGCGCCGACTGGAAGTCCTCGGCCGAGGTGCAGTAACCCTCCTCGTCCTCGGTCCAGTTGACCATGAACAGCGCCGAGACGCGGTAGCCCTGTTCCTTCAGCAGCCAGGCCGAGACGGCGGAGTCGACGCCGCCGGAGAGGCCGACCACCACGTGCGGCGCGGTCACGGCGGCACTGGCCTCAGGAGCGCGGACGGCGCCGCAGCAGCAGGCTCAGCAGCGGCAGGATCAGCGCCACCTTGGCCGTGTCGGCGAAGTAGACGGTGGTGACGACGGCGGGTGCGTCGGGCAGGGCGTCGCGCAGGCTGTACCAGTCCAGCACCATCCAGGCCACGGCGGGCGCCACCAGCAGCAGCGCCGCCGGCAGCAGGCGCTCGGCGCAGAAGCGCGCCAGGGCCCAGGCGAACGGCAGCGACAGCAGCAACACGGTCAAGGTGTGGGTGAACTGGTCCCAAACCCACAGCCGCGTCTGCGGGTCGGCCAGCCAGCGGTCGAGGACGGCGGGCGCATGCCAGCCGCCCTGGAGGCTGACGGCGTGGAACAGCAGCATGGTGTAGAGCCCGGTGCCGGCCAGCAGCAGCATCGAACCCCGCATGGGCCTGCGTTCGGGCGTGGTGGTGTTCACCGCACGATTATCGCAGAACCGCGATCAGGTCCAGCGGCAGGCGGCGCCCGGCAAGATAGTCGTCGACCCCGCGCAGCACCATCGGGCTGCGATGGCGATCGGCGCAGGCCGCCAGCTCGTCGCGGCCGAGCCAGACGGTGCGCTCGATGTCCGGGTCCAGCGCACGCTGCGCGTGGTGCCGGAGCGGCCGCGCGGCGAAGGCGACGCGCAGGAAGCCGTGCTCGAGGTGCGCCGGCTGGTAGTCGTAAAGCCCGACCACGGCGGTCGGCTCGACCTCCCAGGCGCTTTCCTCCAGGGTTTCGCGCATCGCCGCCTGCAGCAGGGTTTCGTTCTCGTCCCAGTGACCGGCCGGCTGGTTCAACACCAGGCTGCCGTCCGCGGCGCGCTCCTCCACCAGCAGGAAGCGTCCCTCGCGTTCCACCACGCAGGCGACCGTGACGTGGCCTTTCCAGTTCATCCGTGGCGGCTCAGCCGGGCAGCTGGCCGCGGTTGCGCAGGTGGTAGTAGCCGCGGGTGTCGGGCTGGCCGAGGCCGCCGGCCTGCAACAGATTGCGCAGGTTGGGATCGGCGTTGTCCTTGGCCTTCACCTGCAGGTCGTAGTCGTAGCTGCGGTCGGCCTGCAGATGCACCTCGCCGCTGGCGTCGAGCGGGCCGCCCAGGGTTTCGACTACCACCTTGATGCTCGGCGGGCCCGAAGTACCGGCCGGTGCCGGCACCGTGCTGATCGTCGCCTTGAAGTCGCCCAGCAGCATCGGCTGCCCCAGGGCGAACGACAGGCTGCGCAGTTCGGCGGTGCCGCTGGCGGCGGCGGGGAAGCCGTGGCGCAGCTTGAGGCTGTCGAAGTCGAAACGCGCCTGGCCGTCCGCGGGCAGGAACGGGAACCCGGCCACGCCGAGCAGGCTCTTGACGCCGGCGCTGCCGTGCAGCGAGGAGAGGTCGATGCCGCCGATGACGAACGCGGCGCGGCCCTTCAGGTTGAGGTCTGGAGTGCCGCCCTCGACGTGGAAGCTGGCGCGCAGCAGCGGCAGCCACCAGGGCTGGAAGCTCCAGCGCAGGTTCTGGATCAGGATGCGGCCGTTCAGCGCCAGGCTCTGCAGGCGGCCCTCGCCGATCCCGCCCTCGGCGCCGTAGAGCTGCACCGGCGAGGCGCCGGGGGCGAGCCAGGCGTACAGCGTCGCCGCGGGGGCGTGCAGCAGCAGGGTCCAGACGAATGCCGCCGCCCCGATCAGGACCAGGTTGCGGATCTTCACTGGGCGCGCACCAGGGACAGGCGCGCATTGACGGTGCCGGCGGCGGGGCGCCGCTCCAGCGTCACGCCGTCGACGCGCACGCCGTAGCGCTTCTGCAGGTCGTCCATCCAGCGCAGCACCGCGTCGAAGGGCACATCCTCGATCCACACCCGCACCTGCTTGTCGCCGTCGGGCTGCATGCGCGACGGCGCCTTGCCGAGGATGCCGTCCTTGCTGGCCTGGTCCACCGCCGACAGCAGCGAGACCTCGGGACCGACCACCGACTGGCCGCCGGCGGCGTGGGACTGCTGCGCCTGGGCGCCGATCTGCTCGATCCGCGCCGCCAGCGCGCGCGAGCTGCCGAGCGCGGCGGCGGCATGGTCGCGCGCCAGCGCGAAGGGCTGCCACAGCACGAGGTAGACCAGGGCCAGCGCCACCACCAGCGCGCCGGCGGCGACGATCAGCTGCTCGCGCGGCTGCCTGGCCTCGAACCAGGCGCGCAGCGGCGCCAGCTCGCGGGCGAGCCGCGCCAGCTGGGGTTCGAACTGCTCGCGCAGGGTCTTCATGCCGGCGCCTTGGCCGCGGTGAGCTTGACGCGGATCTTGGCGCCGCCTTCGCCGCTGTCGGCCGTCACCACTTCGAGGGCGACGCCGCGATGGGCGGCGAACCAGCCGCGCAGGTGTTCCAGCGCCTGCAGGTCCGGGCCGCTGAGGTCGAGGAACAGCGCGTTCTCGCGGAACTCGGCGGTGTTGAGCGTCAGTCCCGGAGTGGCGGTGAGGCTGTCGGCGGCGGCCTGCATCAGCTGCATCAGGCTGCCCTGGCCGTTGCCGCCCTGCAGAATCCTGGCCTGCTGTTCGATCTGTGTCTGCAGGTCGACCGAGGCGATGCGCATGCCGGGAAAGAACTGGTTGAAACGCTGCTCGTTGGCCGCCATCTGCGCCTTGGCGGCGTGACGCAGGCGGACCGCCTCGACCGTGTTGGTGACGATGCCGAGCAGGAAGGCAGCGGCCAGCAGGCCGGCGGCGAAGCGCCAGGGCCGCCAGAAGCGTTCCAGGCTTTCGCGCTGCGAATACTGCGCCTGCAGCAGGTTGATGGCCTGCGGCATGCGCAGATGCCGCACCAGGGCTTCCAGCGGATGGTTGAAGCCCGGCAGCAGCTCCAGCGGACGCTGCAGGCGGGTGTAGTCCTCCTGCGAACCCAGCGGCACCAGCACGCGCAGCGGGTGCGGCGTGCCGCCCTCCGCCAGCTGCAGGAACAGCTCGAAGTCCTCCGGCACGCAGCTGAAGCCGGCAAAGGCGCCGGTGCGCGCGGTCAGCTGGCCGGCCTCCGGCAGCACCGACCAGGGACCCTCGTGGTCCCAGGGCAGGGCCAGGGTCTCGGGCACCAGCGCATCGGGCAGGGCCTGGCGCTCGCGGAACGGTGCCAGCCATTCCTGCATATGCGCGTGCGACACCACCGCCACCGGGAAGGAGCCGTCCGCCTGGCGCGGCCCCAGGGCGAAATGCAGGGTCTCCACGTCGTCGGCCAGCTGGTCTTCGAGGACGAACGGCGCGGCCTGCAGCACCTTGGCCGGCTGGCGGGCCGGCACCTGGATCCGGGTCAGCCGCACTTCCGCGCCCGGCACGAACGCCACGACCTTGCGGCCGGGGGCGAGGGCGATGACCTCCTCCAGCGGCCCCTCGCGCACGAACACGCTCGGCGGCGCCGCTTCCGCCCCGTACGGCGAGGACGCGACCACGGCATAAGCGGTCGGCGCGCCGGGTGTGGAATGGCGCAGGCGGATGTAAAGGGTTTCGCGCACGAGATCGGCGGCGGATCGGGAGGTTTACGGCTTTATTGGGTATTGGTGCTGTGGGCCAGAACCATCGGGGTGCCCCCCCCGGTCGGCCGGTAAATCACACTGTACAGGGCGAGCCGACCGCTGCCAATGGAAACCTCGGCCTGCAGGCCGAAATAGTTGCTGGTGACGTCGGTCGGGACCGGCGGCTGATTCGGCACCTGGGCACCGAGCAGCTGCTTGATATCCGAAGCATTGCTGACCGGGTCGGACTTGCGGGTTTCGATGAATTTCTGCACTTCCCGCTGATCGACGTTGGGACTCAGCGACATCAGCACCGGGCCCGGCGCGGTATTGACGTTGATCTTGGTGACCCCGGGCAGCGCCGTGACGTACGGCGCCAGGGCGGCGTACAGCTCCTTGGTCATGCCGCGCACCAGCAACAGCTCGCTGACGCTGTGCATGCCCTGGTTGGCGGCACGGTAGGGCGGGTCCTGCGACAGGTAGTCCTGGTCCTCGGCGCCATCGGTGCCGGAGCGCTGGTCGTCGCCGTCGACCCAGTCGCGGATGGCGTTGGCCAGGCCATGGTATTTGGACGCGTCGAAGTTCGGCAGGTTATCGAGAAGGCGTTCGAACTGCGCGGTGTAGATGGTGCCGCCGTTGGTGCCCACTGCGGTGCCGTTGCCGGGCGGCGTCGCGAGATTGTTGAGGTTGAAGCGGCCCTGCAGGTCGTCGATGTGGCCGCGCAGGCCGCCGCCGTCGATCGGCAGGAAGTCCACCGGCTTGGCCCACAAGCCGTTGAGTCCGACCACCGCGCCGCCCTTGTTGATCTTGGCGTCGGCGGCAAGCACGCCCTTGACCCAGGATTCGACGCCGCTGGCGTACCACCACTCGGTTTCCGACAGCACCATGTTGGCGCTGCGGTGGACCGAGACGTTCGACACCTCCACCATCGCCACCGCGGCGATGGTGGCCAGGGTGACGACGAAGATCGCGGTGATCAGGGCGATGCCGCGCTGGCCGGATTTCAGCATGCCCCGGCTCCCGTGCCGCCGCCGGACGAGCTGCTGCCGGAAGGAGTGCCGGCGCCGCCGCCGGAACTGCCCGGCGTGCCGCCCCAGGCGGCGGTGCAGTCGGGGCCGAAGCGGAAAAGGTAGTGCAGTTCGCCCCAGTCGCGGGTGCTCAGCGTCAGGTCCACCGCCTTGGGCGGGGCGATCGAGGCGGTGCCGCTGGTGCCGGCCGGCACGCCGGCGCTGCTCGGCGGCCACTGCGTCTGCCAGTGCAGCTCGCGATCGAGAAAGCGCCACTGGACCTGTTCGACGTGGTCGAGCAGGTCCAGGTCCACCGGGGCGCTCTGCGAGGCGCGGTCGAGCACACGCCAGCTGCGGCGGATCAGGCGGTAGTTACCGGACTGGCCGTCGTCCAGGAAGTAGCTGACCCGCTCCAGCGTCGCGCGCGGCAGCAGTGCGGGGTTGCTCCAGCCGGCACGGGTGAATTCCAGGCGCCGGTTGTAGCTGTCGAACAGCAGAGCCGCCTGGCCCACGCCGTCGCCGTCGCGCACGGTGCGGCCGGAGCCGTTGATGAAGTCGTCGCGCAGGCGCACGTAGGCGCGCTGGTACTCGGCGGTGCGCGCCAGCGACTCCTCGATGCGGTGGCGCGCGTTGAGCACGGTGTTGAGCCCGCCGTAGGCCATGGTGGCGAAGATGCCGAAAATCAGGATCACCACCAGCAGCTCCAGCAGCGTGAAGCCGCGGGGCGCGGGCGGTGTGGGGGCCCGCGGTGCCGACCGGCGGGGCTTGAGCGTCCCGGGCCCGGGGTGGGACGGGGGGCTCAGCATGTGGAAGCCTGGCCGCAGCGGCCGGCGCTGGAGAGGAAGCTGCTCAGGTCGGCGTAGTTGTAGTTGCTGCGGTCGTTGCGCTTGTTGACGCGGATGTTGATGCGGCGCAGGGTCGGGTCCTGGGTGCCGATCACCTCGACGTGCCAGGTCCAGTCCTCGCCGCCCATCTTGACGTCGTCGCTGCTGGTGCCGAGCTGCGGCCACACCGGCGCCAGGTCGATCTCGGCCAGGCGGTTGTGCGCCACCCACAGCGCCAGGGTCTTCTCGCGCATGCCGGCGGCGGCGCGCGCCGCGTTGGAACCGCCGGAGATGATCGCGGTCATGGCCAGTGCCAGCACCGCCACGGCGACCAGCACCTCGAGCAGGGTGAAACCCCGGCTATGGCGCGGATGGTTCATTAAAGGGTCTGCCGCTCCTGGCGGATGCGGCCCAGCGTGTCGGATTCGAGGTGGAACCAGGAGCGGTAGTTCTGCGCCTTCAGGTCCACGGCGAAGGCGGTGGTTTCGCCGCCGGGCAGCAGCAGCACCTGCGGCTCGATCTTCTGCTTCGCGTCCCGCGGATCGCCGCCCGGGCTGGCGTCCTGCGCCGGCGGCACCATGCGTCCCTCGACGTGCAGCTCGGCGAAAAACGGCGGACTGAGGCGGCGCGAGTGGATCACGCCATTGCTGTACTCGACCCAGGCGCCCTTGTCGTTGAGCGTCAGGAACTGGTAGCCGCTGGTGGTGAAACGCAGGCCCAGGGCGATGCCCCTGACCTCGGTCTCCTCCTCGGCCAGGCGCAGCAACTGGTCGAAGCGCTGCGCCTCGGTCTGCAGCTGGTCGTCCAGCGCGCGGTTGCCGATCTTCAGGCTGATCAGGGTGGCCAGCACGCCGATGATGACCAGGACGATCAGGATCTCGATCAGGGTAAAACCGCCGTCCCTGATCAGCCCGCGTCGCATGGACGGCATCAGCCCCCTAGGTTCCAGTTGCCGATATCCGCGTTGACGCCATCGCCGCCCGGCGCGTTGTCGGCGCCGAGGCTGAAGATGTCGATTTCGCCGTGCAGGCCGGGGTTCAGGTACTGGTAGGGGTGCTGCCAGGGGTCCTGCGGCAGGCGGTCGATGTAGCCGCCCGGCTTCCAGTTGCGTGCGGCGGGCTCGCCCTGCGGCGGCGCCACCAGCGATTCCAGGCCCTGCTGGGTGCTGGGGTAGGAGTAGTTGTCGAGCTTGTACAGGTTCAGGGCCGACTGGATCGCGGCGATATCCTGCTTGGCCTTGGCGATGCGCGCCTTGTCCGGCGCGTCCATGATCTTGGGCACGACGATTGCGGCCAGAATGCCGAGAATCACCACCACGACCATGATTTCGATTAGGGTGAAACCCGCTGCGCGCGAGCGCGGGGAAGGTTTGTTCATGATTTCGAAATAAAATCACTGCGATAACGGGCAATTATGATAGCAGAGCCGTCCGCGCGTTCTGTAAAGGTCTGGGCGCCGCCGGCCGCGCTGGCGGCAGTCAGCACCCTGCTGATGCTGGGCGGGCCGCACCTGTCGCAGATCCTGCGTTATGATCGCGCCGCCATCGCGGCGGGGCAGTGGTGGCGCCTGTTCAGCGGCAATCTCGTGCACCTGGGCTGGTGGCACCTGCTGTTCAACGCGCTGAGCCTGGTGCTGCTGGTGCTGCTGTGCCCGGAACGCCTGTCCTGGGCCGAGTGGCTGCGGCGGGTCGTGTTGATCGGCACCGGCATGAGCCTGTGCCTGTATTTCCTGGTGCCGGACCTGCCGACCTACGTCGGCCTGTCGGGCCTGGTCTACGGCCTGTTCGCGCTCGGACTGGGACGCCAGGCCCTGCGGCGCGACGAAATCGGCATCGCCTGCCTGGTGTTCCTGGCGGCCAGGATCGGCTGGGAGCTGGTGAAGGGCGCGCCCGCCTCGGAGACCGAGCTGCTCGGCGGCGGGGTGGTGGCGGAATCCCACCTGTACGGGGTGCTGTGCGCACTGTTGTATGCCGCAGCGGCCTCTGCGGTGAGCGGCATCTACCGAAAATTCAAACAGCCCGTCAATGCTTGAGGAGCGGGAACGGGCAGGATAAAGGGCATGAACTACGCACTATTGTTTCCCGGGCAGGGTTCGCAGTCGGTCGGCATGCTGGCCGCGCTGGCGGCGGCCGAGCCGGTGGTCGACGAAACCTTCAGGGAAGCCGGCGCCGTGCTCGGCTACGACCTGCTGCAGCTGGTGCGGCAGGGGCCGGAAGCGGAACTGAACCGCACCCAGCGCACCCAGCCGGCGCTGCTGGCGGCGGCGATCGCGGTGTGGCGGGTGTGGCGCGCCGGCGGCGGCGCCGCGCCGCAACTGCTGGCCGGCCACAGCCTCGGCGAGTACAGCGCCCTGGTGGCGGCGGAGGCGATCGGGTTTCATGACGCGCTCAAGCTGGTCGAGCTGCGCGGCGAACTGATGCAGAACGCGGTGGCGGCCGGCGAGGGCGCCATGGCCGCCATCATCGGGCTGGACGACGCCGCGGTGGAGCAGGTCTGCGCCAGGTTCCCCGGCCCCGGAGCGCTGGAGCCGGCCAATTTCAATGCGCCTGGCCAGGTGGTGGTGGCGGGCAGCAGGTCGGGCCTGGACTGGCTGACCGAACACGCCAAGGACCTGGGCGTGCGCAAGCTGGTGTCGCTGCAGATGTCGGTGCCCTCGCACTGCTCGCTGATGCGCACCGCGGCGCAGCAACTCGGCGAGCGCCTGCGGCAGATCGAGGTGCGCAGCCCGATGCTGCCGGTGCTGCACAACGTCGACGCCGCGGCGCGGCGCGAGCCGGCGCAGATCCGCGAGGCCCTGGTGGCGCAGCTGCACAGCCCGGTGCGCTGGTCGCAGACGGTGAACGCCATGGCGCAGCAGGGCATCGCCGCGTACTTCGAATGCGGCCCGGGCAAGGTCCTGACCAATCTCAACAAGCGCATTCTCAACGCCGGCAGCTACGTCGCACTGGAGGAGCCGGAGGGCATCCAGAAGGCGCGCGCCGCTTTCAGCACGGAGCAATCATGAGCACAAGGTTCGGCGACAACGCGGTGGCCCTGGTCACGGGCGCCAGCCGCGGCATCGGCAAGGCCATCGCCACGCGCCTGGCCCGGGACGGAGCCCGCGTCGTCGGCACCGCCACCACCGCCGCCGGCGCCGAGGCGATCGGCGCTTATCTGGCCCCGCACAACGGCGTCGGCCGCGTGCTCGACGTGCGCGACGCCGCCGCCGTCGAGGCGCTGGTGGCGGAGGTCGGCAAGGCCGTCGGGCCGGTCACCATCCTGGTCAACAACGCCGGCGTGACGCGCGACACCCTGCTGCTGCGCATGAAGGAAGAGGACTGGACCCAGGTGCTGGAAACCGACCTCAACTCGGTGTTCCGCCTGTCCAAGGCGGTGATGCGCGGCATGATGAAGGCGCAGCACGGCCGCATCATCAGCATCGGCTCGGTGGTCGGCACCATGGGCAACGCGGGCCAGGCCAACTATGCTGCGGCCAAGGCCGGCCTGATCGGCTTTTCCAAGGCGATGGCGCGCGAGATCGGCTCGCGCAACATCACCGTCAACGTGGTCGCGCCCGGTTTCATCGAGACCGACATGACCCGTGACCTGAAGGAGGAAAGCCGCGCCGCGCTGCTGCAGCAAATCGCCGTCGGCCGCCTCGGCGCGCCCGAGGACATCGCCGCCGCGGTGGCGTTCCTGGCGTCCGCCGAAGCCGGCTACATCACCGGCGAAACGCTGCACGTCAACGGCGGCATGTACATGGTCTAGGCGGGGGCCGGCCCGCGCCGCCCGTCCTTGACCAAGCGTTTGATTTCGCAAGAATCAATCGCAGCGCTGGCGACACGAAACGGGAATCCGGCTAGACTAGGCGACGTTTTTACCACCCCGAACTGAGGGAGCCTCAATGAGCAGCCTGGAAGAGAAAGTCAAGAAGATCATCGCTGAACAGCTCTCGGTCAGCGAAGACCAGATCACCCCCGAGGCGTCGTTCGTCGAAGACCTCGGCGCCGACTCGCTCGATACCGTGGAACTGGTGATGGCCCTCGAAGAAGAATTCGAGATCGACATCCCCGACGAAGAAGCCGAAAAGATCGTCACGTTCCAGGACGTGCTGAACTACATCAAGTCGCACACCAACCAGGCCTCCTGATCCTCCGGGAAGGCGCAGCAAAAATCCCCTCCAGCCTCCGAATCCCGCCATGACTCGACGCCGCGTGGTCGTCACCGGCATGGGCATCGTTTCGCCCGTCGGTTCCGATCTCAACACCGCCTGGTCAAACATTCTCGCCGGCAAGAGCGGCATCGGCCCGATCATCGCCTACGACGTGTCCGCCTACAGCACGAAGTTCGCGGGCATCGTGAACGGGTTCAAGGCCGAGGACTGGATGGGGCCCAAGGAAATCCGCAAGACCGACCGCTTCATCCACTACGGGGTGGCGGCTGCCAAGCAGGCGGTCAAGGATTCCGGCCTGGAGATCACCGACGCCAACCGCGACCGCATCGGCATCTGTGTCGGTTCGGGCATCGGCGGCATCGGCTCGATCGAAGACGAAGTGGCCGCCCTGCACAAGGGCGGCCCGCGTCGCGTTTCGCCGTTTTTCGTGCCCTCGAGCATCATCAACATGATCTCGGGGTACATCTCCATCGACCTCAAGATCACCGGCCCCAACTTCGCCGCGGTCAGCGCCTGCACCACCTCGGTCCACGCCATCGGCTGCGCGCTGCGCATGATCCAGGGCGGCGACGCCGAGGTGTTCGTCGCCGGCGGCGCCGAGGCGGGTTCCAGCCCGGCGGGCATGGCCGGCTTCTGCCAGGCGCGCGCCCTGTCCACCCGCAACGACGATCCGACCCGAGCCAGCCGTCCCTGGGACAGGGACCGCGACGGCTTCGTGCTCGGCGACGGCGCCGGCGTGCTGGTGCTGGAGGAATACGAATTCGCCAAGGCCCGCGGCGCGCGCATCTACGGCGAGCTGATCGGCCTGGGCATGTCGGGCGACGCCTATCACATCACGCTGCCGCCGGAAGACGGCAACGGCGCCCGCCGCGCCATGCAGAACGCGCTGAAGGACGCGGCCCTCAATCCGGAGGACGTCGACTACGTCAACGCCCACGGCACTTCCACGCCGGCCGGCGACGTGGCCGAGGCCACCGCGATCAAGGGCGCTTTCGGCGAGTACGCGCGGAAACTGCCGGTCAGCTCGACCAAGTCCATGACCGGCCACCTGCTGGGCGCGGCCGGCGGCATCGAGGCGGTGTTCTCGCTGCTGGCGCTGCGCGACCAGGTGATTCCGCCCACCATCAACCTGGAAAACCCGGGCGAGGGTTGCGACCTGGATTTCGTGCCGCACACCGCGCGCCAGGCGAAGCTCGATGTCGTGGCTTCCAATTCCTTCGGCTTCGGCGGCACCAACGGCACGCTGGTGTTCAAGCGCCTGAAGTAAATCCCACGCGCAACATCGCTCCCGATTGATGTTGCGCGCCGAGCTTCCGGGCTGTCTCGACCTGTTTGCGCTGCACCGGCTGGCGCCGGAGCGTTATCCCTTCCTGCTCGAGAGCGTCGCCGGCCATCCGCTGGCCGGACGCTACGACATCCTGTTCGCCTTTCCCGGCGCGGCGCTGGAGACCGGCCGCGACGGCCTGACCCACGCCGCGTTCTTCGAGCAGCTGGACCGGCTGTTCGACGCCGGGCGCTGCGCGCCGGCGCACGGCCTGCCGTTCTGCGGCGGCTGGTTCCTGCTGCTGGGCTACGAGGCGGCGCGCGGTGTCGAGGCGCGGCTGCGCCTGCCGGACACGCCCTATCGCCTGCCGGATGCGCTGGCGGTGCGCTGCACCGGCGCCATGATCGTCGACCGCGAGGCCGGCCGCACCCTGCTGGTGGCCGAGGACGACCCGGCCCAGCTGGAACAGCTGCGCGCCGACTGCGCCGCCGCGGTGCCGGTGCCGGCGGCACCGCCGGGCAGCCTGCTGTCCGACATCGCCGAGGACGACGACCGCCGCTTTCTGCACGGGGTGGAGAAGATCCTCCACTACCTGCACGCCGGCGACATCTTCCAGGCCAACCTTTCCCGCGCCTGGCAGGCGCGGCTGCGCGAGGGCCTGGATTACCGCGACGTCTACGCCCGCCTGCGCCAGGCCAATCCGGCGCCCTTCGCCGGCCTGCTGCGGTGGCGCGACAGCGCCGTGCTCAGCTCCTCGCCGGAACGCCTGGTCAATATCGACCAGAGCATCGTGCAGACCCGCCCGATCGCCGGCACCCACGCGCGCCTGGCCGACCCGCAGGCCGACGCGCGCCAGCGCGCCGGCCTGCTGGCCAGCCTGAAGGAGCGCGCCGAGCACCTGATGCTGATCGACCTGGAGCGCAACGACCTCGGCCGGGTCTGCGTGCCGGGCAGCGTGGAAGTGAGCGAGCTGATGTGCATCGAGAGCTACGCCCATGTCCACCACATCGTTTCCAACGTGCGCGGCCGCCTCCGTGCCGGCACCGGCCCGGGCGAGGTGCTGCGCGCGGTTTTCCCCGGCGGCACCATCACCGGCTGCCCCAAGGTGCGGGCGATGGAGATCATCGCCGAACTGGAGGGGGTGGGGCGCGGCCCCTATACCGGGGCGATGGGCTACCTGTCGCGCTGCGGCCGCATGGACAGCAATATCCTGATCCGCAGCCTGGTCTGCGAGCAGAACCGGATCGGCCTGCGCGCCGGCGCCGGCATCGTCGCGGACTCCAGGCCCTCGGCCGAGCTGGCCGAGACCCGCGCCAAGGCCCGCGGGCTGCTGCTGGCCCTGGGGGCGGCGGCATGAGCGAAGCGCCGCAAGGCCTGCTCAACGGCTCGCCGCTGGGCCAGTCCCTGGCCGCCAGTCGCGGCCTGCATTACGGCGACGGGGTGTTTCGCACCTTCTTGAAGTTCGACGGCCAATTGATTGATTTCAAACTGCAAACCCTGAAGCTGGAGCACGACGCGCGGGCCCTGGGGCTGGAGCCGCCGCCGGCCGTACTGCTGCGCCAGGAGGCCGACGGCCTGAGCGCCGGCCAGGCCGCCGCGGTGCTCAAGATCCTGCTGCTGCGCGCCGGCGCGGGCCGCGGCTACGCGCCGCGCGGCACTGCCGCCGACCGCCTGCTGCTGCGCTATCCGCTGCCGCTGTATCCGGCCGCCTGCTGGCGGGAGGGAATCCGCGCCTTCCGCTGCGGCCTGCGGCTGGGCCGGCAGCCGGCGCTGGCCGGGATCAAGCACCTCAACCGCCTGGAGCAGGTGCTGGCCTCGCGCGACTGGCCGGAAGGCATGGACGAGGGCATTCTCTGCGACGAGCGCGGCGCCCCGGTCTGCGGCAGCCGCAGCAACCTGTTCTGGGTCGGGGAGGGCGTCCTGCACACCCCGGCGCTCGACGGCTGCGGCGTGGCCGGCATGATGCGCGACAAGGTGCTCGCCGCGGCCGCCGCCCTGGGCATGGCGGTGCGGATCGAAACCCGCCCCTGGGCGAAATTGATCGACGCCGACGAGGCTTTCGTCAGCAACAGCCTGATCGGGCTGTGGCCCCTGCGCGAACTGGAGCAGCGCCGCTGGCCGGCGCCCGGCCCGGTCACCGCGCGGCTGGCCGCGGCGCTGCGCCATCCTTATATTGCGTCCTCGACACCATGACCCAGAAGAAAAACAAGAAACGCCGCTCCGGCGTGGCCCCGGTCCTGTTGCTGGGCCTGCTGCTGGGCCTGGCCGGCGACGCCTGGCTGCAGCTCAATACGCCGCTGGCGATCGGCCACCCGGATGCCGTCGAGCTGGAAAGCGGCCAGCGGCTGAGCTCCCTGTCGCGGCAGATGGACGAGCGCGGCCTGTTCGCCAGCGCGCGCCAGCGCCTGTATCTGGTGGCCTACGCCCGCCTGCACGGCGAAGCCGCGCTGCTCAAGGCGGGCGAGTACGCCATCGAACCGGGCCTGACCCCGCTGGGACTGCTCGGCACGCTGACCTCGGGCAAGACCCTTCTGCACGAGCTGCGCATCGTCGAGGGCTGGCGCTTCGCCCAGGCCTGGAAGCTGATCCAGGCCGACCCGAACCTGGGCCATACCCTCGGCAGCGCCGATGCCGCGGCGATCATGCAGGCGATCGGCAAGCCCGGCGTCAATCCCGAAGGCCGCTTCTTCCCCGACACCTACCGTTTTCCCAAGCGCACCACCGACGTCGCCTTCCTGCGCAACGCCTCGGCGGCGATGGACAAGGTGCTGGCCGCCGAATGGGCGGGCCGGGCGCCGGACCTGGCCTACCAGTCGCCCGACCAGGCCCTGATCATGGCTTCGCTGGTGGAGAAGGAGACCGGCGCGCCCAGCGAGCGCCCGATCATCGCCGGCGTGTTCCTGCGCCGCCTGCAGGCCGGCATGCGCCTGCAGACCGATCCGGCCGTGATCTACGGCCTCGGCGAGGCCTACGACGGCAACATCCACACCGAAAACCTGCGCACCGACACGCCCTATAACACCTACACCCGCGACGGCCTGCCGCCGACGCCGATCTGCCTGCCCGGCCGCGAGGCGATCCATGCGGCGCTGCATCCGGACAACGGCAAGGCCCTGTATTTCGTCTCCAAGGGCGACGGCAGCCACCAGTTCTCCGATAACCTGGAGGACCATAATGCGGCGGTGATGAAGTACCAGATCAACAAGCCGCACCTCCACCCATGAGACCGCACCCTCCATCGCGCCGGCGAACTCGTCCCGTTTCAGGGTTACCACGGCCCACGCCATGACCGGAACGTTCATCGTCCTGGAAGGCGGCGAGGGCGCCGGCAAGTCCACCCATGCCCGCGCCATCAAGGACTGGCTGGAGCAGCGCGGCCGCAAGGTGGTGCTGACCCGCGAGCCGGGCGGCTCGCCGCTGGCCGAGGCGATCCGCGCGCTGGTGCTGGGCGACTGGCCCGAGGGCATCGACGGCCGCACCGAAGCGCTGCTGCTGTTCGCAGCCCGCGCCGCCCACCTGCATGCCACCATACGGCCGGCGCTGGAGCAGGGCAGCGACGTGGTCTGCGACCGTTTCGTCGACGCCAGCTACGCCTATCAAGGCATCGGCCGCGGCCTTGGCCCGGAATACATCGCCGAGCTGGAGCGGCTGACGCTGGCCGGGCTCAAGCCGGACCTGGTGCTGCTGCTCGACCTCGATCCGCGGCTGGGCTTGCAGCGTGCGCACCGCCGCGGCGACGCCAACCGCTTTGAAGCCGAATCGCTGGATTTCATGGCACGGGTGCGCGCGGAATATTTGCGCCGGGCCAGCCTCGACCCCGGCCGCTACGCCGTGATCGACGCAGCGCAATCGATCGAGGAGGTGCGGCAGGCCTTGCTGCGCGAACTGGAGCGTCGGCTGTGAGCGAACTGAAAATCCTGCCCTGGCACGCGCCGCTGTGGCGCGTGGTGTCGCAGGCCATCGAGCAGGACCGCCTTGGCCATGCCCTGCTGCTCAGCGGCCTGGAAGGCACCGGCAAGCGTGTGTTCGCGCGCACCCTCGCCGCCGCGCTGTGGTGCGAGGCGCCGGACGCGCAGCGCCAGCCCTGCGGTCGGTGCGGCAACTGCCGCCAGGTGCTGTCCGAAGCGCATCCGGGCTACACCGCGCTGCGCGCCGAGGAAGGCAAGCGGGACATCAGCATCGAGGCGGTGCGCCTGCTGTGCGGGCGCATGGTCATGACCAGCCACGACGGCCGCTCCAAGGTCGCCATCATCGATCCGGCCGACTCGCTCAACCGCAACGGCGTCAACGCCCTGCTCAAGACCATCGAGGAGCCGCCGCCGCGCAGCCACCTGCTGCTGATCTCGGAGCGGCCGCTGGCCTTGCCGGCGACCCTGCGCAGCCGCTGCCAGCAGCTGCGCTTCGGCATCCCGCCGCGCGAGCAGGCCCTGGCCTGGCTGGGCCAGTCCGGCGTCGGCACCGCGGCGCAGCACGCCATCGCCCTCGACGCCGCGCGCGGCGCGCCGGTGCGGGCGCTGAGGCTGCTCGAGGAGAAGGGCCTGGACCAACAGCAGACCTGGAAGGGCGCCCTGCTGGACCTGGCCGCCGGCCGCGCCGAGCCGCTCAAGGCGGCGGCCGACATCGGCGAGGAGCAGGCCGGGGCCTTCCTGCGCTGGCTCTACGGCTGGCTGCTCGAACTGCTGGGCCGCGGCCTGGCAACGGCGTCCGGCCAGGGCGAGACCGACGCGCTGGCCCGCACCCTGCCGCGCCACGCGCTGGACCGCTACATCGCCGAAGTGCTGGAAAACCTGCGCCGGCTCGAATCCAATGCCCGTGCCCAGCTGGTACTGGAGGCGGCGATGATCCGCTGGAGCGCCCTGGTTGCGCTGGGCCGGCGGACTTAGCCAGAATTGAGGCAAGGCAGTGATGACAAGGACAACATGAATACGATGACCCGACCCGGCAGCGCACCGGGCATGCTGACCTTGAACATCAAGGACAAGAGCGCGCTCTATGCCTCCTACATGCCCTTCATCAAGAACGGCGGCCTGTTCATCCCCACCAACAAGCAATACCGTCTCGGCGACGAGGTGTTCCTGCTGCTGACCTTGATGGACGGGGCCGAGCGCCTGCCGGTGGCCGGCAAGGTGGTATGGCTGACCCCGCGCGGCGCCCAGGGCAAGCGCCAGCAGGGCATCGGCGTGCAGTTCAGCACGCAAGACGGCGGCGAAACCCAGAAGAAGATCGAGACCTATCTCGCCGGCGTGGCCACCGACCGGCCGACGCACACGATGTAGCGCAACGGCTGCCAGTTGTCAGTGGCAGCAGCGCCGCGCCGCTTCATGCTTTAACTCACAACCGACCACTGCTTCTACGCTTTGGTCGGCAGCCCCTTGTCCAGCGAGTACGCCTCGAAGCCCTTCTCGCTCAGCACGAACACCGCGACCGAGCTGCGCCGGCCGGTGTCGCACACCGCGATGTAGGTCTGGCCCGGCTGCAGCTGGCTGACGCGCATGCGCAGCATGTACAGCGGCAGGTTGATGCTGCCGGGCAGGGGATTGCGCTGGTACTCGCTGGGCAGGCGCACGTCCAGCCACAAGGCCTTGCCGGACTGAACCAGCTTCTGCGCCTCGTCGAAGCCGATCTTGCGGGCGATGGGCTCGTTGAGCAGGGTGCGGAAGTCCTGCTTGGACAGCCGCATCAGGCGGCCGCGGGTCAGCATCGTCACGGTGGCGTTGCGCTCGGCGTCGGCGATCAGCGACTCCTCGCCGAAGCAGGAGCCCGAATCCAGTTCGGCCAGGCGCATCGGCTTCTGGTTCGGCGCCTCGCGCGTCACCATGCAGCGGCCTTCCATGATGACGTAGAAGAAATCGCCCGGCTCGCCCTGGCGCACCACCACCTGGCCCGGATCCACCTTCATCTCCTGCATGCGCATGAACATCGCCTGCAGGTTCGACGGCGGCACCATCTGGAAGACGCGCATCTGCAGCAGCTTGGTCATCCAGTCGCCTTCGTCGGCGGAGGCGCCGGTCAGCTCGGCCACCTCGAAGCGGCCGCTCTGGTCCCAGGTCAGCATCACGTCGAGCAGGCTGGCATCCACCGCCAGGTAGCGCGTCTCGCGCAGGCAGCGCGCCGACACCTTGCGCGGCGACTGGTGGGCGAGGCGGTGGAAAGAGGCGGGCTCGCCGGCGCGGACCACCGCCAGGGCCTTGCCGCTGGCGTCCTCCAGCTGCACTTCGCCGGCGACGAGGAACAAGGCAGCCTCCGCCACGTCGCCGACCCGGAACAGGTACTCGCCGCCCTTGGCTTCCGCCAGCGTGGATTTGCGCGCCAGATTCTGCTGGCTTTCCGGCCTCAGGGCGTTGAGCGGGATGTAATTGACGAAGAGTGCGGGGTCGACCGCAGCATCCATAAACAGCTCCGGCTTTTTTCTGGTCCAACTGTTGAGCTGGGACACCTTATCATGGCCCGGCACGGCGTTTCCGCTGACTGCTGCACAGTTGGCCGCGGCGCTGCCTTAAGGGGGCGTGGAAGCGGCCGCTATGGTGTTGCCCGGGGTTGCGTCGGAGGCTGTGAATTTACATTAAGTATGCAAATTATCTTAATGATTTTTATCACGAATATATTAATAAATCTCGCCGGGGCGCGCTCCGTAAACCATGTTGCCCGCCAGCGCTGCGCCGACTGCGTCGCGGCAAAGTCTGGTAAAGCCCTGCCGGGCTATTTTGCGCAGCTGCGGTTGCCGGGCTGAGCATGACCGAGTCGCTGAAACTGCTGACTCTCAATACCCACAAGGGATTCACCCAGTTCAACCGCCGTTTCGTCCTGCACGAGCTGCGCGAGGCGGTGCGCAGCGTGCCGGCCGACATCGTCTTCCTGCAGGAAGTGGTCGGCCTGCACGAGCGGCATGCTACGCGCCACGCCAACTGGCCGCCGCAGCCGCAATACCAGTTCCTGGCGGAGTCGATCTGGGGCAGCGTGGCCTACGGCGTCAATGCCGTCTACCAGGACGGCCATCACGGCAACGCAGTGCTGTCACGGCATCCGATCCTGCATTATCGCAACCACGACATTTCGCTCAACCGCCTGGAGCGCCGCGGCGTCCTGCACTGCGTGGTGGAGGCGCCACAGGGCCGGGTGGTGCACGTCATCTGCACCCACCTGAGCCTGCGCGAATCGCATCGCCGGCGCCAGTTCCGCCAGATCTGCGCGTTGATCGCAGCCGAAGTGCCGGCCGAGGCCAGCCTGTTCCTGGCCGGCGACTTCAACGACTGGCGCGGCAATGCCCATCACATCCTGGAACGCGAAGCCGGACTGCGCGAAGCCTTCATCGAAAACCGCGGCCAGGCGGCGCTGTCGTTCCCGGCACGCTGGCCCATGCTCCAGCTCGACCGCATCTATTTCCGCAACGCCAGGGTGGAGCACTGCGAAATCCTGCGCGACCGGCCATGGTCCAGGCTGTCGGACCATTTGCCGCTGTATGCGGAGGCCCGGATTTGAAGTGCTTCTGGTTGCATCTTGTATTTTACATAATATCTATTATGCGAAG
>Ga0070741_10007645_pt1 | contig 22232 bp, 29 predicted proteins | sample Coa_R1_4_FD_66440 | JGI IMG/M metagenome (GOLD analysis project Ga0070741, IMG submission 66440) | Surface soil microbial communities from Centralia Pennsylvania, which are recovering from an underground coalmine fire - Coalmine... | ecosystem: Environmental > Terrestrial > Soil > Unclassified ... | reverse complement strand
GACGTAGTCGCTGGAGAAGAGCACGAGCGGCGCGCCGATCTCCGCCGCGTGCTGCGTACCGCCGACGTTCACCGCGGCCGCCTCCTGCGGCTCGGCCTCGGCCCCGTCGACGTTCGTCCAGGCCGCCGCATGGAGGACGAGACCCGCGGCAAGCCCCGGCGGCGCCGCCTGGGTCACGTCCCAGTCCGCTCGTGTCAGCGCGACGGCGTCGGCGAACTCCTCGCACAACGCGACGCCGAGCTGCCCGCCCGCTCCGGTGACGACGACTGGGCCGTTCACTCGCCAGCGGCGGCGACGTCGCGCGGCGACAGGATGGGCTCCTCGACGCTCCACAGATGCTTGACGCGCGGGTCGGCCCAGGACACGCCGTGCTCGTCCGGGTTCGACGGGTCGTACTCCTCGGTGACGAGGTAGGCGAAGAGCGCATCGGTGAGCGCCTCGTAGCCGTGCGCGTGGATGCCGGGAACGTAGATCGCGACCGGGTTGTCGTCGCCGATGTCCTCGCTGTACGCCTCGCCGGTCACGCGGTCGAGCACGACGACGCGAACCGTTCCCGACAAGCAGACGAAGAGGTCGTCCTGGCCGCGCTCGTGGTAGTGGAGACCCCGCAGAACGCCGCGCCGCGAGTAGGAGAGGTTGACCTGGCGGATCGGCTTCGGGAGAGCGCTCGCCCGCGCGAGCTCGGTGAACCAGCCGCGGTCGTCGGAGTGGCGCGCGAGCGGGAACCGGATCAGGCCGTCGATCACCCGCGCCGCCCCCGCACGAAGTCGTTCACCGCGTAGTAGCCGTCGATCGACTCGCCGGCGTCGCCCCAGAATCCTTCGAGCACGTCCGACTCGAGCGCGCCGCGCTCGGCGTACCAGTTGTTGACGTCGGTGATCTCGAGCTCGCCGCGGCCGGACGGCTCGAGCTCCGGCAGGAGCTGCCAGACCTGCTCGTCGTAGAAGTAGACGCCGGTCACGACATAGGGACTGGGCGGATCGGCGGGCTTCTCGACGATGCGAACGATCCGCCCGCCGTCGAGCTCGGCTACGCCGAGATGCCGGAGGTGCTCCTCCTCGTCGACGCGCGCGAGGACGACACGCGCGCCCCGCTCCTGCGTCTCGAACCTCTCGACGACCGGCCGGAGCGAGCTCTCGAAGATGTTGTCGGCGAGGAGGACGCAGCAACGCTCGCCGCCGACGAACCGCTCCGCAAGCCCGAGCGCCTCGGCGATCCCGCCGGCCTGCTCCTGGTAGGCGTACAAGAGCCGCTCGATCCCGTACTCGTGGCCGTTGCCGAGCAGCCGGAAGAACTCGCCGGCGTGCGCTCCCCCGGTGACGAGCATCAGCTCGTCGATGCCTGCCTCGACGAGCGCCTCGACGGCGTACGTGACCATCGGGCGGTCGTAGAGCGGCAGGAGGTGCTTGTTCGTGATCCGGGTCAGCGGGGCGAGCCGGCTGCCGGAGCCTCCCGCGAGGATCACGCCCTTCATCGCCGCGCGATCGTAGCGGGCGCCCATCCTCGGCTCCCCGTGCCCGGCTTCGCTACAGCTCCACCTTGCGGAACGCCCCCGGATCGGGGCAGGGAGCGTCACGACTGCGTAATCCGCGCCGGATTCGGCCGAGAATCCGACGAAGCCTGCGCGCGTCGAGCCGCCGGCCGCCGGCGGACGCCGCCCCACGCCTGAGAGGAGCGTCAACGGGCCTGCCGCCTTCCCACGCCACGGTGTAGTCCGCCTGGAAGACCTGTCCCCGCCCGTCCGACACCTTGCGGGCGAGGACGTAGAGCAGTCCTGGCCGCCCGCGATCCAACTCCACCCGTCGGCCAAGTTTCGCCGGGTCCGCAACCTCGTACCACTCTCCCGGCTCTTCCTTGAAGAGGACGCGCTCGACCTCCAGACCGCAGGCCGGGAGCGCTCGCCAGTAGAACTCGGGTGAGAACTGGTAGAAGCCGTGCCCGAGGTAGTTGTTGCCGGGGTTGATGTGCAAGGCGTGGCCGCCGGCTTCCAGAAGGCTCGCGACGTTGGCAAAGGCGATCGGCGCGTTGAAGACGTGCTCGAGGGTGCCGCCGTCGACGACGGCTGTGAATCGACCGTGAAGCTCCGCGGGAACCGGCTGGTTGAGATCGTGGACGATCCCGGCCCCCTCGTAGTCGGATCCGTCGAGAGAAGCGACCTCCTTCGCTCCGAGCGCCTCGAAGAAGCGCTCCGCCCAGCTCGTTTCGAGGACTGCAGGGTCGAGCTCCAGGCCAAAGCGGGTACAGACGTCCACGAGCTCGTCCGCCGACAGGAGCATCGACTGCCGGCCGAGCATCAGCGTCCTCTCGAAGGATGCCCCCTGCCGCCGCGCTTCCAGCGTAAAGGCCACGCCGTCAGGGGAGAGACCCACGCGAGCATTATCGCGATCCGGCTCGCGCGGAAGTCCGCACCACCAGGCTTTCGACCGCCGGCTCAGCTCGCCGGCGCTCGGGGCCGCATCTAGCCGGCCGCGGCAGGTGCGTCCGCGAAGCGGGCCTTGCAGTGGTCGCAGCAGAAGTAGTACGTCTGCCCGCCGAGCTCGAGGCGCGCCGGCGCGTTCGCGATCTCGACCTGCATCCCGCAGACCGGGTCGATCGCGTAGCCCGTCCCGCCGCCGAGCCGCTCCTGGTTGCGCGCGAGCCACCACAGCCCGGCGAGCACGGCGAGGAAGACGATGTCGAGGTAGGTCGTGTAGTTCCAGCGGAAGCTCGTCGGCGCGACGACCGCCGGGTGCTTCGTCGGGACGATCGACAGCGCCCGGAACAGGTACTGCGTCGCGAGCCCGGCGGCGCTCATCACTGTCCAGAACAGCGCGAGGAGCTTCAGGGTCAGGCGCCCGCCGTAGTAGCGGCGGTAGATGAGGAGGAGCGGCAGCGTGATCAGGTCGGCGAAGACGAAGCTGACGACGCCGCCGAAGCTGATCCCGCCGTGCCAGAGGGCGGCACCGAGCGGCACGTTACCGACCGAGCAGACGAAGCTGATCAGCGCGATGAACGGCCCGACGACGACGTTCTCGAGCGACGTCCAGAAGCCGTGCCCGCTCACGAAGACGTCCCGCCAGACGCTCGCCGGGACGAGGACTGCGAGGAAGCCGGCGACGGCGTAGCCGAAGGCCATCTCCTTCCGCAGCATCTTCGCGTCGGCGAGCGTGTAGCTCGCGGCGTCCGCCCAGCCGGCGAGCGAGGTCGGCCCGACTCGACCCTCCGCGGCGGTCCGCACGTCGGCCGCGCCGAGCCGTTCGCGCGCCTCCTCCACCTCGTCCCGCCGCAGGACGAGCCTCGCCCCGAGCGAGAGAAGGACGATCATGATCGCGCCGCCCACGAACTCGGCGAGCGCGAACTGCCAGCCGATCAGCACCCAGAGGACGATCCCGAGCTCGATAACGAGGTTCGTCGAGGCGAACATGAAGACGAGGGAGCTGACGAAGTCGGCGCCGCGCTGGAAGAGCGTCTTCGCCATCGCCGAGGCCGCATACGAGCAGGAGGACGACGCCGCGCCGAGCAACCCGGCGCGCGCGATCTCGCGCGGGCCGCTCCGCCCGAGCAGCCGCTCCATCTCAGCCCGCGAGACGAACGCCTGCACCGCACCCGAGAGCCCGAACCCGAGCACGAGCGCCCAGAGCGTCGCCCAGAACATGAAGAAGCCCTCGCGGAACGAGTGGCCGATGTCGATCAGGACGTGCATCGGCTCATCCTGCCTGGAGGACTAGGCCTCGACTGCTGTGGCGGCGCCGTGCTTCTCGATCGTCTCGTCGAGAAACACGCCGATCGCGGTCGCCGGGTAGGCGCCCATGAAGCCGGTCACCGGCTCGCCGTTGCGGAAGACCGCAACGGTCGGAATGCTCTGGATGCCGTAGCGGGCGGCGAGCGTCTGCTCGGCCTCGACGTCTACCTTGGCGAGCACGATCTTGTCGTCGCGCTTCGCGACCTCGGCCTCGATGGCCGGGCCGAGCATCCGGCAAGGCCCGCACCAGGCGGCCCAGAAGTCGACGGCGACGGGAAGCTCGTGGGAGCGCTCGATCACGTCGTGCTCGAAGGTGTCGGTGGTGACGTCCATCTCGGTGGTCCTTTCGTCAGCTGGAGTGGGACGGCTCGCCGATGAGGGCAGCCAGGGTCGTGAGTTGAGACTGCACGGAGCCGCAGACCTGCTCGCAGAGCACGAAGACTCCGTCGTCGGCGATCCGGTAGTAGATGCGAGTGCCTTCCTTGCGGCGCGCGAGCATTCCCGCGTCGGCGAGAAGCGATAGGTGCTTGGAGACGTTCTGCTGGCCGGCACCGAGCCGCTCGGCGAGCGCGTTGACGCTCTGCTCATCGTCGCGGAGCAGGTCGAGGATGCGGACCCGGAGCGGGTCGCCGAGGAGGCGGAAGCGGCGGGCGATCAGAGCGGCGAGGTCGGGCGGCAGTGGATGGGGCAATGCCATACTCATTACACTATCACACTGTTTAGTTGTATAGTGGTACTTATGTACGAGCTTTGGCAGACCGAATGGTGTCCAGGCTCCCGCCGCGTCCGGCAGCGGTTGACGGAGCTCGGGATCGATCACGTCACGCGCCAGGTGCCGGTCGAGAAGGAGGACCGCGTCGTCCTGCGCGAGCGGACGGGCGTCGAGACGATCCCCGTCCTCGTCTGCGACGACGGCGAGATCGTCGTCGGCGAGGCAGCGATCCTCTCCCACCTCGAGCGACGTCTGCCCGTCCCCGCCGAGGCGCTCGCGCACCGGCTCAAAGCCGAGAAAGCACGCCACCGCTACCTCGAGGAGGAATGCGAATGCCCACCACAACCAGCTACACGTTGACCAGCACCACGATCCTGCCGTTCACCGACGCCGTCGAGCGAGTCCGGACCGAGCTCCAGGCCGAGGGCTTCGGCGTTCTCTGCGAGATCGACGTCCAGGCGACGCTGCACGAGAAGCTCGGCGTCGACGGCGAGCCGTATCTGATCCTCGGCGCCTGCAACCCGCCGCTCGCCCATCAGGCCCTGTCCGCGGAGCCGGAGCTCGGCACGCTGCTTCCGTGCAACGTCGTCGTCTTCGAGCACGAGGGAGAGACGCGGATCTCGGCGATCGACGCCGAGCGGATGCTCTCCATCGTCGGCCGCGACGACCTCGCACCGATCGCGGGCCAGGTACGGGAGAAGCTCGCACGTGTCGTCGAGCGCGCCGCCCAGGCTTGAGCATGGGCCTGTTCACCCGCATCGCACGAACCGACCCGGACGGCCTGGCCGAACGGCTCGGCGGACGTGGCGTGTTCGTGCTCGACGTCCGCCAGCCGAGCGAATGGCGGCACGGGCACATCCGCGGCTCCGAGAACGTGCCGCTCGCCCAGCTGACGCGCCGGCTCGACAGGTTCCCGCGCGACAGGACGATCGTCACGGTCTGCGCCAGCGGCCATCGCAGCGCGGTCGCGGCCCGCGCGCTGCGGCGCGCCGGATACGAGGTGGAGAACCTCAAGGGCGGCATGCACGCCTGGGCACGGCGGAAGCTCCCGATCGAGAAGCGCCGCGCCCGGTAGAGGACTGCGGGTACAGGGCGGCGGCTACAGCGAGGGCAGCTCGACCGGCTCGGGCGGCGCCGGCGCCCTGCCGCGCAGCAGGACGCCGCCGACGAGCAGGAGGACGAGCTCGACCGCGGTGAGCGCGACCCGGTTCAGGGCGACCGCGCCGAGCGCGCGTCCGGGCGAGGTCACCGCGAGCAGGAGCCCGTACATCGAGGCTTCCCGCGGCCCGAGACCCGACGGGGCGAAGATGAAGAGGACGGCCACGATCGCGCCGACCGCCGCGGTGCCGCCGAGGAAGACGATCGTTGCCGCCTCCGGCCTCGCGCCGACCGAGCGGAGGAGCAGCCAGAGCGCGAAGCCACCGAGCACCCACGTGCCGGAGTAGAAGAGGAGCAGCCCCGTGATCGTCCGGCCCCGCAGGTTCGGCAACTCGCGGGTGTAGCCGAACCGTCCCAGCACCTTGTGGGCGAGCGGCCGGAAGACGCGCGGCTGGACGAGAACCGCGAGCACGACGCCGAAGACGATGAGCGGCCAGAGCGGCGCGTCGACGTTGTCCACGAAGCCGAGGCTGAGGACGAAGACGATCACGCCGGCGACGGCGGAGATCCCCGCCTCGAGCAGCATCGAGGAGGTGACGAGCGCGGCGTCCGTGATCCCGGCGCGGCGGGCGGCGACGACGCGGGCGGCGGGCGTCCAGATCCCGCCCGGCACGTACTTCGCGAGCATCGAGATCATCTCGGCGCGCAGCGCGGCGGGATACGAGAGCTCGATCCCCCACTCCGCGAGGATCCGCATCCAGCCGAGGACGAAGACGAGGTAGTACGCGCCGAGCGCCGCGCAGCCGAGCCCGAAGAGGACGAGGTTGGCGTGGTCGAGGTCGTGCGCGGCAGAGTGGAGCGAGCCGCGCAGCGCCCAGCCGAGGGATCCGAAGAAGACGACGAGCAGCACGATCTGGGCGATGCCGAGGAGCCGGCGGTGCGCGTTGGCCCAGCCGGCGATGGTGCGGAAACGGCTCACGTATCGAGTGTTAGCACGGCCGACCCCCGTAACCGGCCGCGCCGCAGGCGATCCAGAGCTTCGTTCGCCTGCTCGAGCGGGAACGTCTCGACGTCCGTCCGGACGGGAACCTGAGGCGCGAGCGCGAGGAACTCCTCCCCGTCCTGCCGGGTGAGATTGGCCACCGACCGGATGGAGCGCTCCTCCCAGAGCAGCTCGTACGGGAAGCTCGGGACGTCGCTCATGTGGATGCCCGCGCAGACGACCGCGCCGCCGCGCGCGAGTGCGGCGAGCGCCGCGGGGACGAGCGCGCCAAGCGGCGCGAAGACGATCGCCGCGTCGAGCTCCTCCGGCGGCTTCTCGTCCGACCCGCCGGCCCACTCGCAGCCGAGCTCGAGCGCGAACGCGCGCGCCTCCTCGTCGCCGGGGCGGACGAAGCCGAACAGCCGGCGCCCCTGGTGGCGCGCGACCTGGGCGACGATGTGCGCCGAGCTGCCGAAGCCGTAGAGGCCGAGCCGCTCGGCGTCGCCGGCGAGGCGGAGCGAGCGGTAGCCGATCAGTCCCGCACAGAGGAGCGGCGCCGCCTCGGCGTCGTCGTACCCGTCGGGAACCGGGAGACAGAACCGCTCGTCCGCGACGACGTACTCCGCGTAGCCGCCGTCGAGGTCGTAGCCGGTGAAGCGCGCCGACTCGCAGAGGTTCTCGCGGCCGGAGGCGCAGTAGCGGCAGGTGCCGTCCGTCCAGCCGAGCCACGGCACGCCGAGCCGGCGCCCGTCCTCCGTCCGGCCGACGATCTGGTGGCCGGGGATCAACGGGAGCTTGGGACGCGGCAGCTCGCCGTCGACGACGTGGAGGTCGGTGCGGCAGACGCCGCATGCCGAGACGCGGAGCAGGACCTGCCCCGCCGCAGGCTCGGGGACCGGCAGCTCGTCGAGCCGGAGCGGCTCGCCGGCCGCGTTGAGGACCATCGCTCGCACCGTGCGAATATCCGACCATGCCGGGGCTGCCGACGACAAGCGAGTGCCTCGCCCGCATCGACGAGCTCGAACCGACGCTGCACGCGTTCCAGTCGCTGCGGCCGCGTGAAGAGGCGCTCGCCGAGGCGACTGCGGCGGATCCCTCGCTCCCCCTCGCCGGAGTCCCGGTCGCTGTCAAGGACAACGTCGACGTCGCCGGCCTCCCGACGCGCCACGGCTCCGCGGCGACCTCCGACGAGCCCGCCACGCAGGACGACGAGCTCGTCCGCCGCCTCCGTGCGGCGGGCTGCGTCGTGATCGGCAAATCGCAGCTGCCGGAGCTCGCGATCTGGCCGTTCACCGAGCCGGAGGCGTTCCCGACGCCGCAGAACCCTCTCCACCCGGGGATGACGACCGGCGGCTCGACCGGCGGCGGCGCGGCGGCAGTCGCGGCAGGGATGGCAGCGCTCGCGCTCGGCTCCGACGGCGGCGGCTCGATCCGCGTCCCGTCCGCCTGCTGCGGGCTCGTCGGCCTCAAGCCCGGCCCGGGCGTCGTGCCGCTCGCGGGCGGCGTCGAGGAGCACTGGTTCGGGATGTCGGAGTACGGCCCGATCGCGCGCACCGCGGCGGACGCCGGCCTGATGCTCGACGTTCTCGCCGGCACCGAGACGTACCGGCAGCTCGAGACGCCGGACGCGCTGCACATCGCCGTCGCCCCTGCGCACCCGGCCCCGGGCGTGCGCCCGAAGTCAGAGATCCGCAGCGCGATCGAGGCGGCAGCCGGAGCGCTCGAATCCGCCGGGCACGCCGTGAGGAGAGCGCGCGTCCCGTATCCGCCGACGCTCGGGATGCGGTTCAGCAACCGCTGGCTCGCCGGCATCGCCGAGGACGCACGCGACCTCCCGGCAGAGCGCCTCGAGGAGCGGACGCGCAAGATGGCGCGCCGCGGCGAGAAGCTCGCGAAGAAGGTCAAGCCGGCGGCAGAGGATCAGTTCGGCGGGCGGATGCGCGCGTGGTTCGCCGACTACGACGTCCTCATCACGCCGACCCTCTCGCGGCCGCCCGTGCCGGTCGGGACCTGGCAAGGCAAGGGCTGGATCAGGACGATGCTCGGCGTCGGCAACTGGCTCTACACCGTGCCGTGGAACGTCGCGCGCCTCCCCGCCGCCTCCGTCCCGTTCCGGGGCCAGGCGCTCCAGCTCGTCGGGCCGGAGGGCTCCGAGCGGACGCTCCTCTGCCTCGCCGCACAACTCGAGGGTCTCGATGGAACAGACGCTTCCGTATAGCTGGTACTCGGACCCGGAGATCCTGCGGCGCGAGCAGGAGCGGATCTTCCGCGGCGCGTGGCAGTACGCCGGCCACCTCGGGCAGCTCGCGCAGCCCGGCTTCTTCGCAACCCGCGCCGGCCGCACGCCGGTCGTCGTCACGCGCGACCGCGACGGCGTCCTCCGCGCGTTCCTCAACGTCTGCCGCCATCGCGGCTCCGTCGTCGCCGAGGGAGAAGGGACGCGCGAGACGCTGCAGTGCCCGTACCACGCGTGGACGTACGGGCTCGACGGCCGCCTCCGCGCCGCGCCGCGGAGCGAGGAGGAGCCGGACTTCCCGCAGTCGGAGCTCGGCCTCGTCCCTGCCGCGGTCGACACGTGGGGGCCGTTCGTCTTCGTCAACCTCGACCCGGGCGCCGAGCCGCTCGCCGGCGCGCTCGGCTCGTTGCCCGCGCAGGTCGCCGAGCTCGGGCTCGACGTCGACTCCCTCGTCCACCACTCCCGCTGGGAGGCGGAGCTCGACGCGAACTGGAAGATCGTCTGCGAGAACTTCCTCGAGTGCTACCACTGCCAGGTCGCCCACCCGGCCTTCAGCGAGGTCGTGGACGTCTCGCCGGAGGCCTACCTGCTCTCGACGGAAGGACGCCTCTCGACGCAGCGCGGCGAGCTGCGGACGGCGACGCCGCAGGACGAGCTGCCGCGGGCGCAGTTCCATTTCCTCTGGCCGAACCTCGGCATCAACATCTTCGGCGGCCATCCGAACATGTCGATCGGCCCGATCGTGCCGCTCGCGCCGGACCGGACGTACCGCTTCCTCGACTACTTCTTCGGCCCGGACGTCGAGCCCGCATGGATCGACGAGCTCCTCGCCTTCGACGACCAGGTCGGCAAGGAGGACCGCAAGCTCGTCGAGGACGTGCAGCGCGGCATCGGCTCGGGCGCGCTCGAGCGTGGCGTGCTCATGGGCCGCAGCGAGCAGCTGATCGGCCACTTCGAAGCGCTCACCGCCGCCGCGCTCGCCTAGTGCTTCTCATCGGAGCGCGTTAAAGTCGGCGGTTCTCGCCGGTTTCGACACATAGGAGGGCAATCCGTGAAGCGTCTTCTCCCGCTCCTGGCGGTCGCGGCGCTCGTCGCCGTTCCCGCCGCAGCGGCTCACCGCACCGGCGCACCGCCGGTCATGCAGAAGGGCAAGCTCATCGTCGCGTTCGGCGACCCGGCTCCCGGCTTCGCCGACGGCCACGTCCGCGGCACGAACTTCGTGGGCGGCAAGGGCTACGAGGTCGACCTCGCCAAGAAGATCGCGGCGGCACTCAAGCTCACGCCCGTCTGGAAGTACTCGCCGTGGACGGGTCTGTTCAACCCGGGCGCGAAGAAGTTCGACATCTCCTTCCAGGAGGCCACGATCACCGTCCAGCGGAAGAAGACGGTCGACTTCACCTCGCCGTACATGAACGCGAACCAGGGCGTCCTGCTCTCCAAGACGGCAAAGACGCCGCACAGCCTCGCCGACCTGCGGAAGATGCAGACCTGCGCGCAGGCGGACACGACGGGGCTCGACTTCATCAACACCGAGCTGAAGCCGCAGAAGCAGCCGCTCCACTACAACACGACGACGGCCGCCTACCAGTCGGTCGCGAACGGCACGTGCCAGGCGTTCATCCTCGACGTGCCGCTGATCCTGCTCGAGAAGAAGGCCCATCCGACCCGGTACGGAGCGGTCGCCGGCCAGATCGTCACCCACGAGCAGTACGGCGCGGTGCTGACCAAGGGCTCGAAGCTCACCCCGATCGTCGACGGGATCATCAAGACCCTGACGAAGAACGGGACGATCGCGAAGCTCCAGAAGAAGTGGTTCAACGTCAACTTCAACGCACTCCCGAAGCTGAAGTAGCGAGGTAGCCGATGCATGCGCTGCACCAAGTCCTGCACCTCTTCTTCAATCTCCAGAGCTTCACGAAGAACGTGCCGGACGTGTGGGCCGGCTTCCAGATCAACATCAAGATGATGGTGGTCGCGGAAGGCCTCGTCCTGGTGTTCGCGCTCACCCTCGCGATCGTTCGCGGACTGCCGGGGCCTGCAGCCAAGCCGCTGCGGGCCCTGGCGATCGCCTACACCGACTTCTTCCGCGGCACGCCGATCATCATCGTCGCGCTCTTCATCGGGTTCGGGCTGCCGGGCCTGCAGCTCGGCTACATCTCGAACCTCTCGATCGTCACGTACGGGATCATCGTGCTGACGCTCGTCTACACGGCGTACGTCACCGAGGTCTACCGGGCGGGGATCGAGTCCGTCCATCCGAGCCAGCGCGCCGCCGGCCGCTCGCTCGGCCTCACCTACATGCAGTCGATGCGCTACGTCGTCGTGCCGCAGGCGGTCCGGCGCGTCATCCCGCCGCTGCTCAACGACTTCGTCGGACTGCAGAAGGACACGGCTCTCGTCTCGGTGATCGGCGTCGGGGAGGCCGCGTACCAGGCGCAGGCAGGCTCGACGAACAGCACCGACTTCGTCCCGTACCTCATCGCCGCCTGCTTCTTCATCCTCATCACGATCCCGCTCGCCCGCTTCACCGATCACCTCGTCGCCCAGCGGGAGCGGCGCGAGCGCGCGCAGGCGTTTTGAGCGCGAGCGCCGGCGGCAACGGCACCGCGTTCGTCCATGTCCGCGGCGTCTCGAAGTGGTTCGGGAGCCTGCAGGTCCTGAACCGGATCGACCTCGACGTCCAGGAGCACAACGTCGTCTGCCTGATCGGCGCGTCCGGCTCCGGGAAGTCGACGCTTCTCCGCTGCCTCAACCTGCTCGAGCGCGTCGAGGAGGGAGAGATCGTCGTCGACGGGCAGCCGCTCACGAACGGGAAGGTCGACGTCAACGCGCTCCGCAAGAAGATCGGGATCGTCTTCCAGGCCTACAACCTCTTCCCGCACATGACGGTCATCCAGAACGTCTCGCTCGCGCCGCGCAAGGCGCTCGGCGTCTCGCGCCACGAGGCAGAGGAACGCGCCCACGTCCTGCTTCGCCGGATCGGGCTCGAGGAGAAGGCGGACGAGTTCCCCGACCGGCTCTCGGGCGGCCAGCAGCAGCGCGTCGCGATCGTCCGCGCGCTCGCGATGGAGCCGAAGCTCATGCTCCTCGACGAGATCACGAGCGCGCTCGACCCGCAGCTCGTCTCCGACGTCCTCAACCTCGTGCGCGAGCTCGCGCAGAGCGGGATGACGATGATCCTCGCGACCCACGAGATGGGCTTCGCGCGCGAGGTCGCCGACAATGTCTGCTTCCTCGACGGCGGCTCGATCCTCGAAGAGGGCAAGCCCGAGCAGATCTTCACGGAGCCGCGGGAGCCGCGCACGCGCGAGTTCCTGTCCCGCGTACTCGAGGCGGGGCGGATGGCGTGAGCTCGCCCCCGGACTCCTACATCCCGCCGGAGGACGCCGGGTTCGAGCTCGCCGAGAGCATCCAGGAGCGCGGGAACTTCGGCTACACGGTCGCTGGGATGCTCGGTCGGCCCAGAGCCGGCCGCGGGCCGCTCGGCATGGCCGCCTTCCTCGCGCTCCCGCTCTTCTTCTGCTCGCTCATGGCCTCCACTCTCGCGCTGGAGAAGGCGGACAAGTTCCAGTTCAAAGGCCCGAAGTGCCATCCGGTCTGCACGATCTGGCACCCGCCCGCGACGTCGACGGAGGTGAAGATCTGGCTCTGGGCCCTCGTCCCGTCGGTCGTGCTCGTGCTGGTCGGCTGGATCGCGACCCGGCTGCCGCTCGGCTTCTACGTCTCGTGCGTCGCCGCGATCGTCGTCGCGATGGGCGTCGCCCACAAGACGGCGACGTGGGAGAAGCACCACATCGCCCGCTTCCCGACGGGCATCGACCTGATCCCGGACAAGGGCTACGCGTTCTCGAACCAGTTCAACCGGGGCGAGTGGGAGAAGAGCGCCCTCTCCACCGCGCTGAGCTTCGAGCACTGGACGATCGGGATCGCGCTCGCGGGGATCCTCGTCATGGGAGGCCTCTGGCTGCGCGCCCGCCGCCACGCGCGCCGGCCGGGGATCGTCGGGATGCCGCACGAGGGCATCCACGCGCCCGACGCGACACAGCCCGGCTTGTAAGAAATCCGTAACCACGTTAGCGATATTTGCTAACCTGGTTACCGAATGGCAGAGGCGACAAGGCAGGAGCTCGATGCGATGGCGATCGCGGATCGCCTTCGCCCGACCCTCCTTCACCTCTCGCGCGAGCTGCGCCGGGAGAAGATCGCCGGCGTCTCGCCGCAGCAGGTCGGCCTCCTCGTCTCGATCAAGTACGCGCCGGGCGTCACCGTCGGCGAGCTCGCGAGCGAGGAGCGCGTCTCGACCGCCGCCATGTCGAAGCGCGTCTCCCGGCTCGAGCGCGACGGTCTCGTCGCGCGCACGCCGAGCGACGCCGACCGGCGCTGCGTCGGATTGACCCTGACGGAGGAGGGCCAGCGGGTCCTGCGCCGCGTGCGCACCCGCCGCACCGCCTGGCTCGCGAGCCGCCTCGGCGCCCTCACGCCGGCCGAGCTCGCAGCGGTGGGAGCAGCCGCCGAGCCGCTCGCCCTCCTCGTCGCGCAGGAACGGCCATGACGAAGGCGGCCCGCCGCACCTTCCACAGCCTCCGCTACCGCAACTACAGGCTTTTCTTCGGTGGCCAGATCGTCTCGCAGACGGGCTCGTGGATGCAGCGAATCGCGCTCAGCTGGTTCATCTGGGAGCTCACGCACTCGCCGTTCGACGTCGGCGTGATGGCTTTCGCGCAGTTCTTCCCATACATGGCGTTCGGCCTCTTCGCAGGCGTTCTCGCCGACCGGCTCGACGCGCGCCGCACCGTGCTCGGGACGCAGACCGCGCAGCTCGTCTCGGCCTCCGCGCTCGCCTGGATCGCGCTCGCCGGCGTCGCCCAGCCGTGGATGCTCTACCTGATCGCGTTCCTGAACGGAACGGTGCTGATCCTCGACGTGCCCTCGCGCCAGCAGCTGACGTACCGGATGGTCGGCCGCGAGGATCTGCCGAACGCCATCGCGCTCAACTCGACGCTGTTCAACGCCTCGCGGATCTTCGGGCCGGCCGCTGCAGGAGTCGTCCTGTTCGCGGGCGCCGGCGTCTGCTTCCTCTTCAACGCGGTCAGCTTCCTCGCCGTCCTCATCGGCCTTCTCGCGATGCGCGTCTCGGAGTTCTTCCCGCTCGAGGAGTTCGAGCGTCCGAAGATCCTCGCCGGCACACGCGAGGGGCTCGTCTGGCTGCGCAGCCAACCGCGGATGATCGTTCTCCTTGCCCTCGTCTTCGTCTTCAGCACGTTCTGCTTCAACTTCAACGTCACGCTGCCGATCCTGGCGGCGAAGACGCTCCATTCGAATCATCTTCTCTTCGGAGTGCTCTCGTCCGTCTTCGGCGCCGGAGCGCTCGTCGGCGCGCTCACCGCGGCGTCGCTCGCTCGCGCCTCGACGAAGGTGCTGCTGATCGGCGGAGCGGTCTTCGCGGCAGGCGAGCTCCTGCTCGCGCCGCTGCACTCGGCCGTGCTCGCGGGCACGCTCCTCTTCTTCGTCGGTGCCGGCTTCACCGCCTGGTCGGCGAACTCGAACGCAAGCATGCAGCTCGCCGCGCCCGACCATCTGCGCGGCCGCGTGATCGGCCTCTACTTCTACGCCTTCAACGGCACGGGCGCGCTCGCCGGCCTGATGACGGGCTGGCTCTGCTCGGCGGGCGGGACGGAGCTCGCGTTCGCCGTGTCCGGGATCGTCGGCCTCGTCGCGATCGTCGCCACCGCGCTCGCTCTCGGCTGGACGCCGCACATCGTCTCGCGGCGCCGGGCGCACGCCCCTCAGCACGCATAGAGACGGAAGACGGGCGTCCGGCCCTCGCACCCGGACAGCGAGGGCCGGACGCCGACTCCCTACGCGACCTAGGCTCCGCTCGCGCTCCAGTTCGTCTCGACGAAGTCGAGATTGTGACTTCCGCCGACGACGTGGACCCAGTAGTCGTAGTACATCCACGCCATGTCTCCGCCTACGGCGTAAGCGTTGTCCCAATTCGAGGTGAACGTCTCGCTGGCGGTGTGATCTCCGATCCCGCCCGTCCGGGTGTTCACCTCGTAGCCGGCGCGGTAGAACTCGCAGTCGAAGTGGCAAAGAGACTGCGAGATGCCGAACGACAGGTCGGTGAGGTTCAACGCGGCATCCCAGCACCAGTGAGCCGACATCGTCGTGCTGTCGATCGTCTTCGACGCGTTGAAGCAGCCCACCGTCGGCCCGAGACCGCCGCTGTTCGTCGTCGCCGACCCTGCGCCGGCGCCGACCGCGAGCACGACCACGAGTGAAACGAGTGTGGCGACGGCGAACACGCTGCCGCGCCTTCCGACCCCCTTAGGCATCGCGACCCTCCTATTGACCCGATGGACACAGGCCGCAGTCCGATCTATCTATCGGTCGCGCGCTGCGAAAGTCAAGAACGCGGCAAACGTGACTACCCGGGCGGGGGATTGCGGGGCCTACCGAGGAATACAGTCTGTGCAGGGACGATGTTGCGGACCCGGGAGCTGTCGGATTTCCGCGCCGGCGCGACGTACCTCGCGCTCGGCGCCGTCGCCACGGGCGTCTACTTCGCGCTGCCCATGGGGAACGTCCAGAACGGCGTCTACGACGCGATCGGCGTCTCGGCCGTCGCGGCGACGTTCCTCGGGATCCGGCTCCACCGTCCGAGCGCGCCGCTGCCGTGGGCGCTGTTCGGGGTGGGAACGGCGTCGTTCGCGATGGGAGACATCCTCTCCGACGTCTTCCCCAAGCCGAGCCAAGCTCTGCTCAACGAGGGCTTCTACCTCGCCGGCTATCCGTTCCTCGCAGCCGGACTGCTCCTGCTCATCTACCTCGCGGGCGGACATCGCCGCCTCGCGGCGCTCGACGAGGCGGGAATCGCGACCTTCGCGTTCGCCATCTTCCAATGGGTCTTTCTCACGCGGCCCGCGCTCAACGGGGCCGGATCGCTCTCGACCCGCGCGATCAACGTCGCGTACACCGGAGCCGACCTCGTCCTCCTCGCCGGGTTCACTGGGCTCTTCGTCTCGGCGGCGTGGCGGAAGCCGTCGTTCGTCATGCTCGTGGGCGGCGTCGCGGCGGTTCTCGTCGGCGACGAGATCTACGCGCTCTGGTCGGGGTACTACACGGGCTCCGCGCTTGACGTGACCTGGCTCGTCTCGTACGTCCTCTTCGGCACGGCCGCTCTCCACCCGTCGATGCGGGAGCTGTCGGAGCCGCGCCGCAGCTCGAGCCTTCGGGTGAGCAATGTCCGGATCGCGCTGCTCATGGCCGCGCTGCTGACGCCGGTCTCGATCCTCGTCTTCCAGTGGTCGCGCAACAAGCCGCTCGAGGTGCCGGCGATCACCGCGGCGACAGTGGCGATCTCGATCCTCGTGCTCTGGCGGCTGCTCGGGATCCTGCGCGCTCTCGAGGGCCTGCGAATGCGCGAGCGCGAGATCCGCGGCGAGGCGGAGGCCGCCCGGATGCTCCTCGCCGAGCAAAACGCGCGGCTGCGCGAGGCCGACCAGCTGAAGGACGAGTTCGTCTCGCTCGTCTCCCACGACCTCCGCACGCCGCTCACGTCGGTGATCGGCTACACGGAGCTCGCGATCGAGGAGACGACGGAGACGGACGCGCAGCAACGCCACTACCTCGAGATCGTCTCCCGGAACGCGCAGCGGCTGCTACGTCTCGTCGACGACCTCCTCTTCATCGCGCGCCTCCAGGCCGGACGCGGGCTCGAGCTCGCGCCGCAGCCGCTCGACCTCGCGGCGATCGCGCAGCAGGCGGTGCTCGAGACGCAGCCGCGGGCGCGCGACAAGGGCCTCGACCTGCGCTACACGGGCGCGGAGTCCGTCCCCGCCGTCGCCGACCGCGGACGGATCTTCCAGCTCCTCGACAACCTCGTCGGCAACGCGATCAAGTTCACGCCCGCCGGCGGGCTCGTCGAGGTCATCGCGACAGGCGGCAGCGACACCGTCAGCCTCGAGGTTCGGGACACCGGGATCGGCCTCGATCCCGCGGACGCGACGCGCCTGTTCGAGCGCTTCTACCGGACGGAGCGCGCGACCGCCGCTCAGATCCCGGGGACCGGTCTCGGCCTGTTCATCGCGGAGGCGATCACCGCCGCGCACGGCGGGCGAATCTCGGCCGTGCCTCGCGACGGCGGCGGCACAACCTTCCGCGTCGAGCTTCCCGCCGTGCCTCCCGCCGAGCCTCGCCCGGCGGACGCCGCGGAGCTCGTCGCGTGAGCGCACGCCCGGTCGTCGTCGTCGCCGAGGACGACGAGGACATCCTGCGGCTCGTCGCCACGCGCCTCGAGCGCGACGGCTACGAGGTCGTCCAGACGCGCGACGGCGCGCAGGCGCTCGGCGCCGTCCGCGAGCGGTTGCCGGCTCTCGCCCTCCTCGACGTCTCGATGCCCGCGCTCGACGGGCTCGAGGTGCTGGCCCGGATCCGCGGCGACGAGCAGCTCGCCGGGATCCGCGTCGTCCTGCTCACCGCGATGGCGCAGGAGCACGACGTCCGTCGCGCCTTCGAAGCGGGCGCCGACGGCTACGTGCGCAAGCCGTTCAGCCTCGCGGAGCTCTCGGAGAAGGTCGCCGAGCTGATCGACGTCCCATAGCAGATTTGCTATGACTCCCTCGTGGCGCGGATCAGCTACGACGAGCAGACCGCCGCGGCGTACAAGGCAGTCCGGGAGATCCCGCGCGAAGGGCTCCTCGAGTGGCGCGACGCGTTCCGCCGCCACGTCCGCCCCGGCCCGGGGACGACCCTCGTCGACATCGGCGCGGGAACCGGCCAGTTCGCGGCGGCGTTCAACGCGTGGTTCGGGATCGACGTGGTCGCCGTCGAGCCGTCGACCTCGATGCGCGAGCAGATCCCGCGCCTGCCGGGCATCGACGTCCGCGCGGGAGACGCCGCCTCCCTGCCGCTGGCCGACGACTCGGCGGACGCCGGCTGGATCTCGCTCGCCCTCCACCACATCCCGGACCTCGAAGCGGCCGCGCGCGAGATCCGCCGCGTCCTCCGCCCCGGCGCGCCCGTCCTCATCCGCGGCGGCGTCTCGGGCACGCGACACGACGAGATCGAGAACGTCCGCTGGTTCCCGGAGACCTCCCGGACGATCGACACGTATCCGTCGGTCGAGGAGACGTGCGCCGCGTTCGCAGCCGCGGGCTTCCGGCGCGAGACTCTCGAGCGGGTGCGCGAGACGCGCCCGGGCACCCTCGCCGACTACCTCGCCGGGCTCGACACGCTGCGCCGGGCCGATACGACGATGCGACAGCTCACCGAGGAGGAGTTCCAGCGCGGCCAGGACCGCGTCCGCCGAGCCGTCGAGGCCGGCGGCGAGACGACGAGGAGCAACGTCCTCGACCTGCTCGTCCTGCGCTAGACGGGCTCGTAGCGGTAGCCGAAGCCGCGGACCGTCCTGATCGGGACGGCTGTGGGAGCGCCGGGGTCGAGCTTCTTCCGGAGGTAACCGACGTAGAGCTTCACCTGCTCGGCGCCGATCCCGACCGTCCCTCCCCAGACGAGCTCGAGCAGCTGGTCGCGGCTCAGCACCTGGCGGGGGTTGCGGACGAAGCACGTGAGGAGCTTGAACTCGAGCGGCGTCAGGGCTACCTCCCGCTCGCCGACTGTGACGCGGAGCTTGGCGAAGTCGATCGCGAGATAGCCGTCGGCGTACGTCTCCTGCTCCGTCTCGCCGGCGGCACGCCGGGAGCGGCGCAGGAGGCTCTGGACGCGTGCGACGAGCTCCTGCCGGCCGAACGGCTTGACGACATAGTCGTCGGCGCCGCCCTGCAGCCCGCGGACGCGATCGGACTCCTGCCCCCGCGCGGTGAGCATGAGGACGGGGACGTCGGCCATGTCGCGGATCCGCTCCAGGACTCCCCAGCCGTCGAGCTCGGGCATCGCGACGTCGAGGAGGACGAGGTCGGGGTTGCGCGCGTGGAACTCGCGAAGAGCGGTCCGGCCGTCGGGCGCCTCGTAGACCGTCGCGCCCTCCTTCTCGAGAAGCGTCCGGATCAGCCCGCGGATGTCGGCGTCGTCGTCGACGACGAGGATGTGCGCGTTCCTCACCGCGCTGACGATACGCCGCTAGCCGTGGCTGCGGGGGTCGCGCGCGGCGACGAACTCGGCGGCCTCACCCTTCTTGACGACGACCTGGTAGCCGGGGTGGCGGCTGACGACCTCCTCGATCTCCGGCAGCTCGTGCCCGGGCGCGACTATGAAGCGAGCCGGGTCGCGGCGAACCGCCTCGTATTGCGGAACCGTCAGCGGCAGCAGGAGCGTGCAGTCGGCATTCGAGCACTCGCAGAGGAACTCGTAGACGTGCCCGTCGGCGGGGCCGCGCCGGGCAGCCTGCTCGATTTGCTCGTTCACGGAGCGGAAGAGCGACTCGTTCTGCGCGAGCCGCGTCTCGCGTGCGTCCATCGTCCAGCCCTTCTGCCCTGCGCGGGCGTTGTCGACTACGCCGACTGGCGCTGGTCGTACTCCGAGGCGTCCCTCTGCGGAGACGACCCCGTTGCCGCGTGACCGTGGGCGATGAGGTGCGCGCCATCCGTGGCGCGGAGCGAGTGGTAGTCGGCGAGCCCCACCATCACGACCTTGCGGCACCCGGGAGTGCTGCACTCGCAGAGCATCGGGACGCGCGAGACGAAGTGGAGCGCCGCCGCCTTGGCGGCGATCCGGTCGTTCGCCTCTCGAGCGTCCGTCGCGCGACTTCTGCTCGACCCTCTGTCTTCCGTTCCCACAGTCATACGTCAGACATAACGGCTATTCCCGCCGTCCGGTCACGGCTAACCTTCGCCCCGGGTCGTCATGTCGTCTCTCTGGGAGCAAAGGGCTGCGCGGAACGAGGCGCTCTTCCGGGAGGTGAACGAGAACATCGCCGAGCTCGAGGAGCGCTACGGCACGTCGAGCGAGCCCGTCTTCGTCTGCGAGTGCGCCGACGACGGCTGCGCCGAGCGCCTCGACGTCGACGCCGCCACGTACAAGCGCGTGCGCGAGAACTCCCGCCGCTTCCTCGTCCTACCGGGGCACGTCGACTCGACGCTGGAGAAGGTCGTCGAGGAGCATCCGAGCTTCCTGATCGTGGAGAAGACCGGCGCCGCCGGTGACGTCGCCGCGCAGGCGGACGTCTAGGAGACGACCCAGGTCTCGCCGGAGTGCAGCAGCTTCGCGAGGTCGCCGGTGCCCTGCTTCTCCTCGGCGACACGCAGCTGCTCCGCCATCAGGTCGTCGTAGACGGGCCGCTCGACGTTGCGGAAGACGCCGACCGGCGTGCCGCCGTGCGTTCCCTGGGTCACGCGCGAGAGGGCGAACGCGAGCGACGGTGTCTCGTGCTGCGCGTCGTGGACGAGGACGTTCTCGTCGCCGGCCGCGCACGCCTCGATCGAGCCGTCCGCCCTCTGGCGGAGCGCCTTCTCGCCGTCCTTGCCCCACGTGATCGGCTCGCCGCTCCGCAGCGGGATCCGGTTGACGCCTTCCTTGTCGTCGCGGACGAACTCCCAGGCGTCGTCGTTGAAGATCGGGCAGTTCTGGAAGATCTCGACGAACGCGCTGCCGCGATGCTCGGCCGCCGCGCGCAGGACGTCGGTCATCCCCTTCTTGTCCGTGTCGATCGCGCGCCCGACGAACGTCGCCTCCGAGCCGATCGCGAGCGAGATCGGGTTGAAGGGCCAGTCGAGCGACCCCATCGGCGTCGACTTCGTCACCTTGCCGAGCTCGCTCGTCGGCGAGTACTGCCCCTTCGTCAGGCCGTAGATCTTGTTGTTGAAGAGGAGGATCTTGAGGTTGACGTTGCGGCGCAGCGCATGGATGAGGTGGTTGCCGCCGATCGAGAGCGCGTCGCCGTCGCCGGTCACGATCCAGACGGAGAGGTCGGGACGCGTCGTCGCGAGCCCGGTCGCGATCGCCGGCGCGCGGCCGTGGATCGAGTGCATCCCGTACGTGTTCATGTAGTACGGGAAGCGCGCCGCGCAGCCGATCCCGCTGATGAACACGGTGTTCTCCCGCGCGATCCCGAGCTCCGGCATGAACGACTGGAGCGCGGCGAGGATCGCGTAGTCGCCGCAGCCCGGGCACCAGCGCACTTCCTGGTCGGTGCGGAAGTCCTTCGCGGTCAGCGTGCCGTTGCCGTTCTCGCCGCTGGTCATTCGTCCGACTTCGTCTCGTAGTCGATCGGCCTGAAGTTCGGCGGAGTGCCCATGCCCGGCTGTGGGTTCCGTATGTAGCCCGCCGCGCGTGCGTCGTCGACCGCGTCCGGCGAGCCGCCGCCTCCGCCCGGGCCTTTCACGTGCGGCGGCCGGAACGTGTCGTCGATCTTCTTCAGTAGCTCGCGAATCGTCACGACGGCCTCTCGTCCTGCTGGGACGGCACATAGCCGGGCGCCGAGTTCGCTGTCCCGCCGCGCTCGGCGACGTCGGTCGGCTCGAGCGGGCCGACGTGCGGCGGACGGACCGCGTCGTTGATCTTCGCCAGTAGCTCGCGGAGCTTCACAGCGACTCCCCTTTCATTGGGACTCCACCAGCGCCTCGACGGCATCGGCGAGCTCGGCCGCCCGCAGCGGCACCCCCCGCACCTGGTTGTAGCCGTGCGCGTCGACGAGGAACTGCGCGCGGAGGAGCTGCAGGAGCTGGCCGAGGTTCATCTCCGGCACGAGCACCTTCTCGTAGCGGCGCAGGACGTCGCCGGTGTTGCGCGGCAGCGGGTTGAGATGCCGCAGATGTGCGTGCGCGACCTTCTTCCCGTTCGCGCGGACGCGGCGTGTCGCCGCCGCGACCGGGCCGTACGTGCCGCCCCAGCCGAGCACGAGCAGGGTCGCGTCGCCGTCCGGATCGTCGACCTCGAGCTCGGGGATGTCGGACGCGATCCCGGCCACCTTCTGCGCGCGCAGGCGCGTCATCAGGTCGTGGTTGTCGGGGTCGTAGGAGATGTTCCCGGTCCGGTCGGCCTTCTCGAGGCCGCCGATCCGGTGCTCGAGGCCGGGCGTCCCGGGCACCGCCCACGGCCGCGCGAGCGTCTGCTCGTCGCGGAGGTACGGCAGGAACTCGTCCCCGGCGTTCGGCTCGGTGGCGAAGGTCGGCGTGAGGTCGGGCAGCCCGTCGAGCTCGGGCAGCAGCCACGGCTCGGAGCCATTCGCGAGGTACGCGTCGGAGAGGAGATAGACGGGCGTGCGGTACTTGAGCGCGATCCGGCACGCCTCGATCGCCGCGTCGAAGCAGTCCGACGGCGAGCGCGCCGCGACGACCGGGACAGGCGACTCGCCGTTGCGGCCGTACATCACCATCAGCAGGTCGCCCTGCTCCGGCTTCGTCGGCATCCCCGTCGACGGCCCGGCGCGCTGGATGTCGCAGATGACGAGCGGCAGCTCGAGCATGATCGCGAGGCCGACCGTCTCCGCCTTGAGGACGACGCCCGGGCCGGCGGACGTCGTGACGCCGAGCGAGCCGCCGAACGCCGCGCCGACCGCCGCGCCGGCCGCCGCGATCTCGTCCTC